>JAABUT010002042.1_pt1 | contig 20692 bp, 21 predicted proteins | sample 5559281 | NCBI WGS metagenome assembly JAABUT01 (sample SAMN10711880, study PRJNA513359) | rock metagenome | isolation source: Antarctica rocks | place: Antarctica: Victoria Land, Ricker Hills nord | collected 2016-01-04
TCTCGTGAGCTGATTCAGCGAGAATAAACAAAAGATTCGAACTCGTGCGCTGATCAGCGAGTATAAACAAACGATTGAAATCATTCAACTAGGTCAAAGATCAGCGAATTAATCGTTCATTCAGATTCGCAAGAGATTCTTCGAATTTGTTAAACAATCAAACGAGATCAGTCATAGAACTGCGTGAAGTCTCTATCTTGAGAAGCAAACTCTCAATGAGTCTGCTTCAAAGACATCGTCAATGCAATGATCTTCTCATTGCTCTACTTATCAGTGAATCAATTCGTCTATCAGTTCACGTGCAACTAGTGAGTCTGCTTCAATGACATCTATTCTCAATGCAATGATCTTCTCATCGCTCTATCTATCAGCGAATCGATCTACCTCGTGTTTCTGTGTCAACTAGTGAGTCTGCTACAATGACACGATAATGTCTTCGACAATAAGCAAATCTTTGAGCTTGTTTCTATATTGAAATCTCAGTGAGTCTGCTTCAACGACATTCTCAATGCAATGATCTATTCACTCTCATCGCTCTATCTATCAGTGAATCTGACTCGTCATCGAGTTCACGTGCAACTAGTGAGTCTGCTACAAAGATGAACAATGATTGATCTCTTGATTGAGTCGATCAACAAATGAAACAAGTTCTACTATGTAGTAGATCTGAATCAGCAGTGAGTCTGCTTCAATGACACAATCACAATTGATCTCTTCAATGAGCTAGTCAATTCTCTTCTAGTGAGTCTGCTTCAATGACATCAGTCAATAGTTGATCTCTTCGCTGAGCAAGTCGATTTCTTTCTACATAGCTAGTCTGCTACAATAGGCATTTCGATTCTACACAAGACTAAGAAAATACATTCATGCAAACATGAATCGTTGAAGAAAGAAAATACTGTTACGATTCTAGCTACGCATCTATGTTGATAGCTATGTTGATGACTATGTTGATGACTATGTTTCTGACTATCGTCGATTGCTCGTCACTAGACTATCGAGTTGTTTTGAAGTCAACTCTATTCAGAGTTAGCTTATGTTCTTCTGAGTCATATAGATAGTTGATTCTTCTCTTCTAGATACTTTTCTTTCTTAGCATTTATATACTCGTTACATTACATTCATATGACTCGCTCTATGCTGACTTCTAACAGATTAGAAGATGTCAGAAAAGAAAAAAGATACTTGATCATATCTGAGTCAAATCTGAGTCAGATTTCAATCAGATTTCAACTAAATTGTTGACTAGCTCTAATCATTATGCAAAGTACTCGCTAGCATGCATTACGAATTGATTAAAACTTCAGTCTTGTTCAGTCTTGATACGCTTGTAACAGTTTTTCGTCAACTTTTGCAATTTCTATCAATGTTTTATAAAGAATTTTTCGAAGATTGTTCATCTTCTGATTCAACTAACTCAAAAAAAGATGATATTTTAATAAGATCAAGCTTGTCAAATGATCTTTAATCATATGAAGAAATGAATGACTGAAGTCTTTATTCTTCATCACTTTGATCAGAATAGAAAAACTATTCTTGAAACAAACTCATTCAACTACGTCAATGATGACATACTTTCTCAGTATGATGACGAAGAAACATTGCATTCAATGATTTACTACAGCAAGAATCTGAGTCTTGCTGAGTGCAATTACAAGATTTATGACAAGAAACTACTAGCAATCATTCGTGTTTTCAAGCATTGATGATCTGAGCTGAAATTAACTGAACTACTCATTAAGATGTTCACTGATTATCAAGCTTTAACATCATTAATGAAAGATAAAGAGCTAAGTAAACGTTAAATGCGCTGAGTACAAAAGCTCGTTAACTTCAACTTCAGAATCATGTATCACTTAAATAAACAAAACATCAAAGTCAATGCATTAACTCATTAAGTCAATTCAGTTTCTAGAAGTTTCAAGAATGAATGATGTTGTTATCAATAAACTACAATTCTCATCTTAAATTGAATGAAAATTGCTGATCTAAAAAAGAAAGAGAATGATGAATCAATTTATTGATTGATTTTAAAAGTTAACAGAATCAATGAGAATTGTATTTTACTTCGTGAAATCATATTAAAAGATGAAGTTCAATACAAAGATACTAAATTAAGAGATTGTTGAGTTCAGAACGAAATACTATATCAAGATGATCTTTTATGAGTTCTTTTTAATGAGCATCTTCAAATAAAGTTAATTCAAGAAGTTCATGATCAATCTTTTATTAATCATCTTGAAATTCTCAGAATGATGAAGATCATAAGAAGATACTACTATTGATCTTCAATGTGAAAGACAATAAATCAATATATTCAAAACTGCTACATTTGTCAACGATCAAAGACTTCTTGAAATAAATTTAATGAACTACTACATTCTTTATTCATACTTGAATAGCAATGAAAAAACATAGTCATGAATTTCATCATCAACTTATCTTTTTTGAAAGACAAAAACATCATACTAACAATGATATGTAAACTGACAAAGAAATGACATTATATTTCTTGCTTCATTGATGACGAGAAAATCACAGCAGAAAAAACAGCAGAGCTAATGCTTCAATGAATATATCAAATACATGATTTACTCAATTTCATTATTTTGAGACTCTCAATTTGTCTTCATTTTATGAAAGTCACTTTGCAAAAGACTAAACATTAATCTTCAACTTTTTACAGTTTATCACTCTCAGATCAATGATCAAAGTGAATGAGTCAATCAAAACATTGAAAGATATCTTTGATTCTTCTGTTTATACACGCAGAATGACTGAGCTAAGCTATTACTTATGATCAAGTTCATTAACAATAATGCTTTATTCTCAGTCATTTTCTCAACTTTTTTCTTTTTAAACAAAGACTTTCATTCTCATATGAGTTTTGAACTCAATGTCATTGAATATGAAAGTTCTTATGAATGCTTGCAAATGACTAAAGTTGAGAATATATCTGAACATATGAACAAAACACTGAAGTTTGCTCGCAAGTCACTAGTCAAAACATGAGAACAAATGATGAAACAAGTCAATAAGCATAGAAAAGAAGTTGATTATAAGATCAAATCAAAGATGTTTCTGAATGAAAGAAACATCATTACAGCGAGATCTTTCAAGAAGCTAGATGATAAAATGCTTAATTCTTTCATCAATTTAAATCTTGTCAACTCTTTATATAAACTGAAATTATTAAAGTCTATGCATGTTCATGATGTATTTCATTCTGATCTGCTTCGCTCTATCATCAATGATCTCTTGTCTGATCAAAAGAATGAATTCTCAGATTCAATAATAATAAACGATGAAGATGAGTGAAAAATCAATGATATATTGAATTCTCATTGATATCAAAGATGACTTCAGTATAAAGTCAAATGAAATGACTATGATAATGATTTCAATTAATACAACATTGATGATGATGAATTTATGAATGCTTAGAAGATTATTGATGATTTTCATATTTGATACTTGAACAAATTATGCTAATCAACAATTCAATCAATCACGATTTAACAGATCTGAGTCTGTAAAATCATGATTGAGCAATCAATCAAGTCAATCAGAAAATACATTCATGCAAACATGAATCATTGAAGAAAAAAGATAATGTCATGATTCTAATCTTGTTAAACTCAGTCTTCTAATCTTGTCAAATTTATTCTCACTTCATCATCTTGATTAATTTTTATTGAGTTTAATATCAACTGAGAAACATAAATTCTAGTCTTGTCAGACTTAGTCTTTTAGTCTTGTTAAATTTATTCTCGCTTCGTCATCTTGACTAGTCTTTATTAAGTCTAGCGTCGACTGAGAAACATATATATGTAGTCAGCTTCTTTTCTGTAACTATCTTTCTTTCTTAGCATTTATTTATTAGTTAAATGACATTCATATGACTCACTTTATGCTGATTTTTAACATGCATTAACGTGATATCTTCAACATAATGTTGTCAAAGCATCAGACAATTATAAATTCAATGTTGAAAAGTTGAGATTTCTCATCAGATGCACTTGAAGATGCGTTGAATTACTCATCATCAGATGTACTTAGAAATGAGTGAAACGAAAGAATTTGTTTCATCTTATGTCAACATAATGTCTTCAACATAACATCATTAAAGCATCAGATAATTATATATTTAATGTTGAAAAATGATGCAGAAAATATGAGTTTAAATGCATTTAAAAACAATTTAGTTCTGATTAAGTCAAGATTCAAGTCAAATAAAAATTGAATTGAAAGCTAGTTTTATTCATGTTCTTGTTTACTTTCTGCAATCTTTATTTCTTCGCGCATTCTTTATTCTTAAAACTTCATTGAATTTATAATATAATTTAGTTATCACTTTACATATTAGTGTAAAATATATTGAAAAATTATCTTACAGTTATGCACATGATTAAACAAAAAAGTTATGAGTGCAAGATAAACATGATTATTATTTATTGCATTTATCTCAAGTATCATCAGCTTATCTTTGTGCTAAAATGATTCAAGCTTGATTGAAAAATTAATATTAAATGACTTTAAATCTGTTCATGCTTCAACAAAACATAAAAAGAAGTTGAAATCTGACTTGAAAGAAAAGAACAGTTAAGAATTGTCATTGATGAAAATATAATCATTAATGTGTATAAAATTCACGTTGAATTTCATTACTGATGATAAACAGTTTATATTTACACTGTCATTCAATGAGAATGATCATAGAAGAAAAAAAAGCATACTTTGAACATGTTAAGCATGCTATCAAACTCTCAACATGATTTGTCTCATGTCTTCATTGATTTCAAGATCAAGTCATGCAGTATGAAGTTTACAAATTCTTCATTTTATGATTAACAGTGAAGAGAAGATGATCATCACGACTCATCATATATATGAAGTGAGAGTATTCAACGTAAGAGAGAAATTTCAACAGTCGCGCACAAGAACATCATGTGACAGATGATTTCATATCTGCAAGCTACAATTATGACTGAATATGCAAATAAAGACTGCAAATCATGAGTTAACTTTCAGCAAAAAGTCAATCTTTCAACTTTTATAAAAAGTATATGATTGAAAGTGATTAATTGCATAATTCAAGTCATTAATCAAAGAGATGATGATGTAGAGATGAAATCAACATTTCATGAAGTGAGAAGAATAAAGCAATCATGATTAAATGATGCTCACTCAGACTAACATAGTTCAGATGTATGACATCATAAGTAACTATTAATCTTATATGATGCATAAGATTCACATCTTGATTCTCAATTATTACAATTTTATCAACAGCATAGCTTCAATGAATTTAGTTCATGCTTTATTGAAGAACAACGTCTTTTTAAGTGTTGATCATCATGATGTAAAATAATCTTCTTGAAATACTTTCATGCTGACGTCAAGAAAATTAACTTATCAAAAATGTTCAGAGACTTCATTCTAATAAAAGCATTGACATTTCTTATACACAATGATCATCACGAGAGCTTTGACATTATAAGTTTAACACAGCACATGTTCAATTTTATCATGTTTCTGATGATCATTTTCATGACAATTATGATTCAGCATAATATAAAGAAATACAGATAAAATGCACAGATTAAGAATCACTCTCAAAGATGAGAAGTTGAAGATATGCTTCATTCTGCTCAGATCAAGAGATATATACATTGACAAAGTGATTACAAATGATCACATTTCATTATAAGACAGTGATTTATTCAGTTTATCTTAAGATAAGAAACTATGTGATGATGATTGCAAAAGAAGTTGATGAAACAAAGTTAAGTAACACTTGATTTGAATGTGAAAAACAAATTTATATACTTTTTTCTTATGCACTTGCTGTTTGATGTAAAAGACATTGATGATGACTTCAACTATCAGTAAAGTGAATTCAGAAAGAGAAAAAAGAAGAGCTCTGCAAAGAACAATCTGAATTATGAGACTGTCTTGAAGTTCTTCATGAAGAATAAAATTTGTTTTTTCTCGCTCTGTTGCAACTTCAATCTAACAAAGATGATAGAAGAATAATGATATAAACAATGAGAAACTCAAGATAAGAATGAGTCATAACTCATCATAATTGATTTCAATTTTACACATGAGAAAGTCAAGTGCAGTTTAGAATCAAGCTCATTATTATATTATTCTAGAATAATGACGTTGAGAAAGTCAATGCATGCATAAATGTTTCATATCAAGAATTGATTGTTGAATCACATTTATCTTAATATCTCGATCAGATCTAGATTGAATTTCAACTAATTGAAATATAATGCATAGAAAGAAAACATGCAAAAGAATTCTGTAAATGATTTTAAGAGAGTGAAATGACTTGCATTTGCATCAAAACTGACTCATCTGATGACTTTTGTTTTGCTAACTATGATACTGCGTATAATGTGTACATGATGTCAGAAACTAGACTAGAAATACTATTAATATAAAAGAATGATATTATTATTACTTGATAAAATCTAGATATAAGATATACATCAAATAATGTATAAAATGAAAGATAAAGAGTGAAAGAAAAGAACAAAAATCAGACTTCTATTATACATGAATCAGACAGAATTAAGACTAAACAATAGTTTTAAGACTTAAGATTGCTGTGACTAAATTCAGATGATGATGATTAAATTGATGACTGTGTTATGAGCATGTCAGAATTGAATAAAGTTCTTATAACTTACTAACTTTAATTAATTCATAATTAATGCTTGAAAGTTGAGTATGTAATAATTAAACTAAGTTCTGATTTGATTTATGTTTTAACTTTGAATGATGATTTGATTCATTGAACTATGAACAGATTTATTGAACTCATAATGTTTGCAATTTATGTTTTAAATCTGAGTGATGATCTGACATCATGATATGTGAAAACAAGAATCAAAAACTTGTAAATGCATTCAGCGAAAGACAATGAGTTTAATACTGTGCAGAAGATGTACAGCATGCTCACTATACTTATTATGTAGAAAACTCATTCTATATTCTTATGATAACAAGATGAACAAGTAAGTATTTAAAAGTTCTTTTCATCATTGATTAATAGAAACTGATGTACAATAAATTCACAGAAGATATTGAAAGAACAAAATATTAATGTGATAAATTTGATTCATTTTCTTGATTGTATACTGTATGTTAAGCTTTAAATCGCAAACATGTCTTTTATTAACAAGTCAGATGTTGATGATGTTGAATTGAGCATCATAGAGACTTTGACTTCAGATGAATATCAAATTCGTGTTGAAGAAGAAGCATTTATGATTTTTAAACTGTGTACTACTTGAATTTCTTAAGTGAAGAGAATGAACATCAAAAAAGAAGAAAGATTCTGATACAGTAAGTTTGCTGAATCATTTAGCATCATTAACAATGCTCAAAAATATAAGCAGTTTGTACAATATATGCAAATCAAGCGCAGACTCTTGATGAAAATCATCATTAAAAGCAATGATGATTGAAATTTAAACTAGATAAATCAATATGTCACAAATCACTTGATTGTTATACTATTTTCAAACATGTATGATGAAAAGAAATATCTTGTCATACATAACATAATTTACAGCAAAGATGATTTAACTGATTTAAATGAAAAAAGAATAAAGATTGATTTAAATGTATATAATGATTTAATTTGATTTAATTTGAATTTTTGATTTGATTTAAATTCATACACTCTTGTGACATCGATTTAAACTCAATTCATGAGAAACTCTATGCTATTTATATCAAGTGAACAAAACTCTCTGAGAAAGAAAATCACTCATCATTTACATGATGACTTCACTTTGTTGAAACAATGATCATGAAACTATGTATCAAGTTTGCATCTATAGCTTCTATTCAGCGTGTGATGCTTAAGTAAACTCTTAATGAGTGTTTGTGTTATTTATTTATGACGCATTGTCTTTGCTTTGCTCTTCATTGATGATATTTTATACAACGATATTTCAATTCAATTCTTGATTCAAAGATGAAAGATGTTTTCTTTGCACTCATAATGCTTGTAATTATAATGTATGTAAAGCTGCGTTCTTTCACTCAATGATTATCATTCATTGCACGAAGAAATATGTGATGAAAGAGAGATACACATGATGAGAAGATAGAGTGTGATTGTACTGAGTCATTCTTTTCTTCTCTTGATTTGACTTATGTCATGTAGACGTTGAATGAATTGTTAGTATAAACATGTGATTGCAATCATTTGATGTTTGACTCTGATCAATGAAAGAGAATGCATTCTGATTGTTTTCTTAAGCTCTTGATTTTTCATGTAGACAGATGCATGACTTGATGTCAAGTAAAAAAGATGAGTTCAAGTCTTCTCAGTATATCAACATAATTAACAAGTCACTACTTCTTTGAACATTGTAGTCACGACTCTCAGACTGAGAATGACTATTTTATCTGATATCTTTTCATCAATTACTTGATGATACTGTTGATGTGATGAAGACGTTTCAATATATCGATGCAGTCAACAAGTTGCAAATTCTTCAATCACTTGTAATCACAACTCTCATACTGAGATCAACTATTTCACTAGATATCTTTTCATTTCTTACTGACATTAACATGTCATTAATCTTCTTCATAGATTAATTGTGACTGTTAGGAAAAATGTTGTCACATGAATGAAAACTCTGCATGATGACTTTTCTGATCACGCAACGTTCTAACATCATTTGAACTGCATTGAATTGAGATCTCTTGACTCTTCTGACTTTTATTCAGAACATAGAATCAAAAGATTCGTAGTCAACATCATGTACAAATGAATCTTGTCATCGATCATGTATATAATGAAAAGAAATATCTTATCATACATAACATAATTTGCAGCAAAGACAATTTATTCAATTCAAATGATAAAAGAGTGAAAAGCAACAAGATAAAAAGAAACATTTAAAGAAACTTAACTATATATAATGATTTAGTAACAGAATGCGCGAACATTTAAAAGAATAACATAAGTAATATTAATGTGATGATTGTTGTAAAAGACAAAATTGATATTAGTTGAGTGCACAGTTAAGTCAGCTAAGTGACAGTTAAGTGACAGTTAATAATCAGCTAATAATTGAGAAAGTCAGCTAATTTCAATTGTTAACTGATACATGAGATTAACAGCTAACTCAGAAAAAGTTAACAAAAATCAACTAATATTAACTTTTTTCATCTCATGATTTTGTCAATGTTCATGAGCAAAGATCAATGTTTTATTCATTTGTTCAAATATATTCTTGACTTGATTAATCTGCAAGCGTTTGCAAATGCTTTCATACTCAATGATGTCAGAGTTAAAGCTCATATGAGAATGAAAGTTCTTGTTTATGAAGAAGAATATCAAGAAAATGATTGAGAACAAGATGTTATTGTCAACAAACTCAATCATGAATAGTCACTTAAATCAGTTATTCTGTATATACGAACAGAAGAATTAAAGATATCGCTTGATGTTCTGATTGACTTATTCACTTTGATCATTGATCTGAGAATGATAAATGATGAATAATCAAAGAAAAATATTCAGTCATTTGTGTTAGAAATCAGCATAGAGTGAGTCATATGAGTGTAAGATAATGAGTATATAAATGCTAAGAAAGAAAAGTATCTAGAAAAGAAGAGTCAACTATTTATATGACTCAGAAGAACATAAGCTAACTTTGAATAAAGTTGACTTTGAAACAAGTTTATGCTCTAGCGACAAGCGATCAACGATAGTTCTCAGAATAGTCATCAACATAGTCATCAACATAGTCATCAACAAAGATGCGTAGCTAGAATCGTAACATTATTTCTCTTCTTCAATGATTCATGTTCACATAAATATATTTTCTTAGTCTTGTGTAGAATTGAAATGTCTATTGTAGCAGACTCACTATGCAAGATAAAAGTATCATTGAAGCAAACTCACTGATCGACTTACTCATTGAAGAGATCAACTTTGAGCTCATCATTGTAGCAGATTCACTAGTTGCATATGAATGTATGATCAGATTCACTGATGAGTAGAGCGATGAAAGTGAGTAGATCATTGCATTAAGAATAGATGTCATTGAAGCAGACTCACTAGTTGCACATGAGCTGATAGATAAATCGATTCACTGATAAATAGAGCGATGAGAAGATCATTGCATTGACGATGTCATTGAAGCAAACTCACTGATTGACTTGCTCATTGAAGAGATTAACTTTAAACTCATCATTGTAGCAGACTCACTAGTTGCATATGAATGTATGATCAGATTCACTGATGAATAAAGTGATGAAAGTGAATAAATTATTGCATTAAGAATAGATGTCATTGAAGCAGACTTACTAGTTGCATGTGAATTGATAGACGAATTGATTCACTGATAGATAGAATGATGTGCTTGTAGATCATTGCATTGACGAAAAATGTCATTGAAGCAGACTCACTGAAAGTTTGCTTCTCAAGATAAAGACTTCACGCAGTTCTATGACTGATCTCATTTAATTATTCAACAAATTCGAAGAATTTCTTGCAAATCTGAATGAACAATTAATTCGCTGATCTTTGATCTAGTTGAATGATTTCAATCGTTTGTTTATACTTGCTGATCAGCGCATAAGTTTAAATCTTTTGTTTATTCTTGCTGAATCAGCTCACAAGAGAAGAAAGATGAGTGCTGCTGCATGAACGCAAGTCACTAGATCAAAGTCGATAAAGAGTTGAAGAACTACTAGCAGAAGCACTTGAAGAAATCGATGCAGATTATTTCACTTCGTCTGTAATGAAGAAGCATTTATATAATGTTAAAGATCAGCATAAAGCGAGTCATATAAGTGTAAGATAACAAGTATATAAATTCTAAGAAAGAAAAGTATCTAGAAGAAAAGAGTCAACTATTTATATGACTCAGAAGAACATAAGCTAACTCTGAATAGAATTGACTTCGAAACAAGTTTATGTTCTAATGACAAGTAATCGACGAGAGCTCTCAGAATAGTCATCAACATAGTCATTAACATAATCATCAATGAAGATGCGTAGCTAGAATTGTAACAATTTGCAAAGAGACTTTCATAGTATAAAGATGAATTGCAAATCTCAATCAAATACTATAAAGCTTGATAAATCATAAGTTTAATATATTCATTGAATCAGCATTTCAGCTGTCTTTTTGACAGTGATATCTTCATCATCAATGATGCAAGAAATATATTGTCTTTCTTTTAATAATTTGTAAATGATCATTAGAATAACATTGTACTCACTTGAATTTGTTATGAGTTTGCATAAAGTGAATCATATGAGTGTATTCTAACTAGAAGTTCAAAGCTGAAGAAGAAAGAAGATGCAACATATAGTGAGTTTTACTCACGAAGACACGCTAGATCACTAACGTGTCAACATCAGCTTTATACTAGTTTATGATAGTTTGACATGATTTATGTTAAACTAACTTAAAGTGCACGATTGCAACATTACTCTTTTTCTTCATCTAGCAATGTTCTCATTGCTGCAGTTCAATTAATCTTTCTTAAGTTGATTTCTATCTTGACTTGTTCAAATATCATTCATGAAAGTTATTTATAATCTTCTGACATTCTTTGAATTCACTTTCATTGACGTTGTATCAATGTAGATCAACGTTGTATTCTTTTCAATTAACACAATATTGTAGTTGTTTATCTCGTTTATAGTGTTTAAAGTTCAGTATGTTCTTCATCTTTCATTCATCTTCATCATCAATCACTATAAAGTCAGATGATTCATTTCATTATTCATTCAAAAAATTCTTTGAATCTAGTTGCAACAAATTTGATGCAAACTTCGAATGTATCTTCATAGTTGATGATAGTTTCAGTTAATAAACATGTTTAATCTCAATCAGAATCTTAAAGAGTTTTAGCATCTTATCATTTAACTTCTTTGATGATCATGAGATCATTATGTTTCTAAAATTCAGAAACATCATGTTATTTATCTTGTAAATCATTTTCTTTCAATGCTTGTCAATTTATTTCTTCATTGTGACTCTGACTCTTGTCAAGACTTGCTTGATCAATGCTAGTGATCATTTCATGTGTTCAAATATATTCTTTGCTTTATCTGCTTTGATTCTAGCTTCAGTGATCTTATATTCGATTGAGTTCAAATCAAAACTCATATGAGAGGGAAAGTTCTTATTCAGAAAGAACGTTGACTGTTCAATTGACAATAAAATAGCATTGTTATCAATGAATTCAATCATGAATAATCAGATGAATCAATCATCTTGCATATATGAGCAGTAGCTTCGTAGATATCATTTTACATTCTGATTCACTCTTTCTGTCTGATCATCAATCTGAAAATGATAATCAATGAATAGTTTCATCTTGATGTTTAGTCTTAAACATAAAGACTTTCAAACAATCAATATGAATTGCAAATCACAATTAAACACTATTGATCTTGATAGTTCATAAGTTCTGAAGATTCATATCAACAGTAACTTAACTGTTTATTCTGCAAAGATTTCTTCATCATCTGATCAACACAATATATAATATTGCTTCTTAGACAATTGATTTATGACTGTCAGAATCGCGTTGCTTTCATTACTTTCTGATAGATCAATAATGAAGTCTAATAATATGTTCTGTCATCACTGCTCAAGTATGAGCAATGACTTCAGCAGTTCATTGATTCAATCTCTCGATGCTTTTGATCTATGATAAACATAACAGTTTTGAATGTAGCGCTTGATCGTCGTTCTCATCTTCAATCAGCAATATGATCATCTCAGCAAGTTCAACGTTCAATTCATGTCAGAATGATCATTGATCAAAAGATCATGTGCTTTTCTTATTAATAGAATGATCATTGACTGAGAAACTCATAGTCTATCATCTTTTCAGAGTACTTCATCAAGTATCTTGCAATTGTCTAGATTAATATCTTGACAAGTCTTTCTGTTCTGTTTCATGATTATTCAAATATTGAAGCACAGTTGATTCATTCAATTTTTGACTATAATTTAATTCTGAATAGAAATCATCTCTTCAATTGAATTTTGATTAGCTTTCAATTTAAGTTTCAAATCTGAGTCAAATTCTGAGTCAAATTCTGAGTTAAATCTGAGTAAGATTTGAGTCAGATCTTGATCAGCTTTCTGATCATCTTTTATTAATTGAAGTTTAAATCTGTCTTTTGACAGTAGCATCTGATGCTGATATAGCTTATGATCATCATTTGCTTCAACTGACTTGATGTTTGACATTCTGATCAGCATGTTGACTTTCAGATTCTGTTTTTTTGACTGATATATAATCTTAAAGTTATATTCAAATAACTTCTCAGCTCATTTAGCTTATCATCTGATCAGTTCTTTAATGATCATGAAGTACTTCAAATTCAGATGATCAATGAAGATCTTAATTGAAATATTTGTACATTTCAATTTGAAACATCAATGCTTCAAGCAGCAAATGATGATCAGCAGTTTCTTGTCATAAATCTTGTAGTTACATTCTGCAAGAATCATGTTCTTGCTATAAAAGATCATTGAATGTAAAATGTCTTCATCATCATATTGAGACAATACTTTGTCATTGACATAGTTCAAAAAGTCAGTTTTCAGAATAGTGTAACAATTGTTTCTTTAACAACACAAGATATATACAAAGATTAAATAGTAATCACTATTACTAGACTTGAGATCTGAAGATAGCTGAAACAATAATATGTATTGACTACTTACATGAGTTGAGCACGAAGCTTCTATCTAAGAAAACAATCATCGTTATATAGATATAAAAGAATCATGTCAAGTCATTTCTGCTCTGAATGATCACTCTGATCATTTTTGAGCAAGATGAGCAAGATGAGCATCATGCTCATCATGCTCACTGTAATCACTTCTGATTCAAGTGATCAGAGCAATTACTTCAAGACTCTGATTATTCAATGATTATTTAATCATTGCTATTATGTAATCACATGCAAAAGAGTTTTAACACTAGATTCTCTTCTAAGATTTTCATCTTGAAAATCACTTTTTTCTTCATGTTTTCTCATTGCACAATCAAAAACTTTATCTTGCGTCGCAAAGATTTTCTTGAATGTATAAATTCTGAGTGTGCTGTCATGTGTTCTTGTGAACACTGCAGTCACTTGCAAAAGAAATGTCATGTTGACAATGAAATCAATCATTGCATTGAGTGTATGCATCTCAATTGCAAATGCAATTTTACTTTCTTGATGATGAAGTGAAAAAGAGTAAAGATAGAATGTAATCATGTTCTTGATGAGTTACTGAATGCTCACAAGCAGATGCAAGAGATTTTCGCAAGAACTACTCATCTGCAAAATCAATTTGTGTTTCTGAAGAACAAGAAACAAATGATGATTGAATGAAAGTTTTGAAACATCATTAAGCTTAAGAAAGATGAGAGAAAAACTAGTGAATCATTGCTGAATGATCTTCTTTTTGACGTGTCTTTCAAGCAGATTGAGATTTCATCAGACTTTGATTGACTGAGTTTCTCAATTAAAACTGTCACAGAAGCATCTAACAGTTCTTAAGATTTTTCTTTGATTTTCAAGTGTTCTCAATATGTTCATAATCTTTTCACTTGACTAATCAATGAGACTGATCTTTGATATTCTGTTAATTTAGTATATTTTTTACTTCATATTTAATGTTTTGACTCTCTGAATCAATTTCTGAAGATTCTGTTTAAATTGATGTATTCAAATCTGCAAACTTCAAAAGACAAATATGAAATATCAAATGTATTTTCATAAATGTTAACAGATTTAACTTGTAGTTAATCAATTTTTTAGTTTCTAGAATCTTATAAAATTCTAGCTTTGTATGATTCAGTTTGTTACTTGATCTTTTCGTTTTGATGTTTCATTTTAGTAAATACACTTTGTCTCTTTTCTTAAAAGTAGATTTTCTATCTTTTTTCTTATTTGCATACAAAGTCATGCGCTTGCTAAGAAACTGTATGTTCTTCTGTAATTCTTTCTGTAGCAGCTGCAATTATTCTATCTGTAACGTAGTTTTTTGAGCTAATTGTGCAAATTCACATGATTTCTTGAAAGTTTTTAACTTGAACTCATAATTTGCAAAAAATGATGACATGCTGATTATTTCTGTTGTTGCACTATTGAAAGTCAACTGTGCTACTGATAGTAGCTGTACTCAATCATTCTGTCTATAGTTAATATAACATCTGAGATACTGTTTCAATGTCTGATTCATTCTTTTCATTTGTTCATCTGTTTGCAAATGATAAGCTGTTGACAGCTTATGATGAATTTCTAACTGATTCATCAAGAATTTTCAGAATTTCAATGTGAAGAGCTTGTTTCTATTTGAAATTATCTCGTCTGATAGTTCGTGATTTGCTACAATCATTCTCAAGAATTTGTAAATTAAATCTTTTGCAAATGTTGCTTTCTTGTATAACAAGAAGTATTCATACTTAATTAATCTGTCTGTTATAATCAAGATAAAATCATACATTGTTTCAATGACTTTTTTCTTTGACTTAGATAGCTTAACTATAAAGTTCAAAGCTATGCTTTTTGATGCATAATTTGATGTGCTGAGACTTTTCAAAAGTTCATAAAGTTTATGTTGATTGTGTTTCATATGAATACACACATTGCACTTTCTGATAATATCTTCTATCTGTTTTCTCATCTTTGAGAAATAGTAAATTCTAGATATTCTCTCAATGATTTTATTCAAATCTTGATGTTCATATATCATTGACTTGTGATGATCATTTATCATTTCTTGTCTGCATTTTGTTGAAACATAGATCAGATCTTGAAATGTTAGTATTTTATTGATAATCTCAAAGTTTGCATTGTTCTTAATATTCTTTATAATATTTTGTGCAACTGAGTTCTTCGCTAGCTTTAGCTTTACTCATTTCTCAAGATCTCTGTTGTTGATTTGTAAAGTAGCTGCGTTTTGTTTATTATAAACAATTGAATCATTTAAGTTCTCTTGCAAGATAGTCTGATTTATCTGTGATTTATTCATCATGTGATTTGCTCTTCTGCTCAAGACATTGATCTTCAAGTTTTCAGATTTCTTTCAATATTGAATTTGAAAGTTGTATGATGACAACTCTTTTGATCATTTAATCTGTCTTCAATTTAGAACTTTCATGATTGTAAAGTATAATAAATTCTTATAATCTGTATATACTTGAATCTGATGTCTAAATTCTTTCAGATACACTTTTCATTGTTTGAAAGAATTGACAATAGCTAACAGCTTCTTGTTGCGTATTTCATAGTTCAATTCAGCTTTTGTAAGCTTTTTACTGTGAAATGCAATGAAATGCAGATGTTTCTTACCATCTGATTGATTGATACATGCTTTAATAGCTTCGTCTAACATGTTCATCTTAAGCGTAATGAGTTTTTCTGATTCAAACATGATCAGTACTGACTGAAAGATGAACAATTTCTTCAGCTTCTTGAAAGCTTCTTTCACTTTCTCAGTTCACATGAATGATATGTTCTTTCTTGTAAGATTTGTAAGTGACGAGACAATTCTGAAGTATTTCTCTATAAAGTATTTATAAAAGTTCGCGAATTCTAGAAAAAATTAAACTTCAATCTTTAACTTTAACATTGATTAAGTTGTAACAGCTTTTATCTTCTTTGAGTTCATTCTTAAACTCTGAGACATGATTATGAATTTCAAAAACTGTACACTTTGTACATGAAATTCACTTTTTCCTGACTTGATGTGCAGATCAACTTTCTTCAAAGTCTGTAGAACTTTCTTAACATGTTGCACATGTTTTTTCTTCATCTTTGAGTATACTAATATATCATTCAGATATACTATAATGAATTGATTCAGATAATATCATAGCACATTATTCACAAAGATTTGAAATGTGACTGAAGCATTGATTAAGTTGAAAGACATGATCAAATACTTGTAATGTTCTAGTTGAATGCAAAAGACTGTCTTTCACTCATCTTTTTCTTTAATTTGTATTTGATTGAATGTTTCAAGTATATTGAATTTCGTAAATCATTATGCATCTTGCAGTTTGTTTTGCAGTTCTGTTATAAGTGATAATGAATAGCTGTTTTTAATCGTGATGTTATTCAATGCTCTGTAGTCAACACATAGTCTTAGACTTTCATTCAATTTCAAAACAAACAGAATTGAGTATTTTGCTGATGACTGTGATTCTTTAATGAATTTTTTTCACATGTTATCTTTCAGATATTGTCACAAAGCATCGAGCTTTTCTATCAACAATGAATAAATAAACTGTTTCATAAGTTTCTTGTTATCAACAAGCTTAATTTCGTGATTTCATGATTGATGTTTAAGTAGTGTCTTCTGATCACTTTCTTTCTCAAACAAAATCTTATATTTCTGATATTCTTTAAAGATAATAGTGATAACAAGATTCTTCAAGTGATTGCTCTGAATCTCTCTGCTTCATAACATCTGTGCATCATTGATTTCTCTGAACTCTTCACGTATTTCTTCGCTCATCATGACAAATATCTTTACATCTTGTGATGACTTCAATATCAAGTGCAATCGCGTTGCTTCTATATCTAGAAATGCAATTATCTCGTTGATTCAATTGATCATTGAATTGATTGTATAAAGTCATGATATGTCTAAAACTATATTGCTGTCTGACTGCTTCGTAATATTTAAACGTAACTTTTTTCAATGTTGTTCAAGTCTCAAATGAATGAGTTGAGTTTCTTGATCTATTAGTTCATTATTGTACTTCATAAGTGTTTCATTGAGGTTTTGCAGATTGTAAGATTCTTCTTTCTTCTGCGTAAATATTTGCGCTTTTTCAGCAAATTCTGAAGATATGTAGTTTCTCGTGCAGTCGCTGTCTATGAATAATCATGCTGCATGATCATTTACTTTGACTCAGACTCATAACTGCAACAAGTTGTTGATAAAGATAAATATGCTTTCGATTTTTGATCTTCAACTAAACTTCTTTAATGATCTGTTAATCAAAGAGTCTTCTAGTTTTTTGAACTAAAAGCTTTTTCTTTCAGTACTTGTTTTATGTACTGAAATCAATTCAAGTTAATCTTCTTAAATGAATATTTCTTTGAGTTACACAGATTAAACCTCTCTTTAATGACTTTTAACATCTGTCTAAGTTCTCTAAATATGTGATTTTTATCAAAGAGTACATATTCTTCTTGCTTGATGAACTTAGCTTCTGTAAGTGACTTCTTCATGACTATGTCATGATATCAAATGTTTTTGCGTGATGCAATTGACTCATCTTGCATAGTGTCATAAATAGCTTGATGTATATCATTCTTGATCTGTTGCATTCGCTGTGAAAAATCTTTCTCTTTCTGCTTAAAGAGAGTGTACAATTCGTTGTACATGCTTATAAAGCTTGCTTAACTTGTAAGCTTTCTAAAATCTTTCTTTACTTCAAGATAATTTTCTTTTTGCTCGAGAGCATCTTTTGCTGCAATAGTGAATGCTCGTAGAGTTTCACTAAGTCAATTTTCTTCTTCAACTGCTTAATGAATAGCTTTTTCAATGCTGTTTAATCTGTTTAAGTCATATGTTTCACTGTCGAGAATCTCTGATTTCACGATCATAGTGAACGAACTTTTGTCACTATTCTCATCATGTACTTTCAATTGATGATGAGTTGCTGTGTAAAAATGATTCTTTCGTGAAAGTTTCAAATTTCATTTAAAATCTTTCTTATTGCTCAGATGAATGCAACAGTTGTTCTTGTAACATGCTGTTTATGATAATGCTTGATGTTTATCTTTCTGATCTTTTTTTGTTGCTGCAAAAGATCTGTCTTGCTTATCATAAGACTTTGACTTGTTCTTGTACTTGTTCTGAGTACAATTCTTGAAGTAATAACTCAGCTTTTCACATGTGTAACATGCTTTGCTTTGTTGAACTGTTTTATTGCGAGCATTTATCAATATCTTTCAAGTTGCATCTAACTTCATAGATTGAAAATCATAGTATGACTGTCATCGTTTCTTTTTGAACTTTTGACTCAATATTATTGACATAGTCAATTCTTTATCTTTTTTCAAATGTCTTTTGTACTGTCTGTTATCAATGATCATTGCTCTGAATATCATCTTCTGCAAGTTAATGAGTTTATTAATTTCATTCTTGACTTTCTCTTGCAGTTTCTGATAAAACTGACTGATGAAAGCTGCATCATCTCATTTTGTATTCATTGCAATATGCTGAAAGTTGATTGAATAAGTTGCTGCGAAGATTTTCTGTCACAAATTGTACAACTATCATTCTGCTGTACATTTCTTGTCAATGTTTTCAAATACTCTTCTTAAACGTTTCTTAAATGTCTGAGAATCACGAAATATTATGTTGATTTCTTCTTTTCATTTCTCTGATTTCTTTTGCAGATAATTCGTTAAATATGCTTTGAGTTTATTTTAATCATCATGATACAAGTCTGATGTTGAAATCTTGATTTTATCTGCGCTGAAGATGCTTGCTTCTTGACTGAGCATAACTCGTTCTGACTGACTAGACATGATTGAAAGAAATGAACGTCTCTGATATCTTGTGAAAGAATGATGCTCAAAGTGTAATGATTGTTTCTTTAACAACACAAGATATATACAGAGATCAAACAGTAATCACTATTACTAGACTTGAGATCTGAAGATAGCTGAGACAATAATATGTATTGACTACTTACATGAATTGAGCATGAAGCTTCTATCTAAGAAAACGATCATTGTTATATAAACATAGAAGAATCATGTCAAGTCATCTCTGCTCTGAATGATCATTCTGATCATCTTCAAGCAAGATGAGTAAGATGAGCATTATGCTCATTATGCTCACTGTGATCACTTCTGATTCAAATGATCAGAGCAATCACTTCAAGACTCTGATTACTCAATGATTATTTAATTATTGCTGTTACGTAATCACATGCAAAAGAGTTTTAACAAATAGCTTCTCTGATTGAGTTGAAATGCTTCAGAATGAAAGTTATCATTACTTGTTACTTCAATTCTTCAAAGATCATCTGACAAATCTCTGTTCATTTAAAGAAATAATTTTTTTGAGTCAGCTTTATCATGAATCAAGCGATCTTTGAAAAGTTCTTTATGAATCATTGATAGAAATTGCAGAAATCAATGAAGATCTGTACATGAGTCAATGATTGAGACACTTTTCAATCTTGAATCACATTTACTTTTCAAGAATTTATTTGCAGATCATTGATGAATATTAATAGTTTAAGAAATGAGATTTTCTAAATCTTGAATTTGCACTTGTTAATGTTTATCTGTAAATCAACTTCATGAAGCTTCTTTAACACTTCTTTTACATGAGTTCTATGTTCTTTCAATGTTTTACTGTAAATGAGAATATTATTCAAGTATATCTGACAGAATTTATGCAAACAGTTGAACAACACATCATTGATATAGTGCTGAAAGAAAGCAAATTCATGTTGAGATCATGTCTAGATCATTCAATCAAAGAAGCTCAAGACTGATATGTATGTATTGCTCTTTAAAGATAACTATAACAAGACATTAAGAATACAGAAGAGAAAGAGTGCAAGCTCTTCTATAAATAATGACTTGAGACTGCGCTAGACTCAATACAGATGTGATGTAATATGTCAGATGTGTTTGTCTAAAAGAATG
>JAABUT010002043.1_pt1 | contig 20687 bp, 16 predicted proteins | sample 5559281 | NCBI WGS metagenome assembly JAABUT01 (sample SAMN10711880, study PRJNA513359) | rock metagenome | isolation source: Antarctica rocks | place: Antarctica: Victoria Land, Ricker Hills nord | collected 2016-01-04
GCATCGAGAAGTCGTCGCAGCAGATCGGCCAGATCATCAGCGTGATTGACGAGATCGCGTTCCAGACGAACCTGCTGGCGCTGAACGCCGGCGTCGAGGCGGCGCGGGCCGGGGACGCCGGGCGCGGCTTCGCGGTGGTGGCGAGCGAGGTGCGGGCGCTGGCCCAGCGTTCTGCCGAGGCGGCGAAGGAGATCAAGGCGTTGATCCACACCTCGGCGCAGCAGGTCGGCTCGGGGGTGAAGTTCGTCGGTGAAACCGGCGAGGCGCTTTCGCGCATCGTGGCCCAGGTTGCCGAGATCAACAGCGCGGTGGGGGAGATCGCCAGCGCGGCCCAGGAACAGGCGACGGGCCTGGCCGAGGTCAACGCCGCCGTGAACCAAATGGACCAGGTGACGCAGCAGAATGCCGCCATGGTGGAGCAGAGCACGGCAGCTTCCCACGCGCTTGCCGGGGAGGCCGAGGAGTTGGCCCGTGTTACCGGCCGGTTCCAGCTTGGGCAGGAGGAGGGCGGCATGCCCGCGAATGTCGCGCCGCTGCGCCGTCCGGCCAAGGCTGCGCCGCGCCCGGCCAAGCCCGCCGCCGCCCTGAAGGTGGTCGCACAGGGTGGGCGAGGCCGCGACGCCACCGCACGCAAGCCGGTGGCCGCCGCCGAGGAGGGCTGGCAAGAGTTCTGATCCCAGGATACGGCGGCCTGCTGGCCCCAGCGGGCCGCCATCACCCTTTCAGCGCCCACCCCAGCCACGTCAGGACACATCCATGCAAGATCCATCAGGCCACGGCCGTGAACTGATCTCGTTCCGCATCGGCGCGCAGGAGTTCTGCATCGGCGTCGCCGTCGTGCGCGAAATCCGCGGCTGGACCCAAGCCACTCCGCTGCCGCATGCGCCATCGTACGTGCGCGGGGTCATCAACCTGCGCGGCGCGGTGCTGCCGATCATTGACCTGGCCGAACGCCTCGGCCTGCCTGCCTACGAGCCGACGCCGCAACACGTCATCATCGTCGTCGAAATCGGCGCCGAAATGGCCGGGCTGCTGGTGAGCGCGGTGTGCGGCATCCTGACTGCCACCGAGCAGATGATCCAGCCCACGCCTGACATCGCCTCCGGCTCATCCAAGGCCTACGTGCAGGGCCTGCTCACCATCGAAAACAGGATGATCGGCTTGCTGTGCGCCGAGAAACTCGTCTCGCACCACCCGCACGCACAGCAACTCGAACCCGCCTGAACAAATACCCCGATCCGGAGCAGCTTGCAGCCACGTCCTTGCGCGCAGCGACCGGGCCTGAAGCTGCAGGTCTCTACTCGCAAACGAAAATGCTGGACCGGATTGCATCCAGTTTGAACGCAAACCGATCCAGCCCAGCTCTGCTTGACATGGCTGGCCGCGGAAATGATGGTCTGCGCCAGTCGGCCGCGAGCGGGACAGCCTGCAGGCCGCGCCCCATGTTGCACCATATCTGCAACAACGCTGGGAACGTTTCGAAGCGCGCGTAACGGGGGCTGGGACAGGATGGCTGAGCCGGGATTGACCGCCGATACGAATGCCTCGCCTGCAATGTCCAACGCGGGCGTCGTACCGGCGCCGCCATGCACCTTGGTGATCTTCGGGGCCGGCGGCGACCTGACCAAGCGGCTGCTGATGCCGGCGCTGTATAATCTTTCCGGCAGCGGGCTTCTGCCAGACGCCTTCAAGGTCATTGGCGTGGACCGGGTGCAGCAGGGCGGCGACGATTGGCGCCGCGGCCTGACCGAGACGATGCAATCGTTCACCACGGACAAGACTGCCGAGTTTTACACGCCGAAGCTCGATGACGCCGCCTGGGGTTGGGTGCAGCAGCGGCTCAGCTATTTGCCAGGCGATTTCAGCCAGGACGAGACCTTCACCCGCATCGGCCAAGCGGTCGGCCAGGGCAGCGCCGTGTTCTATTTCGCCGTCGCCGCGCGGTTCTTCGCGACTGTGGCCGAAGGGCTTGGCAAGGCCGGCCTGCTGACGCAAACCAGCAACCGGTTCCGCCGCCTGGTGATCGAGAAGCCGTTCGGTGCCGACTTGCCGTCGGCGCAGGCGCTGAATGCGAGCATCCTCAAGCAGGCTGGGGAAGGCCAGGTCTTCCGCATAGATCATTTCCTGGGCAAGGAGACGGTGCAGAGCATCATGGCCGTGCGCTTCGCCAACGGCATGTTCGAGCCGACCTGGCGGCGGGAGTATGTTGACCACGTCCAGATCACGGCCGCGGAGACGGTCGGCGTGGAGGAGCGCGGCGCCTTCTACGAGCCGACCGGGGCGTTGCGCGACATGGTGCCCAACCACCTGTTCACCCTGCTGTGCACGGTCGCGATGGAGCCGCCCAACTCGTTCGACGCCGAGGATGTGCGGTCTGCGAAGGCTAATGTGGTCGAGGCAATCCGTCCGGTTCAGCCCGACGCGGCGGTGCGCGGCCAATACTCCGCCGGCGAGAAGTTCGGCAATCCGGTTCCGGCCTATCGCAGCGAGCCGCATGTGGCGCCGGACAGCCAGACCGAGACGTATGTGGCCTTGCGGGTGGATATCGAGAACTGGCGCTGGGCCGGCGTTCCCTTCTACCTGCGCACCGGCAAGCGCTTGGCGGGCCGCTGCACCGAGATTTCCGTCCACTACAAGCCCGCGCCATATCGCATGTTCCGCGATACGCCGGTCGAGCAGACCACCCCGAACGTGTTGCGGCTCATGATTGATCCGACGCAGGGGATCGAGTCCGAGTTCGACGCCAAGGTGCCGGGGCCGGTGATGAAGCTTGGCCGGGTCGCGACCTCCATGCGCTACTCGACGTTCTTCAAGGAACAGCCGAACGTCGGCTACGAGACGCTGCTGTATGACTGCATGATGGGCGACGCGACGCTGTTCCAGCGTGCGGACAACGTGGAGGCGGGCTGGCGCGCGGTCGAGCCGCTGCTCGAATCCTGGGGGCGCGGAGAGGGCGGCGTCGAGCCTTACGCGGCGGGCAGCCAAGGTCCCGCAGGCGCGGACCAACTGCTGGCCCGCGACGGCCGCCAATGGCTTAAGCTGGAAGGGTAGGACGGGCGACGCGGCGCCGGCCAAGGCCGGCATCTGCGTTCACTCCATGCCTGGAGCCGTCTGCAGTTCCGACGAGAACTTTGCTCTGTCAAAGCGCAGGGTTTGTCGAGTTCTTAACCCGGCTCCTAAAAAGCTGACCTGAGCGGCTTAGCGCCGTCGCCGGGCCGGTTCAATCCCGATGCTCCGGGCACGGTACGTCGTCTTCTCGCCCCTTGCCGCCTTCCGTAGGCCCGCGACGCCCGTGTCCATCAGCCGGACCCCGCGGGCGTGGAACAGCCAGGCCCACACCCATTGCACGTAAACCAGCACGCGGTTGCGCAGCCCCACGAGCAGCAGGTGGACGCAGCTCCGGAGCAGCCAGGCCGGAAAGCCCGTGAGCTTCATATACGGCAAGGGCATCGCTAATTCGACACTCGGGATATTCACCATGCCGGGCGCATGGCTATCTGCCACCTTGCAAGAGCAGCGAGCGAGGCTTGAACTTGGCTGCTTGGACATGAGAAGGGTTGCTGACGGCCACGAGACGCCCAAACCTGCGGAGGATCAGCTTCTGTCCATCACGAGGCATCGCATGCGGATCATGCCGGCCTGGCGCGTGCGCTCATGAAGCGCCGGCTCGTTTACGCCTCTGGCCTGGCCATTGCCGCCGTACTCGCAGCGGCCGTCGCGCTGGCGTGGCGCCCGGCCATCGCCGGCATCGCCCCACCGCCGCGGACGGCGTTCCCGTCTGGCGATGTCGGGCATGGGGCCGCGCTGGCGGCGGTCGGCGACTGCTCGGTGTGCCATACCGCCGATGGCGGCCGCCCTTATGCCGGCGGACGCGGCCTGGAAACGCCCTTCGGCACCGTTTACGTCACCAACATTACGCCGGACCCGGACACCGGCATCGGCCGCTGGTCCGAGGAGGCGTTCCGCCGCGCAATGCGGGACGGCATCAGCCGCGATGGGCGGCACCTGTATCCGGCGCTGCCCTACCCGCACTTCACCCGCGCGACGGACGCCGACATCGGCGCGCTGTATGCTTTCCTGATGACCCGGGAGCCGGTCCGGGCGGTGGCGCCGCCGAACAAGCTGCCGTTCCCGCTGGACATACGCGCCACGCTGGCCGGTTGGAACCTGCTGTTCCTGCGCCCCGGCGCCTGGACGCCCGACCCGGCGCACACGCCGGAATGGAACCGGGGCGCCTATTTGGCCGAGGCGGTCGGCCACTGCGGCGCCTGCCACACCCCGCACAACGCCCTCGGGGCCGAGCGGGACAGCCAGGCGCTGGCAGGCGGTGTCGCCGAGGGATGGGCGAGTCACCCTTTGCAGGGCGCATCCCCTGCGCCCCGGCCCTGGAGCGTGGACGAGCTAACTGAGTATCTTGCGACCGGCCTGGCATCCCAGCATGGCGCGGCGGCAGGTCCCATGATCGCCGTCACCCGCGAGCTGTCGCGCGTTCCCGCGGCAGACGTGCGAGCCATCGCCATCTATATCGTCTCGCTCATGCTGCAGGCTCCGCCGGAGGCGGAACCGCGCCAGGACGCCGCCGCCAACACCCTGTTCGAGGGCGCCTGCGCAGCCTGCCACGCGGCCAACGCGCCGATGACGCGCGGCGGTGCGCCTTCGCTCGCGCTTAGCTCGACTGTCAACGCCGGCAGCCCGCGCAATGCCATCCGCGTCATTCTGAACGGCCTGCCGCAGCGGGAGGACGCGCCGTCGCCGTTCATGCCCGGCTTTGGCACGGCCTTGTCGGACGGGCAGGTGGCCGAGCTCGTGCGCCACGTCCGCACCCGTTACAGCAGCAACCCACCCTGGACCGGCGTCGAGGCCGAAGTCGCCGCGGCCAGGGCGGAGGAGGCGAAGCAATGATCACCCTCACGGTCAACGGAGAAGCCCGCGTCGTGGACGCCGACCCGGGCACCCCGCTGCTTTACGTGCTGCGCGACGACCTCGGCCTGAACGGGGCCAAGTTCGGCTGCGGCCTGGGCCAGTGCGGCAGTTGCACCGTCTTGCTGGACGGGAAGGCGGTGTTCTCCTGCCTGCTGCCGGTCGCGGCACTGCCGGGCCGGCAGATACGCACGATCGAGGGCCTGGGCACCGCGGAGGCTCCCGGCCCGGTGCAGCGGGCCTTCATCGAGGAGCAGGCGGCCCAGTGCGGCTACTGCATCGCCGGCATGGTGGTGCGCGCCCACGCCCTGCTGGACGCCAACCCGGCGCCGAGCGACGCCGAGATACGCGAGCACATGTCGCCCAACCTGTGCCGCTGCGGCACCCATGCCCGCATCCTGCGCGCGGTGCACCGGGCCGCTGCCGCCATGGGGCACGCAAGCCGATGAGCGCCGGCCTGCCCGACCTGCCCCCTGGCGACCTGTCCCGCCGCGGCCTGCTTGGCGCCGGGGGCGCCCTGGTCGTGACCTTCAGCCTGGCCCGTGGCGCCCACGCCGACGAGCAGGGCGGGTCGCCCCCCGCAGCCACCCCGGCGCCGCTGCCCGGCAGCCTGAAGGAAACACCGGTACTCGACGCCTGGATCAGGGTTGCAGGCGACGGCGGCATCGAGGTGTTCACCGGCAAGGCGGAGTTGGGCCAGGGCCTGAAGACGGCGCTGCTCCAGGTCGCCGCCGAGCAGCTCGACGTTGCACCGGACCGCTTGCGCCTGGTCACCGCGGACACCGGCCGCACGCCGAACGAGGGTTTTACCGCCGGCAGCCACTCCATGCAGGACAGCGGGACGGCGATCTTGAACGCTGCCGCCCAGGTGCGCGAGTTGCTGGTGGGCGCCGCCGCCGGGCAGTTCGGCCTAACGCCGGAGAGCCTGCAAACCGAAGACGGCGCTGTCCATGCGCCGGACGGCCGCTCGGCACCGTATGGCGACCTCGCCGCCGGCCTGTCGCTGCACGTGCCGGCCCGGCCGGACGGGCGCCTCAAGGACCCGGCGACCTATCGGATCATCGGCACGGTCCTGCCGCGCGTGGACATCCCAGCCAAGGTCATGGGCGGGGCCGCCTACATCCAGGACATGCGCCTGCCGGGGATGCTGCATGCCCGCGCCGTGCGCCAGCCCAGCCCAGGGGCGGTGCTCCGCGCGTTCGACGCCGGACCGGTCGAACGCATGCCCGGCGTGGTGGCCGTCGTGCGGCAGGGCAGCTACCTCGCCGTGGTTGCGGAACGCGAATGGCAGGCCGTGCAAGCCTGGCGCGCGCTGTCCGCCGCGGCCCAGTGGGACGAAACCGCCACCTTGCCCGACCAGAACGGCATCGCCGCGACGATCCGCAGCCTGCCGGGCCGTGACATCGAGGTGCTGCACTGGACCGGCGCAGCCGGGGTGCCGGTCCGGCGGTTGCAGGCCAGCTACACCAAGCCCTATGGGATGCACGGCTCCATCGGCCCGTCCTGCGCGCTCGCCCAGGCCGACGGCGGCAGCGTGACGGTCTGGACCCATACGCAGGGCGTTTATCCCCAGCGCGACGCGCTCGCCGAGCTGCTGCGCCTGCCGCGGGAGCAGGTGCGCTGCATCCATGTCGAGGGGTCCGGCTGCTATGGCCACAACGGCGCCGATGACGTTGCGGCGGACGCGGCGCTGATCGCCCGCGCCGTGCCGGGCCGCCCGGTCCGAGTGCAGTGGATGCGCGAGCAGGAGAACACGAGCGAGCCGTTCGGCCCCGCCATGGTGGCCGAGGCGGCGGCGGCACTGGACGCCGAGGGCCGCATCGTTGACTGGGATTACGGCGTGTGGAGCAACAGCCACAACCGCCGGCCCAACAAGGGTGGGCTGTTCATCCAGAACGCCGCGCTGCCCAACCCGCTGCCGGTGCCGCCGCCCGCGCCCATCCCGATGCCGGAAGGCGGCGGCGAGCGGAACAGCAACCCGCTTTATGCCTTCCCGAACGCGCACGTCGTGTCGCACTTCCTGCCGGAGATGCCGCTGCGGGTGTCGGCCATGCGGTCCTTGGGCGCCTACCTCAACATCTTCGCCATCGAAAGCTTCATGGACGAACTGGCGCTGGAGGCTGGCGCCGACCCGGTGGAGTTCCGCCTGCGGCACATGAAGGACGAGCGCGCCCGCGCCGTCATCCAAACGGCGGCAGACCGGTTCGGCTGGCAGCCTGCGGCCCAGCGCACGGCCAGCGGAGGCACTGGCCGGGGCTTCGCCTTCGCCCGCTACAAGAACCTCGGCGCCTACTGCGCGATCGCGTTGGACCTGCATGTGGAGCACGAGACCGGGCGCATCCGGATCGGCCGCGTCGTTGCGGCGGTGGACAGCGGGCAGCCGATCAACCCCGATGGGATACGCAATCAGATCGAGGGTGCCATGATCCAGTCTGCGAGTTGGACCTTATACGAGCAGGTTCGGTTCGACCGGCGCCACATCACCAGCCGGGACTGGAGCGGCTACCCGATCCTGCGCTTCCCGGCGGTGCCGGAAAGCATCGAAGTCCACATCGCGGACCGGCCCGGAATGCCGTTCCTGGGCACGGGCGAAGCCGGGCAGGGGCCGATGGCCGCCGCAATCGCCAACGCCGTGCACGACGCCGCGGGGGTCCGCCTGCGGGACCTGCCATTGTCGCAGACGCGGGTGAAGGACGCGGTCGGAGTCTAAATCCTAGCCCGGTCGGTGTCGTCGGCTTGATGGCTGCTGTCCAGTGATCAGGCCGCCCTTCCGATGGCCAGGTGCCGCGCGGTCCTCCACCCCGGCACGACGCTCTCTGACCGAAACGGCACCCTTCTACGGCCGCACGCCTGCCGGCCGTTGCGGCCAACTTTCTGGCTGACCATCGAGGGTGTGCATCCGCCCTGGCTGCCGCGCCCGGAACCCGGCATACTACCCGGCAACAGACAGGGAGGGCCGGCGATGAGCGAGCAAGTGGCGGACCGCCTGGTCACGCCCGCAGCGGCAGAGACGCATCCGTGGCGCTGGTCGCCGCCGCGCAACACCTGGCTGATCCGGCTGTTCGACAACCGCCTGTTCCTGGCGGCTCTGTGCCTGTTCCCGGCGTTGGGACTGCTGCTGGTGTTCCTGACCTACCCGCTGGGCCTGGGCATGTGGCTCGCCTTCACCGACACGCGCATCGGGCGCGCTGGCGTGTGGGTGGGGCTGGAGAACTTCCAGAGCCTGTGGGACGACCGCATCTTCTGGCTGTCGGTCACCAACACGCTGTTTTACACCGGCGTTGCGACGGTCGGGAAGTTCGGGCTGGGCCTGTGGCTGGCGCTGCTGCTGAACAACAACATCCCGTTCAAGTCGTTGATCCGCGCGATCGTGCTGGTGCCGTGGATCGTGCCCACCGTGCTGTCGGCCATCGCGTTCTGGTGGATCTACGACCCGCAGTTCTCGATCATCTCCTACGTGCTCAAGGCCGCCGGGCTGATTGACACGAACATAGACTTCCTGGGCACGCCCTGGCACGCGCGGCTCAGCCTGATCGCGGCCAACATCTGGCGCGGCATCCCGTTCGTGGCCATCAGCTTGCTGGCCGGGCTGCAGACGATCTCGCCGTCGCTGTATGAGGCGGCGATGCTGGACGGGGCGACGCCGTGGCAGCGCTTCATGAATGTCACCCTGCCGATGCTGATGCCGGTGCTGTCGGTCGTGCTGACGTTCAGCGTGCTGTTCACCTTCACCGATTTTCAACTGGTGTATGCCATCACGCGCGGTGGGCCGGTGAACTCGACGCACCTGATGGCGACTCTGGCTTTCCAGCGCGGCATCCCCGGAGGGCAGTTGGGGGAGGGAGCGGCGATTGCCGTGGCCATGATCCCGTTCCTGGTGGCGGCGACCCTGTTCAGCTACTTCGGCCTGTCTCGGCGCAAGTGGCAGCAGGGAGGGAGCGATGACTAGGATGACTTGGGCGCTTGCCTGCTCCCTCTTCCTTCGGGAGAGGGTTGGGGTGAGGGAAACCACTAGCGCGATCCCTGCCTCAGTACAGCATTGGTCCGCAACCGGGAGGGATAGGTGCTGCTGGGCTTCCCTCACCCCGGCCCTCTCCCGGAAGGAGAGGGAGCAGGAGCCGCCATGAGCGATATCACAGCCCCGATCAAGCCCCCTATCGAGCGCCAGGGCGCGCTGTCCTGGGACAGCGTGCCGCGCCGGGTGGTGACGCTTTACGTCCCGCTCGTGCTGTTCATCATCGTGCTGCTGTTCCCGTTCTATTGGATGGCGATTACCACGTTCAAGCCGAACAACGAGCTATACAACTACAAGGACTTCAACCCGCTCTGGATCCACAGCCCGACCCTACAGAACGTGAAGAAGCTGCTGTTCGACACGGACTACCCGCAATGGCTGATGACCACGATGGGCATCGCGGCGGCTGCGACCTGCATCAGCATCTTCGCGAGCGTGCTGGCCGCCTACGCCATCCAGCGGCTGCGCTTCCGCGGCAGTAACCTGGTGGGGCTGGCGATCTATCTGGCCTACCTCGTCCCGCCCTCCATCCTGTTCATCCCGTTGGCAACGATGGTGTTCAAGCTCGGGCTGTTCGACAGCCCGCTGGCGCTGATCCTGACTTATCCCACCTTCCTCATCCCGTTCTGCACCTGGCTGCTGATCGGCTACTTCAAGTCCATCCCCTATGAATTGGAGGAGTGCGCCCTGATTGATGGCGCGACCCGGCTGCAAATCCTCCGCCGCATCACCTTGCCCCTGGCGGTGCCCGGCCTGATCTCGGCGGGCATCTTCGCCTTCACCCTGTCCTGGAATGAGTTTATCTACGCGCTGGCCTTCATCCAGTCGTCGGAGAAGAAGACGGTGCCGGTGGCGGTGCTGACCCAGTTGGTGCAGGGTGACGACTACCAGTGGGGCGCGTTGATGGCGGGCGCGCTGTTCGGCTCCATCCCGGTGGCGCTGCTGTATTCGTTCTTCGTGGAGTACTACGTCAGCTCGCTCACGGGAGCGGTGAAGGAGTAGGACGATGGACACCCGCGTGCCGGAGGCCATACGCGACGCCAGCGAGGAAGTAAGCCGGGGCGTGCGCCTGTCGTCTGGCGCATTCCTGACGGTCGAGCATGGGATCATGATGGCGCTGGGCATCGTGCTCTCGCTGACGGCGCTGCTGGCGCTGGGCGGCGCCGTGGTGCAGGTGTGGGACGGGGTGCTGGCCGCGGGCAGTGCGAAAAGCGTGCTTGTGATCGTGGACCGGCTGCTGTTCGTGCTGATGATCGTCGAGATCCTGCACACCGTCCGCGTCTCGATCCGGTCCGGTGAGCTGACCTGCGAGCCGTTCCTCATCGTCGGCCTGATTGCCAGCATACGCCGGGTCTTGGTGATCACCCTGGAAACCTCGCAGAACATGCCTGGCAAGACGATCGAGCCAGGGCATGAGGATGCGTTCCAGGCGGCGATGATCGAACTGGGCGTGCTGGCCGGGCTGATCCTGGTGATGGTGGTGTCCATCTACCTGCTGCGCCGCAACGGCCCGCGGACGGCCGCACGGGATGCGGCGTGAGCGAGCCATTCTCCACGCTCAACCAGCAGGCGGCCCTCCTGCCCGGCACGCACGCGCCATCCCTGCCGCATGGGCCGGCTGGGACGGCAATGCGTCCGCACCCGCCGCTGCGTCCGTTGCCGGCGCTGATCTTCAGCTCCCGCTGGCTGCAGCTTCCGCTTTACCTCGGCCTGATTGTGGCGCAGTGCGTTTACGTGTTCCTGTTCCTCAAGGAGCTATGGCACCTCGTCAGCCACGCCGCCGAGTTCAACGAGCAGGAAGTCATGCTGCTCGTGCTCGGGCTGATTGATGTGGTGATGATCTCCAACCTGCTGGTGATGGTGATCGTCGGCGGATACGAGACCTTCGTGTCGCGCCTGGGGCTGGAGGGCCATAAGGATCATCCGGAGTGGCTGGGCCACGTCAACTCCGGCCTGCTGAAGGTGAAGCTGGCGATGGCCATCATCGGTATCAGCTCGATCCACCTGCTGCGGAGCTTCATCGCGCTCGGCCAGGCGACCGGCGGCGGCGGCGAGCACAGCGCGGCGGCTCCGGTGCAGGTGGAGCAGGTCATGTGGCAGTCCATCATCCACGGGCTGTTCATCTTGTCCGCCATCGGCATCGCCTACGTGGACCGGATGAGCGGCGCGAAGCATTAAGGGACCCCGTATATGCAGCTTCATGGCTTCTGGCGTTCGCTGGCGACGTATCGCGTGCGCATTGCGCTGAACCTGAAAGGCGTCGCCGTGCCGGAGACGATGGTGGACCTTGATGCCGGGGACCAGCATGTGCCGTCGTTCCGGGTAATCAACCCGATGGGCGCGGTCCCGGCGCTGGTGCTGGATGACGGGACGGTGCTGACGCAGTCGCTGGCAATCCTAGAGTGGATCGAGGACACCCATCCGACGCCGCCCCTGCTGCCGGACGGAGCCGCCGCCCGCGCCCGGGTCCGCGCCCTGTGCGCCATCACGGCCGCGGACACGCATCCGCTGGTGGTGCCGCGGGTGCAGGGCTACCTGGGCAAGACATTCGGGGCGGACGACGCGGCGCGGAAGGCCTGGGCGGCGCATTGGTTCACGCTGGGCCTGCAGGCCTATGAGGTGCAGGTGGGCGCCGGGCCATTCTGCGCCGGGGATGCGCCGGGGATGGCGGATTGCTGCCTGGCAAGCCACGTTGCCGGGGCGGAGCGGTTCGGGGCGGACCTGCAGCCGTTTCCGGCGGTGCGGCGCATCCAGGGCGCGTGCATGGCGCTGCCGGCGTTTGCCAACGCGCACCCGCTGCGGCAGCCTGGGGCGCCTGCGGCCTGAGCAAACCTCCGGAGGTCCGGCGCACACATGAAAAGCTAAGCAGGCTTATGCGGCCTGGCTCCGCCGACTTTCATGTGTGCGGCAGGCCGTGCAAGTCTGCTTATACCGACTGCCAAAAGTTCTGACCTGCGCCGCACTGTCAGCAACCGTCATTGCGAGGCGCGTAGCGCCGCGGCAATCCAGGGCCGCCCGCACAGTCCTTGCTGCCCCTGAATTGCCGCGCCGCAAGGGCGGCTCGCAATGACGAGAAACGTCACGGGTCAGAACTTTCGGCGGCTGGTATCAGACTTCACATCGGCCCCGCCGCACACCATTTCCCACAGCGGTAAGGAGGCCAATATGCCAGATACAAACTTCGAGGTCGCAACCCTGGGCGGCGGCTGCTTCTGGTGCCTGGAGCCGGTGTTCACCAGCTTGCGCGGCGCGCAGTCCAGCGTGTCCGGCTACGCCGGCGGCACCGTGCCCAACCCAACCTACGAGCAGGTCTGCGGCAAGCGCACCGGCCATGCCGAGGTCGTCCAAGTCACATTCGACCCGGCGGTCATCAGCTACGCCGATATCCTGCGCGTGTTCTTCACTCTGCACGACCCGACAACGCCGAATCAGCAAGGCGCCGATGTCGGGCCGCAGTATCGCAGCATCGTCCTGACGCATTCGGATGCGCAGGCGCAGACGGTCGGTGAGGTCAAGGCGGAGATGGACGCTGCCGGGGTATGGGGCCGCCCGATCGTGACCGAGATCGTGCCGCTGACGCAATTCTGGCGGGCGGAGGACGAACACCAGGACTACTACGCCCGCAATCCCTGGTCGGGCTACTGCAGGGCCGTCATCACGCCAAAGGTCGCCAAGCTGCGGAAGATGTTCAGCGACCGGCTGAAGGCGCCACAGGCGGCTTAAATGGGACGCCGCCGGGCCACGCCCGGCGGCGTCCTTCGGCTACCTGTAGTAACGCTTGGCCCGCCGCTCCGCCTCCTTGGCCGCGTCCTCTGGCGTGCTGTCGCCGGTGGCGGCGCTGGCCACCATGTCCACCATCACGTAATCCGCTGCCACCGCACCCGATGCCTCGGTGATCGGCCCAGGGTAAGCCAGCCACAGCGACTTTTCCATCGTGTCCTTGAACACGGCGATCTTCGGGTCGTTCTTCCAAACCTCGCTCTGCGTATAGGCACGTAGCGGCTGCGACCAGTAGCCGAAGCTGTCCGTCAGCCAATGGTCATACTGCGGCGCCTCCATCATGAAAGCGAGATAGGCCTTGGCGGCATTCGGCGCCTTGGTGTGCTTGAACGCCATGGCGTTGATCGCCAACGCGGCCTCCGTACTGCGGCCCACGGGTCCGATCGGCATCCGGGCGTGGTTCAGGTCCGCGGCCATTGCGGCGATGGCCGGCTCCTTGCTGTTCTTGGCGGAGAAATACAGCGATACCCCGTTCTGCGTCGCCCCGATCTCGCCCGCCAGCAGCGCCTTGTTGTTGCTGGGGTCCAGCCAGGAGTTGGTGCCGGGGATGAAGGTTTCGTACAGGGCCTTCGCGAACTTCAGCGCCTCGACCGTTTCCTTGCTGTTGATGGTGACGCGGTTCTCTTCGTTGACCATCGTGCCGCCGAACGACCAGACCAGCCAGTGGCAGAACGAGTTGGCGTCGCCGACCGCATGGCCCAAGGCGTAGCCGGCGGGGTGGCCGTTCTTCTTCAGCTTGCGGCACATGTCCAGGAACCCGTCCATATCGGTCGGGAACTTGTCGAACCCGGCTTCCTTGAGCCAGCTTTCGCGGTAGATGGCCGGCCCGCCGCTGCCGCCCATTGGGATGGCGATCCACTGGTCCGTCTTGAACCTCTTGCCATACCGTTCGGCGAGCGGCGACCAGCCGCCATACTTGGCGCCGAGATAGGTGGCGATGTCCGTCAGGTCCATCACCTTGTCGGCGTAGATGTGCGGGTCGTCCGTCCAGCCCACCACCACGTCCGGCCCGGCGCCGGTGTTGGCCGTCACCGCCGTCTGCGGCCGCAAATCCTCCCAGGCGGCGAAGTCCACGCGGACCTGAACGCCGGTCTGGTCGGCGAAGCGCTTGGTGTTCTCGCGGAAGATGGTCTCGTCGGGGTCCACGAACTTGCTGGGGCGCAGCACGCGGAGGCTGGCGCCCTTCTCGATGGGCAGATTCAGGGGAGGCACTTCGGCAATCGGCACCGCGGCCTGCGCGCTGTGGCCGAGCAGTCCGGCGGCGGCCAAGCCTGCGACGCCGAACGAGGCTTGGCCGAGGTGGCGGCGGGTGATGGTCATGGGTGGTTTCCTCCTATAATTATCGTGCTTTGTGCTTGCGGCTTTCCTCACCCCAGCCCTCTCCCGGAGGGAGAGGGGGCAGGTTAGGCTACGAGGCGGGCGCCGGTCTTTGGGTCGAACAGGTGGACCAGGCTGGGGTCGGCGGTGACGGTCAGGGGCGCGCCGGGCTGGATGGTCACGCGCTCGCGGAAGGCCCCCATGACGGGCAGGTTGCCCAGGCGGCCGTAAACCTGGGTTTCGCTGCCGGTTGGCTCTACGACCTGCACCAGCAGGGGAACGGCGCCTGGGGCGCCGGCCTCGGCCAGTTGCAGGTGCTCGGGCCGCACGCCGTAAACGGCGGGCATGTTGTCGTTGTAGGACTGCGTGACGCCGGGCGGCAGCGGCCACAGCGTGCCGCCCTCGGCGCGGAAGCCGCCGGCCTCGACGGCGCCGGGCAGGAAGTTCATGGCGGGGCTGCCGATGAAGCCGGCGACGAACTGGTTGGCCGGATGATCGTACAGCTCCAATGGCGAGCCAACCTGCTCGATGCGTCCGCCCTGCATGACGACGATCTTGTCGGCCATCGTCATCGCCTCGATCTGGTCGTGGGTGACGTAGATCGTGGTGGTGCCCAGGCGCTGGTGCAGGTCCTTCAGCTCGGCCCGTGTTTGCACGCGCAGCTTGGCGTCCAGGTTGGACAGCGGCTCGTCGAACAGGAACACCTGCGGGTCGCGCACGATGGCGCGGCCCATCGCCACGCGTTGCCGCTGCCCGCCCGAAAGCTGGCGCGGGTAGCGGTCCAGCAGCCCGGCCAGGCCCAGGATGCTGGCGGCGCGGTCCACCCGCTCGTCCATCGCCTCCCGCGGCGCCTTCGCCAGGCGCAGGCTGAAGGCCATGTTGTCCCGCACCGTCATGTGCGGATACAGCGCGTAGTTCTGGAACACCATCGCGATGTCCCGCTGCTTCGGCGGCACCTTGTTGACGACGCGTCCGCCGATGGCGACCTCGCCGCCGTCAATCTCCTCCAGGCCGGCGATCATGCGCAGCAAGGTGCTCTTGCCGCAGCCGCTGGGGCCGACCAGCACGGTGAACTCGCCGTCAGCGATCTCGACGCTGACGCCATGCAGGATAGGCGTGGCGCCGAACGACTTGCGGACGCCACGTATAGATACGGTGGCCATGGACAGCATCCTCCTGCCGGCCCGTCGCGGCCGTTGCGGCGAAGGATAGGACGCCTGCCGCGGCAGGGCCAGCAGCGAGTTGCAGGGATCGGACGCCGGGCAGGGCTTCAGCGCAGGGATTTGTAGTCAGGATTTGTTAACGGCAATCAGCCACTCTGCCCCTGGAACTGACATGGACTTGCCACGCTCGATGCCTGAGCCGCTCACCGGCGTATTCGAAGCGCGGCGTCTCCGCGTGCTGCTTGACCGACCCAACCCGACGCTTTCCAGACGGGAGCTTCTTGCCATGCATGCCGCCCCCGTACTGACGTCCCGGGTGCTGACGCCCCAGGCGGTGACCACGCCGAGAGTGCTGCTGGTCGAGGCTGATCCGGCCGTAGCGGCTGCCCTGCAGCGTGGCCTGCGCCGGGCCGGCTGGACTGTGCTGTGGGCAGCAGATGCGGGCGCAGCGCTGCGGCTCAAGCCGGCCTATGCACCCGACGCCGTGCTGCTGAGCCTGGACCTGCCCGACATGGACGGCAGCGTGCTGCTCGCGCGGCTGGCGCGGGACGGGGACTGCGCCATCGTTGCCCTGTCCGGGCGGGGGGAGGCGGTGCGGGCGGCGATGCTGGGCCGCGGAGCGCACGACTACCTGGCCAAGCCCATGGCGATGCGGGACATCCTAGTGCGGCTGCAGGCCGCTGTCTGGCGCTGGGCGCCGGTCGTGCTGGCCGGCAAGGCTGCGGGAATCCTCTGTCCGGCCTAGCGGCAGGAAAGCCGCGGCTTGCGCAAGCCGGCCGTAGGGCGATACTTCGGCGATCAACATCCGGGGGCGCCGGCGTGCGTAGAAGCTTCCGCATACGCACTTACCTGCTTCTGCTAGTACTGGTATCGGCTGTGCCGTTCATCGCCTTTGCCGCCGTGCTGGCCAGGCACACGGCGACAGACCAAACCCGCGGCTTCGCGCGCGATGTGACGGCGGTGGCCCGCGCGCTGTCGCTTGCCATGGACAATCAGGCTGTGCTGTATCGCACCGCGTTGGAGGCGCTCGGGCGCTCGCCCGCGGGGACCTGGCGGCCTTCCACATTGAAATGCAGGCGGCCGCCGCCCTGTTGAACGGGCCGGTCTCGCTGTCCCGGAGCGATGGCGAGCAGGTGCTGAACAGCCGCCGCCCAGCCGGGACCGTGCTGCCCCGGCGCAGCCAGGTGGCCCAGGCGGTCCAGGCTGCCCTCACCGGGCAGGCGTGGGTTTCGGACTTGATCCGCGGCGCAGTGACCGGACAGATGCAGGTCACGGTGAACGTGCCGGTCCCGGCTCCGGGAGTGCAGCCTGCCGGGCCACCCTGGGTGTTGGCCATTGCCCTGCCGCTGGAGCGGGTCGAGGCGATGCTGCGCTCGCAGCGACTGCCGCCAGACTGGATCGGCGCCGTCGTGGACCGCGGCGGCCTGTTCCTGGCGCGCACTCTGGACAACGATGCCAGGCTCGGCACCCCCGCCAGCATGGATTGGAGCATACCGGCCCGCACTCAGCCGGAGGGCTGGGTCATGTCCACCACTTTGGAAGGTGTCGTGACCTACACCGGTTTCGTTCACTCCGACACTACGGGCTGGACCGTCGGGATCGGTGTTCCGGAAGTGGTAGTGCGGGCGCCGTTGCTGCGAACCCTGCTGCCGCTGGCCGGGTTCGGCACCGTGCTGACACTGCTCGCGGCCGCAGCCGCGCTGGCCGTGGCCCGGCGGATTGCTCGCCCCATCAGTGCCCTGGCCCGCCGCGACGCCGCCCTGGAGGAGCTGAACCTGGTCGAAGCGCAGCAGGTCGCCGCCGCCCTGCGCGCCGCCGACACCGACCGCCGCGCCGCCGAGGCCGCCCTGCGCGAAAGCGAGGCCGAGCTGCTTGCCGCGCGGGAGGTCAGCCCGCAGGCGCACTGGACCGCGGACCCAGCCGGCAAACTGGTAACCGTCAGCCACCGCGTCAGCGAGGCGACCAGCACGGCGGCCAAGGCGCGGCTGGGCGACGGCTGGCTGAACGTGGTGCATCCAGACGACCGGGTTGCGGCGCAGGCTGCTTGGGCGCACGCGATCCGCACCGGACAAGCCTATGACACCACGTTCCGCGTCCACGACCGGCCTGGACCGTCCGGCGAGGGGCCCTGGCGCTGGATGCGCGCACGCGCGGCACCGCATTTGGGCGCCGACGGCCGGCCCACCCGCTGGTATGGCACGACTGAAGACGTGGACGACCGCCTGCGCGCCCAAAAAGCCCTGGAGGTCAGCGAGTCCCGGCTGCGGCAGCTCACGGAGGACCTGGAGGCGCGTGTGGCGGCCGAGGTCCAGGCGCGGGAAGCTGCACAGGCGGCGCTGCACCAGTCCCAGCGGATGGAGGCCCTGGGCAAGCTGGCCTCCGGCATCGCACACGACTTCAACAACGTGTTGCAGGCGGTGGGCGGCAGCCTGTCGCTGATCCTGCGCGCGCCGGGCAACGCGGCGCGGGTGGAACGTGTGGCCGGGATGGCGCGGGACGCCGTGGACCGGGGCGCGGCCATCACCGGGCGGATGCTGTCGCTGGCGCGCCGGGCCGACTTGCGGGCCGGCCCGGTGGACTCGGCGGAGCTGCTGAAGGGCTTGCGGCTCGTGCTGCAGCATACCCTGGGTGCCGGCATTCGGGTGGACGTGGACGTGCCGCCGGACTTGCCGCCGCTGCTGGCCGACCGCGGGCAGTTGGAAACGGTGCTGATCAACCTGGCCACCAACGCCCGCGACGCGATGCCGCGCGGCGGCACCCTGCGCCTGGCCGCACGCACCGAGGGTGGCCAGATGCTGATCGAGGCCGCGGACACCGGCGCCGGCATGACGCCGGACGTGCTGATCCGGGCGCGGGAGCCGTTCTTCACGACCAAGCCTCCCGGGGCCGGCACTGGGCTGGGCCTGGCGATGGCGCACGGTTTCGCCGAGCAAAGCGGTGGCCTGCTGCGGATCAGCAGCACGCCTGGTGAGGGCACGGTCGTTAGCTTGGTCCTGCCGCTGGCGGCGGCAGCCTTGGCCCCGGCTGTTGCGGTGCAGGTAGATTAACGGCGCATGTCCCGCCATCACGGCCTGCGGTGGTCTGCCGGCGTGTAAGCGTGAACCTGCAGGTCCACGCGAACCCGCATGTCATGGCGCCGCCCGGCCTATCAATCCTGTGGCGCCGGTGCCGGCGCTGTCAGGGCTTTGCGCCGGGCCGCCGGGTGCAGGCTGGACAAGACCCAGGGCTTTCGCATCCGCGGCAGTGCCGCAAGGCAGTACCGCGGACCTGGACGTAACAGGCGCGTTATACTGAGCTTGTCCCGATCATCACGTGCGCCGCGTGCGTTCCATCGAGGAGCGTGACGCTGCCCGTGCTTGCGGATGCCGTGCCGTTCAGGGTGGCGCCATTTACATACAGGTTGCGGTCGCCGACGCCTGGGTTCCAGTTGTCGTTGATGAACGTCACCGCCAGGTCATGCGCGCCCGGCCCGAACTGGCCATTGAAGGCGAACGCCTGCGATGCCCCTGCCCCGTGCAGGGCCGTGACGGTTTGCGCCGCGCCAAGCGACTTGCCGTCCACGCTGACGGTGAACTGGGCGTCACCCTGGAAGGCGTCCTCGCTCAGGTTCAGCACCAGCGTGTCCGACGTGATCGGCGTAGGTGTGGGCGTGGGCACAGGCGTCGGCGTCGGCGTGGCGGGTTCGGTCACGGTCGCGGTCACGGACCCGTTGCTGTAAAGCGTGCCGTTGCTGACGGGCACGGCGACGCCGCCCAGGGTGATGCCCTCGACATACAGGTTGCGGTCGCCGACGCCGGGGTTCCAGAGGTCGTTGACGAAGGCGATGGACACCTGGTGCGTGCCGGGCGTCAGGCTCGGCGCGAAGCTGTACTCCTGCGGCGCCCCGGCACCGTGCAGCGCCGTGACCGACACCGCGCCCGCAAGCTGCTGGCCGTCCACGCTGACGGTGAACTGCGCATCGCCCTTGTAGGCGTCCTCGCTCAGGTTCAGCACGAGGCTGTTAGTGGATGCGGGCGTCGGCGTCGGCGTGGACACGGGCGTAGGCGTGGGCACCGTGGCGGTGGTGCTGGGTTTGGTCACGGCCGCGGTCACGGACCCGTTGCTGTAGAGGGCACCGTTGCTGACGGGCACGGCGACGCCGCCGAGGGTGATGCCCTCGACATACAGGTTGCGGTCGCCGACGCCGGGGTTCCAGAGGTCGTTGACGAAGGCGATGGACACCTGGTGCGTGCCGGGCGTCAGGCTCGGCGCGAAGTTGAACGCCTGCGACCCGGCGCCATGCTGCGCTGTCACTGACTGCGCCGCGCCGAGCCGCTGGCCGTCCACGCTGACGGTGAACTGCGCGTCGCCCTGGTAGGCGTCCTCGCTCAGGCGCACCACGAGGCTGTCCGTGGATGCGGGCGTGGGAGTCGGGACGGGCGCCTGCGTGGGAACAGGGGTGGGCGCAGGAACTGGGGCGGGCGTGGGCGTCGGGACCGGGGTCGGAGCTGGCGTCACCGTTGAAGTCGCAACCAACGTGGTCAAGGACGTAGGCACCGGGGTTGGCGTGGGCGACTGGGAGGGCGACGTGCCATACAAGGCCTGGATGCCGGCGATGTCACCCGCGCCGAGGTCAGGGTTTCCGGCGCCCAGGGTCGGATACATGACCGTGCTGGCGTCCTTGGAATGATCCAGACCCAGGGCGTGGCCGAACTCATGCAGGATGGTCTGGTAAAAAGTGGTGGCGTATCCCTGGTAGGTCAGGCTCCCACCGGCTCCCGCCGTAAGCGGGTCCTTGCTGGGGTCTTCCAGCCGGACCACCGTATCCCCGGAGAACGTCAGGGCGCCGGTGCCGGAAGCCGTGTCGCGATAGCTGGTGTAGCCGATCTGGTTCGATGTGGCCGTGCCCAGGTCGGCAAAGCCGATGCGGATGTTGGCGGCCTTGGTCGGGTCCGTGGTGTCAGCCTGCTGGACAAGGTTCAGGCCTGATGCCGCTGCCCAGCGCTGCACGGCCTGCTGAACCGTGCTCTGGTATGCCGCCCCGACGGCGCTGCTGAACGGCGTAGCGGCGTCTTGCGAGTAGGTGCTGCTGGCAAAGCTCCAGGTGATGGTGTGGCTGGCCCAGGTGGGACCCTCGAACACATACGCTCCCGACGCCGGCGCCACGGCGGGAAGTGGAGTTGGAGCGGGCGCGGGCGTCGGAGTGGGCACCGGAACCGGCGTAGGCGTGGGCGTCACGATGACAGAGGGGGCCGTCGTGGCAGTTGCCCAGGGCGACGTCGTCACCAGCGCCGGCTCCGACGGGAGCGTCACGTTGCCGGACATCGTCGCGTTGCCACGGACCATCTGGCCGGCCGGAACGCCGAAGATGGCATTGCCCGTCAGTGTGGCCTGGGCTCCGGTCGCGTTCCACACTGCTGCGAGGGAGGGGGACTGCAAGTCGTTCAGGATGGTGTTGCCGAGGACTTTGAGGGTGCTGTTGGCATGGACGTTGCCTTCCTCGCCGAAGGCGA
>JAABUT010002044.1_pt1 | contig 20677 bp, 20 predicted proteins | sample 5559281 | NCBI WGS metagenome assembly JAABUT01 (sample SAMN10711880, study PRJNA513359) | rock metagenome | isolation source: Antarctica rocks | place: Antarctica: Victoria Land, Ricker Hills nord | collected 2016-01-04
TTCCCCACGGGGGAAGGGGGAGGGGAAGTGAGATAGTCTCATTTTGATGAATGAGCACGGTGCAGCGCTGAGTCACCCCTTCCCCGCGGGGAAGGGGCGCGGCACAATCGCCGGCAGTTGCAGTTTGCTCACGGCCTCGTTGAACTCGGAAACGTCCGTCTCGATCACCGTGGAGAGGGTGATGAGGTGGAGACCAATCGTGTTCGTCAGATCATCGTAGACGGCGTACGCCTGCTTCGTCGGCGCGGTGTCCGCGCTCGCGACCGCACCGGAGAGGCTGGCGAGTTTGTTGTTCAGTTTGATCGGGAAGTTCAGCGGGTCCTCCAGCGCCTTCGAGCGCGCCTGAATCAGCTCCTCCTCGATCTCAGTGAGCGTCTTCTTCAGCGCGGCTGCGGCGTCGCGCACCGACTGGGCATCGTCCCGGCCCTCGACGCGCTTCTCCCAGCCTTCCACCTGCGCGCGGACATCGCGCAACTGGTTGATGCCGACGTGCGTGCGGGAGAGTTGGTCGCGAATCTTCAGGAGTAGGTCGAACTGCGCGTCCAATTCCTCCTGCGTCGCCGCGACGCGCGGGTCCTTGCGAATCTCGAACGGCTCCGTCCACGATGTGTCACCCACGGTCAGCCGCACCTGATACCGGCCCGGAGCCGCAATCGGCCCGTCCACACTCCCCGCCCAGAAGATCGCGCCGGGCACCGCCATCGCGTCCGCGTACCGCATATTCCAGACGAAGCGATTCACACCAGCCTCAGCGGGGGCGACAGGGTCCTTCTTCGCGTGCTGATCGTCCGGCTTCTTCTCCTCTGGCTTCTCGCTTCCGGCGTCTGGCTTCTTCTCCTCGCTCTTAAACGATTTAATCTCACTGCCGGCGGCATCGAGGAAGGCGAGGGCGACCGGCGCGTCCGGCTTCTCCTTGAGGTAGTAGCGCACGATCACGCCGTCCGTCGGGTTGCGGCCCGCCTCGAAGAAGGTGAGCGGGCTGCCGGGCTTCGGGTCCTGATAGGTCGTGACGGCAAGGCCGCCGACCGAGAGGTAGCCCTTCGCGGGGCCGTGGTCGCCGTGGAAGCGACGGAGGCCGCCCTTGAACCGCGTCGTGGGACGCGGGGCGAAGAGATGAGCGTCGGCGTCCGCGAGGCCGTCCGTCAACTGGTGGAGCGGGGTGAGGTCGTCCAGAATCCAGAAGGCGCGGCCATGCGTGGCGGCGATCAGGTCCTGATCCTTGACCGCGAGGTCGTGGATCGGCACGACGGGCAGGTTTTGCTGGAGCGATTGCCAGTGCGCCCCGTCATCGAAGGAGGCGTAGATGCCCGTCTCCGTCCCGGCGTAGAGCAGCCCCTTGCGGTCGGGGTCGGCGCGCACGACGCGGGTGAAGGCGTCCGCCGCGATGCCGTCCGTGATCGTCGTCCACGTCTTGCCATAATCCGTCGTCTTGTAGAGGTAGGGCGCGAAGTCGTCCAGTTTGTAGCGGTTCGCGGCGACGTACGCCGTGCCCGCGTCGTGGGGTGACGGCTCGATGATGCTGATGAGCGACCATTCCGGGAGGTCTTTCGGCGTGACGTTCCGCCACGTCGTGCCGTTGTCGCGGGAGACGTGAATCAGCCCATCATCCGACCCGGCCCAGAGCACGCCGCGCTCGACGGGCGACTCCGCGAAGGCGAAGAGGGTGCAGTAATACTCGACGCTCGTATTGTCCTTCGTGATCGGCCCACCGGACGGCCCCATGCGCGCCGGGTCGTTGCGCGTCAGGTCGGGGCTGATGATCGCCCAACTCGCGCCCTCGTCCGTCGAGCGGAAGACGTGGTTGCCGCCGGTGTAGAGTGTGTCCGCGTCGTGCGGGGAGACGACGATAGGGAAGGTCCACTGAAAGCGATACTTCAGATCGCCGACGGCCCAGCCCATCGGGTTCTCCGGCCACGGCATGATGTTGCGCGTCTGGTGCGTGCGGTGGTCGTACCGCGTGACGAGCCAGTACGACCCCGCGTAGACGACATTCGGGTCGTCGGGGCGGACGGCGATGTAGCCGCTCTCGCCGCCGCCGACAGTGTAGCAATCGGCCCAGGTGATCGCGCCGCTGTCGGAGCGGCTGGGCGTGCTGATCGTCGTGTTGTCCTGCTGGGCGCCGTAGAGGCGGTACGGCACGGCGTTGTCCGTCGTCACATGGTAGAACTCGGCGGTCGGCTGGTTGTAGATCGAGGACCACGACGCACCGCCACTGAACGAGACGCACGCGCCGCCGTCGTTCCCCTCAATCATCCGCAGCGAGTTCTTCGGGTCGATCCAGATATCGTGGTCGTCGCCGTGTGGCGTCGGTATCTCCTGGAAGGAGCGGCCGCTGTCGGTCGATTTCCACAGTTGGACATTCGGCACCCAGAGCGTGTCCGGCTCCTGGGGGTCGGCGATGATGTGCGTGTAGTACCACGGGCGCTGCCGCTGGTCGGAGTGGTCGCTCATCTTCTCCCACGTCGCGCCGCCATCCTCCGAGCGGAACAGGCCGCCACCCTCCGCCTCGATGAGCGCCCAGACGCGGTCGCTCTTCGCGGAGCACGCGACGCCAATCTTGCCAAGCAGCCCCTTCGGCAAGCCGGGGGCGTTCGTCAACTCGGTCCAATGCTCGCCGCCGTCCGTGGACTTGTAGAGGCTGCTTCCCGGCCCGCCGCTCGTCAGGTTGTACGGCGTCCGGTGCGCGTCCCAGAAGGCGGCGTAGAGGATGCGCGGGTTGTGCGGGTCCATCGCGAGGTCGATCGCGCCCGCGTTCTCGCTGCGGAAGAGGATGCGCTCCCACGTCGCGCCGCCGTCGTTCGAGCGGTAGATACCGCGCTCCGGGTTCGTGCCGTAGAGGTGCCCGAAGGCCGCGACGTAGATCAACGCCGGGTTCGTCGGGTGGATGCGTATTCTGGCGATATGCCGGGTCTCCGCGAGGCCGCAGTGCGTCCACGTCGCGCCCGCATCCATCGACTTGTAGACGCCGTCGCCGTGCGCGACGTTGCCCCGCACCGTCGTCTCGCCCATCCCGACGACGATGACATTCGGATCGGAGTGCGACACCGCGATCGCGCCAACCGACGCCGTGTGGAAGAAGCCGTCTGAGACATTTGTCCACGTCGCACCGCCGTCGCGCGTTTTCCACACGCCGCCGCCCGTCGAGCCGAAGTAGAACGTCAGCATGTCGGACGGGTCCCCCGCCACCGCCACGCATCGCCCACCCCGGAACGGCCCCACGAGCCGCCACTCCAATTTCTCCAGCAATTTCGGATCAATCATCGTTCCCTCCTCGGTAGGTATTCACTCACCGTCAATACAAAGGGATTCTAACCGCGAAGGCGCGAAGAACGCGAAGGAAAGAGGAGGAAAAAGAAGATTCTCTCGTTCTCATCCCTCTTCGCGTCCTTCGCGCCTTCGCGGTTCAAGTCCCGGTTTGGTAGACCCGGAGGACATAGGCAAACCTACACTTGTTCGGCAAGAGAAATCAGTTTATCAACCGTTGGGGGCAGTTCGCGACCGAGGATCTTCTTCATCACGAACGCCAGAATACGTGATGTCGGACCAGTGACGCCGATAGCAAATGTCACCTCGCGACCCCCTGCAACTTCTGTAATGGTGTGCACCCAATCCATTTTGCCGCCCATTGGCAGGAAGAACCGGTCGGTATATCTCTGCAAAGGAACGCAGTCCAAGATGGCGAATTTCCGCTCCGGCTGGCCTTTCAGTTTCACCACACCACAGACGCCCGGTTGAAAGGGACCGTCGAGTGTGGCATGTTCGAGTGCATCGTCCCAGCGGGTACGGTTTGGCACGTCGGCCCAGAGCGCCCAAATCGCTTCTGGCTCGGCGGTGGTTGTTCTTGTGACGGTAATGACGTGCATGGTTTTCTCCTTAATTACCGGTATATGTCATCCACTGTATATGACATACACAGAAGATAACACGATTTGTGTATGCTGTAAACAGTGATAGTATGTACGTCAATCGATGACGACGGGAGCGACGATGAACGACACCGACGAGATTGAGTTACCGCGCAGCATCATGTTGCTCTGGGGCCATGCGGAACCGCAGCGACGCGGGCCGAAACCGGGACTCAGCCTGGAGCGCATCGCCGCAGCCGCGATCAGACTCGCCGACGCCGAGGGCTTAGGCGCGGTGTCGATGAGCCGAGTGGCCGGTGAACTGGGCTTCACGACGATGTCGCTCTACCGCTACGTGAGCGGGAAGGACGATCTCATCGTGCTGATGCTCGATGTGGCCATTGGAAGACCGGACTTCCCCGCAAATGCACCGCAGGGATGGCGTGTACTGCTCGAACGCTGGAGCCTGGAGTATCTGAACGCACTGCGCCGCCACCCCTGGATGACGCGCGTATCGATCAGCGGGCCGCCGATCACCCCGAACAATGTGGCCTGGATGGAATACGCGCTTAGCGCGATGTCCGCAACGACGCTGACCGCGCAAGAGAAACTGTCGGTCCTCCTGCTGCTCACCAATTACGTTCGCGGCATCGGCCAGCTGTTGGTCGACATCGCCGGAGCGGAAAGAGCCATCCCCCCCGGACAGACCGCCGCGATGAGCCAATACGGGCAGATTCTTTCGCAGTTGATCGACGCGGACCGCTTCCCGGCGCTGTGCGGCATTCTGGCATCCGGGGCGCTCGACGATGACGATGATGACCCGGACGCGGAATTTCACTTCGGCCTGCGGCGAGTGCTCGATGGTATTGCCGTGCTCATACACTAGTCCGCCGCCATAGAGGTTCCTAATGCTCAATCAGGAGGCCTCTTCGATCATGGCTGAGTGCGGTTCGTGAGGACAGCCGAAACTCGCACAGACCCGTTCCGCAGTATCTGTTCAGGGTTGAGGGGAATCGTTCGGCGGGAGACATCAATGCCACGCGATGACGCCCATCGCTGGTGGCCCGATCTCGCTCTCACGACAAGATAGAGGATAGGAACATGATACCCGAACGCCGTTCAGCAAACCGTCCCCTCGACCCTGAACAGATACCTCTTCATGACGACGCCGATGGCGGTCTTCGACAATCACACGGCGATCCAACTGATCGAGATCGGCCGGGGTGACGAGGTTCTTTCGGCGTTTGCTGCGGATTACGAGGGTATGGGCTTTTAGTGACGCCCGATGCGTTCCTGAAGCCGTGGATTGGCCCCGCGTGTCGGCATATTGCCGATGGGTCCGCGTACGATATTCTCGTTTATAGCACAACAGTGCGTGCCAAACTTTTACACTGACATCTGGACATACCAGCGTTTTCCCGGTGGTGGCGGGCTTCAGCCTGCCTCTCTCTGGCGGGCTGAAGCCCGCCACCACCATGATTTCTGCTTGTTGAACCGAGTTCTGGCCGGATGTCAGTCTACAGCGTTGACTCCACCACCGTCACGTCGGGCCGATTGCGGACTTCGGGCAGGAGCGTCGTGCCGATGCCGGGTGCGGTCGGCGCGAGGATGTGGCCGTCCTCCACCCGCACGATCTCGGTGACGAGGTTCGGGTATGTGACGCGCAGATACGACCGCAGCGACTCCTGGTAGACCGCGTTCGTCGCGTTGATCGCCAGATGCACCCCGGCGAAGAGCGTGAAGGGGCCGGTGCAGTCGTGCATCGCGACGGGGCGCTTGTACGTCTCGGCCATCGTCGCGATCTTCTTGCTCTCGGTGATGCCGCCCGCCCACGTCGGGTCGATCATGATGATGTCCGCTGCGCGCTGCTCCAGCACCGGCTTGTATTCGTAGCGCGTTGTCAGGTACTCGCTGACGAGCAGCGGGGTCGTCGTGCTCCGCTGCAACTCGGCCAGCGCGCCGATGTCGTCCGCGCGCATGAGGTCTTCGAGCCAGTACGGCTCGAATTCCTCCAATGCGTGCGCGATCTTCTTCGCCGCCGGGAGCGACCAGAAGCCGTGCCCCTCGACCATGATCTCCATCTTGTTACCGACCGCGCTGCGGATTTTGCGGAACGGCTCCAGCGCGCGGTCGAGGTCCGCATTGTCGATCCGCTGCCCGCCGAGCGTGCGCAGGTTGGGATCGAACGCCCCCCGGAAGGTGCGCCAGTCGTCGTACTTGCCCGGCGTGTGGGCGATATAGTCGAAGGGCCAGATCTTCATGCCGGTGATGCCATCGCTGAGCAAATCGAGCGCCAGTTCGTCCGCGCGGGTCATGAAGGCGATCAAATCCTCGTACTTGCCCTCACTGCCGGTGTCCGTGCCGTAGGCGGTGCCGCCGCGCGTCGGGCGACCGTACGTCGGGCCGCCGCAGGTGTTGTACGTCTTGATCCGATCCCGCGCGGCGCCGCCGAGCAGTTGCCAGACGGGCATCCCCGCCGCCTGACCGAGGATGTCCCACAGCGCCACGTCAATCGCCGACAACCCGCGAATCTCCGCGCCCTTCCCCGCGATGTGCGCGATGACTTCGTACAGCCTGCGCCAGTGCAGCTCAATCGCGCCCGGATCGTGCCCGAGGAGCATCGGCGCGGCGAACTGATGAATATACCCGCGCAGCGCATCCGTCATGTAGAACGTGTCCCCGTAGCCGACCAATCCCTCGTTCGTATGCACCGCAACGAAGAGGATCTGCGGGTAGTCTTCCACATGGATCGTCTCGATCTTCGTGATCTTCACCGGGCCTCCCCCTCAGTCTTCCGCACGCGCGCCAATTCCTCCAGAATCCACATCCGCGCCAGCGTCGAAGCGCCCAATCCCTTCGGCTTCGCGATCGCCTTCAGTTCGTCGAAGATTCCCTTGTCCAGCCGGATGGAGAGCATGTAGGTAGATTTGATTGGATGTTCGAACGTCACGTCGGCAGGCGCGAACTCATGCTCGTATTCCATTGAGTCATGTGTGTCCCAGAATTCCGCCTCTTCCTCGATAGACGCGAAATCCGGACTCTGTTTCTTCGCCTTAACATGTGTTGCCATTTCGTCTCCTTTTAGCGGCGTTGATACGCCCGCTGTTCTTCTCGCGTCGCATCCCGCGCGGTTATGACGTATGCCTCTCCACCGCCACGCGGTGCAACAAAAGCAGTGAGTAATCGCCCGGATTCCGTTTGCCCGATCAGGCGATATCGGTTATTCCAGCCCCGTGTAATGAACGGACGATTGTCCACGATCTCTTCAACTTCACGAGGAGCGACATGATCGAGGGCGACATGCTCTTCATTCCAGTCATCCCAGACCAACCGGTACACATGCGCCATCGCCCATCTCCCCAAGTGTATTACATTGTCATACACGAAGCGCGCCACCGCAAGGATGGCGCGTTAGCGTAGCGGGGGATCACCTGCAGCGCAATACTTTTCCGAAGATAGTTGCAGCGTTAGACCGCTTTGAACTGCTCGAATGGCTGATGGCAGTCGTGGCAGTAGTAGATGGCGCGGCAGAGGGTCGGGCCGAAGGGGTTTTCCATCGCGGTGTGGTGGGAGCCGCAATAGGGGCATTCCGCGAGCACCGGAAGCATCTGCACGTTCTCCTCGTCCTCCCCCGGCACGGGCGGGGCGAAGCCACTGGCGCGCAATTTCCGGCGACCTTCCGGCGTGATCCGCTTGGTTGTCCACGGCTCCACAAACGTGGTGACGACCTCGACCGTCGGCGCGAAGCCTGCCAGACGCGCGCGGATCGTCTCGCGGATGATGTCCAGCGCGGGGCACGCGACGAAGGTCGGCATCACCTCGACGCGCACATGGGCATCATCCCGCTCCACCGCGCGGATGATGCCAAGATCGACGACCGAGATCATCGGAATCTCCGGGTCCGGCACCTCCGCGAGCGCGTCCCACACCTCGGAGAGTGCTGAGTGCTGAGTACTGAGTGCTGAGTGGGCTTCTTGAAAATCATCTTGGTTGCTTGCATGCATTACTTCTATCCTCTCGCTTCGTTCACATACTGACGCTTCGCTGCCGCCACTACCCGTGCATTCTCACACTCAGTACTCAGTACTCGTCACTACCAAGCCCCATCCGGTTCCTCGCGGTAAACCATCGTGAACTCGTTCCAGAGCCAGCGGAAGTCATCGCTGTGCGCGGTGCGGCCATCGTCCATGCGGAGCGGGAAGGTTGGCGCGTATCGCTCACCACCCATCTCGCGGAATGGGAACGGCAGAACGAGCGACTGCATCATCGGCCCGATAGCACCGAGCCATGTTTCCTGAACCGCCAGCAGCGGCTTGGGGAGGGTGCCTGCACTCAGCAGCGCGTCCTCGCCGTCGAGCGGCGTGAAGAGCGCGAGCGCGTCCGGCCAGAGCGTATCCAGCGCGTCCGAGAGCCGCTGGTGCGCCCCACCGCCCGCCTCCGCGAGCCGCTTCATCCACGCCTCCATGTGCATCCGGTGGTACGTCTCCTCGCGACGAATCTTGGCGACAATCCCCGCCAGCGGCGCGTACGACGACCCTGCCAGCGCGGTGAGCCGGGCGGCATCCGCCGTGTCGTAGAGGAAGCGGCGGGCGATGCTGAATGCCCAATCCGTGCGCGGGTGATCGAGCAGGCGCGCGTGGCGATACTCCCCCGGCTGGCGACCGTAGGCGATGTGGTCGGCGGTGTCGCCCGTCACCTCCGCGAGCAGTTCGTAGAGCACGCGCGCGTGGCCGATCTCATCCTGCGCGAGCGACGAGAAGGCGACATCCTCCTCCAGCATTGGGGCGATACCCGTCCACTCCGAATCCCAGTACCCAAGCACGAACTCGTCGTCCGCCAGCGTCAGGAGCAACTCCGCTAACGCGGAGGACTGAGGATTTGACTCGCGTCGATTGCCGGTTTCTCTCATAGGCATCATCACACGTTACACCTATCTCCATCGCCACAACCAGTATCGCTCGCGTTCCCACTGAGTCCTCAGTCCTCAGTTCTCAGTCCTCAGTCCTACTCTCGCTCGCGCCGCTTCCAATTTCTCTTTGAAGGCGTACCCGGCGGGCTTCTTGAAGGAGCGGTCGAGCGGCGGTTGGAGCAGGTCGAGATCGTCGATCTGCTGGATCGCGGCGCGCGGCACGACCCAGAGCCGAATACTCTCCTGCCGACGGCTGTAAAACTCCCGCGCGTAGTGCGTCGCAAGCTCGCGATCCGGCGCGAGGACATTCCCCGCGTGCCGCATCGGCTCCCCTTCTCGCTCCTGCCGGAACACCTCGTACACGTCCATCACATCACCTCGAAGAACGGGAACGGAAGACGAATGAACCGCAGAGGCGCAGAGGACGCAGAGGAACGCAGAGAAGAAGAGAATTGGGATTCCTTTCTTCTCCTCTTTCCCTCTCTGCGTCCTCTGCGCCTCTGCGATTCATACCCGATTTCTCCCTTACGCGGCGGCGCGGGGAGCGGCGAAGATGGCGTCGCGCACCCACTGCGTCTGGTCGTGGTTGATCTGCCGGAAGGCGAGCCGCTCCTGCGACATCGGGCCGTGGCCGGTGACGACGGCGTAGAGTTCCTTCCAGTCCGGCTCGGTGTATCGCCAGCGGGCCGTCGCTTCGTCGTAGCGCAGTGCCGGGTCCGGCAGCGTCAGGCCAAGTTCGCGGATGCGCGGGACGTAGATACCGAGGAATTCCTGCCTGAGTTCGTCGTTCGACTTGTTCTTGATGCGCCACGCGAGGTCGCGGTCCTTCGTCGGGTCGGTCGGCGGGCCGTGCATCTGCATCAGTGGCCCCCACCAGCGGTCGAGCGCCTCCTGCACCATCGCGCGCTGCTTCTCCGTGCCATTGAGGAGCGAGAGGAGCACGTCACGCCCGTGGATGATGTGGACGGACTCCTCCCAGCAAATCTTCTTCATCGTGCGGGCGTACGGCGCGTACGAGGACTCCCGGAGCGCCTGCTGCGCGACAATCGCGGCGGCGTCCACGAGCCACGCGATCACGCCGACATCGGCCCAGGTCTTCGTCGGGTAGTGGAAGACATTATGAAACTTCGTCTTGCCCGCGAGCAGATCGGCCAGCATCGCCTCACGAGGCTTGCCGAGGTCCTCCGCGACGCGGTAGAGCAGTTGCGCGTGGCCGACCTCATCCTGCACCTTCGCGGTGAGGGCAAGTTTGCGCTTCAAGGAGGGGGCGCGCATGATCCACTCGCGCTCCGGCAGCACGCCCATGAGCTCGCTATTCGCGTGCATCTCGACGAACTTCAGCACCGCCTGGCGGTACCCCTCCGGCATCCAGTCGCCGGGTTCGACCTTGCCGCCATTGGCGACGTGCGCGTTGAAGGCATCCAGTCGTTCTTCCTCAGTCATGTGTTATCCCTCCATTGGCAGTGCGGGCCGGCCGCCGGGTCGGTCTGCGGGGTGGACAACCCGCGCAGGAAAAGATCGGCGAAGGCGTTGGCGATGGCGTCCGGCGCGAGCGGGCCGTGCGGGCGGTACCACTGCGCGATGCCGTTCAGGGCGGAGATGATGCCGAGGCCCGCCATCTTCGGCTCGCCCGCGCGGAACTCGCCGTTCGCCATCCCCTCCGCGATCACGGCGCGGAAATACGCCTCGTATGCGTCCCGCTGGCGCGCAATTGCGGTCCGCCGCTCCGGGCCGAGAAAGCGCCACTCGTGCAGAAAGACATTCGCGTGCTCGATGTCGTCCGTGACGACCTTCACATGTGCCCGCGCCATCCCGCGCACCCGCTCCGACGCCGATTCCGTGCCGTTCGCGATCGGTCGGGCCGCCGCGTGGAATCGCTCCGCCGCCCGGCTGACGATGTTCCAGAGCACATCCTCCTTTGAGGTGATGTGTGCGTAGAGGCTGCCGCCCTGCAGGTCGAGCGCGCGGGCAATGTCGCGCACACTCGTCGCGGCGTATCCGCGCTCGCTGAACAGCGCGCTCGCCACATCCTCAATTTGTCGTTTCCGCGTCTCCAAATCCGCCCTCGCTGCAAACAAACGCTTGTTAGGTCTCCGGTGATGATTCTACACCCTGTCGCGGCGCTGTCAACGTTGTGAACCAATGCACAAAAACCGATGGATGAGACGACAACGGGCGACGCGGCCTTTCTTGCGATGCCGACACTGCACACATTCCTGACCTTGATTGGAGGGAGCGCCCATGCCAGAAATCTCCCCGCCCGCCCATTACCGCCGCGCCGACGAGAGCGACGACGGCACTTTCTACATGATGCCCCGGATGGTCGCGCACATCGACGCGAACGCCATCGCCGCCACGACCGCGCTCTACCGGGAAATCCTCCCGCCGGATGCGGTGGCGCTGGACCTGATGAGCAGCCGGTACTCGCACCTGCCCGAGCCGCGTGGGGTATACCTGTCGCGCGTCGTCGGGCTGGGGATGAACGCGGCGGAACTGGCCGCGAACCCGCAACTGGACGCGCATGTCGTCCACGACCTGAACACAGACCCGCGCCTCCCCTTCGATGACGGCGCATTCGACGCCGTGCTCTGCGCCGTCTCGGTGCAGTATCTGCAGCAACCCGTGGCGGTCTTCGCCGAGGTCGCGCGGGTGCTGCGGCCCGGTGGCGTCGTGGCGATCACCTTCTCCAACCGCTGCTTCCCGACGAAAGCCGTCGCCGTCTGGACGCAGACCACCGACGCACAACACGGCGAACTCGTGCGCTCTTACCTCGCATCGGCGGGCGGCTTCACGGACATCGCGGTTTCGCAGCGCAACACGCGGGGCGGCGACCCGCTCTACGCCGTCACCGCAATGCGAGTAACGAGTAACGAGTAGCGAGTAACGTGGGCAAGAGAATTATTGGTGACCTGATGAACATTAACTGGTTGATTCGATACTCCGGGGATGCAGGCTGAAATCTGCCCATGCTGCCCAGAGGGCGCCCGCGCCCGGCTACCGGTAACACAGGGTTTCCAGCCTGTGGACCTAGCACCCACTCAAGTTCTTAAGGTTCAGAAGGCCACCACCACCGGGGAATCCTCAATTTACTCGCGAAGAACGCGCTAACGCGGTGCCAATGCGTGCCCAACGATCTGCGCGTAGGCGGCCGGGTCGGTCGCGCCCTCGGTGCAGAGGGTGAGGATGCGGCTTGCTGGCGTGATGCCGAGCGTTGCGCGCGTCTCCGTCGCCCCCGGCCCCGTCAGCAGTTCGAGCAGTCCGCCGATGCCCGCCGCGCCGGTTTCCCCCGCGACGATGCCCGCCTCCGCCATCAGGCGCATCGCCTGCCGTGCCCGCTCGTCCTCGATCGCGACGAACATGTCCACCCCGGTGGAGACGACTGGCCACGCGAGCAGCGAGGGGATGCCGCAGTTCAAGCCCGCCATGATCGACGTATGCGGTCCGGGAACTTCCGTAATGGCTCCCGCCGAGACCGATGCCAACATGCACGCCGCGTTCGCGGGTTCGACGCCGACGATCCGCGCGCCCGTCCGGCGGTAGTGCCGGACAACCGCCATGGCGAGCGACCCGACGCCGATCTGCACGAGCACGACATCCGGCCCGTCGCCGCCGAGTTGCGCGTCCGCCTCCTGAAAGATCGTCCCGTACCCCTCGGTGATCCAGCGCGGCACGTCCTCGTACCCCGGCCATGAGGTGTCGGAGATGACGAGGCAATCCGGCCCCGCCCCTGCCGCCGCTTGCGCGACCGCCGCATCGTAGGTGCCGTCGACGATCTCCACCGCCGCGCCCTCCCCCGCAATCGCGTCGATGCGCGATTGCGCCGTGCCGCGCGGGACGATGACACGCGCCGTGCAGTTAAGCATTGCTGCCATCCGCGCGACGGCCCGGCCGTGGTTGCCGTCAGTCGCGGTCGCGAGCGTCAACGGCGCGCGATCCGCGAGCGCCGCGCGCAGGTCGCCCAGCGATGCGCCGTCCATTCCGAGGCGGGCCGTGACGGCGCGATAGGTCGCCCACGATGCCCCAAGAATCTTGAACGAGGGCAGATCGAGCCGCGACGATTCATCTTTAACGACGATACTCCCAACACCGAGCAGCGCGGCGAGCGCGGGCATGGGCGTCAGCGGCGTCGCGGCATACCCTGGAAAGCGCCGATGAAAGTCGAACGCCGCGCTGCTCGGCGATGGGCACGTGCCATTCGCTGTGGCGAGAGGATTGACGAGAATGCGCGTATCCAATAGTCACCTTCCCGGTAGCATAGGCTTTCAGCCTGCGTCCCGCGTTCGTGCTCCGTCGAAGGAGCAGGCTGAAAGCCTACGTTACCATACACGCCGTGTACATAGAGGTTTTCGGCGGCTGTTACGCGGATAGCCCGGCGTCACTCGTTACTCGTCACTCGTTACTCGTTCCGCATCCCTTCCTCTCACCAGCGTCCGAGCGGTTTGATGGCGCCGCTATTGGCGAGGGCCACGCGCACCCGCGCCTCGTCCATCCACTCCGGGTGCGGCAAAGTGAACGGCAGGGCATTCGGCGCGATCAGTTCCTTTACATGCTGCGCCACGGCGACATTGGCGAGGATGTAGCCGTGATTCTCGATCACGGCGATCTCCGCCGCCGAGAAGGCGTCCTCATCGGTGCGGATGGACGAGAGGATGTCATCCACGAGCGCGGCGGAGTAGCCGCGTGCCTCCGGCAGGTCGTAGTGCTCGACCTTCGTTGTGATGCTCCAGTACGTGCCGTGCAGGACGCCCTGGAGGAAGTTGGACATCAGCCACCGCTTGCGCATCTCGCGCGCCTGGTGCTGCACGATATCCTGATAGCGCAGCACGCGCCGCACGACGTTCCAGCGCGTCTGGAAGTGGAATGTGCCGCCGCCGTCGGAGACGAGCACGACCGCCGAGGTGTTCCAGACGGGCTCCAACCCCATGTTGTCGTAGACGCCGCCATCCGTCAGGGACATCCCCGCGAGGTGCGCCGCCCGCGCCGGGTCGTGCTCCGTCGCGCCGCTGTACTCCGCCGGGCGCAGACGGAGGGGAAGCGGGTCGAACGCCGGGGGCCAGCAGGAGGACGCCGCGACCGCCCGCGCGACGCGCCATGCCGGGGCAGGGCGACGGTAGCCGACGTACTCACCCCCGCCGATCCGGTCCCGCTGGAAGACCCAGTACGTGCCGTGGACCATGTCCGTCGCGCAGAAGATGTACATCGGACGCTCCGGTAGATGATTGAGCGTGCGCCGGGTGAGCGCCGCCTCCCGGCCCGCGAGCGCGTCCACCGCCGTCGATTGCCGAAACCAGTTCCACGGCAGGAGGCGCTTCAGGATTGGCCCCGTCCGCAGGTTCGTGCCGGCGAACGCGCGAAACGGCGCGGCAACTTCCCGCTCCCACACGGCGGCGGGGATGATCGCGCCCGGCTCCGGCCAGTGGGGAATTGCCTCCACGAGATGCGCCGCGAAGATGCTCCCGCCGGAGACCGCCGAGAGTGTGTCCACCCGCCCGAGGACGCCAAGTTCGTTGAGCCGCCGGAGCGCGCCGAGGTGGAAGAGCGCGGCGCGGAACCCACCGCCCGAGAGGCAGAGTGCGATACCCGACCGCCCCGGCTGCGGCAGGTACGTCGCGCGAGCGTGCGCGGTCCCGCGCTCGGCGGGCGGCGGTGTCAGATTTTGTGATTCGCGTGCCCGCTCCATGATGCTCCCCTCTACTCTTCCATGTGCACGTAGTGTGCGCGAGCACATGGCGATTGCACAACGCCGACTGCCCAGGAATTGGCTTTTCTGCCTGTAGAACGAATTTCCAACCACTCCGCACTTCGCACTTCGCCACTTCGCCACTTCGCCACTTCGGAAACGTTGATGTACGGAGACATAAGAGAGAATCGGAGATAAAAAATAGATACCCATCACATTTTGGCGTACCAGCCCGTTAGTATCAGTGAATGGCATCGAACGATCATCAAAGGAGGAAGATGCGAGGGATAGGGAGATCAATGAATAGTACGGCTCCTCCCGCGCACACGATGAATGATCCGACATGGTATTCCAGCTCGCGCCGCGCCCATGATAAACGTTGAACATGGCGCACCTATACGTCCCGTGCTCGCGACGCTTGCGACGGTTCACTGAGACGGTGGAGCGGGTCCCGTAACTGCTTACTCCTTCTGCCTTTTCCCCCTTTGCCTCGGTGGCGGTGCTTCCTCCAGCCTCCCGCCACCAACTTTTTCTCTCTTTCGCATCTCCTGACCCACAGCCGACGACGGACATGCTGCGTCGTGCCCGTGATGAACGCGGCGCGTTTTGTCATACCTGAGGTATGTCTGAGCGGCAAAGAAAACGCTTCGGTAATGGCGGCGACCTTCAACGAAACGAGCGACGTGAGCGTGATCCTCAGTCCTCAGTCCTCAGTCTTTCCCCTGTGGTTGCACCCCATCCGAACTTACGGTATTGTACGGACACCGGAGCGGCGAACGAGCAGGGGTGCGAATCGCGGTATTTTCCGGTTGGGGGTGGGGGGCGGACGTGCCACGAACCAGGACGGACAATGAACGCACCGTGCCGGTGATCGCCTTCTTCAACCAGAAGGGCGGCACGGCGAAGACGACGAGCACGCTCAACGTCGGCGCGGCGCTGGCCGAGCGCGGCCATCGGACGCTCGCTATCGATCTCGACCCGCAGGCGAGCCTCACTATGGCCCTCGGCGTCGATGTGCTGACGCTCGAATCCTCGTCGTACGACCTGCTGGTGGACGACAGCGTCGAGATCGGCGATATTGTGCGCCCCACGAGCATCGCGAACTTCTCCGTCATCCCGAGCCACCCGGATCTCGCCGCCGCCGAGTTGCAACTCTTGAATGCCCTCGAACGCGAGCGCGCCCTCGCCCGCAAGTTGACGCCGGAGGCGCTGGCGGCGCTCGACATCGAGTACCTGCTGATCGACAGCCCGCCCTCGCTGAACGTCGTCTCGATCAACATCCTCGTCGCGGCGGACTACCTCATCATCCCGATTGAGCCGCATCCGCTCTCGGTGATGGTGCTGCCGAAGCTGTTCGAGATGGTCGGGCGGGTGCAGCGGCTGAACCCGAAATTGAAAATCGTCGGCTTCCTACCCACGAAGGTGCACGGCACCTCCCGCCTCGCCAGCGACATGATCGAGGACCTGCGCGACGGCTTCCCGGAACTGCTCATCCTGCCGAGCATCCCCCTCTCCGTGCGCGGCGCGGAGGCGGTGGCAGCCTACACAAGCATCCTCGCCTACAGCCCGAAATCGCCCATCGCGGAGGCGTACCGGCAGGTCGCGCAGAAGGTCGAGAAGGAGGTCAGGCCATGAGCCTCCCGCCAGCGGGATCGGGCGATGATATCCGAAGCAATGGTCAGGAAGGGGAGCCGACAATGAGCGTCCCGGCAAAGGGAAACGTTCGCCCGCCGCGCCCGAAGCGGTTCGCGGTCGTCGCCGATCTCCTGAAGGACACGTCCACGCGCGCCGCAGGCGTCGAGGACATGATGAACGCGAAGCAGATCCGACGCGACCGGATCGTGCCGGACCCCGACCAGCCGCGCAAGACCTTCCCGCAGGAGTCGCTGGAGGAACTGGCGACCTCGCTCAAGTCGCGCGGGATGCTCCAGCCCATCGCCGTCCGCTACGACCGCGCGGCGGATCACTACATCATCATCCACGGCGAGCGGCGCTGGCGGGCATCGGGCATCGCGGGGCTGGAGACGCTCCCCGCCATCGTGCGCGAGGAGCAGGAGGCGGGCGAGCGGCTGATCGATCAGTTGATGGAGAACATCCAGCGCGAGGACCTGAACGACCTAGACCGCGCGGACGGACTCAGCCACCTCAAGGAGGCGATGGGCGGCGTCGCGTGGGAGCGCGTCGCGGAGGCCGTTGGCATCGGGCGCACGCGGCTCTTCCAGCTGCTCGACCTGCGCGACGAGAGGAAGACGCCCGAACCGGAGCAGAAGGCGATCCGCCAGGGCGAGCTGACCGAGAAGCACATCCGCGTGCTGCGCCGCCTCTCCGGCCCCTCGCGGGAGGGATTGCGCCGCGTGATGATCGCGGACAAGCTCTCCGCGAAGGAGGCCGATCTCGCTGCTGACGCCCTCGTGCAGAACCCCGCGATGTTGATCAACGCCACGCCGGAGCAGGTCGCGGAGGCCGTGCGCCGCATCCGCGCGGAATCCCGCGCGCCGCGCACCCCCGAGCCGCGCATAAACCTGCGCGGCCTCGTCACCGGTGGCACGGAACTCCCCGCTATCGACGATGCCGCCCTGCAGGATTTGCAGGTCTCCGCCGAACGCCTCCTGCGCTACTTCCTCGCCATGACCACCGAACCCCTCGACCCCGCGCAGGCCAAGCGCCTCCGTCCCCTCATCCGCCGCCTCCGCGACACCGCCGATTTGTACCTCGATTCGGTGAAGGAGTGACGCGATTAACTCTTTCGCATGGAGGAATAATATTGCATCTTTCAGAGGCGTTACGTGCCTGTTTCACCCCGCGCCGCCGTTGCGACGGCGGCGGATGACGGCGACGATGCCGATAGTGAGAACAGCGGCGGCGATGCCGAGGGCGACGGGGAGAGGATTGCTCGTCGGGGGCGGCAGGCTGACGACGCCGTGCGTGTTCATCACCGCTGGTTCGGGAACGTAGCGGCCACGCTCCGGCACAGCGACGCGGTCGAAGTCCCGCGCCAGTTTCTCCAATTCAACCTGCAACTGGTCGCCCCACATCGGGATGCCGTGGCCCGTCGCCGCGACGGCGGGACGGAGCGCCGCCAGCGTCGTGACGGAGTCATGGGAGGCGCGCCAGTCGGGCGTGAAGTGCATCGGCGGGCCGTGCATCTCCTGCGGCTTCGTCAGGGCGGCGATGGCGGACTCCTGCTTCGTCGTCACGAAGGCGTCCCCCACGATCAGTGTCCGGTCCGAATCGCGGAAGAGCGAGACGTGGCCGGGGCTGTGGCCGGGCGTGTGGAGCCACCGCCAGCCGGGCATCCCCGGCACACTTCCGTCCTCCGGCAAGGGCAGCACGCGCCCGCCGAGGTCGATCGGGCCGTGCGGGTAGAGGAACGAGAGGCGGGCCATCGCGCCACCGCCCACGGTCGGATCGGCGGGCGGGTAGTTGGAGCGGCCCGTCAGGTAGGGCAGCTCCAGCGGGTGCGCGTAGACCGGCACATTCCACCGCTCCGCCAGCGTCCGCAGCGCGCCGACGTGGTCGAAGTGCCCATGCGTCATGATAATCGCCTCGGGCCGGGCGTCGGGGCCGAACCGCTCCGCCGCCGCGTCGAGAATCTTCCCCGCCGTGCCGGGCAGCCCGGCGTCGATGAGCACCCATGGCCCCGTCTCCGGCGCACCCACCATATACACATTGACAATCGGCAGCGGGAGGAACGCCACATCCGGCGCGATCTGCCAGGATGGCCCCGTGCGCGCGTATCGTTCCTCAAATGCCTTGCTGTTCATACTCTTAATCCTCCTCGTCGTGCCGCGCAATCGACCTCGCCACACGGCAGCACAACGGGTGCCACGGTGTCATCGTGCCAATTAGGTCACTGGGAGAAACCAAATGAACCGCAGAGACGCAGAGATCGCAGAGGGGAAGAAAGAGGGGGTCTTCTTTGCGTTCTTTGCGCCTTTGCGTCAATTCGGTTTGGTCTCCACGACCGCGAGGGGGCCGACGACGCCGGATGCGCTGATGGCGCGGACGCCGTAGCGGCGGGGGCCGGGGGGCGGGACGGTATCGACCCAGAGGGCGGAGCGGAGCGGGTCGGGGGAGAGGAGGGTGTCGGGTTCGTCGCCGCGCATCGCGAACACGGCATAGGAGAAGAAGGAGGGGTCGCGGCTCGGCTCCCAGCGGAGAATCACCGCGTCACCGGCGGGTGTCGCCGTCAGGCCGCGTGGCGCGGCGGGGACGGTTTCGGTCGTCGGCGTGATCCAGTAGAGGAGCGTGGTGAACGGGTCGATGGTGAAGCGTGTGTGCCACGCACCGTCCGCGACTGAGACGCCGCGCGCAATCGGCTCGGAGAGCGCGAGTTCCTGCGCCTGCCGGATGCGGGCCGCCGATGCCGCATCGGGGAACGGCGGGGAGAGTCGCGCGCCCGCCGCCGTGTACGCATTGGAGTGCGTCGCGTCGATCTGGAAGCGGGCGATGTTGACCATCGGCCACGGGAGGTCGGCCAGCGTGTACGCCACCGTCGGCGGGCGGGCATCCAGGCCAGACGTCGGGTAGACGGCGAAGAGCGCGGCGGCGTGATCGTCGGCGATGGTTGTGAGGTGGAAGAGGTCCGTGCGCGGCCAGCACTGCGCGTCGCCGCGCACGACCGCGCCGCGCCGGTCGCCGAGCAGCCGCAGCAGCTCGTAGAAGTGGTAGACCGGCAGCTTGAAGAGCGCGTCGTCGGCATCGGGCGAGGCGCGCGTCATCACCGCGCGGCGACCGTCGAACGGCGACTGGATCAGTTGGAGGTTCGCGTCGTCGGCGGCGACGTGGAAGCGGATGCCGAGGTCGCGGTGCCGCGCGCTCAGGTCATCATGCGCGACGAGCACGCTCGCCAGCCACGCCGGGAACCGCGCGTCCATCCGGGGTTCGTACGGGGTGCCGAAGCCGACCTTCATGTCCGCCTCGTTGTTGATAATCGGCAGCCCCACGCACCGCCCCGGCACCAGCAGGCGCGCCATTCGCGCGGTCGTCTCCGCCGCATCGGTGAGGTCGCGGAGCGCGGGCGCGTCCTGCGCCCACGTCCCCTTCTCGTGGAACGAGAGGAAGTCGCACTGCACGCCCGGCTCATCGCGGAGGAATTGGAGGAACTGCTGCATCAGCGGTGCGCCCGCCGCCGCGCCCTCGGTGGCGGGCAGGTAGGCGAGCGCGGGGCCACCGAGCCGGATCGGGTAGCCCGTCGCACGGACAACGTCGGAGGTAGCGCGGTAGAGGTCGAGGTAGTGCGCGAACGTCCCCTGCCAGAAGACGGGGATGTTCGGCTCGTTCCAGACCTCGAACCACCAGGCGCGGATGGCCTCCGGGCCGAACCGGCGATCCGCCACCAGCGCGTCGAGGAAGGCGCGCACGAGCGTCTGCCAGCGGTCGAACGACGCGGGCGGCAGCGTCGGCGACGGCGAGACGGCGGCGGGGAAAAAACTCAACTGGAGGAAGGGCGTCAGCCCGCGCGTCGTCAGCGCCTCCAGCCCGGCGAAGGTCGCGGAGAAGTCCATTGGCGCGGCGAGGTCGGGCCAGACGATGCCGCTCCCGGTCGGGACAGTTCGCTCCGGCATGCCGCTGTTGAGCGACCCGAAGAAGCGCACCGCCCCGAACGCACCGGGCGAGGCGGCCAGATTGTCCAGCAGGCGCGCGAATCCCGGCTCCGCGAGTGAATCGACATCGAAGACACCGACGGTGCTGAACTCCGCTGGGAGCGTCACGCCATCGCTCGTGCGCGCGGAGACGACGATGCCGCCCGCGTCCTCCGACGCATCGCGCTCCCCACCCCGCACCATCCGCCCGCCACACGCGGCCAGCAGCGCGGTGGCAGCAGCGGCAGCGGAACCAATCAGGAGCGCACGGCGCGTCAGCAGGGGATGGGGCGAGGCGGGTTTCAGCATCGGGATACCTCCGTGGATTCGCTCATGCGCAGATCATCGAGTCTCCACGAAAGCGGATCCACTCCATACGGGACGTGCCGCTGAGTGCGCTCATGGCGGCAACGGGACTGTCGAAGCGACAATGCTCACTAATACGGCAGGGACTGAGCATGCCGTATCCGCGACATTGGGGAGCGCTCGGCACCGGCAAACAGCCGCCGCAAGGGTGGTCGGGACGGGAAGCCGGTTGGTGTCTCTTGTGTGCTTCTTGTCGCTTCTGCCGCTTCTCGCCACTCTTTCCGCTTAACCGCCACGATTCAGGCAATCGCGAACTGTCGGGGATAATGGAGATATGCGCGCCGCTTAGGGC
>JAABUT010002047.1_pt1 | contig 20659 bp, 22 predicted proteins | sample 5559281 | NCBI WGS metagenome assembly JAABUT01 (sample SAMN10711880, study PRJNA513359) | rock metagenome | isolation source: Antarctica rocks | place: Antarctica: Victoria Land, Ricker Hills nord | collected 2016-01-04
GCGGGATCGTCAGGCCGGGGCGGGTCTCGCCGAAGCCCGGCTCCTTCTCGATCAGGAACGTGGTCATGTTCTTGTAGACGGAATCCCCGCCCAGGTCGTCTTTCACCAGCGTGGCGACGACGCCGGCGCGGGCACCGTTGGTCAGCCACATCTTCTGGCCGTCGATGACGTACTCGTCACCGTCGGGCTTGGCGCGCGACTTGATCGCCGACACGTCCGAGCCGCACTCCGGCTCGCTCATCGAGAAGGCACCGCGGATCTCGCCGGTGGCCATCTTCGGCAGCAGCCGTTGTTTCTGCTCGTCGGTGCCGTGCTGGGCGATCATGTACGCCACGATGAAATGCGTGTTGATCACACCGGAGACGGACATCCATCCGCGCGCGATCTGCTCGACGATCAGTGCGTAGGTGAGCAACGACTCGCCGAGTCCGCCGTACTCCTCGGAGATCATCAGGCCGAACAGGCCCATCTCCTTCATGCCCTCGACGATCGCCTCGGGGAACTCGTCCTTGTGCTCGAGTTCCGTGGCGTAGGGCAGTATCTCCTTGTCCACGAACGTCTTCACCGCCGAGATGATCTCGGTCTGGACGTCGGTGAGTCCGGCTGTCTGGGCAAGACGCGCCATGCGGATCCTCCAAGTTGTCTGACCAAAAGTATCCCGCAGTAGTGTTCGCCCGATGAAAGCGGTCACCTGCACCAACGCACAGCTCGCGGTGGTCGAGTTGCCTGCGCCGAAGCCCGCACGGGGGCAGCTGTTGCTCGAGGTGTTGCGCTGCGGCATCTGCGGGTCGGACCTGCATGCGCGGCACAACTGCGACGAGCTGGCTGACATCACCAGCGAGATCGGCTACGACGGGATTTTCCGGTCCGATCAGTCGGTGGTGCTCGGCCACGAGTTCTGCGGCGAGATCCTCGAGCACGGCCCCCGCTCGCGCAAGGCCCTGCGCGTCGGGACACGGGTAGTGACGTTTCCGCTGCTGCGCCGCGGCGCGGACATCCACCCGACCGGCCTGTCGGCCGCGGCGCCCGGCGGGTACGCCGAGCAGACGCTGGCCGAGGAGTCGTTGAGCTTCGCCGTACCCAACGGGCTGTCGACGGAGCTGGCCACCCTTACCGAGCCGATGGCGGTCGGCGTGCACGCCGTGCGGCGCAGCGAGATCACGAAGGGTCAGGTCGCGATCGTCGTCGGCTGTGGCCCCGTCGGGCTGGCGGTCATCTGCATGCTGAAGGCCAGCGGCGTGCGCAGCGTCATCGCCAGTGACTTCTCTGCCGGGCGCCGTGCGCTGGCCACCGCGTGCGGCGCCGACATCGTGCTCGACCCGGCATTCCAGTCACCGTTCGCGGCGGCGAGCGGGCACGGCCACCTCGATTCCGCGCCCGAAGTCTTCGAGCTCGCGGTGGGCTCGATGGAGAAGCTGCGCCGCATACCGCTGGTGCCGTGGCATCGCGTCTACCAGGCCGCCGAAGCGGTCGGCGTCGCTAAACCGAAACATCCGGTGATCTTCGAATGCGTCGGGGTGCCAGGGGTGATCGATCAGCTGATCACCGGGGCACCGCTGTTTTCCCGGGTGATCGTGGTCGGGGTCTGCATGCAGCCCGATCGCATCCGGCCGGCCATGGCGATCAACAAGGAGATCGACCTGCGCTTCGTCCTCGGCTACACGCCGCTGGAATTTCGCGACGCCCTGCACCTGCTCGCCGACGGCAAAGTCAACGCCGCGCCGGTGGTCACCGGCGTCGTCGGGCTCGGCGGTGTGGACAACGCGTTCACCGCGCTCGGCGACCCCGAGACGCACGCGAAGATCCTCATCGACCCGGCGGCCAGCGCGAACGAACCGGCGCCGGTCAGTCACCTATAGCGCGGGTGTAGGGCGGTCATCCCTCGGGCGGTTCGAACTTCGAGGTCCGCTCCATGCCCGCGGCGCGTCCCTTGGCCGAGATGACCAGCGCCATCTTGCGCGAGGCCTCGTCGATCATCTCGTCGCCCAGCATCGCCGAGCCCTTCGCGCCGCCGGCTTCGGACGTGTAGTACTCGTACGCGTCGAGGATCAGCTCGGCGTGGTCGTAGTCGGCCTGGCTCGGCGCGTAGACCTCGTTGGCGATGCCGACCTGGTCCGGGTGGAGTACCCACTTGCCGTCGAAGCCCAATGCGGCGCTGCGCGAGGCGACTCGCCGGTAGCCGTCGGCGTCGCGGATCTGCAGGTACGGGCCGTCGATGGCCTGCTTGTTGTTGGCGCGGGCGGCCATCAGGATCGACATCAGGATGTGGTGGTACGCGTCGCCGACGTCGTAGCCGGGCGGCTGCTCGCCTACGACCAGTGACTTCATGTTGATGCTCGCCATGAAGTCGGCCGGCCCGAAGATGAGCGCCTCGACGCGGGGGCTGGCCTTCGCGATCGAGTCGATCGCGATGAGACCCTGCGCGTTCTCGATCTGCGCCTCGATGCCGATCTTGCCGAGCTCGTGCCCGACCGTCTTCTCGATCTGGGTGAGCAGCAGGTCGAGGGCGACGATCTGCTCTGCGTTCTGCACCTTCGGCAGCATGATGCAGTCGAGGTTCTGGCCTGCGCCCTCGACGACCTCGACCACGTCTCGGTAGGTCCACTCCGTCGTCCAGTCGTTCACCCGCACGGCCCGAATCTTGTCGCCCCAGCCGCCCGCGTTGAGCGCCGCGACGATGTTCTTGCGGGCACCCGGCTTGGCCAGCGGCGCGCAGGCGTCCTCGAGGTCGAGGAACACCTGGTCGGACTCCAGGCCCTTCGCCTTCTCCAGGAATCGCGGGTTGCTGCCTGGCACGGCAAGACACGAACGGCGGGGGCGGAGGGTTTCGGTCATGACGCCAGCTTGCCCACCGAGCGGCGGCTGCGCCAACCCGCTGTCGGAGGTTTCACACGCCCATGATGGACGTTATGCGCGTTGATCTCACCCATCCTGCAGAGGCGAATGCATTCAGCGCCCGGTACGCGCATCGTGCGGGGGTCTCGACGGCTCGGCCGTGCCGCGCCGAATGCTAGCAACGACGGGCTAGCCTGCATCCGTGCGGTCTGGACTGGCGAGGTGAGCAGCGCGGACCGGGTGTTCGTCGCCCGGCTCGCCGGCGTCGACGTCTTCGACCCGGGTGGCGACCAGCTCGGCAAGGTCCGCGACGTGGTCACCATGTTGCGCGCCGATCGTCAGCCGCCGCGCGTGCTCGGCGTGGTGATCGAGCTGGTGCACCGGCACCGCATCTTCGTACCGATGGGCCGGGTCACCCGGATCGAACCGGATCAGGTGGTGCTGTCCTCCGGCTCGGTGAACATGAAGCGTTTCGAGCGCCGCTCCAACGAGGTGCTGGTGCTCACCGAGTTGCTCGACCGCTCGGTGACGGTCCGCGAGAACGGGCAGATCGCCAGCGTCGTGGACGCCGCGATGGAGCCGAACCGGACGCGCGACTGGGTCATCAGCCGGCTGGCGGTGCGCACGCAGGGAAGTCGGCTCACCCGCCGGCGCGGTCAGCTGTTCCAGGTCGAGTGGAACGAGGTCGACGGTCTCGCGCTCGACGCTGCGCACCAGGGAACCGACGCCCTGCTCTCGATGCTGTCTGACATGCGCGCCGCCGATGTCGCTGCGGCGTTGGGCGATATGACGCCGAAGCGACGCATCGAGGTCGCGGCAGCGCTGGACGACGAGCGGTTGGCAGACGTCCTGCAGGAGATGGACGAAGACGATCAGGTCCTCCTGATGCACTCGTTGACCGACGAGCGTGCGGCCGACGTCCTGGAGGCCATGGACGACGATGACGCCGCCGACCTGCTCGGTGAGATGTCGGCCGTGGACCAGGAGCGGCTGCTCCAGCTGATGGAGCCAGAGGACGCCGCGCCGGTGCGGCGGTTGATGACCTACGCCGACCACACCGCAGGCGGCCTGATGACTTCCGAACCGGTCGTCATGCTGCCGGACGCGACCGTTGCCGAGGCGCTCGCGCGCGTGCGCAATCCCGAGCTGTCGCCGGCGGTCGCGGCGCAGGTGTACGTCGTACGCCCGCCGCAGGCCACCCCCACCGGACGCTTCCTCGGAATCGCGCACATCCAGCGACTGCTGCGTGAGCCGCCGTCGTCACTGGTCAGCGGCATCTGCGACAAGGACACCGGCACGCTGCGCCCGGACACCCCGCTCGACGAGGTGACCCGGCACCTGGCCACGTACAACCTCGTCGCTGCACCGGTGGTCGACGACCACGACCGGCTGCTGGGGGCGGTGTCCGTCGACGACGTCCTGGACCACATGTTGCCCGAAGGGTGGCGCGACGCGGACCGGGACAACGAACGGATCAGCACCAATGGCTGACAACCGCTCCCGCCTAGACCAGCCGCGCCTCGAGCGACGCGGACCAAGCTTTCGCTTCGACGCCGAGGCATTCGGCCGCTCCACCGAGCGGATCGCCCGCTTCCTGGGAACCGGGCGCTATCTGGTCTACCAGTCCGTACTGATCCTGCTGTGGGCGATCGAGAACGTCATCCCGGGCCTGCCGCACTTCGACGAGTACCCGTTCCAGTTCCTCACCCTGGTGCTGTCGCTGCAGGCCGCCTACGCCGCGCCGCTGATCCTGCTTGCGCAGAACCGGCAGGACGACCGCGACCGCGTCAACCTCGAAGCCGACCGCGAGGAAGCACGCGAGTCGAAGGCCGACCTGGACTACCTCGCCCGCGAGATCGCGGCGATCCGGATGGCGCTCGGCGAGGTTGCCACGCGGGACTTCCTTCGCTCGGAGCTCTCACGTGCCGAGGCGGCGCGGGAGATCCAGCGCAAGGACGCCGACGCCGACCAGCTACACGATCAACAGAGCTAGACAGTCGTATTTCGACGGTTCCGCTCTGTTGATCATCGGTCGCTTCGGGCACCGCGCAGCGTCGATCAAGCCAGCCGCAGAAGTCCCGCCGTCGCCGCCGCGACAACCACCACCACCAGGAACGGCGCCTTGCGCCAGACGGCGAGCGCACCGACGCCGAACCCGGCCAACCGCGGGCCGTCGAGCGCGATATGCCGCCCGTCGGCAATCGCCTGCACCACGACCAGCGCCGCGAGCAACGCGACCGGCAACAGCTCCACCAGCCGGCGCACCTGAGGTCGATCGAGCACCCGAGCCGGGACGAAGTAGCCCGCGACCTTGAACAGGTAGCACCCGGCGATCGTCGCGAGCACCAGCACCCACAGGTTCATGCCGCACGCATCCGGACGCTGAGCAGCAGCGCAGCGCACGCCACGAGCACCGGCACGCCCGGCGGGGTGACAGGGATGAGGGCCGCGGCGATCACCGCGGCCGCGAGCGCGATACGTCGTTCGATCGCACCGGTGCGCAACCGCGGTGCCAGCAACGCCAGGAACGCAGCGGGCACGACGGCGTCCAAGCCGTAAGCCGCGGGGTCGACGAGTGAGCCTGCGAGCGCACCGAGCAGCGTCGAGATGTTCCAGAAGACGAACACGCCTCCGAAGGTCCACCAGAACGCCACGCGGGACAGGGCGGCGGACGGCTGCGCGACGGCCATCGCCGTGGACTCGTCGATGGTGCCCAGCGCGGCGACGAGCCGGCGCACGCCGCGCACCTGCAACAACGGCGAGAGCCGCATCGCGTAGAGCGTGTTGCGCGAGCCGAGCAGCAACCCGCCGGCCAGCGCGGCGACAACGGTGCCGCCGCCGGCCACGACTCCCACGACCGCGAACTGGGTGCCCCCGGTGAACGCCAACAGCGACAGCAGGCAGGTCTGGATCGTCGACAGGCCCGCCGAGACCGACGCCGCGCCGAAGGCGAAGCCGTAGGCCCCCACTGCGAACCCGACGCCGAGCGAGTCGCGAATAACTCCGCGCCGCACGGCAGGCGGCTCGGCGCTCACTGCTCAGTGACCCCGATTCGCGCGAGCAGCCCCTCGAGGACCCGCAGCTCGTCGTCGGAGAAGTGCTCGAGCCAATGACGCCGGACGCTGGCCAGATGCGCGGGCGACGCGGCGCGCAACCGCGCGACACCCGGCTCGGTCATGACGGTGTAGGTGCCCCGCGCGTCGTCCTCGGAAGGCTCTCGACGCACCAATCCCTCGGCCTGCAGACGATCGACCAACCGCGTCAACCCGGATCGGGACAGCAGCACCCGGTCGGCGAGCTCCGCCATCCGCAACCGGCGCCGCGGCGCCTCCACGAGCTGGACCAGCACGTCGTACCAACCCAGCGGCATGCCGGTATCGCTCAGCAGATCGCGTTCCAGCTCGCTGACGACGCTGGCGTGCGCCCGCAGGAACGAACGCCATGCCCCCAACCGCCAATCGGACGGGCGCAGCGGCCCGTCCGGCGCAGCATTCGGGGGGCCGGAGGTCACGACGGCTGATCCTACGTACCATCGAGGCTGTGTCCCAGACCTTCGAGACCTTGATCCGTCACGCTCTCGCATCGGTGGACGACCCCGAGATCCGCAAACCGATCACCGAGCTGGGCATGGTCGAGTCGGTCACGGCAGGCGACGACGGATCGGTGACCGTCCGGATCCTGCTCACCGTGCCCGGCTGCCCGATGAAGGAGCAGCTCACCCGCGAGGTCACCAACGCCGTCTCACACGTGGCCGGCGTCAGCGCCGTCGAGGTCCAGCTCGGCGTCATGAGCGACGCCCAGCGCGGCGAGCTGCAGAAGAAGCTGCGCGGCGACGCTCCGGCCAACGAGATCCCGTTCGCGCAGCCCAGCTCGCGTACCCGCGTGTACGCGGTGGCCTCCGGCAAGGGCGGCGTGGGCAAGTCGTCGGTGACCGTCAACATCGCCGCCGCCCTCGCTGCCCGGGGACTGTCGGTGGGCGTGCTGGACGCCGACATCTACGGCTTCTCCGTCCCCCGCATGCTCGGGGTCACCGGCAAGCCCACCCAGGTCGATAAGATGATCATGCCGCCGATCGCGCACGAGGTGAAGGTCATCTCGATCGGCATGTTCACGCCCGGCAACACCGCGGTGGTATGGCGCGGGCCGATGCTGCACCGCGCGCTGCAACAGTTCCTCGCCGACGTCTTCTGGGGCGATCTCGACGTCCTGCTCATGGATCTACCGCCGGGCACGGGTGACATCGCGATCTCGGTGGCGCAGCTCGTCCCGTCCGCCGAGCTGCTCGTCGTCACCACGCCGCAGCTGGCCGCTCGCGAGGTCGCCGAACGGGCCGGCTCGATCGCCTTGCAGACGCACCAGCAGATCGTCGGCGTCGTGGAGAACATGAGCTGGCTGGAGATGCCCGACGGCGGCCGGATGGAGTTGTTCGGCAGCGGCGGCGGTCAGGCCGTCGCCGACTCGCTGGCCGCCTCGACCGGCACCCGGGTGCCGCTGCTCGGTCAGATCCCGATCGACCAGCACGTGCGCGAGGGTGGCGACGACGGCATGCCGGTCGTGCTCAGCGACCCCGATTCCCCGGCAGCCATGGCGCTGCGCGGTGTGGCCGACGCCCTGGCCGCCCGCCAGGGCAGCATCGTCGGCCGCAGCCTGGGGTTGAGTCCCGTCGCCCGCTAGTGTCGCGCGAAATGATGATCTTCGACCGCGGGCGAGAATGCGATCAGCGATCATTAGAACGGTGGTTGTTCGGCGGTTTCGCTCGCCGTCGTGTCGATCGGTAATCGGTCGGGTGGTCGTTCGTAGGTGTGGCCGGTGGGTGCTTGCCATCGGGTGCTGCCGTCGGTATTGCGCCGCACTGTCCAGCGGGTCTGGTGCTTGAGATGGTGGTGTCGGCTGCACAGCGGGTGCAGGTTGTTCTCGCTGGTGGTTCCGCCGTCGGCCCAGGCGACGATGTGGTCGGTTTCGCAGCGTTTCGCTGGGCGGCGGCAGCCGGGGAAGGTGCAGGTGGCATCGCGTGCGCGGATGTGCCGGTCGAGGTTGGCTGGTGGCCGGTGGGTGTGTCGGCCGTAGTCGAGTAGTTGTCCGTGTGTGTTGGTGACGAGGCGGCGCCAGGTGCCGGTGGGGTCGGCGGCGATGGCGCGGGCCAGTGTGGGGGGGATGGGTCCGTGGCCGTCGAGTTCGCCGGGTTGCTGGTCGAGGCCGAGCAGCGTGGACAGGGCGACGGTGACGTTGACTGCCGGCCCAGTCCCGGGTCCGGGCTGGCCACCGTGGGCGAGGGTGACCAGGGCGTCGGCGCGGCGCTGATCGGCGCTGCGCTCGTCGAGGTGTTTCCCGCTGTCGGCGATCCGTTCGATGGTTGCTTTCAGGTTCGCGGCGCCGTCGGCGGGCAGGAGGGCCCACAGTTCGCTCATCCCGTTGCCCAGTGGCGTGAACATCACCCGGCGTTGGGTGAGCGCGTCGCGGTGCTGCTCGTCAGCCGCCGCGCGGGTCGGCGGCGAGCACCGCCCGGCGAACCGAGGCGGCGAACTGCGCCACCGTCTGCACCGCGGCGCGCCCCAGCACCTGCTTCTCCACCTCGGTAGCGGCCTCGTCGGGCAGGAAGCACACCGCGTCGACCAGGCGTTGCGCGTAGGGCAACCCGATCTCCCCCCCGCCGCATCGAAGCCAACGTCGCCGGTAGCCGGGTGGCCAGGGTGGCCGCGGTGTGCAGCCGCCCACCCGGCGGTCGCCGGCGGGATGCGCAGCGCACAGGCGACGTCCTCACGAACCCATTCCTTGTCGGTCGCCGGGTCGCCGTCGATACCGGGTACCGGGTCGGCGGCCATCGCCGCGAGCAGGCGGGTCTCCCGGGCATCCAACTCGGCACGCTGCCGGCGCAACGCGGCCAGCAGTTCGACACGCTTCGGATGAGGCTGTAGTCGGTGCCGCCGTCCATGATTAGCTCATAATCGAACAGTCATGAGATTGCAAGACCCAATCGGCGTGAATTCCCTGCTATATAAGCGATCCAACCGCAAACCGCAACCCGGCAGCGCAAGTCAGCGAAGTGCGAATCCGCCCGTCGCTGCGCCTTTCAAAGAGGTGATCGAACGGCAAGCCAGCAACGCAACGCGCACTGCCACCCTGTTGTGCACTAGAACGCCCGCACGAGCCACTACGTGGCGTCGTCGTCGTACGGGGTCGTGGACGGGCGGGGCCGGGGGCGAGGGCGCGGCGCGTTGCTCGCGGGCCGCCTGCCATTCACCGACCCGTTCTGCTCGGCGCGCTTGTCGAAGGACACCGGTTTGACCGGCGCGTCGCGCTCGTCGGCGGTCTGCTCGTCGTCGGTGCCGTTGAGCAGATTACTGGCAGCCGAGCGGGCATCGAAGCCGCGCGGGTCGAACTTCTTCAGGTCGCCCAGGATGTCCTCGTCGCCCAGCACGGCCCGCTGCAACGCGGTGCGCGGGTTCAGATTGCGCAGGTCGACGTCCGCGAACTCCGGTCCCAACTCGTCGCGCAACTGCTGCCGCGCACCGGTAGCGAGATCGCGCAGCGAGCGGATCATCCGCGCGGCGTCGCGGGCGAGGTCGGGCAGGCGGTCCGGACCGAGTATCACCAGCCCGACGATGGCCAGCACCATCAGTTCCAGCGGCCCGATGTTGAACATGCGCTAGGCCTTGCCGAGATTCACGTTCGTGGTGTGCTTCTTCCCGGCGCGGTAGTACGTGACCTCGAGGCGGTCACCCGGCTTGTGCTGCGACACGATGACGATCAGCTGGTCGAAGGTCTGCACCGCGACCTTGTCAGCGACCACCACGACGTCCCCGGGACGCAGCCCCGCCTTGGCGGCTGGTCCGCCCGGCGACACCTGCTTGACGTAGCCGCCGACCTGCAGCCCGGCGAGCGCGGTGACACCCTGTGCGCCGATCGCAGCGTGCTCGACCTTGCCGGTACGGATCAGCGCGAGCGCGACGTCGCGGGCGTGGTTGATCGGGATCGCGTAGCCGATGCCGCTGACCGGGATCTGGCTGCCGGTGGCGTCGGACGTCGCGAAGCGTCCCGCCGCGTTGATCCCGATCACCGCGCCGCTGGCATTCACCAGCGCACCGCCGGAGTTGCCTGGGTTGATCGGCGCGTCGGTCTGGATCGCGCTGAGATACGCCGGCGTGCCGTCCTCTCCGGTGACCTTCACCGGTCGGTTCAGCGCCGACACGATGCCCGCGGTGACCGTGCCCTGCAGGCCAAGCGGCGAGCCGATGGCGATCACCGGGTCACCGGCCGCGAGCTTGTCCGAGTCGCCGAGGCTCGCCACGGTCAGCTGGTCGTTGGGCACCTTGATCACGGCGAGGTCGCTGGACGGATCGAGGCCGACGATCTTCGCCTTGGCCGTGGCCTCGTCGCTGAACGTCACTACGATGCTCGCGTTCTTGTCGCCCTTCGCGGCCGCGACGACGTGGTTGTTGGTGAGCACGTCGCCGTCCTTGTCGATGACCACGCCGGAGCCGATCCCGAACTGGTTTTCGGTCTTCACCGCGATCGACACCACCGTCGGGCCGACCCGCTTCGCGACGCCGGCCACCGACCCCGGCGCGCGGCTGACCGGGGTGTCGATCTTCGCGATCGAGACGTCCGGGCGGTGCAACGCGTCGCGCACATTGCCGGCGAGCCACCAACCCGCTCCGCCGCCGATGACACCGGCAACCAATGCGATCACCAGCGTGGCAATGATCGTCGGGACGCCGAACTTGACCCGGCGGACGTTGTCGGCCGGTTCGAGGTCCTCGTCCTCGCCCCCGTCGACGCTGTCGACGCTGTCGACGCTGTCGGCGTCAGCGGTCTCGACGTCGTCGTCGGGTGCGAGTTGCGCGGGACGGCCCTTGTGGAAGATCGCGCCGCGACCGAGCCAGAAGCCCGAGGTCGGGTCGCGCCACGGGTCACGGGCGGCATCGGGCTTCCACCACGGCGATTCGCGGCGCGGACCGGCGGGAGCCAGCCGGGTGCCGGGCGCCGGATCGAAGCCGTCCTTCGCGCCGGGGGTCTGGCCGAACGAGTCGGCGAAGATCCGCGGGACCACCTCGCGCTGGCTGGCGCGCGCGGAGATCCGCTCACCCGGCGCGGGCGCGAAGGAGCCCGCGCCGTCCGGACGCTCGAACACTGCACGTTCGCCGGGCGAAACAGTGGGCGGGGGCGGGGAGTAGGCCGGGGGCTCGGTGGGCGGCGCGAAGCCGCCGGCCGCCCCGGACGGGCGGGCGAACTCGGCGTCGTCCGGGTCGCTGCGGGGAGTCGGGTCGGCGCCGTGCCGGCCACGCTCTTCGGTCACGCGTCACTCCTCATCGCAGTCGCTGCTCACTCGAGTCTGCCTCAGACCGGCGTCTCGCGCCGCACCGGTGAGCGCAGCGCCTGTTCAGGGCTGGTGCGCGCGGAACACAGCGGCCGGGACGACGGCGTCGCCTGGGCCACCGTTGCCGGGGGCGTTCGAGTGGACGAGGTGGGTGCCGCCCTGCCCAGGGGAATTGGTGTCGCGGGCTGCCGAACCGGCTGCGAGCGCGCCTGCCAGGGCCACGACAGCGGCGGTGGCGACGAACGGCTTCGGCCGCCGCGACTGCTTCGCCGGTGTCGGCGCGACCAAGGCGACGGCCGGCGCGAAGGTGGCCAGCATCGTCGAGCCGTCCGGTGCCACGACGGTGGGCAGGGTGGTGATGGGCGTGGTCAGTGGCAGCGAACGCAGCCGGTCGGCGAGCCCGCCAGGCAGGGCAGGCATGGCCGCCGCGCGCAGCGTCCAGGCGGCCTCGCGCTGCACCTTCACCGCGGTGCGGCACTCGGCGCAACCCTCGACGTGGCGAGTGGCGCGGTCCCTGGCGTGCCCGGTCAGGACGCCGTCGGCGCATGCGGCGACGGCTTCGTCGGACAGATGCTGTGAGTTCACGCGCCGACGGCCTCGCTCTCGACCGGGCGCACGCCCGGGGCGCGGTGCGCGAGGGCCTCGCGCAACAGCACCCGGCCGCGGTGGATGCGCGAGCGCACCGTACCGACCTTGATGCCAAGGGTGGCGGCTATCTCCTCGTAGGACAGCTGCTCGAGATCGCACAGCACGACGGCCACCCGGAAGTCCGGCGGGAGCGCGTCGAGGGCAGCTTGGATCTCCGGGTCGAGGTGCATCTCGTCGTAGGTCTGCTCCGGACCCGGGTCTCGGCCGGCGAGGCGGTCGCCGGCGTCCTCGGGCAGCGCGTCGAAGCGGATGCGCTGCCGGCGCCGGACCATGTCCAGGAAGAGATTCGTGGTGATCCGGTGCAGCCAGCCCTCGAAGGTGCCCGGCGAGTACTGCGCGAGCGAGCGGAACACCCGCACAAACGTTTCCTGGGTGAGGTCCTCCGCGTCTGCGCGGTTGCCGGACAGGCGGTAGGCGAGGCGGTACACGCGGTCGGCATGCTCGCGCACCACCTCGTCCCACGTGGGGGGCACCCACGCGGGATTCTCGGCGGCGCCGAGTGCAGCGTCCGTCATCGCGTCACCTCGCGTTCGTAGTCTGTCGATTATCCCGACTCAACCACTCGAACCTGTACGGCAACTAAACGCCGGCTGGGCCGGAAGTGTTCCCCAGCGGCCGGATTTTCAGCGGCTCCCGATACGCTCAGCGCCCGTGCACACTTACACGGCCGATGACGAGCGCACCGCACGCGCGCTGGCCGAATTCTGCCTGAGCCGCCTGGCGATGCAGGCGCCGCTGGATCGGCCCCGCACTCCCGAGGAACTCGAGGCCGCCGTCGGGCAGACGGTGACCTCGAAGGGCATCGGTTCGGACGAGGCCCTGCGGGTCTGGAGCGATGTGCTCGGCAAGTCGTGCCTGTCCGTCGACCACCAGCGCTACCTGTCCTTCATCCCCAGCGCGCCGACGAAGGCCGCAGGCGCCTTCGACATGCTCGTCGGTGCGACGTCGATGTACTCCGGCTCGTGGCTCGAGGGCGCCGGTGCCGTCTACGCGGAGAACCAGGCGCTGCGCTGGCTGGCCGACCTCGCCGGGCTGCCGCCCGAGGCCGGCGGCGCCTTCGTCCAGGGCGGCACGATCGGCAACCTGTCCGCGTTGGTGGCCGCCCGCGAGTCGGCCCGGCACCGCCGCGGCGGGCACCGGCCGCCCCGGTGGGCGGTGTGCATCAGCGGCGAGACCCACTCGTCCGTCCTGCACGCGTTGCAGATCGTGATGGATGTGGACGTCGTCGAGGTGCCCGGTGACGAACGTGGCCGGCTCGTCGGATCGGCGCTGCGCGAAACGGTCGACGCGTTGCCCGCGCACGTGCGCGACGGCATCTTCGCCGTCGTGGCCACAGCGGGAACGACGAACCTTGGCATCGTCGACGACATCGCCGGCATCGCCGAGGTGTCGCGCGAGCACGAGTGGTGGCTGCACGTCGACGGCGCATACGGCGGGGCCGGGCTGGCCGCGCCGAGTGTCGCGCCGCTGTTCGCGGGCGTTGAGCACGCCGACTCGTTCATCGTCGACCCGCACAAGTGGCTGTTCGCGCCGTTCGACTGCTGTGCCCTGCTCTATCGCGACCCGGTGCAGGCACGAGCCGCGCACACCCAGCACGCCAGCTACCTGGACCCGGTGAACGTCGACGGCGAGTGGAACCCGTCGGACTTCGCTATCCAGCTCACCCGCCGCGCCCGTGGCCTGCCGTTCTGGTTCTCCCTCGCCGTACACGGCACCGAGGCCTACACCGAGGCGATCGAGCAGACATTGACGGTGACCCGTGCGGGGGCCGAGCTGATCCGCTCGCGCGAGTACGTCCGGCTGCTCGTCGAACCCGACCTGTCGGTGCTCGTGTTCGAGCGGATCGGCTGGAACGGCGACGATTACGCGCATTGGAGCAGCCGGCTGCTCGACGAGCAGCTCGGCTTCGTCACCCCGACGAAGCATGCCGGCACGGTGTGCACGCGCTTCGCGATCGTCAACCCGCTGACCACTGCCGACGACCTGCAATTGCTCCTCGACTCGATGCGCTGATCGCCGATGGCACAGCGATAGGGTCTGCGGCATGGCCGATGCAATGCTGAATGCTGCCAGCCTGTCCTACGCGGAATCCTTCGTCGGTGAGGACGAGGTCGTCCGCACCGCACGGGATCGGGCGCGCGAGCTCGGCTGCGTGCCGATCGGTGCGGCGGGCGGCGCCGCCCTGCGGGTGCTCGCCGCGGCCACTGGCGCGCGCAGCGTCGTGGAGGTCGGCACCGGCGCCGGGGTGTCCGGGCTGTACCTGCTCGGCGGGATGGCAGCCGACGGCATCCTCACCACGATCGACGTCGAGGGCGAGAACCAGCGCGCGGCCAAGCAGGCCTACGTCGAGGCCGGCATCGCGCCGTCGCGCTACCGGTTGATCAACGGCTCGGCCACCGAGGTGCTGCCCCGGCTGCGCGACGGCGTCTACGACCTCGTGCTCGTCGACGCCGACAAGACTTCGTACGGCGTCTATTACGAGCAGGCGCTGCGGCTGCTGCGTCCCGGTGGCGTCGTCGCCTTCGACAACGCGCTGTGGCACGACCGGGTGGCCGACCCGGCACAGCGCGATCCCGAGACGACCGTGCTGCGCGACCTTGGGAAGGCGGTGCGCGACGACGAGCGGTTCGTGTCGGCGCTGCTCGCGGTGGGCGACGGCCTGCTGGTGGCCGCCAAGCTCTGACCCGCATCGCGGATCACGTGGGTCAGTACCGTCTTCGGGATGGCCTGCTACGTCGACACGGTGCGCGCGTACCCCGGCGCCGGGCTGCGCTTCGAGCGGTTCTGCCACCTGCTCGCCGACACCCCGGACGAGCTGCACGCGATGGCCGACGCGCTAGGCATCCCGCAGCGGTTCTTCCAGGACCACCCGTGGCGCTGGCATCACGACCTGCCCGAGCACCTGCGCAAGCGTGCCGTCGAGCTCGGCGCACACGAGGTCACCATGCACGAGGTCGGGGCGCTGCTGAAGCGGCGAAAGGCGCAATCGCGCATCGCGTAGGTTCGTCTGGTGCGCATCGCTGTGCTGGCCGGTGGCGTCGGCGGCGCTCGCTTCCTACGCGGTGTGCGGGCCGCCTGCCCCGACGACGACATCACCGCCATCGTCAACACCGGTGACGACGTCACATTGCACGGGCTGCGGATCTGCCCTGACCTCGACAGCGTCATGTACACCCTCGCCGGCGTCCACGACACCGAACGCGGATGGGGTCGCACCGGCGAGACGTGGCGGATCAAGGACGAGCTGACGACCTACGGCGCTGAACCCACCTGGTTCGCGCTCGGCGACCTCGACATCGCGACGCACCTCGTCCGCACCCGGATGCTCGAGGCCGGTTTCCCGCTCGGCGACGTGACCTCGGCGCTGTGCCAGCGCTGGGATGTCGGTGTCACGCTGTTGCCGATGTCCGACGACCGCTGCGAGACGCATGTCGTGGTCGAGTTGGACGGCGCGCGGCGAGCGATCCACTTCCAGGAGTGGTGGGTGCGCCACCGCGCGCAGCTGCCGGCCGAGGCATTCGTGCAGGTCGGCGTCGACGACGCGGAACCCTCCCCCGGCGTGCTCGAGACGATCATCGGAGCCGACGTCGTCCTGATTGCGCCGAGCAACCCGGTGGTGTCGATCGACACCGTGCTCGGCGTGCCGGGCATTCGCGAGGCGATCGTGGACGGGACCGCTCCGGTCGTCGGCGTCTCCCCCATCGTCGGCGGCGCGCCGGTGCGCGGCATGGCTGACGCGTGCCTGCCGGTCATCGGCGTGGACGTCAGCGCCGAGGGTGTCGGGCGGCACTACGGCCAGCGGGCGGACGGCGGCCTGCTCGACGCGTGGCTGGTGCACGACTCCGATACCGCGGACGTCCCGGGCGTGCGGGTTCGCGCCGTCCCGCTGTTGATGACCGACGACGCCGCCACCGCCGCGATGGTGCAGGTCGCACTGGAGCTGGCGCAGTGAACGCCGACCACGCCGTCGCGCGTATCGAGATCCTGCCGGTGCTCGGCATCGGCGAGATCCGTCCCGGTGACGACCTCGCCGCGATCATCGCCGAGCACGCCGGCGTCCACGACGGTGACGTTCTCGTCGTCACGTCCAAAATCGTGTCGAAGGCCGAGGACCGGCTCGTGAAGTTGGCGTCGGACGATCCGCGGGTGCGCGAGGCGGCCCGCCAGGCGGCGATCGACTCGGAGACGGTCCGGGTAGTGGCCCGACGCGGCGAGCTGCGCATCGTGCAGACGCGCCACGGCCTGGTGCTGGCCGCCGCCGGTGTCGACGCCTCGAACGTCGCCCGCGACGAGCTCGCGCTGCTGCCCGCCGACCCCGATGCGTCCGCGCAGCGCCTGCGCGACGGCCTGCGCGAGCGGCTGGGCGTCGAGGTCGCGGTGCTGGTCAGCGACACGATGGGCCGGCCTTGGCGCGACGGTCTGACCGACGCCGCGATCGGCGTTGCTGGGCTGAGCGCGCTGAGCGATCCGCGCGGGAGCCGCGACGCCTATGGCAACGAACTCGTCGTGACCCGCGTGGCGGTGGCCGACGAAATCGCGGCGGCCGCCGACCTGGTGAAGGGCAAGCTCGCGGGCGTTCCCGTCGCGATCGTGCGCGGCCTGGCACCGGACGGCAAACTGCCCGACGACGGGCGCGGCAGCAGCGAGCTCATCCGCGATCCGGCCGAGGACATGTTCCGACTCGGCACGAGCGAGGCCCTGGCGCTCGGACGCGCGGACGGCCGCGCGGATTCCGGCCGCGGGGACACCGGTTCCGGCTGCCACGATTCCGGCCGCGGGGACGCTTACACACCTGCGCTGCACCTCGACGCCGTGGAGGTGATCACCGCGATGCCGACGACCGACGTGCTCGAGTCGGCGGTACGCGAGGCCTTCCTGTGCCTGCTCGCCGCGCGGCCCGACGCGATGTGGCGTTCGTGCGCGCCGGGTCACCTGACCGCCAGTGCCATCGTGCTCGACCCTTCCCGGCGCGCCGTGCTGCTGACCCTGCATCCGCGCGCGGGCATGTGGCTGCAGGTGGGCGGGCACTGCGAGCCCGGCGATCACACGCTGCTCGACGTCGCGGCCCGCGAGGCCCGCGAGGAGAGCGGTATCGGCTCGCTGTCCTTCGACCCGCTGCCGCTCGCACTCGACGTCCACCCCATCACCTGCTCGCTGGGCGTGCCGACCCGCCATTTCGACGTGCAGTTCGTGGCGGTCGCGCCGGCCGGGGCGCAACCGGTGCGCAGCGAGGAGTCGCTGGACCTGCGGTGGTTCCCGTGGGACGACCTGCCCTCCGGCGCCTCGGGCGAGCTGCCCGACCTCGTGCTCGCCGCCGTCACCCGCCTGGGCGCATGACCAGGCGCATGAGCACCAGCGATCTTGTTGCGGATCGGTCAAGCACGGGCCACATCCGCAACAAGATCGCAGGCGGCTGGCCGGTGTGAGCGACGTGGTCGGGGTGACCGGCGCGCTCGACGCGCTGGCGCAGTGGCCGGTGGACACGGTGGCCGCCGCGGTGATCGGCCCGGCCGGAGTCCTTGCCACCTACGGCGACACCGAGCACGAGTTCGCGCTGGCCTCGCTGACCAAGCCGCTCGCCGCGTTGGCCTTGCTGGTCGCCGTCGAGGAAGAAGCGATCGGCTTGGCGGACGCGGCCGATACGCAGCTCCTGCCCGGCGCCACGCTGCGGCACCTGCTCGCGCACGCGTCAGGTGTCGCCCCGGAGCGCCCGCTGCGCTCGTTCGGACCGGCGCAGCGGCGTGTCTACTCCAACGTCGGCATCGAACTGGCCGCCGGGTTGCTGGAAGCCGCCAGCGGTATCGGTTTCCCGCGCTACCTCGACGAAGCGCTGCTGCAGCCACTGCGCATGACGAGCACGTCGCTGCCCGGTTCGCCGGCGCGCGGCGGCGTGTCGACGGTGACCGACTTTGCGCGGGTCGCGCACGAACTGCTCGCACCCACCGGACTGCTGTCCGCGGCCATGCTCAAGGAACTGGCGAGAGTCCAGTATCCCGGCCTGCGCGGTGTGCTGCCCGGTTACGGCGGGCAGGACCCGAACGACTGGGGCCTCGGCTTCGAGATCCGCGCCTCGAAGTCACCGCATTGGACCGGTGCGCGGAATTCGCCGGGGACGTACGGGCACTTCGGGCAGAGCGGCACGATGCTCTGGATCGACCCCGACGCGCGGCTCGCGCTCGTCGCCCTGGCCGATCGCGACTTCGGTGACTGGGCGAGGACGGCGTGGCCCGCGCTGTCGGACGCCGTGCTCGCCGAGTTCAGCGGTTGATCTCTCTTCCCCTCTCGGATTGATCCGCGTGCCGCTGATCAACCACTCGGGAGGGGAAGACGATGCTGGACGGGACGCCGGCCGGCCGTGGAGTCCGGGTCATGGCGCGGTTCGTCGGGTTAGCCTGCGTGCGTGGACAATCAGGCGACACCGCAGATCACCCTGCGGCCGGTGCGCGAGGGCGACCTGCCCTATTTCGAGCAGGGCGCCACACCGCACAGCGACCCGTGGAACTTCTTCGGCTTTCGCAGGCCGGGACGGATGCGGCGGGAGTTCCATGAGAACGGCCTGCTCGAGGCCGACCACGCGCAACTCGTCATCGACCTCGACGGCCAGCTCATCGGCGACATCGGCTGGCATGCCGTCTGGTACGGCCCGCCGCCGGCCGCGGGGCAGGCGCTGAACATCGGCATCACGTTGCTGCCCGAGCACCGCGGCAAGGGCTACGGCAGCACTGCGCAACGACTGCTCGCCGACTACCTGTTCGACACCTACTCGATCAATCGCGTCGAAGCCGGCACGGACGTGGAGAACGTCGCCGAGCAGCGGGCGCTGGAGAAGGCGGGTTTCACCCGCGAAGGTGTGTTGCGTGGTTCGCAATGGCGCGCAGGCGCGTGGCACGACATGGTCAGCTACTCGCGGCTTCGCGACGACGCATGAGCGTGACCGCTGCCTGCACCGTGGCAAGCACCGCCAGCACGACCAGCGACGGTGACCACGATCCGGTGGTGTCGCGCAACCAGCCCGCGACGACCGGGCCGCCTGCGGCGAACAGGTAGCCCAGCGATTGCGCCATGCCGGACAGCCGCGCGGCATGGCCCGGGCTTTGCGCGTTCAAGCTCAACATCGACAACACGATCACGAGGGTGCTGCCCGAGCTCAGCCCGGCCAACCCCACCCACAGCGCCGGCAGCGACGGCGCCAGGACGAGCCCGACGCACGCCGCGACCATCGGCACGCTGGCCAGCGCAGCCGTCGTCTCCCGGGTGAGCTTGCGCAGGACCAACGGCACGCCCAGGCCGGCGAGGATGCCGACGACCTGGTAGGCGAACAGGTACCAGCCTGCGGCCGCGTGCGACACGTGCCGGGCAGTCAAGATCGCCGGCAGCCACGAGATGAGCACGTAGAACGACGTCGACTGCAGACCCATGAACGCCGTGATCCGCCAGGCGGACGCCGCGCGCCACACCGATGCGCCGGCGGGCTCCTCCTGCGGTGCGCCGTCCGGTGCCGGCCGCGGGGCAGGCCTGCGGTGCAGGAACCCGACCCAGACCACCGCGGCGGCGAACGCCGGGACGGCCCAGACGACGAGCGACCAGCGCCAGCCGTCGCCGGCAGCCGAGGCCAGCGGCAGCGCGACACCGGAGGCGATCGCAGCCGCCGTCCCGAGCACTGCCGAGTAGCCGCCGACGACCAACGCGGCGTGGGAGGCGAAGTCACGTCGGACGACGGCGGGCAGCAGCACGTTGCCGACCGCGATGGCCGCGCCGAGCACGAGCGTCCCGAGCCACAGGGTCGCGAGGCTGGGCACCGAGCGCACCAGGATGCCGACACTCAACCCGGCCAGCGACCACACGATGACGCGCTCGGCACCGAACCGCCGTGCCGGAACGTGCACGAGCGGGGACACGGCGGCAAACGCCAGCAGCGGCAGGGAACTGAGCAGCCCGAGCAGGGTGTTGCTCAGCCCGGTGTCCGCGCCGATGAGATCGAGTAACGGTCCGACGGACGTGATTGCCGGACGCAGGCAGGCGGCCACCAGGAACACGGCCACGACGCCGGCGGCGCCGACCGCAACCGGGCGCGCTGCAGGTTGGGACATTCAGATGGCGCGGATGTCGGTGTAGGCGAAGCGCGGGCCAAAACGGGGCGCGCCGATGCCGGTCAGCTCGACCAGCCGCATCACCCGCTGACGGTGCCCGCTCCACGGCGCGAGCAGCTCGAGCATCTCCTCGTCGCTGCCACGCGCCCGTCCGGTGAGTACGTGCACGAGCACGTTCGGCAGGTGGTAGTCGCCGATGCTCACAGCGTCCGGGTGCCCGATGGCGCGCTGCAGCGTCTCGGCCGCCGTCCACGGACCGACTCCGGGAATCAGCAGTAGCCGGGCGAGCGCATCGTCCGGTGTCATCGCAGCGGCCTCCTCGACGCGACGCGCGACCGTCGCAGCAGCGCGGATCGTGCGCTGCCGTTTGAGATCCACCCCGAGACGGTGCCAGTGCCAGGTCGGCAGGTCGAGCAGCGCGCGCGGCGTCGGGGGCACGCGCAGGCCGGGGGCCGGCCCCGGGGCTGGCGTGCCGAAGCGGATGAGCAGCAGCCGCCACGAACGGCGCGCCTCCTCGCCGGTCACCTTCTGTTCGAGCACGGCCGGCACCAGCGCGTCCATGACCAGACCGGTGTGCGGCAGCCGCAGCCCGGGACGCGAGCGACGCACGGCCTGCAGCACCCGCACCGGCGACACGTCCAGACCCGACCAGTCGTCCGAATCGCCCAGCAGCACCGGCACGCGCTCCAGCAACCACCCGGCACCGTCCCCCCACGCCTGCGCCGCGACCTGCGTGCCGCGCACACGCAGCGCGAGGGTGCCGTCGCCG
>JAABUT010002048.1_pt1 | contig 20654 bp, 17 predicted proteins | sample 5559281 | NCBI WGS metagenome assembly JAABUT01 (sample SAMN10711880, study PRJNA513359) | rock metagenome | isolation source: Antarctica rocks | place: Antarctica: Victoria Land, Ricker Hills nord | collected 2016-01-04
CTAGTCGGCCAGCCCGGCACTGGCTTTGCGGCGCTCGAAGGGGCGCAACGGCAGGCAGTGGCGTCCGTCGCAGCCGGGTTCGTCGGGCTGCTGTCCTTGTTCAACATCGCCGGGCGCTTCTTCTGGGCGTCGTTCTCGGACCACATCGGCCGCAAGCTGACCTATGCGACCTTTTTTGCATTGGGCATCGCCCTTTATGCCTTAGCCCCATGGGCCGCGCATAGTGGCAGCAAGGGCCTGTTCGTGGCCATGATGTGCATCATCCTGTCCATGTATGGCGGCGGCTTCGCGACGGTCCCCGCCTACCTCGCTGACATGTTCGGCACCGCCTATGTCGGCGCGATCCATGGCCGGCTGCTGACGGCCTGGTCCACCGCCGGCGTCATCGGCCCCATCCTGATCGCCCAGGTGCGCGAGGCGCAGAAGGCAGCCGGGGTGCCGTCCGACCTGGTCTATGACCGCACGCTCTATATGCTGGCCGGTCTGCTGGTGGTGGGCGCCGTCGCCAACATGCTGATCCGTCCGGTCGCGTCGCGCTGGTATATGCCAGTCAGTGCGACCGAGGTCTCCGGCACCGCCACGGTCGCCACGTCCGGCATCGGGCGCGGCGGCCTGACCCTGCCAGCCCTCCTGGCCTGGGCCTGCGTCGGGGTGCCGCTGCTGTGGGGCGTCTGGGTGACGCTCGGGAAATCCATCATGCTGTTCCGCTGACCATGTCACGCATCGGCTTCATCGGACTCGGCAACATGGGCGGGCCGATGGCTGCCAACCTGGTCCGCGCCGGACACGGGGTGACGGGTTTCGACCTGTCGTCCACGGCCCTGGATGCCCTGCATGCGGCGGGAGGCACAGCCGCAGCCACTGCAGGCGAAGCAGCAAGGGGCGTCGACGTGGTGATAAGCATGCTTCCTGCCGGTCAGCACGTGCGCGCCGTGCTGACCGGACCAGACGGCGTGCTCCCGCATTTACCGTCTGGCACGCTGGTGATTGACTGCTCCACCATAGACGTCGAAACCGCCCGCGCTGTGGCCAACGCGGCCGCGGCCCAGGGCTGCGCGATGCTGGACGCGCCGGTATCTGGCGGCACGGCAGGCGCATCGGCCGGCACGCTGACCTTTATGGTGGGCGGCGAGGCAGACGCCTTCGCACGGGCGCAGGACGTGCTGGGCGCGATGGGCAAGACCATCGTGCACGCCGGACCAGCCGGGGCAGGGCAAGCGGCAAAGCTATGCAACAACCTGATCCTCGGCATCACCATGCTCGGCGTGTCGGAGGCGTTCGCCCTAGCCGACAAGCTTGGCCTGTCGGCGCAGTCGCTGTTCGACATCAGCTCGAAATCCTCCGGCCAATGCTGGTCGCTGACCAGCTACTGCCCGGTGCCCGGCCCGGTCCCGTCCTCCCCGGCAAACCGCGACTACCAGCCCGGCTTTGCCGCAGTCCTGATGCTGAAGGACCTGACCCTGGCGATGGAGGCCGCCAAGTCAGCCGGCGCTGCTGGCGTGCTGGGCGAGCAGGCACGGGCCGCCTATGCCCGTTTGTGCGACGCCGGCCTAGGCGGCAATGACTTCTCGGTCGCTGCCCGGGCATTGCTTGCGGGCGGCATTGGCGGCTAGACCTGGCGGATGTTGACCGCCGTTGTCCTGCTGCAACCCATCCCGCCGCACGACCGCTGGCCAGCGCGGGCGGAACGTGACATGGCCCGCGTGCGCCGTGCCCTCGGCCCGGCCTGCCGCGCAGTGCATCACGTCGGGTCCACGTCCGTGCCCGGCCTGCACGCGGTTCCCATCATTGACCTCGCGGCGGAACTGGAGGGCGGGCTGCCGGCCGCCACTGCCGGGATGCGCCTCATGGTCCACGGCTTCGTCGCCGCCGCGCCGGAGCCATCCTGCACCTTGCATGTCATTGACGATGCGCTGACCGGGCACCGGCAGGTCGAGTTGCGCTGCTACCTCGCGGGGCATGAGGACGTGCGGATGCTGGCCGCCTTCTTCGCGCTGCTGCGGTCAGCCCCGGCCATTGCCGCCGAGTATGACGCCATGAAGCGCGCGGTCCGCGCCCGGCTTGGCGCCGGTTCGCCCGACTATCACGCGGAAAAGCAGGGATGGATGCGTGGGCGCGCCGCCGCCGCACATGAGGCGGGCACGCGGCCCTGACCGCCCTCGCAACCATGTTGGACCCGCGATCCGATGCAGCCCGCGCCAATGCCGGGCGGATGGCCGCGCTGGTGCAGGAACTGCGCGCTGCTGTGGACCGCATTAGACTCGGCGGCGGCGAGTCCGCCCGCGCCCGCCACGCCGGTCGGGGCAAGCTGCTGCCCCGGGACCGCGTCCGCCTGCTGCTGGACCCCGGCACGCCGTTTCTGGAGCTGTCCCAGCTTGCCGCGCATGGGCTGTATGGCGGGGACATCCCGGCAGCCGGCATTATCACCGGCGTCGGTCGCATCATGGGACGTGAGTGCGTCGTGGTCGCCAACGACGCCACCGTGAAGGGCGGCACCTACTTCCCGATGACGGTAAAGAAGCACCTACGCGCCCAGGAGATCGCGCAGCAGAACCGGCTGCCCTGCATCTACCTGGTGGACAGCGGCGGCGCCAACCTGCCGAACCAGGATGAGGTGTTCCCCGACCGCGACCACTTCGGCCGTATCTTCTACAACCAGGCGCAGATGTCCGCCGCCGGCATCCCGCAGATTGCCGTCGTGATGGGAAGCTGCACCGCCGGCGGCGCCTACGTGCCCGCCATGTCCGACGAGAGCATCATCGTCCGCAACCAGGGCACCATCTTCCTAGCCGGCCCGCCGTTGGTGAAGGCCGCAACCGGCGAGGTCGTGTCCGCCGAGGACCTGGGCGGCGGCGACCTCCACAGCCGGATCAGCGGCGTCGTGGACCACCTGGCGGAGAACGACCCGCACGCCTTGGGCATCGCCCGCCGCATCGTCGGCGCCCTAAACACCACCAAGCGCCCCGGCGTCGCCCTGCTCGCGCCGCGTGACCCAACCTATCCCGCGTCAGACCTTTACAGCATCGTCCCTGCCGACACGCGCGAACCCTATGACGTCAGGGAGCTAATTGCCCGCATCGTGGACGGCTCGGAGATGGACGAGTTCAAGCGCCTGTATGGCCCAACCCTGGTGACCGGCTTTGCGCATATCTGGGGCATCCCGGTCGGCATCGTCGCCAATAACGGCATCCTGTTCAGCGAGTCCGCGCAAAAAGGCGCACACTTCATCGAGCTATGCGCCCAGCGCGGCATCCCATTGGTGTTCCTGCAGAACATCACCGGCTTCATGGTGGGCCGGAAATACGAGAGCGGCGGCATCGCCAAGGACGGCGCCAAGATGGTCACGGCCGTCGCCACGGCGGGCGTGCCAAAGTTCACCGTGATCGTCGGCGGCAGCTTCGGCGCCGGCAACTACGGCATGTGCGGCCGGGCCTACGCGCCCCGCTTCCTGTGGATGTGGCCCAACGCGCGCATCAGCGTCATGGGCGGCGTCCAGGCCGCGAGCGTGATGGCGACGCTCCGGCGCGACAACCTGGAGGCGCAGGGCCGCACCTGGTCCGCGGAGGAGGAGGCCGCCTTCAAGGCGCCAATCGAGCAGCAGTACGAGGACCAGGGTAACCCCTACTACGCCAGCGCCCGCCTGTGGGACGACGGCGTGATTGACCCGGCCGACACCCGCATGGTCCTTGGACTCGGCCTGTCCGCCAGCCTGAATGCGCCGGTCGAACCTTGGTCCGAGCAGCGGCGGGCCGCTGGCGGCTTCGGCATGTTCCGGATGTAGCGGGTATGTTCAGCGCCATCCTGATCGCCAACCGCGGCGAGATCGCCTGCCGCGTGATCCGCACAGCACGGCGCATGGGCATACGCACCGTCGCGGTCTATTCCGAGGCTGACGCCGGCGCCCGCCATGCCGCCCTGGCCGACGAGGCCCACCTGATCGGCCCGGCCCCGGCCCGCGAAAGCTACCTCCGGATTGACCGCATCATCGCCGCCGCCCGGGCCTCCGGAGCCGAGGCCATCCACCCCGGCTACGGCTTCCTGAGCGAGAACGCGTGGTTCGCCGAGGCCTGCGCCGCCGCCGGGCTGGTGTTCATCGGCCCGCCACCCGCCGCCATACGCGCAATGGGCAGCAAGTCCGCCGCCAAGACCCTGATGGAGGGCGCGGGCGTGCCGCTGGTGCCGGGCTACCACGGCGTGGACCAGGACCCTGCGGCCCTGCAGGCGCAGGCCGGCCGGATCGGCTACCCCGTGCTCATCAAGGCCAGCGCCGGCGGCGGCGGCAAGGGGATGCGGGTGGTCGAGTGCGCCTCCGGCTTCGCCGAGGGCTTGGCTCTCGCCAAGGGCGAGGCTGCCGCCAGCTTCGGCGACGACCAGGTCCTCATCGAGCGCTACCTGACCCGGCCCCGCCACATCGAGATCCAGGTCTTCGCCGACGCCTACGGCAACACCGTCAGCCTGTTCGAGCGCGACTGCTCCATCCAGCGCCGCCACCAGAAGGTGATCGAGGAGGCGCCGGCCCCCGGCATGGACCCGGCCCGCCGCACGCGCATGGGCGAGGCTGCCTGCGCCGCCGCCCGCGCCATCGGCTACGTCGGCGCCGGAACCGTCGAGTTCATCACCGAAAGCGGGGACAACCAAGACGCCTTCTACTTTATGGAGATGAACACCCGCCTGCAGGTCGAGCATCCCGTAACAGAGATGATCACCGGCCAGGACCTGGTGGAATGGCAGCTTCGCGTCGCCGATGGCGAGCGCCTGCCGCTGCTGCAGGATGCCCTGTCCATCACCGGCCATGCCATCGAGGCCCGGGTCTATGCCGAGGACCCCAGCCGCGACTTCATGCCCGCCGTCGGCACCCTGACCCATCTGCACCAGCCCCGGCCCGGCCGCCACGTCCGGGTGGACACCGGCGTGCGTGAGGGCGACACGATCAGCGTCCACTATGACCCCATGATCGCTAAGCTGATCGTCTGGGACGTGGACCGTCCTGCCGCCGTGGCGCGGCTGGGCCGGGCGCTGGCCGACTATCAGGTAGCCGGCGTCCGCACCAACCTGGACCTGCTGCGCGGCATCGCCCGGCATCCGGCCTTCGCGTTGGCGGACCTCGACACCGGCTTCATCGCCCGGCACGGCGACGAGCTGCTGCGATCCCGCGGCCTGGCGCCCGCCCTGGCGGTGGCCGCGGTCGTCACGCAGGTGCTGCACGACCAAGCCAGGCAGCCCCCGCCCGAGCATGATCCCCATTCCCCGTGGAACCTCATGGGCAACTGGCGCATGAACGGAGATGCCTACCAGGACCTGCTGCTGCGGGACGGCGACGCGGACATTGCCGTGCGCGCCTACACGCCGCCGGGTGGTCCAATGCGCCTGGAATGGCCGGGCCATTCCGTCGAGGTCTTGGCCACCCACCGCCGCGGCGGCATCACTCTCATCTGCGACGGCGTGCAGCGCCGGGCTGCGGTGCTGCGGGACGGCACGCGCCTGACCACCATCCTGGACGGGGAGAGCTATGGCTGGGACCTGGTTGATCCGTTGCAGCCGCCTTCATCCGCCCAGGCCGGCGGCGACATGGTTGTCGCGCCGATGCCCGGCCGCATCATAGACGTCCGCGTCCAGCCCGGCGTCGCCGTCCAGCGCGGCGACGTGCTGCTGGTGCTGGAGGCCATGAAGGTGCAGATGCGCCTGACTGCCCCGCGGGACGGCACAATCGGCCGGGTCGGCGCCGCGGTGGGCGACCTGGTGGACGACGGCGCCGTGCTGGCCGCCTACGCGCCGGAGGCATAGGAGCGCCGATGCGCCTGGACGTGCTGTCCGACCCGATCTGTCCCTGGTGCTACATCGGCCGCCAGCACATGCAGACGGCACTTGCCGAGCTGGCCGGGCAGGGGCTGCGCTTCACCGTCGCCTGGCGGCCGTTCCAGCTCAATCCCGACATGCCCGCGGGTGGGATGCCCAGGGAAGATTACCGCCGCGCGAAGTTCGGCAGCCTCGAACGGTCGCGCGAGTTGGACGCGCAGGTTGCCGCCACGGCTGAAGCGGCTGGCCTGACCATCAACTTCGCCGCGATGCGCCGGACGCCGAATACACTTGCCGCCCATCGGCTGATCCGCTTCGCCGGATCGGTGGGCATGCAAGACGAGGTGGTAGGCCAGTTGTTCCAGGACTACTTCGTGAACGGCCGCGACCTGGGCGACCCGGAGGTGCTGGCCGATGCGGCTGCGTCATGCAGACTGGACCGCCCGGCCGTGGCGGAGTACCTGTCCGGCGACGCCGGTGCTGCTGAGGTCAGGTCGGAGGACCAGGCGTTGCGTTCGGCTGGCATTCAGGGCGTGCCCACCTTCGTGCTGGACGATCACGTGCTGTTTTCGGGAGCGGTTCCAGCCTCTGCCTTCGCTGAAAGACTAGCCCGTGCGTGCCGCATTCTTGCGGCCCGGCAACCCCCGGTGCCGCAGCCCACTGACGGGATTGTGAGTACAATCCGCGCCAGGGATAGTAGATGAACACTCGATGACCTGCCGGCACCCTGCCGCGCCGGTTCATCGGACAGTGGAGATTTAGGACGCATGGCGACACGGGTGCTTGTGACAGGTGGCGCGGGCTTCATCGGCTGCCACCTTGCCCGCGCCCTGCTGAGCCAGGGCTACGAGGTCCGGGTGCTCGACAGCCTCATAGACCAGGTCCATGCCCGCAACGTCGCGCGCAACCCGGTGCTGGACGACGTGGAGCTGATACGCGCCGACGTGCGCGACCTGGACCGCGTGTCGGCGGCGTTGGCCGGCGTGGACAACGTGATCCACCTGGCCGCCGAGGTCGGCGTGGGCCAGAGCATGTATGCCATAGACCGCTACGTGTCGGTGAACGACGGCGGCACCGCGGTGCTGTTCCAGGCGCTGATTGACCGCCCAGTGTCCCGCGTCGTCGTCGCCAGCAGCATGAGCGTCTATGGCGAGGGCCTGTATCGCACCGCCGCCGGCGAGCGGATGGACGATGTGGTCCGTCCTGCCGGCCGTCCCGGCGGCGGCTGGGACCCGCTCGGCCCTGATGGCGGCAAGCTGACGCCGCTGGCAACGCCGGAGTGGAAGCGCCCCAACCTCGCCTCGGTTTATGCCCTGACCAAGTATGTGCAGGAACGCCTGACCCTGACCGTCGCCCCGGCTTACGGGATGCAGGGCGTGGCGCTGCGCCTGTTCAACGTTTACGGGCCGGGCCAGGCGCTTTCCAATCCCTATACCGGCGTGCTGGCGATCTTCGCCTCCCGCCTGCTGAACCGCGAGCGGCCAATGGTATTCGAGGATGGCGAGCAGCGCCGAGATTTCGTCCATGTCGAGGACGTGGCGCGCGCCTTCGTTTTGGCGCTGGAGCATCCGGACGCACCGGGCCAGGTGTTCAACATCGGCAGCGGCCACGACGTGAGCGTGCTGGAAACCGGCACCGCCCTGGCGCAGGCGATGGGCGTGCCGCATCTCACGCCGGAGGTCATGGGCAAAGCCCGGGTCGGCGACATACGCCACTGCTTCGCCGACATCTCGCTTGCGCGTGACGTGCTGGGCTTTCATCCTCGCCGCGGCTTCGATGACAGCCTTGGCGAGCTGGCCGAATGGGTCCGCCAGCAGCAGGCCGAGGACCGGGTCCACGACGCCCGTCGCGAGCTTGAGCAGCGCGGCCTGGTGGCATGACGGACGCCGCCTCCCCATCCCGACCGGTCCTCGTCACCGGCGGTGCCGGCTTCATCGGCAGCAACCTGGCGGACCGCCTGGCCGGGCAGGGGCATCAGGTCCGGGTGTTCGACGCCCTGGCGCGCCCCGGCGTCGAGGCCAACCTCGCCTGGCTGCGCCGTCGTCACCCCGGGCGCGTCCAAGCCGTGGTTGCCGACCTGCGGGATCGCGCTGCGCTGGAGCAGGCGGCGTCCGGCGTGTCCGCGGTGTTCCATATGGCCGCGCAAGTCGCCGTGACCACCAGCCTTGATAACCCGGAGCTGGACTTCGACGTGAACCTGCGCGGTACGGTGTTCCTGCTGGAGGCCCTGCGCCGCCAGCCCGCGCCGCCGCCGGTGATCTTCGCCAGCACCAACAAGGTTTATGGCAACCTGGCCGATGTGGCGCTGGAACGCGACGGCGACGCTTACTTGCCGCAGGACCCGGGCCTGCGCGCCCACGGCATCGGCGAGGACCGTCCGCTCAGCTTCTACACGCCCTATGGCTGCTCTAAGGGGGCGGCGGACCAGTATGTGCTGGACTACGCCCGCGGCTTCGGCGTGCCCGCCTGCGTGCTGCGCATGAGCTGCATCTATGGACCCCGCCAGTTGGGGACCGAGGACCAGGGCTGGCTCGCGCACTTCCTTTACTCCGTGCAGGCCGGGCGGCCCATCAGCATCTTTGGTGACGGCCGGCAGGTGCGGGACGTCCTGTATGTGGATGACGCCGTGGATGCCTATGTGGCGGCCTGGGCGCGGATCGGCCAGGTGTCCGGCCAAGCCTTCAACCTGGGCGGCGGACCCGGCAACGCGGTGACCCTGCTGCAAGTGCTGCACGAGATCGGCGCGATCAGCGGGCGCCCGGCGGACCTGCGCTTCTCCGACTGGCGCCCCGGCGACCAGCGCTACTTCGTCGCCGACACCCGCCGGGCCGCGGCGGCGCTGGGCCTTGGTCCCGCCGTGCCCTGGCGCGACGGCCTGCGCCGCCTGGCCGGCTGGATCGCGCAGGAGCGCGGCGCCCCGGCCGGGCGCAAGGCCGCGGAGCATGCGGCGTGAAGGTCGCCCTGATCAATCCGCCGTGGACGTTTGAGGGCAGCATCTACTTCGGCTGCCGCGAGCCGCACTTGCCGCTTGAACTGGGTTACGCCCGCGCCATGCTGGAGCGGGATGGGCACCAGATCCTGCTCCTGGACGGGCACCTGATGGGCCAGTCCTACGCCAGCCTGGCGGACCAGGTGCGCGGCTTCGGCCCTGACATGACCGTCGTCACCACCGCCCCGAGCTACCTGTTCTGGCGCTGCGCCCCGCCGGAACTGCGGGTACCGCGGGCCATGCTGGACACCCTGGGTGGCACATGCGGCATAACGGTCGCGGTCGGCCCGCACGGTTCCTCCACCCCCGAAACGGCGCTCCGCAAGCTGGGCGTTGATGTCGTGGTCATGGGAGAGTGCGAGGAGGTCGTGGCAGCCCTGGCCGCTGGCGGCCCGCCGGGCCAGGTGCCCGGCACCGCAATCCTGGACGGCGGCGCCCTGCGTCAGTGCGGCGGTCCCCAGGGCGGACGCTTCACCGACCTGCCGGCCCTGCGCTGGCCGGACGAGTGGATACGCCGCCATCACCATCATCATCACCGCTTCGACCGCCCGGCCCAAGCACCCGGCGCCGAGGTCGAGGCTTCCCGCGGCTGTCCCTACTCCTGCAGCTTCTGCGCGAAGATTGACTTCCGCGACAAGTATCGCCGCCGCGACCTGGCGCCGATGCTGGCGGAGATTGATGCCCTGATCGGGCAGGGCGCCGAGTATCTCTACTTCATAGACGAGATATTCCTGCCGCAGCGTGCCCTGCTGGAAGCCCTGGTGGACCGTCCCATCGAGTTCGGTATCCAGACCCGCATAGATCTATGGAAGCCCGACATGCTGGCCCTGTTGGGCGCGGCCGGCTGTGTGTCCATCGAGGCCGGGGTGGAAAGCCTGACCGAGGATGGCCGCGCCGCGCTGGACAAGCGCTGCAAGCTGACGACCGACGAACTGGCCGAGTTGCTGGTGTTGGCCCGCCGGCACGTCCCCTTCGTGCAGGCCAACCTGCTTGAGGTCGCGGACGACGACGCCGCGGTGGTCACGGCCTGGCGGGACCGCCTGCGCTCGCAAGGCGTCTGGGCCAACGACCCGGTACCGCTATATCCCTATCCCAGCTCGCCCGACTACCGCCGCCTGTTCGGCTTGCCGGACGGCGAGGCCTGGGAACGGGCGCACCGCCACTACCTCGGCCAATTCGACGCCTTTTCCGACATCCAGGACGCCCAGCCGCTGCCGCTGCCGGAACTGGAACGGGCGTGCCGGACGGCGTAACGGCCCCGGCGATGCAGCGCCTGCTGGTGACGACGGACGCCGTGGGCGGGGTATGGCGCTATGCCGTGGACCTGGCGGGCGGCCTGGCCGACCGTGGCATCGAGACCGTGCTGGCGGTCCTGGGGCCGCCTGCCGATGCGGCGCAGCGCAAGGAGGCCGAAGCCGTCCGTGGCCTCCGCTTGGTGCAGACCGGGCTGCCGTTGGACTGGACCGCTGACAGCCTGGCGGCGCTGGCCAATGCCTCGGCCAAGCTTGCGGCGCTCGCGTCCTTGACCGGGGTTTCCGCGGCGCACCTGCACGCCCCGGCGCTGGTTGGTGGCCAGCCCTGGTCCGTTCCAGTGGTTGCCGTTGCGCATTCCTGCGTCGGCACCTGGTGGCGCGCGGTCCGCGGCCGCGAGATGCCGGCGGACTTCCGTTGGCGGACCGAAGCCGCGGCGGCCGGGCTGCACGCGGCGGCCGCCGTGATCGCCCCCACCACGGCCCATGCGGCGCTGCTGCAGGAGGTTTATGGTCCCATCCCGGTCCAGGTCGTCCATAACGGGCGCGACCCCGCGCCGCTGCCGAGCAGCGGACCACGTAGCCGGGCGGTGTTCACCGCCGGGCGGTTGTGGGACGAGGGCAAGGGTGTGGCGCGGTTGGATCAGGCCGCCACCAGGCTGGGCGCACCGGTCCGCGCTGCCGGGCCGGTGCAGGGGCCGGACGGAGGGGCGGCCACGTTTGCCAACTTAGACTTGCTCGGCACCCTGGACCCCGCCGGCATGGCCGCCGCCTACGCCGGCACATCCGTGTTCGCCTCGATGGCCTGCTATGAACCCTTCGGGCTTGCGGTGCTGGAGGCAGCGCAGGCCGGCATGGCGCTGGTGCTGTCCGACCTGCCGGGCTTCCGCGAGCTTTGGGATGGGGCGGCACTGTTCGTTGGCGAGGGCGAGGACCTCCCAACTGCGCTGCGCCATGCGCTGGACGACCCGGCGCCGCTCGCCGCCGCAGCCCGGCAGCGGGGGACGCGCTACACCGCCGATGCCATGACCCACGCGACCCTTGCCGTCCACCGTGCTGCGGCCCTGGCCTGATGCGCTTCGTTTATTTCACCCACTCCCTGGCGTCCTGCTGGAACCACGGCAACGCTCACTTCCTGCGCGGCGTGCTGCGGGACTTGGTAGCGCGCGGCCATGACGTGCGTGCCTACGAACCTGCCGGCGCCTGGAGCCGGCAGAACCTGTTGGCCGACGCTGGCACGGATGGGCTGGCGACCTGGCGCTCCGCCTACCCGGAGCTGTCCAGCACCGAATATGGCCCTGGCGCCGACCTGACCGCCCTGGTGGACGGCGCGGACGTGGTGATCGTCCACGAATGGAACGAGCCCGCCCTGGTCGCCGCCGTCGGGACACTACGCCGGGCCGGTGGGCGCTTCCGCCTGCTATTCCACGATACCCACCACCGCGCCGTCAGCGAGCCAGACGCCATACGCCGCTACGACCTGTCCGCTTACGATGCCATCCTGGCCTTCGGCGAAGCGCTGTCGGAGGTCTATCGCCGCTGGGGCTGGGGCGCCCGCGTGTTCACCTGGCACGAGGCCGCCGACGTCCGGCTGTTCCATCCTCTCGCCGTCGAACAGGAACGCGCCGGCGCCGTCTGGATCGGCAACTGGGGCGACGGCGAGCGCACGGCGGAGTTGGAAGCCTTCCTGTTCGCCCCCACCGCCACGCTCGGCCTGCCGCTGGACGTTTACGGCGTCCGCTACCCCGAGGAAGCGCGCGCCATGCTGGCCCGGCACGGCGCCCATTACCGCGGCTGGCTGCCCAACCCCCGTGCGCCGGCGGTGTTTGCGCGGCACCTCATGACCGTCCACGTCCCGCGCCGCTTCTATGCCCAAACCCTGCCGGGCATCCCGACGATCCGAGTATTCGAGGCTTTGGCCTGCGGCATCCCTCTGGTGTCCGCGCCCTGGCGGGATGCGGAGGGGCTGTTCAGCCCAGGCCAGGACTACCTCGTCGCCCGCGACGGCACCGAGATGACGCGCCACCTGTCTGACCTGCGCGCCGATGCTGGTCTGCGTGCCATCCTCACGGCGCACGGCCTGGCCACCATCCAGGCCCGCCACACTTGCGGCCACCGCGTGGACGAGCTGCTGGCCATCCTGCAGCGGCTGTCCGAACCCCAAGCCGCGAGCGCCTGATGCAAATCGCCTTCTATGGATCGAGCCTGCTGTCCTCCTACTGGAACGGCGCCGCGACCTACTACCGCGGCCTGCTCGGCGCACTGGCCAGGCTGGGTCATACGATCACCTTCTACGAGCCTGATGCCTTCGACCGGCAAAGCCACCGGGACATCGAGCCGCCGGCCTGGGCACGCTCCGTTGTTTATGCCGCCACGCCGGACGCACTGCGTGGCGTGCTTGCGCAAGCTGCGGGCGCCGATGTGGTGATGAAGGCCAGCGGTGTCGGCGTATTCGACGATGAGCTGCTAGCCGGCGCCCTGGCCCATGCCCATCCCGGCGCCGTCACCTGCTTCATGGATGTGGATGCCCCGGCGACGCTTGCCGCCGTGCGGGCCGACCCCGCCAACCCAATGCACGCCGCCCTGCGGCAGCTTGACCTGGTGCTGACCTATGGCGGCGGCCCGCCCGTGGTGGACGCCTACGCCCGGCTGGGCGCCCGGCGCTGCGTGCCCATCTACAATGCGCTCGACCCGGCCACCCACCATCCCGTGCCGGCCGATCCCCGCTTTTCCGCCGACCTCGCCTTCCTCGCCAACCGGCTGCCGGACCGAGAGGCCCGGGTAGAGGCGTTTTTCCTGGACGCTGCCGCCCGGCTGCCCGCCAAGTCGTTCCTGCTGGGCGGCAATGGCTGGCATGACAAGGCGATGCCGGGCAACGTGCGCGCGATCGGGCATGTCGGCACGGCGGATCACAACGTCTTCAACTGCTCGGCCCATGCCGTGCTGAACGTGGCACGGGACAGCATGGCGGCCGTGGGCTTCAGCCCCGCAACCAGGGTGTTCGAGGCTGCCGGGGCCGGCGCCTGCCTGATTACCGACGCCTGGGAGGGCATCGAGCTGTTCCTGCAGCCGGGCACGGAGGTGCTGGTCGCGCGCGACGGCGCTGACGTGGCGGAGCATGTGCGGGCGCTGACGCCCGGCCGCGCCCGGGCCATCGGCACCGCCGCCCGCGAGCGCATCCTGGCCGGGCACACCTATGCGCAGCGCGCGGTGATCCTGGACGCACTGCTGCGCAATACCCTGGCGCAGAAGCGGCAAGCTGCCTGAAGAAGTCGTTACCTGCTCCCTCTCCCTCCGGGAGAGGGTCGGGGTGAGGGAGGCCACAAGCGCACCGCTTGAGCCGATTTGGCGCCAAAAGCTGCGCTAAACTGTAAATTTTAGCGCTTGCGGCTTCCCTCACCCCGGCCCTTTCCCGGATGGAGAGGGAGCAGGGAAGCTTCTGCAGCGCCCGCGTTTCCATGACCTAGGCCGGCACCCTCGCATGATGGCCGCCGACGGATACGCCGATCTGGACCCAGCCCTTTGCCTATGAGGGCCTGACGATGCGGATCGGCCGCGAGGCCGGTAAGACGCACGCCGTCGAGCAGCGGCGCTTCGGCGAGCACAACCAGTTCCGCCCGGCAGATGGACCACTTCGCCGACTGCATCCGCACCGGCTGCCAGCCGCACACGCCCGGCGAAGAGGGGCTGCACGGCCAGAAGTTAATGGAAGCGATCTACCAGGCCGCCCGAGGCAGCCGCGCCGACAAGCTGCCGACGGTGCAGGGCCTGAACACCACCCGCAGCCCGGCGCCGCAGATGGAGGCTGACGAGGGCGGGATAGGGGAGTATGGCTGACACATGCCAGACGCTCTGACTGCCGGGGCAGACGCCCGTCCGACGTACTCGCACCAGCAGATAGTCCGGGTCGTCACCGGGATCATGCTCTGCATCCTGCTAGCGGCGCTGGACCAAACGGTGGTCATCCCGGCGGTGCCGGCCATCGCGTCGGACCTCGGCGCCTTCGGGCATCTGTCCTGGATCGTCACGGCCTACCTGTTGACCAGCACGGCGCTGACGCCGATCATCGGCAAGCTGTCGGACATCTATGGCCGCCGGGCGCTGCTGCTGCCGTCGCTGGCCCTGTTCATCGTGGCAAGCCTATTATGCGGGTTCGCCCAGTCGCTGCCGCAACTGATCGGTGCGCGGGCGTTGCAGGGATGCGGCGGGGCTGGGCTGATGAGCATGGCGCAGGCGGCGGTGGCGGACGTGGTTTCCCCGCGGGAGCGCGGCCGGTATCAGGGCTATATGGCCTCGATGTGGGGCGTCGCCTCCATTGCCGGGCCGGTGGTGGGCGGCTGGATGACGGACAACCTGTCCTGGCGCTGGGTGTTCTGGATCAACCTGCCGCTTGGGCTGGCGGCCATGTGGCTGTGCAACCGCGCCCTGCGCACCATCCAGCGGGAGCGCCAGCCCGCCCGCATTGATGGCCTCGGCGCGCTGCTGCTGGCTGCCGGCGTGACGGCCCTGCTGCTGATGCTGAGCTGGGGCGGCGTCGAGTATCCGTGGGCGTCCCTGCCCGTCATCACCGTCGCCGCGCTTGGAGTGGCGCTGCTTGCGGCGCTGGCCTGGCACGAGCGCCGGGCTGCCGATCCTATCCTGCCGCCGCGGCTGTTCGGTCATCCCGTGTTCCTGCGCGGGGTGTGCATTGCCTTCCTGTCCTCGCTCGGGTTGTTCGGCGCCACGTTTCTGCTGCCATTGTTCTTCCAGTTGTCCCTGGGAGCCGACGCGTCGCGGTCCGGCCTGCTGGTCATGCCGTTCCTGGGTTCGACCGTCGTCGGCGCCGTGCTGTCCGGGCAGGCGGCCCGGCGGCTTGGACGGACCCGCGGGATCATCCTGGCTGGAGTCGTGCTCTCTGCCCTGGCGTTCGCATCGCTTGCCGTCATGGCCGGGCATGCGCCGCTATGGGCGGTGCTGCCCTGCACCTTCGTGCTCGGGGTTGGGATCAGCGGCACGATGCCGAGCGTGCTGATGCAGGTGCAGAACTCCGCCGAATACCGGGATGTCGGGGCTGCGACGGGATCGCTGCTGTTCCTGCGTTCCTTGGGTGGGGCATTCGGCAGCACGCTGGTCGGCTCGTTGCTGGCGGCACGGTTCGCCGCCGGGCTGCGTGCGGCGGGGCTGCCGGGCGACGTGGACCTGGGATCGCTGCGGGCCGGGGCAGGGGTGCTCGGCCCGGCGCTGGACCAGGCGCGCGACGCGTTGACATCGGGGTTCGAGCTGTCCTTCGGGGTTTGCGCCGCCGTCATGCTGGTCGCAGTCGTCGTAGCCGCGAGCATGCAGGACGTGCAGCTCCGGTCCGGCGCGGCGGCCCCGCGCGACATCGGGCATTAAGGCATCATCGGATCAAACGTGTATACGTTCCAACAAAGATGTTCGCAAAAACAAAAGGCTAGAGCAGGTTTGCTCCTTCTATTCGCACCACCCGCTCTAGCGCCCTGGCGCGTCAACCGGCGCGCAGTTGGACCGCCCGGCCTGCACGCAGTCCTGGATCGCCGAGGCGCCCCGCAGCGCGCCGATGATCCACAAGCTGCCGGCCACCAGCACGACCAGCAGCACGAGCGCGGCGAGGAGCTGCCGCCGCGGTCCGGGATCGTGGCCGTCGCTCAACAAGACCTCCTAAAATCTGCGGATGGGCGCCACATCAGGTTGACAGCACCGCTCAGGCCACGCCTTAACGGGCCTATGCGCGTCCGTCACCTCCTCTGCGTCGCTGCCTTGCTGCTGGGCAGCCTGCCCGCCCTGCCAGCGCAAGCTGCGGAGAGCGGCTACTTCTCGACATCGGATGGCGTGCGGCTGCATGTCATCATGGCCGGGCCGGCCAATGCCCCGGTCATGGTGCTGGTGCCGGGCTGGACGATGCCGGCCTGGATTTTCCAGGCGCAGATCCTGGAGTTCTCCCGCCGCTATCGCGTCGTCGCGCTGGACCCTCGCGGCCAGGGCGACAGCGAGGTGGCGGCCAGCGGCTATGACCATACAAGGCGGGGACAGGACATCGCCGACCTGATCGCCCGCATGGGCCGTCGGCCGGTGCTGCTGGTGGCCTGGTCGCTTGGCGTGCTGGACAGCCTCTCCTACGTGCACGACTACGGCGACCGCCGTCTGGCGGGTCTTGTCCTGGTGGACAACTCGGTCGGCGAGAACCCGCCGCCGGTTCCGCGGCGCACGCCTGCTGTGCGCGGCCCGCGCGTCGAGCGGGAGGTGCAGATGCGGAACTTCGTCCGCGGCCTGTTCAGCAGCTCGCCTGGCGAGGAGTATCTGGCGGAGTTGACGGCGACCGCGCTGCGTACGCCGCCGGACGCGTCTGCGCAGCTGCTGAACTATGGCATGCCCCGCAGCTACTGGCGGGACACCGTGCTGTCGGTCCAGAAGCCGGTGCTGTATGTCGTCCGCCCACGCTTCGCCGGGCAGGCCGCCAACCTTGAGCTGCATCAGCCCCTGGCGGAGACGGCATTGTTCACGTCCGCCGGCCATGCGCTGTTCGTGGACGAGCCGGTCCGGTTCAATGCGCTGGTGCAGGACTTCATCCGCCGCCGGGTCTGGCCATGACCGGCGGTGAGCCGCTGGCCCAACGGCGCATGTCCCAGGGGCATATGTCCCAGGGGCGCATGTCCCTTTGGCCGCTGTTCCTGATCTCCGGCGCCGCGGTCGGGTTCGAGATCGCGCTGACCCGCTACTTCGCCGTCGCGAAGTGGTCGGAGTATGGCTACTGGGTCATCTCCATCGTCATGGTCGGCTTCGCGCTCAGCGGCGTGACGATCGCATTGGCGCGGGACTGGGCGGCGCGGCACGGACCGCGTCTGCTGCGCGCCGCGCCCCCGGTGCTGGTGCTGGCGGCGGCGGGCGGCTACTGGGGCACGACGGCCAACCCGTTCAATCCGCTGCAGTTGCAGAACGCCGTCACGTTCCTGCCGCAGCTCGGCAACATCGCGCTATACTACGCCTTGCTGCTGCCGTTCTTTTACCTGACGGGCTTGTATATCAGCATCACCTTCGTGCTGAACGAGGACCGGGTGGCCCGGGTGTATGGGTTCGACCTGACGGGCGCCGGCGCCGGGGCGGCGCTGGTGCTAGGTTTGATGGCGCTGCTGCACCCGTTCCAGCTTGTGGCGGCGCTGTTGGTCCTGCTGGCTGCGACCGGCCTGTTCGGCGCACGTCCCTGGCGCACGGCCGCCACGGCGCTAATCGCCCTGGTGGCGAGCGAAGCCGTGCTGCTGCTCGACAACCGGGCGGACTACAACGACTTCAAGGCGATCTATGCCCCGGCGCACGTGACGGATGCGAAGCAGGTTGCCGAGGTCCGCTCCCCCCGCGGCCTGTATGCCCTGCTGGACGACTTCACCGAGCGCGTGGACACCGACGTGTCCAACAACTCCGAGATGGTGGGGGCCGCTTCGCCGCCGCGCTCCTACGGCCTGTATCGCGACGGCAACCGGATTGCCGCCCTGCCGCTGGCAGAAGGCGCAAAGGCCGCATACGCCCCCGCGGCCCTCGATGCGCTGCCCTATCGCCTGCTGCCCGGCGCCCAGGTGCTGATGGCCGGCAGCAGCGGCGGGTTCCGGGTGGCGCAAGCCTTGGCGCTGGATGCCGGCATGGTTGACGTGCTGGAGCCTGACCCGGTCATCCTGGGCGCGTTGCGCAACGGCCTCGGCCCATCGCCTGCCCTGGCGCGGGACCCCCGCGTGCGGCTGCTGCCCGACAGCCCGCTGGCCGCCGTGCGCGGCGACGCATCCTACGACCTGGTGGACCTGTCGGCGGACTTCCTGGATGCCGGGGAGGCCAACGCCGCCGCCTACACCGCCGAGGCGATGGAGCGCTACCTGCGCGCCCTCGCGCCCGGCGGGCTGGTCTCGATCCCCGTCTCCATACGCGAGTTCCCGGTCTATGCCGTCCGCGTCCTCGGCACCGTGCGGGAGGCATTGCGCCGCGTGGGCGCCTCCGACCCGGCGGCGCATGTCGTCGTTTATCGTTCCGCCTGGAACCTCCGCATCCTGGTCGCCAACCAGCCCTGGACCGCCGAGCGCATCGCCGCCGTCCGCAGCTTCTGCGACGAGCGGTCCTTCGACGTGTCCTACTATCCCGGCATGGACGTCGTCGCCGCCCGCGCCGGCATCTACAACGACCTGCCCGCCGTCAACTTCACGAGCGGCGAGGTCACGTCCGGCGCCGGGTCGGAGGACGCGGTGGCGGACGAGGCCGGCGCCGTGCTGCGCGGCGAGACCAGCGAGTCGCAGGATGCCTTCAACCTGTCGCCGATCACCCTGGACCGGCCATTCTACTACTCGGTGCTGCGGTTGACGGAGTTGCCGATCATCCTGAAACGGGTGGAGATGCTGCCGCAGGCGGAGGTCGGCCAGTTGGTGAACCTGGCCGTCCTGGCGCAGGCCGCCGTCATCGCGCTGATTGTATTGGCAGTGCCGCTGTTCTCCTCGGGGATCACCGGGCGGCAGGCGCGCGGGGTGGGGATGCTGCGGCCGGTGGTTTACTTCGCCTCCCTCGGCCTCGGCTTCCTGTTCATCGAGATCTTCTTGATCGAGAAGGCCAGCCTGTATCTCAATGACCGCACGAGCGCCTTTGCCCTGGTGCTGACGGGGATGCTGGTGTTTTCGGGATTGGGGAGCCTGCTGGCGGACCAGGTGCGCAGCACCGGCATCGCCCTGTCCGCGGCCGTGGTGGTGGCCTGGTGCCTCCTCGTGCTGATTGGGCTAGAGCCGGTGCTGCTCGCCACCCTGGGGCTGCCCTGGGTGGTCCGGGCCGGATTGGTGCTGCTGCTGATCGCGCCGGTGTCCGTGGCGCTGGGCCTGCCGTTCCCGCTGGGCCTGGCGCGCGCCGGGTCAGCCGGCGGCGGCTTCCTGCCTTGGGCCTGGGGGCTTAACGGCGCATTTTCCGTCGTCGCGACGCCGCTGGCCAACCTCATGGCCGTGCAGCTTGGCTTTAGCTGGGTCCTGATGGCGGCGGCCTGCCTTTATGTTTTGACCTATGTCGCCTATCCTTCCCTACGAAAGAACCCACAGTGGCAACCGATTCCCTCAACCTGACACGCCGTGACATCCTGGGCGCCGCCCTGGCCGGCGGCACCGCTCTGACCCTGGGACGGCCCGCACTGGCTGCGCCGGCAACGGCCTGGACCCGTGACGCCTATGTGGAGGCCATGCGCCGGTCCGGACGCCCGGCCGACCTGACTGAGGCGCAGTTCCAGGCCATCCAGACCCGCAAGCCCGCGGCGATGCGGCGGATCGAGTCCTACCTCAAGGAGCGCCTCGGCGCCGCGGACCCGGCCGTCATGCGCGCCTTCGCGGAGGTGCCGCGGGAATACTACCACTACTTCTACCCCGAGCACCGTAGCCAGTCCGGCCTCGCTTACGAGGACGACCCGAAGCCCTGGGCGCTCGGCTATGGCAGCGCGCTGTCAGACTACCTGGGCCAAGCATACATGACCCAGGTCTGCAAGCCGCAGCCCGGCGACGTGACGCTTGAGATCGGCACCGGCAGCGGCTTCCAGAGCAGCCTACTGTCGCGCATCGTCAAGCGCAGCTACTCGATCGAGATCATCGAGCCGCTGGGCCGGGCGGTCAGCCAGATCTTCGCCCCGCTGAGCTACGACAACGTCGAGACCCGGGTCGGCGACGGCTACTTCGGCTGGCCGGAGGTCAAGGGCGGCTTCGACATCATTATCATGACCTGCGCCGCGCAGTATGCGCCACCGGAGCTGTTTAAGCAGCTCAAGCCCGGCGGGCGGATGCTGATCCCCATCGGGCAGCCGTTCAAGCGGGGGCAGTATCTCTACGTCTATACCAAGGACGAGGACGGGAAGGTGCGGTCTCGGAAGGACGTGGGGGTTTACTTTATCCCGATGACTGGGGCGATGATGAACCGGCCTAAGCCGGGTGGGGCGGGGGAGGGGGCGGCTGGTGCGGCGTCTGCGACGCCTGCCGCAAGTCAGGCGCCGGCAGCATCAGAACCCGCGGGCGTGCTCAAAGAGTAGCAAAGACATTCCTCACGGGATCGTGATTCCGGCGACGTGGAGAGTGCGGTGATATGAATGGCACCTCCCGTCTTTGCTGTAGCCAGAAACAAGAAGCATCTGGCTGCGTTCAGGTCAGTTTGGCCTGCTAACTCAGTGGGCGAAACCAGATCGCGTCAAAGAGGAAAGGAAAGCTCTCGATTAGCCACGGGCTCCAACTTGAAGGTGCCAGGCTGATCCGTCTCGTAGCCGGCTCTTTATCAGCGACGCATTGCAGCACACGACGCGTAAAATCGGACATCGCATTGATGAAACTCTCATCAATGTATTCACCTGAGTCCCATCAACGCCAGCCTCCCGCGTGTGCGGCAAACTCATTTCTTAAAGAATACATGTACTCCGAAAACTGTCCACAGTCGTAACTTAGCCCAAGCGTTGCAGTCAAGTCGGCGCGGTTACGCTGTGAATCACCAATTATTTCCAGCCAATTAATTGTTTGCAATGATTGCACTACGCAGTCGAACGCGACCAATGCCTCAAGTTGAAATCCACCAGCGAGTAGAGTTTGACCGTGGAGGAAGTGGAAAACTCCTTGGTGGATTGCTGGATCTAGGGT
>JAABUT010002049.1_pt1 | contig 20641 bp, 21 predicted proteins | sample 5559281 | NCBI WGS metagenome assembly JAABUT01 (sample SAMN10711880, study PRJNA513359) | rock metagenome | isolation source: Antarctica rocks | place: Antarctica: Victoria Land, Ricker Hills nord | collected 2016-01-04
CCATGGCTGCGCCCGGCCTGATCGCAGGTCCCGGCTTGGGATGCTTCACCTGAGCCGGACTGTGGCGTTGTAGAAGAACGAGGCTGCGGCCGGCGCTGCAACGCCGGCCGCGAAGCTTGGCTATGGTGTCCAACAGGTTCGCCAGCAGCGCCAGTCACGCGACCGCCCGCCAGGCGCTGCCCCAGATATCCGGAATCCGGGTCCACGCTTCACGGCTGGCGGGGCCGATCCTGGCTTGGTTGGACGGATGCACGCTCCTGAACAGCGGCAGCCCGGTGGCCACCGCGACCGGACCGCCATAAGCGGCGGCATTGTTGCCGACCTGCACCACGCCCCGCAACGCGGGCAGCATCGCCAGCAGGAACGCAAGCTCCACGGCGCCGGCACGCATCTCGGCCCCGGTGGTGCGGACGGTCTCGTTCCACCACGGCGCGATGTTCCAGATAAGGGTGCCTTCCCGCGGGATGCCGGCCTGGATCATGGCGGCCCGGCAGTGCATCGCGGTCGGGTCGGCGTTGTCGCGGCTGACGAAGCCGGACCCCGCGGGCGGGAAGGTCTTCGGTCCTGGCTTCTCCAACAGAAACAGCAATCTGGCGCCAACGCCGCCGTCCAACGGGTCGAAGTCGGGAACGAAGCCGCGCGCCTGGCCGGCAAGCCTCGCCCTGTAGGCGTTCAACGGGCGCATGTGCGAAGCGTCCAGCATCGCGCGACGCCGCTGGACGGCCGCAGGATCGCCCAGGACGCCGGGCAGCTCGCCGGCGTGTGGAACCAAACCCTACGCGCCGGTGAAGTTCGGCGCCCGCTTCTCGACGAATGCCGTCACCGCCTCCCGGTGGTCCGCCGTGGCGTGCACCAGCGACTGCATCACCGCCGACATCTCCAGCAGCGTGTCCAGCCGCGTGTGGCGCCCTTCGCGGATCAGCCGCTTGGTCAGCCGCACGGCCTGCGGCGGGTTGGCGGCGATCCGGCGGGCCAAAACCATCGCCGCGTCCATCAGCTCCGCATCCGGCACCACGCGCGACACCAGGCCGCAGGCCAACGCCTCGGCGGCGTCCAGCATGTCGCCGGTGAACGCCATCTCGCAGGCCTTGGAATAACCGACCACCCGCGGCAGCAGCCAGGCGCCGCCGTCACCGGGCACGATGCCGACCTTGACGAAGCTTTCGGCGAAGCGGGCGCTGGCGCCGGCGATGCGGATGTCGCACATGCAGGCCAGGTCGCAGCCGGCGCCGATCGCCGCCCCGTTCACCGCCGCGATGATCGGCACGTCCAGCGCCTCGAACGCCAGCGGGATGCGCTGGATGCCCTGCTTGTAGTAGCTGCGCGTCTGCACCGGCGCACGGGCGCGTTCGGCCGCCGCCTCCGCCATGCGCTTGACGTTGCCGCCGGAGCTGAACGCGGTGCCGGCGCCGGTCAGGATCGCCACCCGCACCGCCGGATCGGCGTTCAGCCGCTCCAGCGCGTCCACCAGCCCGTCGATCATGTCGTCGTCGGAGATGGGATTGCGCTGGTCCGGGTCGTTCAGCGTCAGCACGGCGATGCCGTCCGACAGCGCGAACAGCAGCTTCCCGCTGCCGGCGTCGGCCATCAGCGCAGCCCCAGCCCGCGGGCGATCATGCCGCGCAGGATTTCCCGCGTGCCGCCGCGTAGCGAGAAGCTCGGCGCGTTCAGCATGTTGTGCGCCAGCACCGCCTGGAAGTCCTGCGTCGAGCGCGCGCTCGGCTCGCTGGCCACCAGCATCCGGGCGATCTCTGGAATCTCCTGTTCCAGCGCGTTGCCCAATTCCTTCACCAACGCCGCCTCCAGCGCCGGGTTGGCGCCCGCCTGCAGCATCCCGGCAACCGACCGCGACATGCGGCGCAGGGCGATGATGTGCGCCGTCAGCCGGCCGATGGCGACCGCGGCGCGCTCGGACGGGTCGGTGCCCAGCGCCCGCACCAGCTCGGTCAGCAGCACGAAGGACGACAGGAACCGCTCCGGCCCGCTGCGCTCGTAGGCCAGCTCGCTGGTCACCTGGTTCCAGCCTTCGCCCAGGGTGCCCAGCACGCAGCCGTCGGGCAGGAAGGCATCGATGAACACCACCTCGTTGAAGTGGTGGTCGCCGGTCAGCGCATAGACCGGGCGGATGGTGACCCCTTTGGTGGCCTTCAGGTCGACCAGCAGCTGGCTGGTGCCCTCGTGGCGCTCGCCGGGGCCGGTGCGGCAGAACAGGATCATGTAGTCGGACCGGTGCGCGCCCGAGGTCCACAGCTTGGTGCCGTTGATCAGGAAACCGCCCTGCACCTTCTCCGCACGGGTGCGGGTGGCGGCGAGGTCGGACCCGGAGTCCGGCTCGCTCATGCCGATGCAGAAGCTGCACTCGCCTGCGGCGATGCGCGGCAAGATGGATTGGCGCTGCTCCTCGGTGCCGACGCGCAGCAGCAGCGGCCCGGACTGGCGGTCGGCGACCCAATGCGCGCCGACGGGAGCGCCGGCGGAAACCATCTCCTCCAGCACGACATAGCGTTCCAGGGCGCTGCGCTCGTGGCCGCCGTATTCCTTCGGCCAGGTCATGCCGATCCAGCCGCGCGCGCCCATCTTGCGGCTGAACTCGGGGTCGTAGCCGGACCAGGACAGCGCCTTGGACTGGGTGTCGCGGCCTGCCATCTCGACGGCGAGAAAATCACGCACCTCGGCGCGCAGCGTTTCGGCTTCGGGGCAGGGCGGCGGCGGGGCGAAGGCGATGGCGTTCATGGCGCTGATCCTTTCAGACGCTGGTGATTTCGGACCACAGCCGATCGGGACCGGCGGCGGCCATGTGGCGGCCCAGCAGCAGGCTCCATTCGGCTTCCGAGCCGAACTCGTCGCGCCAGGACCACAGCCGCTTGGTGAAGAAGTGCAGCCGGTGCTCGTAGGTGAAGCCGATGGCGCCGTGCACCTGATGTGCGATGGCGGCACCGATGCCGGCGGCCTCGCCGGCGCGGATTTTCGCCGCCGCGATCGGCAGCATGCGGATGCCGGCGCCGACGGCTTCCGCGGCCCCGTCGGCGGCGGCGGACGCGGCGGCCTGCTGGGCGGCCAGGATCGCCATGTTCTGCTGGATCGCCTGGAACTTGCCGATCGGGCGGCCGAACTGCTTGCGGTCCAGCGCGTACTGCGTGGTCATCGCCAGGATTTCGGCCAGGGCGCCGGCCATCTGCAGGCTGCGCATCGCCGCCCCCATCGCCCGGAACGCCGGCGGCGTCACCCCCGATGCGGCAGGCGCCACCTGATCTGCCGGCAACAACGCGTCGAAATGCAGGGTGTCGCGCGGCTCGCGGGCCAGGTTCTCGTCGTGCTCGGCGCGGAAGCCGGCCGCCGGCACCAGCGCTACCCGCCCACCGGCCAGCACCGCCACGGCCTGGACGTCGCGGCCCCACGGCACCCGCACCGCATGACCTGCCACCCGCCAGCCGCCGCCATCCTCGCGCAGCACGACGCCGTCGCCGCCGGCGATGGACAACGGGCCGTCGGGGATGTCGATGCCGGCGCCGGCCAGCAGCCAGGAGGCCAGCATGGTTTCCGCCAGCGGCAGCGGCACCGCGTGTTGTCCGGCGGCGGACAGCACCTGTAGCGCCTCCGCCGGCTCCAGCCCGTAGCCGCCGGCTTCCTCAGGCACCAGCGCGCGAGTCAATCCGGCGGCTTCGACCGCATCCCACGCCGCCTGCGCCCAGACGCCCTGTTCGGCGGAGACGCGCGTGGCGGGAAGGATGTGCTGCGCGAACAGGCGGTCGGCGGTCTGCCGCAACATCGTGTCGGCGGTCATCTCGGGCGTCCCATCACGTTTCTTGCCTCTGCCTATCCTGGCTGTAGATGGCGGCGATGAACAGGGGTGCAAGCGGCGCCAACGGGTCGATTGACCTGCGCAAAAATCGCAGCCTAACGTGAAAGGACAAGATGCGCGCCGCGCACAGGGAGGGGACCCACCGGGTGGATGACGCCGTGCGCCTGTTGCAGCTTGTCGTCAACGGTGCTGCGTCCGGCTGCATCTACGGCCTGATCGCGCTCGGCTTCGTGCTGATCTACAAGGCCACCGAGATGGTGAACTTCGCCCAGGGCGAGATCATGATGCTGGGCGGCTTCGTCGCCTACACCCTGATCGGCGGCCTCGGGATGAACTACTGGCTTGGCGCGCTGCTCGCCGTCGCGGTCACCGCGGGCTTCGGCTTCGTGCTCGACATCGTCGTGCTGCGCCGGGTGATCGGCCAGCCGCAGTTCGCCGTGGTGATGCTGACGCTCGGTTTGGCGTTCATCTTCCGCGCCGCCGCCGGCACCGTCTGGGGCTACGATCCGGTGGGTTTCGTGACGCCGTTCACCAACAAGGTGTTCCGCGCCGGGTCGCTGGTGCTGGGCCAGGACAACCTGTCGATCATCGTCGGCACGGTGCTGCTGTGCTCGGTGCTGTACGTGTTCTTCAGCCGCACCCGGCTGGGCATCGCCATGCAGGCGTCGTCGCAGAACCAGCTGGCGGCGTATTACATGGGCATCCCCGTCCGCACCGTGTTCTCGCTGATATGGGCGATCAGCGCGGGGGTAGCGGCGGTGGCGGCGATCCTGCTGTCGCCGGTGTCGATGGTCGACGTGAACATGGGCTTCCTGTCGCTCAAGGCCTTCGCCGCCTCCGTGCTGGGCGGCTTCGGCAGCATCCCGGGCGCGCTGCTGGGCGGCGTGATCGTCGGTGTGGTCGAGCAGATGGCCGGCTACTTCCTGCCCGCCGGGTTCCAGGACGTGACCTCCAACATCGTGCTGCTGGGCGTGTTGTTCCTGAGGCCGCAGGGGCTGTTCGGCCAAACCATCCGCAAGCGCGTCTGATGGCGCTGTTCAAGACCAGCTACGCCCAGGACATCTCGCCGTGGCGCAGCCGGCGGGCGGTGGCCTGCTACGCGCTGCTGCTGGTGGCGCTGCTGCTGGTCCCCGGCGTGCTGGGCGAGTTCTATGTCGGCGAGTTGGCCGGCGTGTTCGTGTTCGCCATCGCCGGCGTGGGCCTGATGGTGCTGATCGGCTACACCGGCCTGGTCAGCTTGGGCCACGCTGCCTTCCTGGGCATCGGCGCCTACGCCCATGCGGTGTTCCTCGGCTGGAGCGTGCCGTTCGTGCTCTCGTTGCCGCTGGCGGGTTTGCTGGCGGCGGCGGCGGGCGTGGCCATCGGCATTCCCACCCTGCGCATGTCCGGGCTGTACCTGGCCATCGCCACCCTGGCGTTCGGCAGCATCGTCGGCACCGTGCTGCAGAAATGGAGTTCGGTCACCGGCGGCTTCGACGGGCTGCCGGTGAAGACGCCGGTCATCTTCGGGCTGCGCGTGGACGGCGCCGGCGGCATCTACTACCTGGCGCTGCTGGTGCTGGTGTTCGTGTTGTGGCTGGTGGTGAACCTGCTGCGCAGCCCAGCTGGACGCGCCCTGGTGGCGATCCGCGACAGCGAGATCTCCGCCCAGAGCATGGGCATCAACCTGGCCCGGTACAAGACCGTCGCGTTTGCCATCAGCGCCGGCATCACCGGGCTGGCCGGCGCGCTGTTCGGCCACTACACGCGCTACCTGGCGCCGGACACCTTCGACACCCTGCTGTCGATCCAGCTGGTCACCATCGTTTTTGTCGGCGGCCTGGGGTCGCTGCACGGCGCGGTGTTCGGCGCCGTGTTCATGCGCCTGCTGCCGCAGGGCATCGCCATGGTGCGCGATGACCTGCCGTTCGGCATCGGCCGGCTGCCGGGGCTGGAGCCGGCGCTGTTCGGCCTCATCCTGGTGTTGTGCATCCTGTTCGAGCCGCACGGCATCTACGGCCGCTGGCTGAAGGTGAAGCGCTATTTCTTGGAGTTTCCGCTGCACAAGCGCGCCGCCTCGCGCCGGCAGAAAAGCTACGCCCGCACCGAGCGGCTGCGGTGAGCGCGCTGTTCACAGCTGACGACATCGGCATCCGCTTCGGCGGCATCCGCGCCGTGGAGGGCGTCAGCTTCGACGTCCAGGCCGGCGAGGTGTTCTCGATCATCGGCCCGAACGGCGCCGGCAAGACCACCATCTTCAACCTCATCAGCCGCATCTACAACGTCACGTCAGGCAAGCTCGGCTTCGACGGCACAGACATAACCCGGGTGGCGCCGCACCGCGTCGCCAGCCTCGGCATCGCCCGCACCTTCCAGAACATCGAGCTGTTCGCCAACGCCAGCGTGTTGCAGAACCTGCTGATCGGCCGGCACTGCCACGCCAATGCCGGGCTGCTGCCGCAGCTCGCCTTCCTGCCGTCGGTCCGGCGCGCGGAAATAACGCACCGCGAGAAGGCCGAGGACGTGATCGCCTTCCTCGGCCTGCAACGCCACCGCGACACGCTGATCGCCAGCCTGCCGTACGGCGTGCGCAAGGTGATCGAGGTCGGGCGCGCGCTGTGCACCGAGCCGAAGCTGCTTCTTTTGGATGAGCCGTCCTCCGGCCTGAACGTCGAGGAAACGGAGGAGATGGCGTTCTGGATTCAGGACATCCGCCAGGAGTTCGGCATCACCGTCATCATGGTCGAGCACGACATGAAGCTGGTCACCGCGGTGTCGGACCGAGTGATGGCGCTGAACTACGGCCGCGTGCTGGCGATGGGCACCGCGGCCGAGGTGCAGCGCGACCCGGAAGTGATCCGCGCCTATCTCGGCGGCGACCCCTGATGGCGTTGCTGTCGGTGTCCGGCATCGAGACCTTCTATGGCCCGATCCAGGCCATCCGTGGCGTGTCGCTGTCCGTGGAAGCGGGGCGGATCGTGACCGTGCTGGGGGCCAACGGGGCCGGCAAGACCACGATCCTGAAAACGATCTCGGGGGTACTGGACGCCGACCGCGGTGGGGTGGAATTTGACGGCCGCGAGATCGGCGGCATGTCGCCGGACCGGGTGATGCGCATGGGCATCTGCCACTCGCCGGAAGGGCGCGAGATTTTCCCGTTCCTGACGGTGCGCGAGAACCTGCTGATGGGCAGCTACAGCCGCACCGACAAGGACGCGGTCGCGCGCGACCTGGAGATGTGCTTCTCGTATTTTCCGCGCCTGCTGGAACGCGCGGCCCAGCGCGCCGGGCAGCTTTCCGGCGGCGAGCAGCAGATGCTGACGATCAGCCGCGCGCTGATGGGCAAGCCGCGGCTGCTGCTGCTCGACGAGCCGTCGCTCGGCCTGTCGCCGCTGCTGGTGACGCAGATATTCGACATCGTGCGGCGCATCAACCGCGAGCGCGGCGTGGCCATCCTGCTGGTCGAGCAGAACGCCCACATCGCGCTCAAGACCGCCGATTACGGCTACGTGCTGGAGGTCGGCCGCGTGGTGATGGAGGACAGCTGCGCCAGGCTGATGGAGAAGGACGACATCAAGGAGTTCTACCTCGGCCAGAAAGAAGGCGGCGCACGCGGGGCGCGGCGCTGGAAGAAGAAGAAGCTGTGGCGGTGACCGGTTTCCCCAACATGCCGGCGCTGCTGCTGTCGCGCGCCGCAGCCGCGGGCGGCACCACCATCCTGCGCCGCAAGCAGCGCGGCATCTGGACGCCCGTCGACTGGGCCACCTTGGGCGCGCGGGCGCGGGCGATCGGCACGGCGCTGAAGCTGTCCGGCCTGAAACCCGGCGACGTGGTGGCGCTGCTGTCGGACGCCAGCACCGACTGGATCGCCGCGGACCTGGCGATCCAGGGTGCGGCCTGCGTGTCGATGGCGCTGTACCCGACCGACGATGCCGAAACCGTGGCCGCCCAGCTCCGCCACGGCACCGCCAAGCTGCTGTTCGTGGAGAACGAGGAGCAACTGGACAAAGCCTTGGGGTTGCGCGCGGCCTGCCCCGACCTGTCACGCATCGTCATCATGGACATGAAGGGCCTGCGCGGCTTCGACGATCCCGGCTGCGAGGGCCTCGACGCCTTCGCGGCGCGCGGAGAAACCCGTGCCGGTGAGTGGGAAGCAAGCATCGCCGCGATCATGCCCGGCGACCTGGCTGCGATCGTCATCACCGCTGGCAGTGCCGGCCCGCCGCGCGGCGTGATGCTGACGCACGGCAACATCATGCACCAGGTCGCCCGCTTCGCCGCCGCCTCCGGCCAGGGGCCGACCGACGAGCGCCTGGCCTTTCTGCCGGTCTGCAGCGTCACCGAACGGGTGCTCGGCCTGTATGCGGCCCTGCTCGCCGGCACCGTCACCAACCTGGTGGAGAATGCCGAGACGGTGCCGGAGAACCTGCAGGAGGTGCGGCCCACGGTGATGATCGCCATGCCGCGCATCTGGGAGAAGTTCCACGCCCGCGTCACCGTCGCCGTCGCCGAGGCGGGCCGGATGCAGGCATGGCTGTACGCTTGGGCGCTGCGCATCGGCCTGCGCGGTTCCGGCAACGGTCCGCTGCACCGCATCGCACGGTTGCTGGTGCTGGACCGGGTGCGTGCGGCCATCGGCCTGGACCGGCTGCGCTGGGCAGGGGTCGCTGGCGCCGCGATCGCGCCGGAGCTGGTGGCCTGGTACCGCGCCGTCGGCATCGACCTTATCGAGACCTACGGCACCACCGAGTGCGCCGGCCTCGCCTGCATGATGCCGGCCGGGGAGCGCAGGCCGGGCATGGCTGGCAAGCCCGTGCCCTGGGGCGAGCTGAAGATCGCGGCCGACGGCGAGATCCTGTTGCGCGGGCCGCATGTCAGCCCTGGCTACTGGCACGAAGAAGCAATGACGGCCACCGCCCTGCGCGGCAACTGGCTGCACACCGGCGACATGGGTGCGCTCGACCGCGGCTACCTGCGCATCGTCGGCCGCCGCACCGACCTGCTTCAGGTCGATGACGCCCTGGTGGCGCCGTCCGCGCTGGAGGCGGCCCTGAAGGTCAGCCCCTACATCGCCGACGCGCTGGTGATCGGCGACGGCCGCCCGGCGCTGACCTGCCTGGTGATGCTGGAATCCGACGCCGTGGAGAAATGGGCGCAGGACAACAACGTGCCGCACACCAGCTTCGCCAGCCTGGTGCAGGCCGAACGCGTGGGCGCGCTGATCGGGCGCGAGGTCGCGCGAGTGAACGCCGGTGCCGCCAACCCCATCACCGACTTCCGCATCATCGCCCGCCGCCTGGCGCCGGAAGACCGCGAGCTGACACCGACGATGAAACTGCGCCGCGGCGTGGTGATGCAGGCCTACGGCGCGCTGATCGACGACATGTACCGCCCCGCCTTACCGTCATGATCCTGACCGGCGCGGCCAACCCCAGGGAAAGAACACGCATGCGAAACTTGTTGATGGCGGCGACGGCGCTGGTGGCGATGATGACAACCGCGATGGTAGCCGGTCCCGTCCGCGGCGTGACCGACACCGAGATCATCATCGGCTCCCACACCGACCTGTCCGGGGTGACGGTGGCATGGGGCGTCAACAACTCCAACGCCTACCGGATGGCCTTCGACGAGATCAACGCGAAGGGCGGCATCCACGGCCGCAAGATCAGGTACATCGTCGAGGACAACCAGTATCAGGTGCCGCGCGCCGTGCAGGCCGCCAACAAGCTGCTGAACCGCGACAACGTGTTCCTGCTGGTGGCCAACGACGGCACGCCGATGAACAACGCGGTGCTGCCCGAGCAGCTTGAGAAGAACGTGCCCAACATGTTCCCGCTGACCTCGGCACGGTCGATGTACGAGCCTTACAACCGGCTGAAGTTCGGCCTGCTGTCCAGCTACTACGACCAGATGCGCGCCGGGGTGAAGTATTTCGTCGAACAGCGCGGCAAGAAGACCCTGTGCACCATGGCCCAGGACAGCGACTTCGGCCGCGACAACATGGACGGCGTGCACGACCAGGTGAAGGCGATGGGCCTGAAGCTCGCCGCCGAAACCCTGCACAAGCCGACCGACACCGATTTCAGCGCCTCGGTGGCGCGGCTGCGCGACGCCAAATGCGACCTTGTGCTGATGGGCAGCATCGTGCGCGACACCACGCTCATCATCTCCGCGGTGCGCAAGATCGGCTGGGATGTCGATCTGATGGGTGCGGTGGCCAGCTACGACAGCGCCGTGGCGGAGGTTCCGGGCGGCGCCAACGACGGCTATTACGCGATGACGGCGGCCCAGTTCGCCTACCCCGACGACCCGCGCCCGGCGGTGGGCGACTTCGCGCGCAAGTACAAGACGCTCTATGGGCGCGACCCGAACTTCGCCGCCCAGATCGGGGACACCGGTGCGCGGCTGCTGATCCAGGCGTTGCAGAACGCCGGGCGCGAGTTGAACGTGGACAGCTTCGTCGCCGGCATGGAGGCGATCCGGGACTACCGCGATGCCTTCGCGCCGCCGCTGAACTACGGGCCGAAGGTGCGCGTCGGCTCGACCAGCTCGTTCCTGGCGCAGGTCAAGGGCGGCCGCTGGACGCTCGCCGCGCCGGACGCGATCGGGTATTGAGTGGCTCGAACCGGACCCGCGAGGCCGACGGGGTCCCGTCACGTCAACATCGGCCGCGAGGGAGGCACGAATGCGTCACGCGATGATGGCTGCGATCGGCGTGCTCATGGCGGGAACGGCGTGGGCTGCCGGCCCGGTGCGCGGCGTGACCGACACCGAGATCGTGATCGGCACCTACACCGACCTGTCCGGCGTGACGGTGGCGTGGGGCGTCAACAACTCCAACGCCTACCGGATGGCGTTCGACGAGGTGAACGCCCGCGGCGGCATCAACGGCCGCAAGATCAGGTACATCGTCGAGGACAACCAGTACCAGGTGCCGCGCTCGATCCAGGCTTCCAACAAGCTGCTGAACCGCGACAACGTGTTCCTGATGGTCGGCAACGGTGGCACGCCGATGAACAACGCCACCATGCCCGAGCAGCTTGAGAAGAACGTGCCGAACATGTTCCCGCTGACCTCGGCGCGGTCGATGTACGAGCCGTATCACCGGCTGAAGTTCGGCCTGCTGTCCAGCTACTACGACCAGATGCGTGCCGGGCTGAAGCTGTTCGTGGAAACCCGCGGCCGCAAGTCGGTCTGCGCCATGTACCAGGACACCGATTTCGGCCGCGACAACATGGACGGCGCCCGCGACCAGCTGAAGGCGATGAACCTGAAGCTGGTGGCCGAGGCGGCGCACAAGCCCACCGACACCGATTTCAGCGCCTCGGTCGCCAAGCTGCGCGACGCGAAATGCGACCTGGTGCTGCTGGCGACGATCGTGCGCGACACCACGCTGGCCGTCTCGGCGGTGCGCAAGGTGGGCTGGGACGTGGACCTGCTGGGCACGGTGGCCAGCTACGACAGCGCGGTGGCGGAGGTGCCGGGCGGCGCCAACGACGGCTACTTCGCCATGACCTCGGCCCAGTTCGCTTATCCCGACGACACGCGCGAGGAGGTCGGCGACTTCGCCCGCAAGTACAGGACGGTCTACGGCCGCGATCCGAACTTCGCCGCCCAACTCGGCTACACCGGCGCGCAGCTGCTGATCCGGGCCTTCCAGACCGCCGGGCGCGACCTGAACCTGGACAGCTTCATCGCCGGCATGGAAGCCATCCGCGACTACAAGGACCCGTTCGCGCCGCCGCTGAGTTACGGCCCGATGATCCGCCAGGGCTCGAACAGGTCGTTCCTGGCGAAGGTGCAAGGCGGGCGCTGGGTGCTCGATCGGCCCGACGCGGTGGGCTATTGACGACGCAGCCGGGTCTGCGCGGGGAACCCCACGCAGACCTGGGCCGTTTTGTTATGAAAGCCGCGCACTAGCACGGCCCCAGCAGAACGGAAGCGACCGATGCCGTCCGACATCCTCCACTACAACGCGCTGATCGCCACTGCCCGCGGCGAACTCGACAACGCCCACCGCGCCGCGATCAGCGCCGAGGCCGGCGACCTGCGCCGCGGCCTGCAGATGAGCCTGAATGCGATGGCCGAGGCGGCCGCCATGCCCGACGGGGAACAGGGGCCCGGTGCGGGTGAAGCGCCGTCTGCCAGCCCCGAACTGCTCGCCAGCGTGCGTGGAATGGTGGAGAAGGCCATGGCCGATCTTGAAGAAGGATCGCTGACCGGCATGGCCAGCCGGATCGAGGACGCCCGCAAGGAACTTGGCGCCTGACCCCGTTGCAGGAGGCCGCCACGCCTGCGTCGCCACGCAGCGTGCGCCTTCCGGACGGCGAGACCGTTCCCGCCCTTGGCCAGGGTACCTGGAACATGGGTGACGATCGCGCGTGCCGCGATGCCGAGATCGCGGCGTTGCGACGCGGAGCGGAACTTGGCATGACCCTGATCGACACCGCCGAGATGTACGGCGACGGCGCGTCTGAGCGCCTGGTTGGCGAGGCTTTCACGGGACAGCGCGACCAGCTGTTCATCGTCAGCAAGGTGTTGCCGCAGAACGCCGGCGGCCGGCGTCTGCAATTGTCCTGCGAGGCCAGCCTGAAGCGCCTCGGCACCGACCGGATCGATCTTTACCTGTTGCACTGGCCGGGATCGGTGCCGTTGGCCGACACGGTGGCGGGCATGGAGAAGCTGCGCGAGGCCGGGAAGATCCGCCACTGGGGCGTCAGCAACTTCGATGTCGACGACATGGAAGACCTGCTGCACGCCGGCGGCTCCCGCTGTGCCGTCAATCAGGTGCTGTACAACCTGCGCCGCCGCGGCCCGGAATTCTCGCTGATGCCGTATCAGGAAAAGCGGTCGATGCCGCTGATGGCCTACAGCCCGGTGGAGCAGGGCCGCATGCCGGTCACCGGCAGGCTGGCGGCGGTTGCGGCCCGGCACGGTGCCAGCGTCATGCAGGTGGCGCTGGCCTGGGTGCTGCGCGACCCTGCCGTCATCGCCATCCCCAAGGCCGGCAACGCCGCGCATGTGGAGGACAACCGCAAGGCGCTGGACTTGGCGCTGTCCGAACAGGACCTGGCTGAACTCGCCGCGCAGTTCCCGCCGCCTGCGCGCAAGACCTCGCTTGAGATGCTGTGACGATTGCGCTGCTGCGGAACGATCCCATCTTCTGGCCCGAACAGGGAGACACCGACATGCAGGCGAAGTGGAACGGCCAGGTGATCGCTGAAAGCGACAACATCGTCACCGTGGAGGGCAACGCGTATTTCCCGGCGGCCTCCCTGCGCCAAGACGCGATCAGCCCCAGCGACCACACCAGCGTCTGCCCGTGGAAGGGCACGGCGCGCTATTACAACCTGACCGTGGACGGCAAGGACAATCCCAACGCGGTCTGGTACTACGATCAGCCCAAGCCGGCCGCCGCCGAAATCCGCGGCCGCGTGGCGTTCTGGAAGGGCGTGCAGGTCACCGCCTGATCGTCACGTCGGCATCGTCCGGCGTTGGTGCGCCCGGCCAGCCGTGGCCGTGGCCGGGTCGTTGCCGGCGATGACGCGCACGCCTTCGTCCAGCAGGCGTGAAACGTTGCCGGGTTTGGCCGCCTCCAGGAAGCGCACCCCGTTGGCGCGGCAGGCCGCCAGGATGCGGTCGCGGGCGGCCTGCATCTCCGGCGGGTAGGGGTCGTTGCGTATGGCGGTGTAGCCGAGCGACAGCCCCAGGTCGCCCGGGCCGATTTCGGCGAAGCCGATGCCGGGGACGGCGCAGATCGCCTCGCACTGCGCCACGCCCTCGGGACTTTCCAGCTTCACGCCCAGCAGCAGTTCGCCTTCCGGGTTTAACGGCCACGGGTCGGCGCGGTGGAAATACGCCTCCTGGTCGATGCCCCACACCGCCGCCGCCTCCGGCTCGGACCCACGCCCGCGGGTGCCCAGGCCGAGCGTCCCGGCCGGCGAGGAACCGCGCACCGCGCCGTCCATGCGGGCCATGGGCGAGGGCAGGGCAGGGTCCCGTCCGGCGTCGGCGATCGGGTAGCGGCAGGCTTCCACGAAGGCCTGCACGGCGTCGGCGCTCTCCGCCTGGCACAGCAGGATGCCGTGCGCGCCACGTGCCAGGATCTGGCGGAACTGCCAGGCGTTGTGGCGCACGTTGGCGCGGTCGGTGCCATTCACCGGCGCTTCCACGATCACCGCGGGGGTACGGTGGCCGGAGCGGGTCGGGCCGGCATCCACCAGGCCGCGCATGTATTCGGCCAGGCCCGCCATGTCGAAGCTGCCGTGTTCCATGCCGATGTTGATGTAGTCGGCCCAGGTGCCGGCATCCGCCAGACCCTGCGCGTGGGTCAGCACGTGGCCGGTGTGGTGGCCGGCGTAGTATATGGCCTGGTCCTGCTCCAGCAGCGCCACCGCCCGGTTTATTCTGGTCGCCATGTTCCGTCTCCCCTGACTGCGTTGCAGGGTAGGCCGGCTTTGCCGTCCGGTGAACTACTTCGGGGGATGGCGTTCCCCGGCGGCGACCGGCTGCGGCAGGCGGTTGGCGCGCGGGGCCAGCGGGCAGATGTATTCCGGGGAATAGGCGCAGGACGGAAAATAGGAGAAGTTGAAGTCGAGCACGACCTCGCTGCCCTGGCCGCCCAGGTCGGCGCCCTTGATGCTGTCAAGCAGGTAGCGTCCGGCGCCGTAGGTCTGCGCGCCGGATGTGGCGTCGGCGAAGGGCAGGAAGGCGCCGCCGCCGTAGCCCCCGATCCAGTAGACGGTGAGTTCGCCGCCCAGCCTGGATTGCAGCCCCGCCGTGCGCGCCATGGCGGTGATCTTCACCACGCCGTCGGCGCCCGCCGGCAGTTCAAGCCGGTCGGCCGGCGTGTCGGTCAGCGCCACCACCAGTCGTAGCGTCGGGTCGTACGGGTAGACGTGGGGACCCTCGTAGTCAGGACGGTCGGCGGGCGGGATCGGCGACTGCGGGTGATGGCGGAACAGGTCGGCGCGCGTGGCGCACCACCGCAGCCATGCCGCCCGCGGGTCCGCATCGGCGCGGATCGTCGCATGCAGGTCGGCGATGCGCCGCCGCCAGTCCCACAGCGACAGCAGTTCGTTCAGCCGACGATCTCGGTGCCGGCGAAGAAATAGGCGGTCTCCGTTGCGGCGTTCTCGGCGCTATCCGAGCCGTGCACGGAGTTCGCCTCGATGCTTTCGGCGAACAGCTTGCGCACGGTGCCCTCGGCGGCGTTGGCGGGGTTGGTGGCGCCCATCAGGTCGCGGTGTTTGCCCACCGCGTTCTCGCCTTCCAGCACCTGCACGACGACGGGGCCGGAGGTCATGAAGGTGACCAGGTCGCGGAAGAAGCCGCGTTCGCGGTGGACGCCGTAGAACGCCTCGGCCTGGGCGGTGGTCATGTGCAGGCGCTTCTGCGCCACGATGCGCAGGCCGGCGTCCTCGAACACGGCGTTGATCCTGCCGGTCAGGTTGCGCCTTGTGGCGTCCGGCTTCAGGATCGAAAACGTGCGCTCGATGGCCATGATGGATGTCATTCCTGTTATTCTGCGGCTGGCGGGCGTGTAAAGCAGCCCAGATAGGCAGGCAAGCCCTTCCCCCACAGGCCCGCCGCCATGTAGACCCCGGCGCATGAGCCTTCTGACCCTGACCGACATCACCATCCGCATCGGCGGCCGCACGCTGCTGGACAACGCCGGCCTGTCCGTCGACCCCGGCCGCCGCATCGGCCTGGTCGGGCGCAACGGCGCCGGCAAGTCCACCTTGCTCAAGGCCATCGCCGGCGAGCTCGCCATCGACGGCGGCGAAATCCGCCTCGCCACCCGCGCCCGCCTGGGCCAGGTGCGCCAGGAGGCCCCCGAAGGCGACGATAGCCTGATCGACATCGTGCTGCAGGGTGACACCGAGCGCCTGGCCCTGCTGACCGAGCTGGACACCGCCAGCCCCGACCGCCTGGCCGAGATCCACGACCGGCTGCGCACCATCGGCGCCGACAGCGCCCCCGCCCGCGCCGCCACCATCCTGGCCGGGCTGGGCTTCGACGCGGCGGCGCAGAACCAGCCGGTCGGCAGCTTCTCCGGCGGCTGGCGCATGCGGGTGGCGCTGGCGACGGCGCTGTTCGCCGCCCCCGACCTGCTGCTGCTGGACGAGCCGACCAACCACCTCGACCTGGAAGCCACGCTGTGGCTGGAAACCTGGCTGGCGAAGTTCCCCGGCGCCTGCCTGGTGGTGTCCCACGACCGCGGGCTGCTGGACCGCTGCGTCGAGGCGATCGCCCATCTGGACCGCGGCAAGATCAGCCTGACCCCCGGCGGCTACGACGAGTTCGTGCGCATCCGCACCGAGCGCGCGTCCCAGCAGGCCGCCGTGGCGGTGAAGATCGCCGCCCAGCGCGACCACATGCAGGCCTTCGTCGACCGCTTCCGCGCCAAGGCCAGCAAGGCGCGCCAGGCGCAGGCCCGCATCAAGGCGATTGCCAAGCTGCCGCCGGTCGAGGCCGCCATCGAGGACCACGTCACCCGTTTCAACTTCCCCGAGCCGAAGCAGCTGGCGCCGCCGATCGTCACCATGGACCGGCTGTCGGTCGGCTACGGCAACAACATCGTTTTGCGCGATCTTTCTCTGCGGGTGGACATGGACGACCGCATCGCCCTGCTCGGCGCCAACGGCAACGGCAAGTCGACGTTGGCGAAGCTGCTGGCGGGACGGCTGGCGCCGCAGTCCGGCAGCCTGTTCCGCAACCCGAAGCTGAAGGTCGGCTACTTCGCCCAGCACCAGACCGACGAGCTGACGATGGACGAGACGCCCATCGACCACATGGCGCGAGCCATTCCGGCGGCGACCGTGCAGCAGGTGCGCGGCCAGCTGGCGCGCTTCGGCCTGGACGTGGATCGCGCCAGCACGAAGATACGGTCGCTGTCCGGCGGCGAGAAGGCGCGGTTGCTGCTGGCGCTGGCGACCCGCGACGCGCCGCAACTGTTAATTCTAGATGAGCCGACCAACCATTTGGACATCGACGCGCGCGAGGCGCTGGTGCGCTCGCTGGCGGAGTTCTCCGGCGCGGTGCTGCTGATCACCCATGACCCGCATCTGGTGGAGCTGGTGGCGGACCGGCTGTGGCTGGTGGGCAACGGCACGGTGCAGCCCTATGACGGCGACATCGACGAATACCGCGCGCTGCTGGTCGAGCGCGCCCGCCCGTCGCGTGGCGATGCCGCCGGCAACCGCCGCGACGACCGGCGGGAGCGTGCCGACGCCCGCGCCGCGGTGGCGCCGCTGCGCAAGCGTGCCAAGGACGCCGAGGCGCGCATCGCCCGGCTGGAGAAGGAGCGCGCCACGCTGGAGACGCAGCTGTCCAAGTCCGGCATCTACGCCGCCGGCCGCGGCAACGAGGTGGCGGCGGCGCAGTCCAAGCTGGGCGCGGTGCGCAAGCTGATCGACGCGGCGGAGGCGGACTGGCTGGACGCGGCGGCGGAGCTGGAACGCGCCACGGTGGCGATGGCGTGATGCCGTTCAGCCGATCTTCTTGAGTTCGTCGAGCCTGACCGGGCCGGACTGGCTGGTGAAGGCCAGGGTCTGGCGGTCGCCCTGCTGCTGGGACACGCCGGAGATGTTGTGGTCAGCGCTGTCGTAGGTGGTCAGGCGCCCGTCCTGTTCGACCAGCAGGCGGCGGCTGTCGGGGAAGAAGGCGTAGCGCATGCCGGACTGCGCGCCGCTGCTGGACGGCTGACCAAGATGGTCGGGCCACCAGGCGGCCATCGGCTGCATGGGCTTCATCGGCTCCATGGGTTTTATCGGCTTCATCGGTTCCATGGCCTGTGTCCTGTCGGGTGAGGGTTTGGAGCCCAAACAGCCGGGTTTAGCAGGACGATCGCCTGAAGCAAGCAGCCCGGGCCGGAGATGCGATCAGACCGGGATCAGCCAGGGCGGCTTGCGTGGAGGGGGATCGGGCGCCGCCGCGGGGTTTTGGGCGATGAAGGCCGCCCATGTCAGCGCGATGGCATACGGGCCGCGTGTGATGGCGTCGACGTTCGGCTGCGGATCGCCTTGTAGGCGCTGTGGCACCGGAAATCGTTGCGCCTTTTACTGGTTCGAGGGTTGGCGGCGTTGTTGTCTCGCGGGCCATGCCGCCGGCGCTTCGGGAACCGCAGACGCACGGCATCGCGAGGGTTCACACGTGGTATCGGCCATCCTGGCCCTGCCTGGCCTACCGAGGGCGACCAGGGTCGCCAGCATGTCGCGCACCTTTGGCGCCGTGGCGCGTTCAAATGCCGGGCCAGGTCGCCGGCCCGGTGTCGCGGCGAGCACCGCCCGCAACGCCACGAAGCGTTTCGGGTCGCGCGTCGGCCAGCGCGGGCGCAGGGCTTCGTTGCCGGCGGTGACGGGCAGCGCGGTTTGCGCGCCGTGGCGGATGTCGGTGGGCGCCTGGAAGCCGGGGCGCAGCCAGCGCACGAGGCCGGCCTGTTCCTCGGCCTGCCGGGCCAGGTTCAACGCGACGACCTTTGCCACCACCTGGTTCGCCGGCAGCGCCACGGGCCAGTCGTAGGCTTCGGCGACGGCCGCATCCAAAGCTTCGTGCAGGCGATGCAGGATGGAAACCTGGCCGGCGTCGTGGATGTCGCGTTCGGCTGGCGTCAGGGCGGCGCCGGATTTCAGCTTCTCCAGCACGTTGTACAGGCCGGTCATGGTGCGCTGGGGATGGACGTCCAATCAGGTGCGGCGCAGCGCGTCCAGTTCCTCGGCGATGGCGTCGGGGAACGGGAAAAGGTCGAAGCAGCGTATCTTGTTGTAACGAGGATCGTTGCCGGCGCCGAGCCGGCCGCCGGCGGCGATTGCCCAGGCGACGTGGAAGCACGATGACGGCACGCCGAGGTGAAACCGGACATGCTGTCCATCGTCCGCGAGGACAACGCCTTCCGCCACGGCAAGGACATCCTGCCGCCCGACGAAGGTGCGGCGCTGTGGGCCGCGTTCGACGTGGAGATGGATCGGCTGTACGCGGTCATGAACGAAGGCAAGGAACTCGGCCCGCTCGACTGAAGCGGCGGGCTACGATCCGGTCGGGTGGAAATGCCCGTAGACCCGCTTCGCGATTTCCCGCGACACGCCCGGCGCCGCTTCGAGGTCGTTCAGGCCAGCCTGCTTCACGCCCCGGGCCGAGCCGAAATGGTTCAGCAGCGCGCGCTTGCGGCCCGGGCCGATGCCGGCGATCTCGTCCAGTTCGCTGCTTACCAGCGTCTTGCCGCGGCCGGCGCGGTGGGTGGTGATGGCAAAGCGGTGGGCCTCGTCGCGGATGCGCTGCAGGAAATACAGCACCGGGTCGCGCGGCGGCAACTGCATCGCCGGGTGGTCGGCGCGGTGGAACCACTCGCGGCCGGCGTCGCGGTCGGGGCCCTTGGAGATGGCGACCAGGGCCACGTCGTGCACGCCGAGTTCCTCCATGATGGCGCGGGCGGCGGAAAGCTGGCCGGCGCCGCCGTCGATCAGCACCAGGTCGGGCCAGGACGGGCTGCCGGGGCCGTCGTGGTCGGATTTGAGGGCGCGGCTGAAACGGCGTTCGAGGACCTCGCGCATCATCGCGAAGTCGTCGCCCGGAGTGATCGGGCCGCGGATGGCGAACTTGCGGTAGGCGGACTTGTCGAAACCCTCGGGGCCGGCGACGATCATCACGCCGTAGGCAGCGGTGCCCATGATGTGGCTGTTGTCGTAAACCTCGATGCGGGCGGGGGTGGCGGGCAAGGCGAACAGCGTGCTGACGGCGTCGAGCAGCTTGCCCTGGCCGGCGGTCTCGGCGAGCTTGCGCTCCATCGCCTCGCGGGCGTTGACCTCGGCGTGCTGGACCACGGCAAGTTTTTCGCCGCGCTTCGGGACGGCGATCTCGACGCGGCGGGCGCCGCCGAAGGTGCTGGTCTTCAGCGACAGCGCCTCGGCGATCAGCTCGGCTTCCGGCAGGTCGTGGTTCAGCAGCACCAGCGGCGGCGGCGGCTTGTCGTCGTAGAACTGCGCCAGGAAGGCGGACAGGACCTCGGGCGCGGTGTCGGCGCGGGCGTGGGTGGGGAAGAAGGCGCGGGTGCCGTTGTTGCGGCCGCCGCGGACGAAGAACACCTGCACGCAGGTGCTGCCGGCGATCTGCCAGGCGGCGATCACATCGGCGTCGGTCAAGCTGGCCGGGTTGATGACGTCGGTGCTCTGCACGTGGGTCAGCGCGCGGATGCGGTCGCGGACGGCGGCGGCGCGCTCGAACTCCAAAGCCTCGGCGGCCTGCTCCATCTCGGCGGCGAGGTCCTTCTGCACGGTGGTGGCGCGGCCGGCGAGGAAGGTTTTCGCCTGTTCGACCAGGGCGGCGTAGTCCGCGGCGCCGACGCGGCCGACGCAGGGGGCGGAGCAGCGGCGGATCTGGTGCAGCAGGCAGGGGCGCGAGCGGTTGGCGAACACCGTGTCGGCGCAGGAACGCAGCAGGAACACGCGCTGCATCGCGGTGACCGTCTGGTTGACCGCCCAGGCGGAAGCGAAGGGGCCGTAGTAGCTGCCGCGGCGGCCGCGGGCGCCGCGGTGCTTGGCGATCTGCGGGTAAGGGTGGTCGTCGGTCAGCATCAGCCAGGGATAGGACTTGTCGTCGCGCAGGACGATGTTGTAGCGCGGCTTCAGGCGCTTGATCAGGTTGGCTTCGAGCAACAGCGCCTCGGCCTCGGTGTGCGTCGTCACAATTTCCATGGCGACGGTTTCGGAGACCATGCGGCGTAGGCGCTCGGGCAGGCGGCTGATCTGCGTGTAGGACACCACGCGACGCTTCAGTTGGCGCGCCTTGCCGACATACAGGGCGTCGCCCTTGGCATCGAGCATCCGGTAGACGCCCGGCGACAACGGTATCGTTTCGAGAGCG
>JAABUT010002051.1_pt1 | contig 20624 bp, 10 predicted proteins | sample 5559281 | NCBI WGS metagenome assembly JAABUT01 (sample SAMN10711880, study PRJNA513359) | rock metagenome | isolation source: Antarctica rocks | place: Antarctica: Victoria Land, Ricker Hills nord | collected 2016-01-04
TCACCGGCATCGAGCCCGCAGCCACGCTCCTGCGCGCCGCCGTGCCGCGCGCCCGTCCCTGCGGCTACGCCCTTGTGCAGGCGTCCGCTGCGGCGCTGCCGTTCCCCGACGCCGCCTTCGACGCAGTCGTTTCGCCGCTCGTCTTCTGCTCGATCCCCACGCCGCTTCTGATGCCCTCCCTCGCCGAACTCCGACGTGTGCTACGCCCCGGCGGGCGACTCTTCCTGTTGGAGCACACCCGCACGGGCCGACCGAGGCTCGACGCCGCGATCGATCGCTGCGCCCCCCTCTGGTTGCGGCTCAGCGGCGGCTGCCATCTCGATCGCGACACGACTGCGCTGCTGTCACGGGCGGACTGGGGGATCGCGCTGCACGAACGCCACGCCCTCGGCTTGTATCGGCTGCTGGTCGCGATACCCGCGCCACCTGCGATCGGCGATATTCCGCCCGATCCGCTCCCGCACGATCGTGCGCTGGCGCTAGCGGGCCGCACCTGAGCTGGCCGGTGCCGCCGTGGCCTCGTCGCCCGGGGATCGCCTTCTTCCCACGGCTACTCGATCGTCGGGGTTGACCGGTGTGCGATGCACCGTACCCTCCCCTTTACTTCTCTGCATATTGCGTGCAGGAGCAGGCGTCAGCCACAGAGATAGGGCGTCAGCCAGCCGGTCTTCGGGCTCCGCCGCAGGGCCGCTATCGCCGCGTCGGTGGTGTTCGGGGAAATTAGCGTTGCGACGGTGGCGTGCGCCGGGCCAGTCGCGGTCGCGCCCACTTCGCGCAGATAGATGGGGCCGGAGACCACTTGCGTCGCCACATCCAATGCGACCGCCCCGCGCGGTCCCAGTAGCTGGCCCGCCGCGAGCCCCGCCGCGATCCCCGCCGCGCGAACGGTCGCAGTCCCTGTCGCGCCCGCCGCGAGATCGATCACGCGGGCGGTCTCGAAGCCGAGGACGGCCAGAATATCGGGCACCTGCCCGGTCTGCGCCCGATAGTCTGTGGTGAAGCGCTGGTTGGCGACGTTGTCGAGGTCCGGTGACCAGGTGGCCGCCGTGCGGATCCCGAGCGCGTCGTCGCCCTGTGCGTCGAGAATCCCCTCATCGGTGAGGAACGACGAGCCGATCAGCGGGAGGCGCGTCGCCAGCCCGGCACGCGCGTAGGCGCGTACGAAGTCGACCGCCGCTTGTCCGCTATAGGAGGCGTAGACGAAATCTGCGTTCTGCCCGAGGAGCGGCGCGATCGCCGAATCGTCCGAACCGCCCCCGGCGAGATGGGTGATGTGCGTCGCGAGGATCGTGCCCCCCCCGACCTCGAAGCCGCGTCGGAAGGCATAGAGCGCGTCGTAACCGCTGTCGTACAGCGAGGTTGCCACGATCCCCCGCCGACCCAGATGCTGCGCCGCCCAGCGCCCGAGCGCCCAGCTCGCTTCCCAGTGCGCCAGCGACGAGTGCAGGACGTGGGCGCTGCGGTCGATCTCGCGTGGGACATTGGCCCCGACCGTCGCGTTGACAAAGACGGTCCCGCTCGCGACCAGCCGTTCGTGCAATTGTGCCGCCACAGCGGGGGTGACCATGCCGATCAGGAAGTCGAGCGGCCCGGACGCCTGGAGCTGCTCGACAGCGGCACCGATCGCGCCGCTGCCGGGCGCGAGTTCGCGCGTGCGCAGCGCGATGGAGCGCCCCGAGTGCTGTGCGAAATACAATCGCAACCCCGCCAGGATACTCTCGGATAGGTGTACATATGCGGCTGAGCGCGGCAAGACCACGCCGAGTTCGAGCGGCGCGAGTTGGGCAACGCCCTTCATCTGCGCCACCGGGAGGATTTGGAGCGTCGCCGCCGCCGCCGCGATGACCCCGGACGCACGGAGGACGTCGCGACGTGTGTACGTGAGGACGTTGGCCTCTATCTGCATCGATCTCCCCCCTACCTTTTTCGGCACTTACGGCGCTTCATGACGAACCCGCATGTGCCACAGACGCGGGCCACGGACGCTGCGCCGCCGACGGCGATACGCTATCATGCTGCATAGCGGAGCGGCGTCGCGGTGGCGGACGGTGCGGTGCTGCACACGGAGGGAAACGATGCTGGAGGCCTTCACCATAGCGACCTTCTCGCCGCACCAGAGCGAATCATTCGCCCTCCAGGCTGGGGATACAGCGACGCTGACGCTGACGCTCGCCGAGGTCACCGCGCTCGGCCCCGCCGCCACCCCTGGCGGACGGTCACCCTTTGCGCTCCTCTTCCTCGGCCCGGTCTCCCCCCTGCTGCCCCAACGCATCTATCGCCTCGCGCATGAGACGATCGGCACGTTTGACCTCTTCCTGGTCCCCCTCGGGCCGGTGCCGGGGGGACTGCGCTACGAGGCGATCTTCGCCTGAATCCCGCGCCCCTGCCGTCCAGCCGAGCAGCAGATAGACCCCCTTATCGGCGATCGCGCGAAAGCCCAGCCGGGCATAGAGGCGCAAGGCCGGGTTGAAGCGCTCCACATGGATCGTCAGCGGCTTCCCCGCCGCTGCGGCTTCCGCCAGCAACGCGCGCAGCAATCCGGTGCCGATCCCCCGGTTGCGATATGCCGGGAGCACGGCGATATCGATGATCCGCAGCTCCTCCGCGCCCCGGTTCACGTAGAGGCGTCCCACCGGGTCGGTATCCTGCATGATGATCGCATAGTCGGCCTGCGGATACTGCTCGCGATAGTAGCGGTGTTGCGCCGAGAACTGCATGGCGATGAAGGCCGCGCGCTCCGCCTCGCCCCAGGGAACGCGCGCCAACTCCGCCTCGCGCGTGCTGCCATAGACGTGCCGCAGGAAGTCGCGATCATCTTCTTCCGCAGGTCGTGTCGTGACGCGCCTCGTCAATGCTGTCCCGCCTCCCACACTTCCCCCTGCCACCCGATCGCCTCTTAACCGCGCGGCGGGAAGACGCCCTGGAGGGCGATGCAGAAGTAGAGGGTGAGATAGGGTTGCAGGTTGTTGTGCGGCTGACCGCCGCCTGCCGGGGCGAGGGTGAGTGGACTCATTGGTATCAGCGACCCGGGCGGGGCGTAGGCCGCGATACCGCCGATACCGGCGGCGAGCTGTTGTCCCGCCGGTCGCCGCTCGATGCCATCGGCCTGTGAAGCGCTGACGGCGTGACTGTGTGCCGGAAGCTCCGACTCGAGCAGCGTCACGGTGTCGCTGCCCCCGGTCTCCCCGAGATCGTGCAGACTGAGCCCTGGTCCCTGCCCGGGATGCATCGGCGCGCGCCCCTGTAAGTTCGGGAGCGCGAAGGTGGATCTCCCATCCCCGCCATAGGTGGTCCCGAGCAACGAGAAGAGCGCGGTATTCTGGCTGATGGGCAGCACCTGACCGTCGCACCAGGCCCAGCCTTTTGGCGCGAAGTTGAACGGGAAGATGCGGATTTCGGCGACGAACGGATCGGCCATCGAGTGCTCCTCACGTTGGTGACGGATAGAGTCCGAAGAGCGAGATGATGAAGTCGACACAGAGATACGGCTGAAAGTTGGTGTGCGGCTGACTGCCCCCCACCGGTGCGACCGACTGCGGACTCAGCGTAGTCTGCGGATTATCCGTGCCGTACGGCGTGGTATTGGCATCCGGTGGAGGCGAGAGCGTCGCATTCTGGGGCACGGTGGAGGTCGCCGTGTTGTTCGATGCCAGCCATGCATGCGCATGGCTGGTGATCTGGTTGACGGTCAGCGTGATCGCCTCGGCCCCGCCGGTTTCTGCGAGGATGAGGCCGTTCCCCTGATGGATCGGGAGCCGACCGCGCAGATCGGGCAGCCCGAAGGTCGATTGCCCATCCCCGCCATACGTCGTCCCGATCAATTGGAAGAGCGTCTCGTTCCCCGAGATAGCCAGGAGTTGACCCTCGCAGAACATCCAGCCTTGCGGGGCGAAATTGCCGGCGAACATCCGAATCTCGCCCACATAGGGTTGCGCCATGATCACCTCCTAATTCGGGGATGGAAAGATGCCCTGCAAGGCGATGCAGAACGAGAGGGTCAGGAACGGCTGCATGTTGAGATGCGCCTGACTACCCCCGACATTCGCGATCGCCTCGGGTGCCATCGCCACGAGATTGGTCGCTGGGCCATAGAGGAACGAGCCTCTGCTCTGGGCCAGCATGGTACTCGGGGCGGGGCTGCCGGTAGTTGCGACGGACGTGGTGGCATTAAGGCTATGCGTGTGCGCAGCCAATTCGCTGATCGAGAGCGTGTGGGCCTGCTCCCCGCCACGCTCACCGAGGGTGTGTCCGCTGCCGACGTGGAGCGGCGTCCGAGCGCGCAGATCGGGCAGGGCGAAGTTGACGCGGCCATCGCCACCGAAGGTCGTGCCGAGCAACGCGAAGAGCGCCTGATTCTGGTTGATCGGCAGGAGTTGCCCGTTGCAGAGTGCCCACCCGCGGGGTGCGAAATTGAAGGACATGATCCGGATCTCGGATAGAAATGGCTCGGCCATCGTGATCCCCTCCCTTCGCTCGCGATCGTAGACCGCCACACTACGGCAACGAGCAGTTGCCGAAGCCGCTCGTCGCGGAGATGAGCAATGTGCCGCCCCCGGCAGGATTGAGCCCGTTCACGTAATTTTCCACCCCCGGACTCGCTGTCGCCGCCATCCCGTTGATGGCGAAGGTATTCACGTTGGGGTTCGTACCCTGCTTCCGCAGGCCGATCCCCTGCGTCCCGTTGGAACCGGCGCTGATATTGCCGCTGATGTTCAGGCAGACGGTGGTATCGCCGTTCGCGGACCCCGAGTCGATGCGGATACCGGGGCGCGTACCGCCCAGCGGCGCGGCCACGGTATTGTTTTGGATCTTGGCGTTGAGGGTCCCGTTCGAGTCGCGGGCGGTGGCGATGATGCCGTTCGCGTCGGTCTGACTGACGGCGTTATTCGCGATCGTCGTCGTCAGATTCGGGGCGTCGCTGCTCCCGAAGGTGCTGGCCGCCCCGACGCTGATCCCGTAACTACCGAGAAGGTTTGGCGTATGGTTGGCGACGATGACATTGTTGGAGATGGTCGAGGTGACCGTCACCTGACCGAGCGCCGCATGCGAGATGACGTTGCCCGTGATATTGGTCAGCGGATTCGCGACGGTCCCGTTGCCGGTGATGGCGAAGCTCCCCTGTCCCTTGCCGTTCACCGACGCCTGGATGGCGTAGGTGCCCATCGGATTGGCCTGGCTCTCTCCCCTGATGGTGTTCCCGCTGATCGTGATCAGGTTCGTGGGGCTCCCGGCGGTACCGAAGGTGCCCGCCGGGCCGCCGACATCCGCGTTGCCCCCCTGTGCGACGATACCGGCACCGCTCGGGAAGTTCGAGATAGTGTTGTTGCTGAGCGACGCCTTCGTCACATTGGCCACCGTCGACGCCGAACCGAAGGCGATCAGGCGCAGCCCCGAGCCCTTCGAGCTTGCTGCGGCGGTCGCGCTGGTGATCGTGTTCCCGGTGATCGTCACATCAGCCAGCGTGCCGTTGTAGTTAAAGATGTCGATGCCGTGAAACGCGGCATTCGTCAGGGTATTCCCGGTGATCACCACCGTGCCGGTCAGGTTGGTCTCCGTACCGCCGGTGTTCGTGTTGAAGGCGATGTTGGAATCATCGACCGTGCCACCGGTCCCGGAAGTACCGATCGTGCCATTGATGAAGCGGAACGAGTTGACCTGAGTGCCGCTGATTCCGCTCCGCGCCGTGTTGGTGATCGTGACCGAGGTGAACGACGGATTGAGCGTATTCGTCAGGGCGATACCGGGGCCGGTGGTGTTCTGGATCGTGCCGCCGGAGTTCGGCGTACCGGTGCCGGTCACGGTGAGCCCCCCGCTCGCCCCGGTGTTATTCAGCACGATGCCGCTCGGCGCGCCGTTGGCGGAGATACTCCGGAACATCAGCCCCGCCGAGCCGATGGTCGCATTGGTGACGTTGAGCGCCGTGCCGGTCGTCGTGGTCAGCGTACTCGTCGTGGCGCTCGTGGTCACCGTGCCGCCGCCCGTCGCGCTGAAGGCGGGGTTGGCACCGGTGTTCAGCGTCAACGCCCCGGTGAAGGCGACCGTGGCGACGGTATTGAGCGCGATGCCGGTGCCGTTGTTGGCGATCGTCCCCCCGTAGGTATAGGCCCCGCTCCCGCCACTGACGAAGAACGCCCGCCCCGTGGCCCCGGAGAGCGCGCCGGTGCCCAGATCGAAGGTGCCGCTCGTCGCCAGCGCCGTCAGGCTGATGTTGTTCGTGCCGCCGGACGAGGTGACGCCGACGAAGCCCCCGGCGAGCGTGCCGGTACTGAGGGTGAGCGCCTGCCCGGTTGTATTGATCGTCACCTCGGAGGTGGTGAGGGTGCCGAAGTTGGTGCCCGTCAGGGCGGTGGTCGCGTTGCCGATGGTGAAGCCACGGAGCGTGTTGCCCGCGCCGAGGGTGATCGCGGTACCCGCACCGGGCTGGAGCAGCACCTTAGTGACGTTCGCGGCGTCGAGCGTCGGCAATGTCTGGTGCGTGGCGGGCGTCACGCTGGCGGCGGCGGCGAGGGTGCCGGTGGCGTCCTGGCCGATGAGTTTCTGTCCGCCCAGGAGGGTGATGCCGAATCCATACGCCGTGGCGTTCTCGGCCACGAAGATCACGTCGTTGGCCGTCGTGCCGGTGACATTGTTGAGATCCTGCCACGAGCTCGCCTGGGTGCCGTTCCCGCCTGCGGCGGCACCCTTGTCCACGAACCAGATGCGTTGCGCGGAGAGCGTGAGGGTCACCGTCGCGGCGGCGCTCGTCCCGAAGCCATTCGTCACCGTGTAGGTGAAGCTCGCCGGGCCAGCCGCCGCCGTGGCGCTCGGCAGGAACCGGTAGGTGCCGTCGGCATTGATCGTCGCGGTGCCGCCGCTGGCCGCCGTGACGGCGAAGGTCGGATTATCACCGGTGAAGGTGACTTTCTCCGCGGTCGCCGCCGTGTTGAGCGTCACGTTGCGGATGAGATCCCCGCCCCCATAGGTCTTGCTGGTCGCGGAGGCGCGAGCGCCGACCGCGATCGTGGCGGTGGCGGTGGAACTCGATGCCGTGCTGGTGAGCGCATATTGGAAGGTGAAATTGCCGGTGAATCCGGTGGGCGGGGTGAAGGCGACACTGCCATCGGCGTTGACGGTCAGCGAGCCGCCAGTGAAACCCGACACAGTCAACGGGGTCACGGTACTCCCGGCAGGGTGGTCGCCCACCGTCCCGCCGAGACTGCCCCCGCCGAAGGTGGCTAACGCCCCCGCAGGCTCGCCGATCGTGTCATTGGCGAGGAGGCCACTGGGGGTGGCGGCGATGGTGAAGCCTGCGGCGTTGTAGGTCGCATGGTAGGGATCATTCCCGGGCGTGCTATTCGCCGCCGGGCCGTCATCCCGCGCGACCGGCGCGGCCTGGACCTGGAAGCTGTTGCTCGTCCCGCTCTTTGTGCTCGCCGGGTCGGTGGCGGTGAGGGTGAAGGTGCCGCCCGTGCCGAAGGTGATGCTGTGCGAAGCGAGCACCCCGGCGGTGAATGACGCCGAGGTCGCCCCGGCGGAGATGCCGCCGCCAGGGGTGCTGGTGAAGTTCGCCGTGCCGGTGAAGCCACCCACGGTGTTGTTGTAGGCGTCCTGCGCCGTGACGCGGATGTTGAACGCCGTCCCGGCGACCCGGGTGCCGATCGGGCCACCGCCCGCCTGCTCGACGCGGAAGTGGTCGAGCGCGCCGACCGTGACGTTGAAGGGAGCGCTCGTCGCCGAATTCAACCCGCTCGCGCTCGCACTCAGCGTGTAGCCGTTGCCGATCAGATTGAGCGTGAGGCTGGCGAAGGTCGCGACGCCACTCGTCGCCGCAACGGTCGTCGTCCCCGCCAGGGTCGCCCCGGAGGGATTGGTCCCGATCGTCAGCGACACGCTATCCGTCGCGGTGGTGACCGTGTTCCCCGAGGCATCCCGTATCGTCACCTGGACCGCCGGGTTGATCGTCGCGCCGGCTACTACATTCGAAGGCTGCACGGTGAAGGCGAGCGTCGTCGCCGCCCCGGCGCTCAGGACGATATTATCGGACAGGATGGTGGTATACCCGGTGGCGTCGAAGGAGAGCGTGCGGGTGCCGACAATGCCGGTGATGGCGAGGTTGGTGAAGGTGGCAGCGCCGTTCGCATCGGTGGTCGCGGTGGCGGTGCCGCCGAGGGTGCCGCCGCCGGAGGCGATCGCGGCGCTGACCGCGACGCCCGCCTGCGCGACCGCGTTGCCGTTCGCGTCCTGCAACTGCACCACCGGCTGCTGCCCGAACGCGGCGCCGCTCTGCGCCGTGGCCGACGGCTGCGTCGTCAGGACCAGCTGCGACGGCGCACCCGCCGTGATGACGATCGCGTTCGAGGTCGCGCCCGTGAGCCCCGTACTGGAGAAGCTGAGCGTGCGGGGGCCGACGATCCCGGTGATGGCGAGGTTCGCGAAGGTGGCGAGGCCGTTGGCATCGGTGTTCACGATGGTGGTGCCGCCGAGCGTGCCGCCGCCGGAGGCGATGGTGGCGGTGACCGCGACGCCCGCCTGCGCGACCGGGTTGCCGCTCGCGTCCCGCAGCTGCACGGTCGGCTGCGGCGCGAACGCGGCCCCGCTCTGCGCCGTGGTGGCAGGTTGAGTGGCGATCACGAGCCGCGTCGCCGTGCCCGCAGTGACATTGATCGCCGTGGAGGTCACCCCCACATATCCGGTGGCATTGAAGGAGAGCGTGCGGGTGCCGACAATGCCGGTGATCATCAGGTCGAGGAAGGTGGCCTTCCCGGTGCCGTCGGTGTTCACGATGGTGGTGCCGCCGAGGGTGACATCGCCGGAGGCGATCGCGGCGGTGACCGCGACGCCCGCCTGCGCGACCGGGTTGCCGCTCGCGTCCCGCAGCTGCACGGTCGGCTGCGGCGCGAACGCGACGCCGCTCTGCGCGGATGGTGGCGGCTGCGTCGTCAGGATCAATTGAGCGGCGGGGCCGGCGGTGATCGTCACTGTGGTGGAGGTCGCGCCGGTGAGCGTGGTGGCAGAGAAAGCGAGCGTGCGCGGGCCGACTGCGCCGCTGATGGCGAGGTCCGTGAACGTGGCAACGCCGTTGGTATCGGTGTTCACGGTGGTGCCGCCGCCGAGCGTGCCGCCGCCGGAGGCGATCGCGGCGGCGACCGCGACGCCCGCCTGCGCGACCGGGTTGCCGCTCGCGTCCCGCAGCTGCACGGTCGGCTGCGGCGCGAACGCGACGCCGCTCTGCGCGGATGGTGGCGGCTGGGTGGCGATCGCGAGCGTCGTTGCCGTCCCCGCCATCACCGTGATCGTGTTCGACGTAATCCCCGCATAGCCGGTGGCGTTGAAAGCGAGCGTGCGCGGGCCGATCGAGCCGGTGATCAGGAGATCAGTGAAGGCCGCGCTCCCGGACGCATTCGTCACCACGGTAACGGTGCCACTCAGCGTGCTGTCGCCTGACGCGAGCGTGGCTGTGACCGTTACGCCGCCGAGCGCGACCGCGTTACCGCTCCCATCCTGGAGCTGCGCGATCGGTTGCTGCGGGAAGGGAATGCCCGATCGGGCCGTGGTGGAAGGCTGCGTCGCGAGCCCAAGCTTCGTCGCCGCGCCTGGGGTGACCGCGATGGTGTTAGAAGTTGTTCCTGCATAGCCGGTGGCACCGAAGGACAGGGTTCTATCGCCAACCTGGCCGGTGATCGCGAGGTTCGTGAAGGTGGCCTTGCCATTGCTATCGGTGGTGGCGCTGGTAGCGCCACCGAGCACCCCACCGCCAGATGCGATCGCCGCCCTGACGACCACCCCGGCGAGAGCGACCGGGTTGCCGAATGTATCCTGCAATTGGACCGTCGGCTGCTGGGCGAAAATCACCCCGTTCTGAGCGGTGGTGGAAGGTTGGGCGAGCAGCACCACCCGATCGGCGGTGCCGGGCAAGGTGGTGAAGTTGAAGGTGAGCGGCGAGTTGGTGAGTCCGCTCGCCGTGGCGGTGGCACCCTGCGGGCCAACACCAGTACCGAGGGTCCAGTCGATCGCGGCGATGCCACTCCCATTCGTGGTCGAGGTCGGCGCACTCACGGCACCACCGCCGTTGGTGACCGTCCAACGCACCGTATAGCCCGCCACCGGGAGCGCGGCGGTCCCGGTCACCTTGACTTGCAAGCGTTGCACCGATCCGGCGATGACGGTACCGCCATCGGTCGAGATCTTGTCTATCCGGGTCGCCGTGTTGACGGGACCGGGACTGACGCTTGGACCAGGGCTGGGGCTGGGGCTGACGCTCGGACCGGGGCTGACGCTCGGACCGGGGGAAGGTGAGGGGCTGATAGGTGGCGGTACGACACGACCGAAGAAACTATCCAGCGCCTGCCATAGGGTTCCGGCGGTCCAGCCACGCGAGGCGGGGGCAGCCCAGTCGACCCAGGGCTGCCCCTGGGGGCGATCGGCGATCGGCCCGGCATATTTGATGAACGTCAGCAGATCGAGGCGATGGCCGGAGGAAAGCGGCACGTTGGGGTAGAGCGCGGGATTGTCCTGGGTGACCGCCTGCCAGTAGCCCGCTTGCACCATCGCGCGCGCGACGAACGAGACGACCTGGATGTGGAGCACCTGATCCGTCGGGCCAAACGTACCGTCGCCGTAGCCGTTGATAATCCCACGGGCGGCGAGGATCGTGATCGCGCGCTGCAACTCGGGATCCACCCCGCCGATATCCGAGAATGGCAGGGGGCCACCAGGAGTGTTACTCCCCCAGCCGAAGGCGCGGACGATCAGCGCGGATACCTGCGCGCGTACGATCGGATCGGCGGGACCGAAACAGGGCTGGGACAACTTGCGCGCGACGCACTCGTCCGCGCTATAGCCCTTGATGATACCCCGTGCCGCCAATTGTGCGACCGCTTCGTAATAGAGGTTCGGCATCGGGACATCGCCGAATGTAGGGCGCGCGATGAAAGTGGTACGTACGGCATGATCGGCGTCCATGACCACCGTTCGCGTCGGCGCCCACCCACCCGCCGCTCCATCCAGCGTCCAGGCGGTGAGAATACTCCCCGTGGCCGCTTTAGCAGTAAGCGTGACGATCGTCCCGGCAGGGTAGCCTGGCCCGGGCGGGGAAGCCACAACCTGACCGTCGCCGCTCGCGGACAGCGCGAGGGTGTAGGTAGGTGCGGCGGCGACACGAGCGGCGAATGCGGGCATAGGCAGCAGGCTGGCGAGCAGGCAGAGCAATGTCGCGACGATCAGCCAGCGAAATGACCCTGGCAAGGAGATGAATGGTCGCACAAAGATCCTTCCTGGCCGTACCGGCCCAATAGCAAGCGTATGATATATCGATGCTACGAGCATCGTACTCTCTTCTGCCCCGGCGTCAAGTAGGAAATATATCCCGATCTCCGTAGCGGCAAAAGCACCAGTATGTGCCGATTCGGGAAGGCCACCGCCCCGGTGTGCAGCTGATCGGCCCTACGATCGTGCCGGGGCGGGAAGGGACCGGGGATGTGCGCGATCGGCCCGGTCTACAGCCGAGGGCAGCCGTCACGGAAGGTGTCGACGGGGTGGGCGACAAGCGCGGACTGCCCGGCCAGTCGATCGTTGGCGCTCCCACCGACCCGCCCCTCTCGCTCGCCGGGCGCAACCTCGCCCCTGGACGCCGCCGCCCGACGTGACCGGCGGGTGCAGCTCGTGCCCGAAGGGTGTTCACTGTCAAGGATCGGACGAGGAACTCGGGCCGGATCAGGTCCAGTGTCCGCCTTCAAGTGAGCGATCGGTCCCGTACTGCCACGCGCGTCGCCACGCGTCACAAGTCGCGCACACCAGAACAGCGCTGTGTGCCAGCCAACGGAACCGCGATCGACCTTCCCGGTGGTGATTTGAGGGGCTTCAGCCAAGATACGGTTGGCCTTATGCTACATGCGCTCCTGTAGGCCAAAAAACCATACCAAACTGAATATCGTCGTGGTGCTACTGTATTCCTGGCTTCACCGAGATATCAGCCGCATCGGTGCTGTGCTTTCATCGGCAGCATTTCGGGTTGCGGGAAAGCCTGCTCCCTCAAAAGATGCATCACCAACAGAGGGTGGCATACATGTGCGTCGATTCCTGGCAGGAAAATCTTACATACGGCACCACTCTATCGCCGCGCCGCGCCTTTGCGCTACGGGATATGCAATGTACGCGATTCGGTCGATAATCTGAGCAACAAAAGAGCGACGTAATTGGCGCACGTTGCGCTCATTCGAACCGCAGAGAGGGAGAAAGGGTGCGTATGGACGTGGCCTGAATTCGCTCGGCGGTACCCGCAGGGAGGAGCCCCGCCAGAACCTGTGGGCCGCGCACGCTCCACCTCCCGCTCCTGCGTGACCGGCGCGTCCACCTCACTCCCGGGCCGGGGCGGCAGGTCCGCACCCGCCGCCTCAACGGCCGCGGCTACGTCAAGCTCGATGGTCTCCAGCGCGCCGTCGGGCGCGAGCACGCGGGCAAAGCGGTTACCGTGATCATCGAAGAGGGCATCGCCACCGTGCTCGACGGCGACCGCGTCCTGCGACGTCTCGTCCTCCGGCCGTGACGTCCGGTGCGGGTGCGGGGAGCTCGCCCTGCGGCGACGCAGGATAACTCATGGCGTGCGGCGCGATCGCACGGGCGTCCGCCGCCGGCACGGCCCACTTCCAGCGGCGCATCATCGTCACGGCTCTGCGGTTGTAGGCCATCTTGCGGCAAGCGAGGATCGACCGACCACGTCGAATTGCACTCACCATGTTGGTAAAACCCGATACAAATGTGGCTCTCAACGCGCGGATAACAGCAGAGCGTACGCGACCACCGCCACCGCGAGCGCAAGCAGCAGCAACTGTAACGACCCACGTACTGGCTACGAGCGGGTAGGGATGGCCTGAAGTGGAGAGGGTCCGGCGACGCCTGCCGCGCCGTCGCCGGACTTGCTCCGCTTCAGGCCATCCCTACCCCGACGTGACCCGTAGGTGGGTCGTTACGACGTTCGGAGGGGCCGAAATTGGAAGGTAGTGAATCTTGGGAAGTAGCCGTTCACGACCCCGAGCACAACCGCGAATCAATGACAACCCCGCTGATCGTGGGGGCCGGTTACCGTTGATCGTGGGGTACGGTTACCGTCCACGTACAGGACGCGGTATTGCCCGCCTGGTCCGTGACGGTGACCAGCTGCGAATAGCTGCGCCCGCTCCCGCCGCCCGCTCTCTTCGCAATCAGCGTTCCGTTCAGATCCAAGATGGCACTGAGCTTGAGCGGACTCGTATAGGTCGTGTTGACCGTGAAGCCCTGAACATCACCCGAGCCCAAGGCCTCGTTGCTCGTTATCGTGCCACCCACCACACGGGCAATGCCCGAGAGGTTGTCGCCAACCGTCACCGTCCCCGTGATGGCGACAGGTTTCGAGTTGGGCGGCCAGAGTACAGTTGGGCTGACACGTATCGAGCACGCTGGTGGCGTCTTGTCGACGTTGATGCCGGTGAAGGTCGTCGTGGTTTTCTGTCCCAGACCGTCGGTGCAGGTGCCGCTCGCGGACTGGTTCTGCTCGTCGCTCGCGCGCGTGACCGGCGCGGTCGGCGTGGCATTCGCGCTGCACGTGAAGGCGACCGTGACGGATTGATTCGTCCAGGTGCCCGCGGTGTAGGGCTTGCCGTCGGCCGTCGTGGCGACCGCCGTGGTGGTCGGCGGGCTGCCGGCGGCGATGACCGTCCCGGTCAGCTGGCTCACGGTGGGCATGGTCCCGCTGTCTTTCACCGTGATGGTGACGCAGCCAGTCTTTGCATCATACGTCTGGTCTGAGACGAGCGCCCAGCCCGTGCCGTCCCACCAGTACACGCTGGTGCCGCCGTTGAGGTGGCAATCCGTGATGGTGAGGCTGGTGAGGCCGCTGCCGGCGACGATCACGTCGACGAAGGCGCCGCTGCTGTTGAACACGGTCGCCCCGGCCGGGTTGGCGCCGTACACGGCCGCGCCCACCACGCCGGTCCCGGTGCTGCTCACGCTGACGCTCCCGGGCGCCCCGGCGGCTCCACCGGCGGTTGCGGTCGGATTGGTGCCGCTGCCGAGGCTAGCGGCAGTCACCCCGGCACTGTTGGTGGGCGTCACGGCGAAGGTTTTCGCCTGCACGGCCTCGTCCAGGCGCATCGCGTCGATGCTGAAGTAGGTGAGGGTATGGACACCGCCGCTGATGGTGAAAGGCGCTTTGTACTCCGTGCAGCGCTCCAGGAGATGGACGTTCGCGGCGCTGCAGGTCGGGTCGTCGAGGGCAAAGTAGGTCTTGCCCAGGCTGAACGTTCCGGCTTGGGCCGTCAGCGTGACCGTCAGCGCCGAGGTGAACCAGTTGTTGCCGCTCGTCGTGCCACTCAGCGTGGCCGTGGTCGTCGGGTTCGCGAGCGGGGTGATGGTGACCGAGGGCGTGCCGCTCGTGTCTTTGCTGATGCTGATGGGATAGTTGGTGAGCGTGACGTAGCTGGCGCCCGCGCCGCCCCCCCCGCCGCCTTGGAAGGCATTGGCTTCGCTGCCACTCCCGCCACCGTACCAGCCACCGCCCCCGGCGCCGCTTGCGCCGACGCGCATGGTGAACGGCCCGATACCATAAAGGGGACTCCCGCCGCCGTAGAAGCCATGGCCGGCCTCTCCGCCAGAGCCTGTGCACGCAGCACCGCCGGCGCCGACGGCGGTCTTGGAGGCGCCGCCGCCGCCGCGACCGTAGTTACAGTCAATGTCACCGTGATTCCCATCGCTGCCCGCCTCGCCGCCGAAGTCGGCGCGGGCCCCCGCGTTGCCGCCGTTGCCGCCCGAGCGCACGCTGCCGGCGTTCCCCCCGCCGCCGCCGCCGCCGGCGACGATCATCATCCGACTGCGATCGAGGTTCATGACCGTGGGGGGATCGACGATGGTATCTTTCGTCCCGTCCTTACAGCCGGATCGTGCAAAGAGCGGTTGGGTCGTCACGAAGGACGAACCGCCGCCCCCGCCATTGTTGGTGGGGTTCTGACCCCCGTCGGGCCAGCCGCTGTACGTCGTCGCGACGTCCTCCCTGTTAAAGGCACCGTTGCGCCCGACGACGACATAGAGGGTCTGCCCCGCCGTGACCGGGAAGATTCCCATCACCTGTGCCCCGGTGCCGCCCAGTCCGGGGTTGAGCCCGTCGAAAAGGACCCTGGTGGAGCCGGCGGCCCCCGCGCCGCCGGCGGCCGTGATCTGGACATAGCGCGTGCCGCTGGGGACCGTGTAGGTGCCCGACGGGCACGTGGGGTTGTCCGGTGACGCGGGGTTGGTGTAGTAGCCGGTGGTGGCGGCGGCGGCGGGCCCGGCCGTCCCGAACAGGGCGAGCAGCGGCGCGAACACCACCGCCACGGTCAGGGCCCGGACGAGGTGGCGCCGCGCGCCCGCTATGAGCGCCCGTCGCGGGCGTCGTCGCCCTGTCGCCTGATCCACGGAGTACCTTGTTTGCATGGTTGTGACCTACCCCCTCTTCCTGCGGCCATTCGTCGGGCCGACCGCCGCCCCGACACCATCCATCCCCCGCCCACGCGACGCCGGTGGCCGCACTGCAGCCACCGTTACCGCCGGAGGGGCGCGCCGCGTCCCCCCATAGTGCTGAGGTGGGTCCACTCTACCGGGCGATCGTTAGTGGATCGTAAGTGGATCCGCCGGGGATCGTTAGTGGATCGTGAGTGCGGCCGCCGGCGGGGAGCCCGGCTTCCCGCAACCCGGAAGCGGATGGCGGGGTTCGGGGCGCGAGGCAGCGGTCGGCGTGGCGCTCGAGGCGCGCTCCGCACCTCCCTCCGCACGGAGCGTCGCGTCGAGGAAGGCGACGAGCGCGGCCATCTCGGTACCCCCCCGCCGTGCCCCCGTGTGCGGATCTTCGACGCTGAACTGCCAGAGGCCCGGTCCATCGGACCAGCAGCGCAGCAGACAGCTGCGATACCGGGGGGGCGCCCCCGGCCCTGACGTCGGCATGTCCGGCCTCCCGCTTGTCCGTCGCGACACAAGGCGGTATGGTTCTCCCCACGGATCTCTGTTGAGATAGCAGCCAAGCGAAAGTGAAACGTTCGTGGCTCTCGTGGTACTCCAATGACGAACACGCTGCGCCTCGAGCTGTTCGGTGGCTTCCGGATCGCGGAGGGTACGACGCCGCTATCGGGCCTCACCTATAGCAAGGGGAAGGCCCTCCTGGCCTTTCTGGCGGTGACCGGCCAGCCGTGTCGGCGCGAGACCCTCGCCGCCCTGTTGTGGAGCGAACTCCCCGACGGCGAAGCGCGGACGAATCTGCGGGTGGTCCTCTCGAATCTGCGCCAGTTCCTCGCGCCCTCTCTCCTCATCACCCGCGAGACCGTCGGCCTCAATCCCCAGTACCGGCCGTGGATCGATGTCGTCGCCTTCCAGCAGGCGCTCGAGCCCTCGCGCGGTGCGGCGGATATCGGCCAGCTCCAGGCCGCGGTCACCCTCTATCGGGGCGACCTGTTGGCGGGCTTCACCGTGCCGGACGCGTCGCCCTTCGACGAGTGGGTCGCAGGGCAACGTGAGCGCTTACGGCAACTGGCGATGTTCGCGCTCCACGAGCTGGCCACAAGGTACGTCGCCCGCCGCACGTACCTCGCCGGGATCGAGACCCTCAACCAACTCCTCGCCCTCGATCCCTGGCGAGAAGAGGCGCACCGTCAGCTGATGGACCTGTATACCCGCAGCGGCCAACGCAGTGCGGCACTCGCCCAATACGCCATCTGCAGGCAGGTCCTTGCGGACGAGCTCGGGATCGCGCCGGCGGACGAGACGCAGGCCCTCTATCACGCCATCCTAGCGAACCAATTCGAAGCTCGCGTGACGGACGACGCCCCGGCGATGACGCCCCTCTCCGCAGACACGGGTGGCGCGAACAACCGTCCTCCAGCGCCGACCGGGCCACCCCTGGTGGGACGATCCGCAGAGCTGACGCGGTTGCGATCGGTCTGGCGCAGGCTCGCCGAAACCGGACCACGACTTGTGGTGCTCTCCGGGGAGGCGGGGATCGGCAAGACGCGACTCGCTGAGGAGTTCGTGCGGTGGGCAACTGGCGAGGGGAGCGTATCCGCAGCGGCGCGTGCCTATGCCGCGGAGGGGAGCCTCGCCCTGAGCCCGGTGGCCGCCTGGCTCCGCTCCCCGCTCGTCGCGACACAGCTCGAGCACCTGCCCGAAGTGTGGCTACGCGATGTCGCGCGACTGGTGCCGGAGGTCTCGATCACGCACCCGGCCTTGCCGGATCCCGGCCCGTTGACCGGCCCTGCCGAGCGCGAGCGTTTCTTTGAGGCACTCGCTCGCACCATGCTCTTGCGCCCGTCGGCGTCGGCATCGCCCGAGCCGCTGGTGCTGTTCCTCGACGATCTCCAGTGGTGCGACCGGGACACGCTCGAATGGCTGCGCTACCTGCTCCGGCCTGAGCGCGCAGCACACCTCCTCCTGATCGGCACGCTGCGCAGCGACGAACGGGCTGACAACCCCCACCTGCCGCCGTTGCTGACGGCCCTCGCCCGGGACGGCCAACTCGTCGAAATCGCGCTCGAACGGCTCAACCGCGAGGAGACCGCGGCGCTCGTCACGCGGCTGGCCAGCGCCGACCTCGATGCCGCCGCTCTCGGTCGCATCTTCCAGGAAACCCAAGGAAACCCGCTGTTTGTGGTGGAGTCCCTGCGCCCCGCCGTGGAAACGGCGGGGACGCCGACGATCCAGGCCCTCATCGAGGCGCGACTGGGCCGCCTCTCGCCGCGCGCGCGCGAGGTGGCGCACGTCGCCGCCGCGATCGGGCGTGCCTGCCCCTATGCCGTGTTGGTGCACGCCACGGGCAACGAGGAGGAACTGGTCGAGGCGCTGGAAGAGTTGTGCGAGCGGCGGATCTTCGACGAGCAGGGGGGCGATCACTACCAATTCGGCCACGACAAGCTGCGTGAGGTGGCCTACGGGGGGCTGCGCGCCGCCCGCCGCCGACTCATCCATCGGCGCATCGCCGAAGCGCTCACGGTCGTGCGCGCGGACGACCTCGACGTCGTGAGCGGCGAGATCGGTGCCCATTACGAGCGCGCGGGGTTGCCGGAGCGGGCGATCCCCTGGTATCGCCGTGCCGGGGCGATCGCACGGCGGCTCTCGGCGACCCACGAGGCGATCCGCTTGGTGCGCCATGCGCTGGACCTCCTGTGCGTGCTACCCGCGACCGCGCAGCGGCTCGAGGACGAACGGGACCTGCTACTGACGCTCGGGCCGTTGCTCGTCGTCACCCATAGCTTTACGGACCAGCTCGTCGCGGCGACCTACACCCGAGCGCACGACATCAGTCGAGAACTGCAGCACGGGGAAGGATCGTTCGCGTCGTTATGGGGCCTGTGGTTCTATTACAGTGCGCGCGGCGCGCTGACGGAGGCGCGGGGCCTCACCGGCCAGCTGCTGGAGATCGGGACGCCCGGTGGCGATCCGCAACTGTTCCTGCAGGCGCGCCATGCCGCCTGGAGCATGGCCATCTTCCAAGGGGATCTGGAACAGACGCGGCAGTACGTTGCCGAGGGACTCGCCCGGTACGATCCCGAGCGCGATCACGCACAATCGCTTCGCTATGGCGGGCACGACCCGGCGGTCTGCGGCATCGGGCACGACGCCAAAGCCCTCTGGCTGTCGGGGTATCCGGACAACGCGTTCGCGCGTCTCGAGGAGCTCCTGGCGCTGGCCGAGCGGCTCAACCATCTCCCGAGCCTCGCGCACGCCCTCGAGTCGGCCATGCGGGTGTCCCACTATCACCGCGATACGACGCGGGTCCAGGAGCTGGCGAACACACTCTTTGCGCTGCCCCACGACGCGACGTCCCCCTGGCAGACGCCGCCGCTGATCCTGCGGGGGTGGTCGCTCGCGGTCCAGGGCCGGGCACCCGAGGGGATCGAGCAGATGGAGCGCGGATTGGCGGCACTCCGGGCGGCGGGGACGGTTGAGTCATGGTCGTACTACCAGTCGATGCTCGCGGAAGGCTATCTGCTGGTTGGCCGCGCCGAGGATGCCCTTCTGCTCCTCGCCGATGCACTCGCGGTCGCAACATCGACGGTGTGGTGGCTCCCGGAACTGTACCGGCTGCGAGGTGAGAGCCTCCTCGTCCTCCCGGCACCCCTGCTCGACGAGGCTACGACGTCGTTCCGGCGCGCTATTGCGGTTGCTCGAAGCCAGGGGGTGAGAGCGCTTGAGCTCCGAGCGGCAGTGAGCCTGTATCGCCTCGCCGGGGGTGCCGACCTTGAGGACGACGGACGCCAGGCCCTGGAGATGCTCGTAGGGTGGTTCGGCGACGGGCAAGCATCGCCCGATCTCTCCGAAGCCAGGGAACTGTTAGCGCGACGGTGAGCGTCCGGGGTGTTGTTGCGTTGTGCGGAGCCGGGGGTATCGCGCTGGTTCTGTTGGGTTGTGCGAGGATATGAGGGCGAGTGCTGCTTCAGCGCAGCCACAGCAAGTGAGGCGGGTCGTGGCGGGTGTCACCGCCCCAGCAGGGTGCCCGTCAGGACGGCCCATGCCTGCACCCGGGCGCTCTGCGCCTCAATCATCACCGCAGAACCCAACGGAACCCTGTTGCGTCGAAATCCCGCGAACGCGCCGTCGGGATGAGCCGCGTCTGCTGTAGACGCGGATGTAGACCGGGATGTAGACGAGCCCGTGGAAGGTAGGCGAAGCAAGCGGGGCGAGGGGCGACTTTCCCCGCCAGAGCAGGGAAAGTGGATCGCAGTGGAAGCTGGTGGGGGGGCATTGCTGTTTCGTAACCAGCAGGTCGCGGGTTCGCGTCCAGCAGCCGACTCCATATAGGCTTGCAGCGGAGCAAGGCGGAGAATTGAACTCCGGGCACCGCGATTCCCAGACGCGGTATCATGCCTCGTCTTCCCCGGTGATTTTTCCACCGGGTATACACCGCGTGGGCGACGCCGCGCAGGGAGCACCCACCGCGACGCCGGTCGGCGGGGTAGTCGGCAGCACCGGCGAGGGTTCGTCACTTTACGCGGGGTCTTGTCCCTGGCGGCATGGCGGCCAGGCCGGAGTGTCGCGCGGCGTATTGCCGAAGGCGACCCACGGGCTATCCACGGGTAGTGGTACCGGGTATGGCCCGAAAATCCGTGCGCTCACGCCGATTTGTAGTACCCGCAGCGGGATTCGAACCCGCGATCTTCACCTTGAAAGGGTGACGTCCTGGGCCACTAGACTATGCGGGCGTAGTGGCACGGTTTTTCGCCGCACTGCGAAGGATACACACCGACGCGCCGGGCTGTCAAGCGCGGCGGCGACACTTAACCGCCGAGGAGGAGCACCCAGCCGCCGAGCGTCACCCCGCACAACACTCCGCCCGCGAGCAGGAACCAGGGGGTTAACTGCTTGGCCACGGTGTGCGGCGCGCTGATGCGGTCGCCGACGGTGTCGAACAGGGCGCGCACCGTCGGTCCCCAGCGCGGCACACCGCTCGCCACGCCCAGGGCCGCGTAGAGGGCGGCGACGACCGGCCAGCCGGGCGTGGCGAGCGGCTCGTTCACCTGCGGGAGCGCGCCAAACTCCTCCACGATCAGCAACATCGCGCGGGCCGGGAGCCAGGTGAGCAGGCCACAGACCGTCGCCAGCGGGCCGGGAAGCAGGCTCGCAAGGGCCGTCACCACGCCGCCCGCCATGATCGG
>JAABUT010002052.1_pt1 | contig 20616 bp, 24 predicted proteins | sample 5559281 | NCBI WGS metagenome assembly JAABUT01 (sample SAMN10711880, study PRJNA513359) | rock metagenome | isolation source: Antarctica rocks | place: Antarctica: Victoria Land, Ricker Hills nord | collected 2016-01-04
CGACCGGGCGCCAACAGCCCCCAGGTCCGGACGCGGCCGCCCGCTCTGAACACCCGTGAGCCCCCTGAGCCGGCCGTCCTTCGTCACCGGATCAACAGAACGGGCCGCTTCACACCAGTCACCTAGACGTTGTGCGCAGCGAGAGTCCTGATAGCCGAGGGTGAGAGCCGGTTGGCGCTACCGGACGGCACCGGTGAACCTGGGCTATGTGCCCTCGAAGGCCAGGACGAGCGCGCCGGTCTTGTCTGTCCAGTAGAGCCCCCAGTCGCAGAGGGCTCCCAGCACCGCCTCAAGGCGTAGACGCTCGCCCGGGACGATATCGTAGACCACTTTGGGTGGTATCTGGTCTTGGACGGTGCGGGTCACGAGGCCGTCTGTCTCGAGTTCGCGGAGCTGCTGGGTCAGCATCTTCTGGGTGATGGTCGGGACGAGACGACGGAGTTCGCCGTTTCGACGCGGCGCCTGCAGCAGGTAGAAGAGCAGAACGAGCTTCCACCTGCCGCCGAGGACCTGGACCGGGGCGTCGACGGGACACTGATAGACCGGCGGCCGAGCGGTGCTCACAGTTGCTCGGCCATCCAGCCCGCGGCCCGCTCGATCGCCGGGTCTACGTACTCGGGGCGGTCGTAGAGGTCGATGTGGTTGGTGGTGTCGAGCCAGAGCAGCTCTTTCGGGCCCTGGATCCGGTCGTAGGCGTCCTGGGCGGCCTCGGGGCTGCAGAAGCCGTCGGTGCGACCGTGCACGACCAGGGTTGGGGTCGGGCCGATGAAGTCGGCACCGACCGCCAGGTCGACGGTGAGGAGCTCGCGCACCGAGAGCCGGGTCATCCGGTTGACCCAGCCGGCGGCGGTAGAGCGAGAAGTGCCGTAGTAAGCAAAGGGTTCGGCGCCTGGCATCGCGGCCTGCTCAGCCTCGATGTCGGAGACGGCCTTGATGTAGTCGACCGTTCCCGACGCGTGCTCCCGGCCCGCGACCTGGGCGAACTCATCCATCATCGTGCGGTAGCCGTCCGCGCCGATCGCGGCCCGCATCGCCCGGGGGTCGTTAAACGCGGCGGCGATCAGCGCCAGCGCCTTGATCCGGGGGTCGAAGGCTGCGTGTTTGAGGGCATAGCCGCCTCCCATGCAGATCCCGACACAACCGATCCGCTCGGCGTCGACGGACTCGTGGCCGGCGAGCAGGCTGGTGGCGGCCGACAGGTCAGCTAGCTTGCCGGCCGGGTCCTCATGCTGGCGTCTGCTGCCCTCGCTGGCCCCGAAGTTGCGATGGTCGAAGGCCAGCGTCACGAAGCCGCAGGCGGCAAGCCCGTCGGCATAGTGTCCGACCACCTGTTCCTTCACGCCGGTGAACGGCCCGGTGAGGACAACGGCGGGCAGCGGCCCACGCCGGTCCGGGACGCGCAGGTGGCCGGCGAGTTCGAGACCGTCGACGGGGATGCAGACGTCGGACAGAGCGACCTCGGACAGAGCGACGGTCATGGTGCGGACCTCTCGTAGTCGGTGCCCCGGGCGTTCTTGGGTGAGTACCAGGCTGTTGCGCCGTGCGCGGCCGGGACCGTCAGCCCCCCGACGATCACAGACAGCAGCGCCGTTGTCGACCAGCCAAGGTCGACCCAGCCCACAGCGAGCAGGCCACCCGCGACCGCGGTCTTGACGGCGGGGCTAAGGACGGCGCGAGTCGGCTCGTCCTCCGAGCGCGCAAGGGTGGTCTCCAGAGCGGCGAGGCCGGCCAGCGCCGTGACGACCGAGCCGACGAGCAGGTACCGGACATCGGCGCTCAGGCGGTGGTCGAGCGACTGGCCGATCGCCAGCCTGATCGCCGCCCCCGTAGCGGTAACGGCGGCCAGGGTGAGTAGGTGCAGGTACACCCAGCCCAGCGTCGTCGACAGGAGCGGCTTGGGCGGGCGGCGGGCGATGAAGTCGAAGTAGGTCCACCACAAGCCGATGCCGATGAGCAGCCCGAGCCCGCCGTCGAGCAGCTGCCGGATCCCGAGCTGACCCGCTTCGTTGATGCCTGACACTCCGGTGATGACGCCGGCGACGGTCTCGCCCAGGACCAGGATGGTGAACAGGCCGAAGCGCTCGGGGAACTTCGACGTCGACAGCCGCGGGAGCCCGGTCTGGTGTTTCAGCGTGAGGACCGGGGTCAGCACGTCTGTCAGGACTGCGGCCGCGAACACCCACCGTCGGCTCGTGCCGTCCAGCTGGGCGGCGGACACCACACACCCGGCTGACAGGAAGAACCCGCCGAGGAACCGCAGCGCCACCGGCCGGAACGCGGGGACGTGGAGGCCGGCCCTCACCCACTGGGCCATGTTGACGGCGCGGACAGCGAGGTAGGCCCAGACGAAGCCGTGGCGGTGGACGTCGAGGCCGCCTTCAGTGAAGACCGCCATCGCGGCCACGGCGGCCATGGCGGCGAAGACGAAGAAGCGGTGCTCGAGGCCGTCGGACTCGAACCGCTCGGTATAAAAAGTGAAGGCGTTCCAGGACCAGAACACCGCGGCGAACAGCAGGCCGAAATCGAGCACGTGGCCGAGGTCGGGCTGCTGGGCGAGGTCGTGGGCCAGGCGGGAGAGCACCACGACGAAGACCAGGTCGAAGAACAGCTCCAACCACGAGACCTTTCGCTCAAGGTCAAGGTCCTCGTCCCGGCGCAGCGCGGCACGGGGCCACCACGACCGGGCGCTACCCGTCACGTCCCCGCTGCCTTCGGGACGACGGTCCCGGGCCCTCGCGCAATCAGGCCCGCCCCTTGAGCACAGCGACGGCCGGCTCGATGCTCAGCTCCAGCAGGAACAGCAAGTCGTCATTGCTGACGAGCTCTCGCATCGCGGCGACGACCTCGTCGTGGCGCTCGTCCGACGAGCGTTCGAGGTTGCTGGACACAACCTCTACGAAGGCTCGGACATAGTTGGCCTGCCGAGCGAGCACCGACTTGTCCGCCGGGTTGCCGTGGCCGACGTGCAGCACGGCCCGGGGACCGACCGCCCCCTCGAGCCGGGCCAGCAGCTGCAGCCAATCATCGAAGTGCCCGTCGAGCAGGTAGGCGTGCATGTCGTTATAGGCCACGTCGCCGGAGAAGAGCGTGTCCTCGTCCAGCGACCACAGCGTGTCAGCCCCCGACTCACCGGATCCGAGGTCCTGGACCGTGAACTCGAGGCCGCCGAGCCGCACGGTCGAGCCGCCGGCCACGACCTCCTCGACGAAACGGCGCGAGGTCGGCCACTCAGTGCCCATCATCGGACCGACGATGCCGTCCTTCTCGCTGTCGTCGCGGCTGATGACCTCGGCGACGCCGGCGGTGCTCACGATGGGGACCGACAGTCCGTCGAGGATCGTGGCCGCGCCGGCGTAGTGGTCCGGGTGGCCGTGCGTCACGATCAGCCCGGCGACCGGCCGACCGGAGGCGTCGAGCGCCCGGCGGACCGCGCGCGCGTCCGAGACCGTGAGTTGGCCGTCAATGACGACGAGGCCGTCCGGGCCCTCCACGATGTAGGAGTTGACCGCCATCAGAGTGCCCTCGACGCGTTCGACACGGACCCTGTTGATCATTGACATTGCATGTCTCCTTCGTGGTCGACCGGGGACCCGGCAGCGCCAGATCAACACAAGCCCGCCCTGGCGACTAGTACGCACTTTCTGGTGCCTACCTGGCGAGCCTCGCTAGACGACGGCGGCGTCGACCTGCAACAGGAGCGCAGCTAGGAGGAAATGCCGGATGGCGAAGACGAGACCCACCGCTCCGCAAGCGCCCAAGGCCGTGCCGCAGTGGGCCTGGCGGGGCGACCTGCTCGCCCCAAGCAGCGTGGCAAGCCCGCGCGCGAGCAGACAACTCAGGGCGAGGGTGGCGAGGGTGGCGACCGCGTGAGCGGCCTGGACGGTGGAGCGGGGGAGCATGTCCGGTCCAATCGGCAGTGCGCCAGCGGTGGTGCGTGTGCACCAGACGCCGGTCGTCCCGCTGCACCCGGCGCCGGACTGTTCCGTTAGACGAACCTCCTACGGGGACGTCCCAGGCCAGGAGGGATGATCGCGCAAGGGGCGTCCCGTAACACCCGTCCGGTGAAGATTCCCGCAAGGGTGTGGCATGCGGGACCTGATCGCCGTCTCAAGATGGCAGCCAATCGCCCGCGCCCTGTGCGTCAGGATGTGCTGAGACACCTCGGGTAGTTCGACCTCCCTGTGCACAGGGCGAGAACGGATAGTTGATCGACGTTGGCGTTGAGTGACATGCGGGACGCGGTCCCGGTGGCTGACGATGGTGGGGTGACTGGTCCTCGGGCGGGTCGGCCGCGGCGTCGGGTGTTGACCGCGGGGTACGAGGCCCAGATCTTGGCTGAGTACGACGCGGTGGAGGAGCCGGGTGGCAAGGGCGCGCTGCTGCGCCGGGGGAGGGACTGTTCTCCTCGCATCTGGTGGAGTGGCGCCGGGCTCGTGATGCCGGTGTCCTGCAGGCTCTGGCGCCGGCGGCGCGGGCGGGCAAGCGGACCCCGGAGCAGACGAACATCGCGGAGTTGACCGCGCGGGCGGAACGCGCCGGGCGGGAGCTCGCGAAGACCAGGGCGGCGCTTGATGTCGTGGGGAAGCGCACGCGCTCTTGGGGTTGCTCTCCGAGAGCGCGGACACTTCTCCGCCGTCGAGGCCGTGATCGTCCCGGCCGTCGTGGCGCTCGCGGGGCAGGTGGGCACGGCGCGGGCGTGCGCGCTGCTCGGGCGGTCCCGGGCGACGCACTACCGGCAGGCAGCGGCGGCGGCCGGCCCGGTGCACGGACCGGTCCGGCCGCGGCCGGCCCCGAGCAACGCGCTCACGGCCCAGTAGCGGGACAGGCTGCTGGAGATCCTGACCGGCGAGCAGTCCGGGACAACAGTGTCGCCCAGACCTGGGCGACACTGCTGGACGAGGGGACCTACCTGGCCTCGATCTGCGCGATGCACCGGGTGCTCCGCGACGCCGGGATGGCCGGTGAGCGCCGCGCCCAGGCCACCCACCCCGCTCGGGTGCCCGGAGCTGCTCGCCACCCGGCGCGGGCAGGTGTGGTCGTGGGACATCACCAAGCTCCGCGGCTCCGACCGCGGCTCCTACTACGAGCTCTACGTGCTGCTGGACATCTACTCCCGCTACGTCGTCGGCTAGACCGTCGCCGCACGCGAGGAAGCCGAGATCGCCAAACAGCTCATCGCCACCGCCGTCACGGTCCACGGCGCGCCGGGCAGCGCGCACGCCGACAACGGCAGCAGCATGACCAGCAAGCCCGTCGCGCAGCTGCTCGTCGAACCTCGGGATCACCCGCAGCCATTCGCGGCCGCACGTCAGCAACGACAACCCCTACAGCGAGGCGCAATTCAAGACCTTGAAGTACGCGCCGGCCCTCCGTATAGCAACGGGTGTGGCAACGCGGCTCAGAACACTGCCGTCCAGCGGAGTCCACCTTGGTTCCATCATGCTCTGACCTGCGCAAACGCGATTCAGGCGGACCCCAGCAACCCCGTCCGGACCCGCTGCGTGCACCTGGGGGTCAAGGGGTCGCAGGTTCAAATCCTGTCGTCCCGACGGAGAAGACGCAGGTCAGAGCGGGTGCAGCCCTTCGGGGAGGCACCCGCTGACCCGTCTGGGTGGCAGCGCGTGTCCTCGCGCGGTCACCAGCTCACCCGGGGCCATCAGCAGAGACAGGGTCGGCGGCCTCGTAGTGCTCGGTCACGAGGTCGGCGACCCGGGCCGGTAGGCCGGCCAGCTGCTCGAGCCCGTCGGCGACGCCGGCGACCGAGAACAGGTGCGACGTGATGGTGGAGGTCGCCGGGGAGCTGTCACCGGGGCTGCGGTTGGGATAGACCGCCTCCACGGAGGGAAGCCGCCGCACCTCCTCCAGCCCCGAGAGGCCGGCCAGTCGCCCGGCCAAGAGTGGGGGCTGCCGACGGTAGTGGTAGTCGATCCCCGCGTGGGTGGCCGCGCCGGGTGACGGCAGGTGCTGTCCTAGGGCGACGCGCATCGCCGCGGTGACCAAGGCCACTCCGGTGCGCTTGCGCGCCAGCGGGGCAACGGCGCCGCCCCCGACGCGGCCGTTGACTTCGAGGACGCGTGGCCCGTCCGGCGTCAGCTTGATCTCCGTGTGCAGCGCCCCGTGGGCCACGCCCAGTGCCTGCGCCGCCCGCTCCGCAAGGTTCACGACGGCTGCCGTCCGCTCCGCCGACAACGCGCTGGGGAGGAAGCCCCCCGACTCCCGAAAGGCCTCGGCCAGGGGGAAGTTGCCCGTGACCGCGATGGGGAGGAAGACTCCGTCGCGGCTGAGGCTCTCCACGGACACATAGCTCGCGAAGCCGAGCGAGGGCAACTCCACCTCGTCCCGGAGGTATCCCTCCAGGACGAACCCTTCTCTCAGTCCGTCGCCTTCCTGGTCGAGGAGCTTGGAGAGTACGGCGCGCAGCGCCGGCAGCCCGTCGAGGTAGAAGGTGTCGCGGCTGGCCGCGCCATGCTGCGGTTTCAGCACGGCCGGGAAGCGCACCGGCTCCACCAGCCCCGGGCTCTCTGCGACGGTCGCCCCGGTCGGGATCTCCACGAACGGCGGGACCTCGACCCCCGCCGCGGCGAGCACCCGCCGTTGCCGGAGCTTGTTGGTCAGGGCCGCGGCGGTGGCGTGGCTGTGACCCACCAGTCCAAGGGCCGTCGTCAGCCGGGCGGCCAGAAGCACCTGATCGTCGGTGAAGGCGACGACCCCGTCGACCGCCTCCTCCGCCACCGCCCGCGTGACGGCATCCCCACCCAGCTCACCGGTGTCCACGATCGAGCCGAGTCGGGGCAGCAGCCGGGCTGTCCGTCGCTGCTGCCGGGCAAGGTCGGTGACCCACACGAGATCCCACTCGCCGGCGGCCGAGTCGGTCAGGTCCATCGGCGAGAGCAGCTCGTCGTGATATGTCACAGCGAGTCGCGGACGTCGCACCGTGGATTCCTTGCCGCTCACCATTCCTCCCCCTCTGGCTGCCGGGACGGACTCTCGGCCGTCCATGGCTTCAGGCGGCTGCGCCGCAGAGCACACGGCGCGCCACCGTGCCGGCTCACCATGGGCCCCCTGCCCTACGTCGCCAGCCGGCACCGGTTCCTTGAGGTCCGACCGCAGCCGGTCCGGCACGAGACCTCCTCCGTCGGGGTGCCGACCCGGCCCGGCTAGCGTCTGTCCCGTGGACGCCACTCCCCCCGGCGGGGACGCGGTCGACCGCGTGCTCACCGTGCCCAACGTCCTGTCGGCGTTGCGGCTCCTCGGCGTACCGGTCTTTCTCTGGCTCGTGCTGGGACCGCACCACGACCGCGTCGCCTTCGTGCTGCTGATGGTCAGCGGGGCCACGGACTACCTCGACGGCTACCTCGCCCGCCGCCTGCACCAGGTCAGCCGGCTCGGTGCCCTGCTCGACCCCCTGGCCGACCGGCTCTACATCGCGAGCACGGTTCTCGCGTTGACCATCCGGCACGTCATCCCGCTGTGGCTGCTGCTCGTGCTCGTGGCACGCGACCTCTACCTCGCCGCCCTGCTGCCGGTGCTGCGGCGGCACGGTTACGGCCCACTGCCGGTGTCCTACCTGGGCAAGGCGGCCACCTTCAATCTGCTCTATGCCTTCCCGTTCCTGCTGCTGAGCAGCGGCCACGACGCTCTGGCGACGTGGACCCGGCCGATCGGGTGGGCCTTCGCGCTGTGGGGGACGGCCCTCTATCTCTACGCCGCCGGGCTCTACACCGCCCAGGTCCGTGATCTCGTCGCCGACCACCCGTCCGCGGCGGCGGCAGCCGGGGGAGGAGCCTCGGCATGAAAGCCGTGGTCATGGCCGGCGGCGAGGGCACCCGGCTGCGCCCGATGACGGCGAACCAGCCGAAGCCGCTCCTCCCGGTGGCCAACCGACCGATCATGGAACACGTGTTGCGGCTGCTGCGCCGACACGGCTTCAGCGAGACCGTGGTGACGGTGCAGTTCCTCGCGGCCTTGGTGCGCAACTACTTCGGCGACGGCGACGAGTTGGGCATGGACCTGCACTACGCGACGGAGGAGACGCCGCTCGGCACGGCCGGTTCCGTCAAGAACGCCGAGGCCATGCTCCGGGACGACGCCTTCCTCGTGATCAGCGGCGACGCCCTCACGGACATCGATCTGACCGCCATGGTGGAGTTCCACCGCGCGCACAGCGCCTTGGTCACGGTCGGGCTGACATCCGTGCCCGATCCGCTGGAGTTCGGCATCGTCATCACCCGGGAGGACGGTCGGATCGACCGTTTCCTGGAGAAGCCGACCTGGGGGCAGGTCTTCAGCGACACCGTCAATACGGGCATCTATGTCATGGAGCCCGAGGTCCTCGCGAGCGTTGCGGCCCGAGCGCCGGTGGACTGGTCCGGCGACGTCTTCCCAGCGTTGGTCACCGCGGGAGCGCCCGTCTTCGGGTACGTCGCCGACGGTTACTGGGAGGACGTCGGGACGCACCAGAGCTATCTGCGGGCTCAGGCCGACGTGCTCAACCGTCACGTCGACGTCGAGATCGACGGTTTCGAGGTCTCGCCCGGCGTGTGGGTGGCCGAGGGTGCCGAGGTCGACCCCGAGGCGGCGCTCAGCGGTCCCCTGCTGGTGGGGGACTACGCGAAGGTCGAGGCGGGCGCCGAGCTCCGGGAGTTCACGGTCCTCGGCGCGAACGTCGTCGTGAAGGGAGGGGCGTTCCTGCACCGCGCCGTCGTACACGACAACGTCTTCATCGGCCCGCAGGCCAACCTGCGCGGGTGCGTCGTGGGCAAGAACACCGACGTGATGCGGGCGGCCCGCATCGAGGAGGGCGCCGTCGTCGGGGACGAGTGCGTCATCGAGGAAGAGGCCTACCTCTCCCACGGGGTCAAGGTCTACCCCTTCAAGACCATCGAGGCAGGCGCAGTCGTCAACACCTCCGTGATCTGGGAGTCGCGTGGCCAGCGGGCACTCTTCGGCCCGCGCGGGGTGTCGGGCCTCGTCAACGTCGAGATCACGCCCGAGCATGCCGTCCGCCTCGCGTCGGCCTATGCGACGACGTTGCGCAAGGGCAGTGTGGTCACGACGTCGCGCGACGGATCCCGGGCCGCCCGCGCCCTCAAGCGGGCCGTGATCGCGGCGTTGACCGCGAGCGCCATCAACGTGCGGGATCTCGAGGTGACGCCCACGCCGGTCACCCGCTTCGTCGTCGCCACGGGCGACTCCGCTGGGGGGGTGATGCTCCGGACGACGCCGGGTGACCCCCAGTCCATCGACATCGTCTTCCTCGACGCCGAGGGCGCCGACCTCTCGCAGGGCGCTCAGCGCAAGCTCGAGCGGGTCTTCAGCCGGCAGGAGTTCCGCCGCGCCTTCCCCGGTGAGATCGCGGAACTGTCCTTCCCGTCCCGCAGCGTGGACGTCTACACGCAGGAGCTGGTGCGCAGCGTCGACATCGACGGTGTCCGCGAGGCGGGGCTCAAGGTGGTGCTGGACTGCGCCGGCGGGGCTGCCTCCCTCGTGCTTCCCACCCTGCTCGGGCGCATTGGCGTCGACGTCCTCACGGTGAACGGCCGCATCGACGAGGGGTCGACGACGGAGACGCTGGCCGAGCACATGCGCGACCTCGAGCGGCTCGGGGAGCTCGTGTCGAGTTCCCGGGCTGCCTTCGGGGTGCGTTTCGACCACGTCGCCGAGCGCATCTCGATCGTCGACGAGCGCGGGGACCTCGTACACGACGACAGGGCGTTGCTCGTCCTGCTCGACCTGGTGGCCGCCGAACGGCGCGCCGGCCGCATCGCCCTTCCGGTGACGACCACCAGGGTGGCGGAGCAGGTCACCGCCTTCCACGGTGTCGGCACCCAGTGGACTCGGACGTCGTCCGACGACCTGTCGCGCGCCGCCGGGAAACCGGGTGTGATCTTCGCCGGGGACGGTCGGGGTGGTTTCGTCGTTCCCGAGTTCTCCACCGCCGTCGACGGCATCGCGGCCTTCGCGCGCCTGCTCGGGCTCGTCGCCCGCACCAAGTTGACGCTCTCCCAGATCGACGCGCGCATCCCGCAGGCGCACGTCCTGCGTCGCTCCGTGGCGACGCCGTGGTCCATCAAGGGCGGCGTGATGCGCGCCGTGGTCGAGGCGGCCGCCGACCGCAGGATCGAGACCACCGACGGCGTTCGCGTGCTCGAGTCGGACGGGCGGTGGGTGCTGGTGCTGCCCGACCCGGCCGAGGCCGAGACGCACGTGTGGGCCGAGGCCTCCGACTCCTTCGCTGCCACGGCTCTGCTCGAACAGTGGGCAGAGGTCGTCGAGTCCGCCGGTCGCGCAGGACCCCCCGGCTAGGCTCACCCAGGCCGTGACCGCGGCCGCGGCGATGCGGAGGGAGGCCCGGTGTTCCCCGAGGACCGGAGCTACACGGCCGAGCATGAGTGGGCGCGCCTGGACGGCCCGCGAATCCGCGTGGGCATCACCGACTTCGCGCAGCAGTCCCTCGGAGACATCGTCTTCGTGAGCCTGCCGGCGCCGGGGGAGCGGGTCAGCTCGGGCCAGCCGCTCGGGGAGGTCGAGTCGACGAAGAGCGTGTCGGACGTCTATGCGCCGATGTCCGGCACCGTCGCCGCAAGGAACGAGGCGCTGGAGTCTGCTCCGGAATTGATCAACACCGACCCGTACGGCGACGGCTGGCTCATCGACATCGAGCCCGCGGGCGACGCCGAGGAGGTGCTCGCGGGCATGCTCGACGCCGCGAGCTACCGCAAGCACGTCGAGCAGGGCTAACGCAGCAGGACGACCCGTCGTATCGAAGTCTCAGTGTCGGGTTGATGTGGACAGTCGCCCTGGCGATCGCGCCAGGTTGACCCTGCTGCTTCCCGCCGCCTAACCTGCGGGCTCCGACAGGCCCGTTGCCCCAGGGTCTTCGCCCGGCACCGAGGAGGGCACTGCCCTGTGTTCTGCACCCGCTGCGGCCAGCAGAACCCGCCTGAGGCGCTGTACTGCGCCCGCTGCGGGACGGCTCTCGTGCGACCGGGTGGACCCGTCGCGGGCCCGGCGCCGGTGAGCGGCGCACCCGAGGCCGGGCAGGAGCAGGCCGCGGAACGTCCGGCTGAGCAGACCTCGACGATCTCGCTGACGGGCCTCGGGGGCGACGCCGAGCACGACGACGAAGCCGGCAGTGACGTCGCGGCCGTCGAGACGCTGCCACCGGGCTCCGCGCTGCTCGTGGTCAAGCGGGGACCCAACGCCGGCAGCCGCTTCTTGCTCGACCAGGACGTGACCACCGCCGGACGCCACCCCGAGAGCGACATCTTCCTCGACGACGTCACCGTGAGCCGCCGCCACGCGGAGTTCCGTCGCTCGGGCACGACCTTCGGCGTCCGCGACGTCGGCAGCCTCAACGGCACCTATCTGAACCGGGAACGCATCGACGACAATGAACTCGCCGGGGGCGACGAGGTGCAGATCGGCAAGTTCCGGCTGCTCTTCCTGCTCTCCGGCCGCCCGGACGGCGGGGCGGAGCCCGGCCTCGGATCGCAGACCGGGGCGCACGGGTGAGCGCCCCGGCGACGGCGGGCTCGGCTCGCAGCCCGGGCAAGTCGTTCCTGTCGATCGGAGAGGTGCTGGCCCTGCTACGCGGTGACTTCCCCGACGTCACCATCTCGAAGATTCGCTTCCTCGAGGCGGAGGGGCTGGTGGACCCGGAGCGCACCAACTCCGGCTATCGCAAGTTCAGCCGCGACGATGTCGCCCGGCTGCGCTACGTGCTGTCGGCGCAGCGCGATCACTACCTCCCGCTTCGGGTGATCAAGCAGCGACTGGAGGCCCTCGACCGTGGGCTCGAGCCGGGGGAGGGAGAGGGGGCGGCCCCCCGCGTCCCGCGGGCGCTCGTGGCCGTCGACGGCCTGCCCGGCCCGCAGGCGTTCGGACGGGAGGTCAGCGAGCTGCGACTGTCGCGTGCCGAACTGCTCGAGGCCGCCGGGCTCGCCGAGGCGCAGCTCGCCCAGCTCGAGCAGCACGGCCTGCTCTCAGCGCGCGCCGGTGGCAGTCACTACGACGGTGACGCCCTCATCGTCGCGTCCACGGCGGCGGAGATGGCTCGCTTCGGCATCGAACCGCGACACCTGCGTCCCTTCCGCAGCGCGGCCGACCGGGAGATCGGGCTGGTGCAGCAGGTCGTCACCCCGCTCGTCCGCCAGCGCAACCCGGAGGCCCGGGCGCGCGCCGAGGAGGTCGCCCGCGAGCTCGCGTCGCTGTCCGTGCGACTGCACGCCGCGCTCGTGAAGGCCGGTCTGCGACCCACCTTCTCGCGGTAGAGAACTGCCGGGCGGCGCCTGCGCCGGCCGCCGGGGGCGCGAGGGACGAGATGCCCCGACGGGTAGGGTTCGCCCTCCGGGATCGCAGAGCGGGAAGGGCGGACGCGTGCAGGAGTTGAGCGTCGTCGGGGTCCGGCTGGAGCTGCCCTCCAACCAGCCGATCGTCCTGCTGAAGGAGGTCAGCGGGGAGCGCTACCTGCCGATCTGGATCGGCGCCGTCGAGGCCACCGCCATCGCCTTCGCCCAGCAGGGCGTGACGACGGCGCGCCCGATGACCCACGACCTGTTCCGCGACGTGCTGCAGGCCCTCGATGCCGCCGTGGCCCGGGTCGTCATCACCGATCTGCAGGACGGCGTCTTCTTCGCCACCCTCATCTTCGGAAACGGGGTCGAGGTTTCCGCCCGCCCGAGCGACGCCATCGCCTTGGCGATGCGGCTGTCCGTCCCGGTCTTCAGCGAGGAGGCAGTGCTCTCCGAGGCCGGCATCGAGGTGCCCAGCGAAGGCGGGGACCAGGAGAACGAGGTCGAGAAGTTCCGAGAGTTCCTGGAGAACATCTCGCCCGACGACTTCGGGTCCTAGCCGCGGTGCCTGTCATCGCAACCCTGGCCTCGCGACACGCCGTCGGAGTCGTTGACCTGCCCGGTCGAGCTGCCTACCGTGCGGTTTCGATGAGCGAGCGAGCGAGCCTTCCGCCTGCCGGGCGCTGTCGTCGGGGTCGCGCCCCCGCGCGGCGGGGAGGAGTGGGGTGAGCAGCGGCCCCGATACGGGTGAGGCGCGCTCAGGCCAGGGCGAGCTCTTCCCCGGCCTGCGACCGGCGGCGGCCGACGACCTCGGCTATCGGGTGCCGACCGTGCTGCAGGCGGCAGGCATCACCTACCGACAGCTGGACTATTGGGCCCGCACGGGTCTGGTGCTGCCCAGCGTCCGAGACGCGACCGGATCGGGCAGCCAGCGCCTCTATTCCTTCCGCGATGTCGTCGTGCTCAAGGTCGTCAAGAAGTTGCTGGACGCCGGGGTATCGCTTCGCAACGTTCGCGCGGCGGTGGAGCACCTGCGGGCCCGCGGCGTGGCTGAGCTCGCCCAGATGACCCTGGTCTCCGACGGCAGCACGATCTATGAGTGCAGTTCCGCCGACGAGGTCTTCGACTTGCTGCACGGTGGGCAGGCCGTGCTCCAGGTGGTCCCCGTGGCGCGCACGCTCGCCGAGGTGGGGGGAACCCTCGCGCCCTTCCCCGGTGAGCGTGCCGATGGGGACCCGGCAGCGGAGCGCGCAGCCGTGGCGGCGGGTCGCTCCGACGAGCTCGCGCAGCGCCGGAGTCGGCGCACCGCGGTCTGACGGGGGGACGCGCTCAGGCGGCCAGGCGCTCGAGGTGCCGGTGATAGCCCGGACCGGGGACGACGGCGTGGCCGTTGGGAAGCAGGTCGCCACGGTCGTCGAAGGCCACCACACCGTTGCAGAGCAGGCTCCATCCCTGCTCCGGGTGACCGGCGACGACGCGGGCCGCGTCGCGGTCGGCCGCGTCGGCGGTGGGGCAAAGGGGCCTGTGCTGGCACATTGGCGTGCTCCTGCGCGTTTCCGGCTGCGGTAGCCCCGCCTGCCGGGGCACATCAGAGGCATCGGCCCTCTGCCAGGAGGCCCTTAGCGCCCGAACGGCCGCTCTCGCTCAGGTCCGTCCGCGTCGCTGCGCGTGACCCAGGCTGGACGCGGGCGGCACCCACGTCGCGTGCTGCACCGGGAAACCCTCCGCGCGCAGCTCACCCACCACCTCCGGGTCGTCGTCGACCACGACCGCGATTCGTCGCCTCGCGGCGAGGGTGCGCAGGGCGTCGCGCTTGGTCAGCCGGGCCGGCCGCCGGTCGGTGTCGCCCCGCATCAGCAGCTCGCCGGACGGCAGCCCCTGGGCCCCCAGCCATCCGGCGGTCAGGTTCCGCGTGCGCTCAGGCCGACCGGTCAACCACACCACGTCGTGCTCCTGCGCAAGGCCGAGGACGAGCGCCACCCCCTCAGACAGTGGCGGATCGTCAGCCGCCGCCGCGAAGAAGCTGTCCCAGTCCTTGCCGCCACCGCTGATCAGCGGGAGCCGGTGCCGCACGTCGGCCACGACGCCGTCGATGTCCACCACGGCGACCGCCCGGTCCTCCCGGCTCCCGGTCAGGCGACCGCCTCCACCGGCCGGGGATCGGGAGCCGGCCGGTCGGGGATCGGGGGGGCGTCCCGGCGTCGCAGCACCCGGCCGTCGGGCCCCAGCGCACCACGGGCGGCCGCTTCCACCACATCGCCGTCGACCGTCTCGTGTTCCAGCAGACTGGCCGTCAGGTCGTCGAGGGCGCTGCGGTGCTCGGTCAGCAGGCGGACGGCACGCGACTCGGCCTCCCGCAGCAGCCGCGCGACCTCCGTGTCGACGACGCGCTGCGTGTCCTCGGAGTACGCCCGCGACGTCAGCTGCTCCCCACCGAGGTACTGCGGCGAGCCGGATGAATAGCCCACCGGTCCCAGCTCGGGGGACAGCCCGAACTCGCGCACCATGCGGGTCGCCAGATCGGTGGCGGACTGCAGATCGTTCGCCGCCCCGGAGCTGCCAGCACCGAAGACGACGAGCTCCGCGGCGCGGCCACCCAAGCGCACCCCGAGGGCGGCCTGCAGATAGGCCTCGGAGTAGAGGTGACGCTCGGCTTCCGGCAGCTGCTCGGTGACCCCGAGGGCCATCCCGGAGGGCAGGATCGTCACCTTGGCCACCGGGTCGGCCTCCGGCTGCAGCACCGCGAGCAACGCGTGCCCCGACTCGTGCACCGCGACGCGCTCCTTTTCCTCCGGCAGCAGCACGTTGGAACCCTGGCGCTGGCCCAGCAGCAGGCGGTCCCTGGCCTCGTCGAGGTCCGCCGCCCGGATGTCTTCCCGCCCGGCCCTTACCGCGACGATCGCGGCCTCGTTCAGCAGGTTGGCGAGGTCCGCGCCGCTGAAGCCCGGCGTACCCCTCGCGACGACGCTCAGGTCGGCGTCGGGAGCCAACTGCTTCCCGCGCGCGTGGACGACGAGGATGTCGCGCCGTTCGGTCTGCATGGGCAGCGGTACGGCGACCTGCCGGTCGAACCGCCCCGGCCGGAGCAGGGCCGGATCGAGGGTCTCCGGACGGTTCGTCGCCGCGATCACCACGACCCCGGTGTCGGTGTCGAAGCCGTCCATCTCGGCGAGCATCTGGTTGAGGGTCTGCTCCCGCTCGTCGTTGCCGATCACGCCGCCGCCGCGCCGCTGCCCGATGGCGTCGACCTCGTCGATGAAGACGATCGACGGGGCACGCTTGCGCGCCTCCGCGAAGAGGTCGCGGACGCGGGCTGCCCCCACGCCCACGAACATCTCGACGAAGGACGACCCGGTCACGGCGAGGAAGGGCACGTCGGCTTCACCGGCGACGGCCCGCGCGAGCAGCGTCTTGCCCGTGCCGGGGGGGCCGGCCATGAGCACGCCGCGCGGCCCCTTGGCGCCGGCCCGCTTGTAGCGGTCGGGGTGCCGGAGGAAGTCGACGACCTCCGCGACCTCCTGCTTCACTCCTTCATAGCCGGCGACGTCGGCGAAGCGGGTGGCCGGGCGCTCGGCGTCGACGACCTTCGCGCGGGACTTCCCGATGCCGCCGAGCCCGCCGAGGCCCGACATCTGCTTGCGGGCCGCACGCCCGATGTAGACGAAGAAGCCCACGAACAACAGCAGCGGCAGGAGCCCGAGCAACACGGACAGCGCGCTGTTGCCGGCCTGCGCGCCCTTGTAGGGCACCCGCTTGTCGTTCAGCAGGGCGACGAAGGCGCCGTTGTCGTCGACTCCCGTCGAGCGGAAGGAGGCGCCGTCGGTGTAGCGCCCCTCGACGGAGCGGTCACTGAAGATCGTGACGTCCTTGATGCGCCCGTCGGTCACCTGCTGGCGCAGGTCGGAGAACTGGACCTGCCGGGCGCCGGTCGTGACCAGGCCGGGGCCGAAGATGAGCAGCAGGCTGACCACGACCCCCGCCGGGATGAGGAAGCGGCGCCAGGCGGGCGGCGGCGGCGGGGCCGGCGCTGCCGGCTTGTCCGGCGGCGGGCCGGAGTTGGCCTTGGCGGTCATGGCGCCTCCTGGGCGGGGCCGTGCGCGAGGTCGTGCCGTCGGTGGGGTGGCGCTGACGCTGCGGTGCGCTGGCTCCTACGATGAACGTGACCGCGGGGCCTCCTGCTCCCGCCGACCTGTGAGGAGCCTCAGGACGTGGCTGGCGAGGGCGAAGGTCATGGGCGGACGACGGCGTCGGCGTGGGTGGCGGTCCTGCTGATGATCGTGGGCTTCAGCCTGTGCGTGCTCGCCCTTCCGGTGCGCGACGCTCGGTTGCCGCTGCTGATCGCTGGCGGCGTCATCGGTCTCGCCGGGATCGTGCTGGGCAAGGTGGCGAACATCCTCGGCCAGGTCGAATAGCGCTCACGCCGCGGAGGCGCGCGCCAGGGCGTCGTACTCGTCGTCGGTGAGCCGCACACCGGCCGCGGCGCAGTTTTCCTCCAGGTGCGCCACGGAACTCGTCCCGGGGATCGGCAGCATGACGGGGCTGCGCCGCAGCAGCCACGCCAGGGCCAGCTGGGCGACGCTCGCATCGTGGGCCTTCGCCACCTCGTCGAGCGGGCCCCCCGGCTTGGCGAGGTCGCCGGCGGCGACCGGAAACCAAGGGATGAAGCCGATGCCTTCGGCCTCGCAATGCTCGAGAACGCCCTCGCTCTGGCGGTTCCCCAGGTTGTAGAGGTTCTGCACCGACACGATCGGGAGCACCTCCTGCGCCGCGCGAATCTCCTCGACGCCCACTTCGGACAAGCCCACGTGGCGCACCTTGCCCTCGTCCTGGAAGTCCTTGAGCGCCCCGAACTGGTCCTCCGCCGGCACCGCCGGGTCGATGCGGTGCAGCTGGTAGAGGTCGATGGTCTCCAGGCCGAGCCGCCGCAGGCTCATCTCGACGCACTGGCGCAGGTATGCCGGGCGCCCGCAAGGCGGCCACTGCTCGGGCCCGGTGCGCAGCAGCCCCCCCTTCGTGGCGATGACCAGGTCGTCCGGGTAGGGGTGCAGCGCCTCGCGGATGAGGTCTTCGCTGATGAAGGGGCCGTAGGAGTCGGCCGTGTCGATGAGGGTCACGCCGAGCTCGACGGCCCGCCGCAGCACCCGCACGGACTCGTCGTGGTCCTCGGGTGGCCCCCAGATGCCCTTGCCCGTGATGCGCATGGCGCCGTAGCCGAGGCGCACCACGTCGAGGTCACCGCCGAGTGTGCAGGTGCCGCCGGCCGCCGCGGGGCGGGCGTCGGTGGAGGTGGTGGTCATGGCGCCAGCGTGCCCCGTCCGTCCGCCGGCACGCGCGCGGGGCGCACATGACGCACGGTGATGGCCATCCGCGGCCCTGCGGAGGCCACCTTGGGGACGGCGTGCAGCCAGTCGTGCTGCACCGCACCGCCCATCACGACCAGGTCGCCGGGTCCTGGCGTCAGCGTGAGGCCCCCGCCACCGCCGCGCGGCCGGAGCAGGAAGCGGCGGCGCGCGCCGAGGCTCACGGTCGCCACCAAGGGGTTGCGCACCTGGCTGCCGACACGGTCGCCATGCCAGGCGACGCTGTCCCGGCCGTCGCGGTAGAGATTCACGCCGACGCTGTCGAAGCCCACGGCGTAGCGCCCGTCGAGGGTCGCGCGCACCTGCTCCAGGGCCTCGGGCAGCTCCCCGTTGCGCCAGCGCGCCGTCAGCCGCGGCTCCGGGACCAGCGCGCCGATCATGACCACCTGACGCGCCTGCCACTCCGCCGCGGCCAGCAGGTCGGCGAACACCCGGTCGGACCCCGCGAGCCAACCGGGCACGTGGTCCACCCAGCAGCAGGCGTCGAGGCGGTGCCGGACGAGCCCGGTGAAGGCGCCATCGACGCCGCAGCTGCCCTCGTCGAGCAGGGACGGCTGCCAGGCGAGCCGCGGCCGCACCGCCACCTCGAACACGCGTGCGAGGCTACGGCGTACCCGCTTGCATCGCAACTGACCACCGTGCTTTCCTGATGGCGTGGACCTCATCGTCTGGGCCATCCCGGGCTTCCTCGTGCTGCTGCTGCTCGAGGCCCTGGCCTACCGGCTGCTGCCCGACGAGGGTGACCCGGGGGAGCGCCGCCAGGGCTACGCCGCGCGGGACACGGCCACCAACATCGGGATGGGGCTCGGCAACCTCGCCGTCAACGCCGGCTGGAAGGCCGTCGTCCTGGCGGTCTACGCGGGGCTCTACGCCGTCACGCCGCTGCGGCTCGACCCGGGGGACTGGCGCACCTGGGCGCTGCTGTTCCTCCTCGACGACCTCTGCTACTACGCCTTCCACCGCGTGCACCACGAGGTGCGCCTGTTCTGGGCCAGCCACGTCGTGCACCACTCCAGCGGGCGCTACAACCTGTCCACCGCCGTGCGCCAGACGTGGACGCCGATGACGGGATTGCCCTTCTGGCTCATGCTGCCGCTGCTGGGCTTCGCGCCGTGGATGGTCCTGACCATGCAGTCGGTGAGCCTGATCTACCAGTTCTGGGTGCACACCGAGCGGGTACGGCGCCTCGGCCCGCTGGAGTGGGTGCTGAACACCCCGTCGCACCACCGCGTCCACCACGGCAGCAACAAGGGCTACCTCGACACCAACTACGGCGGCACGCTGATCGTCTGGGACCGCCTCTTCGGCACTTTCACCCCCGAGCGCGAGCCGGTGGTCTACGGGCTCACGACCCCGCTGACCACGGCCAACCCCTTGCGGGTGGCCTTCCACGAATGGGCGGCCATCGGCCGGGACCTGCATCGGTCCCGCAGCTGGCGGCAGCGGGCCGGATATCTGCTGCGCCGCCCGGGTTGGAGCCCGCGCACCACCTGAGCTGGCCGCCCCGCTTCGACGCCGCGCTTCGACGCGCGGGCTAGGACGCGCTGGCTAGGTTGCGCGCGGTGGTTGCCGTCCTGCTGGCCTTGGTCACGGCGGTCACCTACGGCGTCGCGAACTACCTCGGACCGTTGCTGGCGCGGCGCGTCCCGCTCGCGACGGTGCTCCTCGTGGGTCAGCTGGCGGCCCTCGGGACCGGCACCTTCGCCTTCGGCGAGGCCTTCCGGCGCGGACTGCTCGCCGTCGTCTCCGTCATCGCGACCCTCAACCCGGTGGTCACCGTGGGGCTGGCGCTGCTGCTGCTGCGCGAGCGGTTCCGCCGCGCTCAGCAGGCGGGTGTCGTCGTCGCCCTGGCCGGGGTCGTCATGCTCGCGGCCGCTGAGGCGCCAACGGCGTCGGCGATGTGTCGGTGTCCGCCGTCTCGTCACCGGACTGTGTGCCGGCTCACACCACGGCAGCGCTTGCAATAGTTAGCGCATGGCCGTCGTGGGTAGGTCACCGGACGGCGGCGTCAGCACCCCGGCAGCCCCACGCCGGCAGGGGGCACGAGACGCCCGCTCACCAGACATCCGATGAGAGGAACCACGCATGAGTGCAACCGACGCGAGCGGCGGTGACAAGGCCGGCGACGCGCGTGGCTCGCTGCTGCGCGGCCTGGCCGGCAAGGCCAAGGAGGTCGCCGGCGCGGTCACCGGCAACGACTCGCTGACGGCCGAAGGCCAGCTGCAGCAGGCCGAGGTCAAGGCTCGGCGCGAAGCGGCGGCGACCGAGGCGGTAGCCGAGGTCGAGCGCGGCGCCGCCCAGGAGCAGATCGCCCGCCAGCAGCAGACGGCGGCACAGCAGCGGCAGGACGCACAGTCCGAGGCGAGCCGCGAGGTCGCAGCCGCGCAGCGTGAGAAGGCCGCGCGCGAGGTGGACGCAGAGCTTGCCGCCGAACGACAGGCCGACGGTGCCGAGGCGATGGCCGAGGTGCGGGCCCGCCAGCGCCGCCAGGAGGCCGACACCGAGCTGGCGCAGGACCTCACCGCCGCCGCCCGCGACGAGGCGCAGGCCCACCGGCAGCACGAGCAAGAGCTCGCCGCGGCGAACGCCACAGAGCAGGCAGCCGCCCGGGCCAAGGCCGAGGCCGACCGGCTCGCCACCGAGGCAGCACGGTCCTGACGGGGCGCTCGTTCCGAGAGCGCGCACCCCGTCCACCCCTGATCCGAGGAGAAACATGAACGTCGCCACCCTGCCGCGCACCGTGCTGCGCGCGGAATACACAGCTCTGCGGCTGCCCAGCCGGCTCATCGAGCAGCGCCTCCTGGCGCGACTGCCCGCCTCCGACCCCCGCCGACTCGGCGTCGAGCGGGCCCTGGGCAAGGTGGACGCCCTCGCCGGGCGCGTGCTCGGTGACGACGTGCTGGCGCAGCGCGGGGCCACCCTGCAGGCCCACGCCGACACCGCGGCGAAGGCCGCTCAGCTCG
>JAABUT010000788.1_pt1 | contig 20611 bp, 19 predicted proteins | sample 5559281 | NCBI WGS metagenome assembly JAABUT01 (sample SAMN10711880, study PRJNA513359) | rock metagenome | isolation source: Antarctica rocks | place: Antarctica: Victoria Land, Ricker Hills nord | collected 2016-01-04
CAGGACCGCGGGTGCGAGACCAGCAAAGGCCCGGCGAACCGGGAAGCCCTCGCCCTCGTAGCCCTGGGGCGCGGTGGTGACCGAGCGCACCGCGCGCTCGACATCGCCAAGCGAGGCGGCGGGAACACGCGCGAGGGTCAGGGTGTCGGCGGTGACGGCGGCCATGGTGTGCTCCTGATGTTTGCGATTGCAACTACTGTGCCCAACCGGGCGGGGTCGCGCAACCTTCCCGGCTAGCATCGCCGGACCGACGTGAGGAGCGCTGAGCTGAGGAGCACCGTGGACGCGCCCGTCCTGCGTACCGCCGCCGATCCGGCCGGCGAGGCGTTCACGCGCAACACCGCGCACCACCTCGCACTGGTGGCCCACCTGCACGAGACCCTCGCGGCTGCTGCGCTCGGTGGCCCACAGGCCAGCCGGGAGCGGCACGTCTCCCGCGGAAAGCTCCTGCCTCGCGACCGCGTCGACGCGCTGCTGGACCGCGGCAGTGCCTTCCTCGAGCTCAGTCCCCTCGCCGCGCACGAGATGTACGACGGGCAGGCGCCCGGTGCCGGGATCATCACCGGCGTGGGGCGGGTGGCCGGCCGCGAGTGCGTCGTGGTGGCCAACGACGCCACCGTCAAGGGCGGCACCTACTACCCCATGACGGTCAAGAAGCACCTGCGCGCCCAGGAGGTCGCGCTGCACAACCGGCTGCCCTGCCTGTACCTCGTCGACTCCGGCGGCGCGTTCCTGCCCGAGCAGGACGAGGTCTTCCCGGACCGCGAGCACTTCGGCCGGATCTTCTACAACCAGGCGACGATGAGCGCTCAGGGCATCCCACAGATAGCGGCGGTCCTGGGCTCGTGCACCGCCGGCGGCGCCTACGTCCCGGCCATGGCCGACGAGGCCGTCATCGTGCGCGACCAGGGCACCATCTTCCTGGGTGGCCCGCCGCTGGTGAAGGCCGCGACCGGTGAGGTCGTGACCGCCGAGGACCTGGGCGGCGGCCTGCTGCACAGCAAGACCTCGGGGGTCACCGACCATCTCGCCGACGACGACGCGCACGCCCTGCGCATCGTGCGCTCCATCGTCGCGACCTTCGCTCCCCGCCCCGACCGGCCGTGGGCGGTCGAACCGGGCCAACCACCGGCACTGCCCGAGGGCGAGCTCTACGGCGTCGTCCCCGCCGACCCCCGTACGCCGTACGACGTGCGGGAGGTCATCGGCCGGCTGGTGGACGGCAGCCGGTTCCAGGAGTTCAAGAAGGAGTACGGCGCGACGCTGGTCTGCGGCTTCGCGCACGTGCACGGCCACCCGGTCGGGATCGTGGCCAACAACGGCGTGCTGTTCAGCGAGTCCGCCCTCAAGGGCGCGCACTTCGTGGAGCTCTGCGACCAGCGTCAGGTGCCGCTGCTGTTCCTGCAGAACATCACCGGCTTCATGGTGGGCCGGGAGTACGAGGCCGGCGGCATCGCCAAGTCGGGCGCCAAGATGGTGACGGCGGTGGCGTGCGCGCGCGTCCCGAAGCTGACCGTCGTCATCGGCGGCTCCTTCGGTGCGGGCAACTACTCGATGTGCGGCCGGGCCTACAGCCCCCGGTTCCTGTGGATGTGGCCGGGCGCGCGGATCTCGGTGATGGGCGGCGAGCAGGCCGCGTCGGTGCTGGCGACGATCCGCCGGGACGCCCTCGGGGATGCCTGGTCCGCCCAGGCCGAGGAGGCGTTCAAGGAGCCGGTCCGCCAGCAGTACGAGGACCAGGGCAACCCGTACTACTCCACGGCCCGGCTGTGGGACGACGGCGTCATCGACCCCCGCGACACCCGAACCGTGGTCGGTCTGGCGCTGTCGGCGGCGGCCAACGCCGCGCTGGAGCCGGTCCGCTACGGCGTCTTCCGGATGTGACCGCGATGTTCAGCACGGTCCTGGTGGCCAACCGCGGGGAGATCGCGGTCCGCGTCCTGCGCACCCTGCGCCAGATGGGCATCCGCTCGGTCGCGGTCTACAGCGACGCGGACGCCGGGGCGCGCCACGTGCGTGCGGCCGACACCGCCGTACGCCTCGGTCCGGCGCCTGCCCGCGAGAGCTACCTCAGCATCGAGCGCATCCTCGCCGCGTGCCGGGTCTCCGGCGCCCAGGCCGTGCACCCGGGGTACGGCTTCCTCGCCGAGAACGCCTCCTTCGCCGAGGCCTGTGCGGCCGCCGGCGTCGTGTTCATCGGGCCGCCGGTGCACGCGGTCCAGGTCATGGGCGACAAGATCCGTGCCAAGCAAGCGGTCTCGGCCGCCGGCGTTCCCGTCGTGCCCGGTCGCACCGAGCCCGGCATGACCGACGCCGACCTGGTCGCGGCCGCGGACGAGGTCGGCTTCCCGGTCCTGGTCAAGCCGTCGGCCGGCGGCGGCGGCAAGGGCATGCACCTGGTCGCGGACCCCTCCGACCTGGCGGACGCGCTGGTCTCCGCCCGCCGCGAGGCGTCGTCATCCTTCGGTGACGACACGCTGTTCCTGGAGCGGTACGTCGCGCGGCCGCGACACATCGAGGTGCAGGTGCTGGCCGACGCGCACGGCACTACGCTGCACCTGGGGGAGCGCGAGTGCAGCCTGCAGCGGCGGCACCAGAAGGTGGTCGAGGAGGCGCCGTCGCCCCTGCTGGACGAGGTGACCCGAACGCGCATCGGGCGGGCTGCGGTCGAGACCGCGCGCGCCGTCGGCTACACCGGCGCCGGGACCGTGGAGTTCATCGTCGCGGCGGACCGACCGGAGGAGTTCTTCTTCCTGGAAATGAACACCCGGCTGCAGGTCGAGCACCCGGTCACCGAGCTCGTCACCGGCGTCGACCTGGTCGAGCAGCAGATCCGGGTGGCCGCCGGGCTACCGCTGCCGTTCGGCCAGGACGACCTGCGGCGAAACGGTCATGCCGTCGAGGTGCGGACCTACGCCGAGGACCCGAGCCGCGGGTTCCTGCCGACCGGCGGCACCGTCCTGCAGCTGCACGAGCCGGTGGGGGAGCACGTGCGGGTGGACAGCGGGCTGCTGGCCGGCACGGTCGTCGGCAGCAGCTACGACCCGATGCTCAACAAGGTCATCGCGTGGGGCCCGGACCGGCCCACGGCCCTGGCCCGGCTCGATCGCGCCCTGGCCGACCAGGTCGTGCTCGGCGTCGGCACCAACACCGCTTTCCTGCGCCGCCTGCTCGCCCACCCCGACGTGCAGGCCGGGCGCCTGGACACCGGACTCGTCCAGCGGCACCTTGACGCCCTCACGAGCTCGACCGTCCCGCGCGAGGCCCTGGCGGCGTACGTCCTGCGCGAAGTCCTGCAGCCCGCCGGCGACGACCCGTGGGACGCGCCCTCGGCGTGGCGCCCCACCGGCCCAGCGGCGCTGACGTGGCTGCTCGCGCTACCCGGCGGCGCGACGGCCGGCGTCGTGCTGCGCAGGGGACTCGTGGCCGTCGACGGCCACGAGCCCTTTGCGGCGAAGGCGGAGCTGGTCGACGGCGGCCTGCTGCTCACCGTCGACGGCCTGACCTCGACGTGGGCCTGCGCGAGCGACGGGCCGGTGGTCTGGTTGGGGCACGACGGGGCGTCGTGGGCTCTGTCGGAGCAGGTCCGTACGGTCCGGGCGCAGACTGCAGGAGAGCATGACGGCGAAGTCCGCAGCCCGATGCCGGGCAGCGTCATCGCCGTGCAGGTCGGCGCCGGCGAGGCGGTCACAGCCGGTCAGCCACTGGTCCTGGTGGAGGCGATGAAGATGGAGCACACCCTTCCCGCGCCGTACGACGGGGTGGTGGCCGAGCTGCTGGTCCGGGTCGGCGAACAGGTCGCCGTCGACCAGCTGCTCTGCAGGGTCTCGGCAGGCCCGGTGACCCCGTGACACCACGTGTGGCGACCCCGTGACCGCGACTGCGCATCCCGTGACCCCGCTGCCGGGTCTGCCAGCGCGCGTGACGGTGTACGAGGTCGGACCGCGCGACGGGCTGCAGAACGAGAAGCGCGTCATCGACGTCGAGGTGAAGGCCGAGTTCGTCCGGCGCCTGCTGGCGGCCGGGCACACGGCGGTGGAGACCACCAGCTTCGTGTCGCCGACCTGGGTGCCCCAGCTGGCCGACGCCGCGCAGCTGCTGGCGCTGCTCGGACCTGCGCCCGGTGGCGTACGGCTGCCGGTGCTCGTGCCGAACGAGAAGGGTCTGGACCGCGCGCTCGAGGCCGGTGTCGGGGAGGTCGCGGTGTTCGGCAGCGCGACCGAGACCTTTGCCAGGAAGAACCTGAACCGCACCGTCGCAGAGTCGCTGGCGATGTTCGCGCCCGTGATCGCCCGGGCGCGTCGCGAGGGCCTGGCGGTGCGCGGGTACCTGTCGATGTGCTTCGGCGACCCGTGGGAGGGCGCCGTCGAGCCGACCGTCGTCGCCGGCCACGCCCGCACGCTGTTCGACCTGGGCGTGACCGAGCTGTCGCTCGGCGACACGATCGGCGTCGGCACGCCCGGCCAGGTCCTCGCCCTGCTCGACGCCCTGGCTGCGGAGCCCGTCGATGTTGGGTTGTTGGCGGTGCACTTCCACGACACCTACGGCCAGGCCCTCGCCAACACCCTCGTCGCCCTGCAGCACGGTGTCACCACCGTCGACTCCAGCGCCGGCGGGCTGGGCGGCTGCCCGTACGCCGAGAGCGCCACCGGCAACCTCGCGACCGAGGACCTGCTCTGGCAGCTGCACGGTCTCGGCATCTCGACCGGTGTCGACCTCGACGCCCTCGTGCAGACCAGCCTGTGGATGGCCGAGCAGCTTGGGCGCCCCAGCCCGTCCCGTGCCGTACAGGCCCGGGGGCCTGCTGCGACCGCGCACGTCCCCCCGGCGCACACCCCACCGACGCACACCCCACCGACGAAGGAGCCCTGATGCTCGACACCCGCCTGACCGACGAGCAGCAGTCGTTGCGCAAGACGGTCGAGGAGTTCGCCAACGAGGTCGTGGCGCCGGTCGCCGCGCACCACGACAGGACAGCCACCTTCCCGTACGCCGTCGTGCGGCAGATGGGCGAGATGGGCCTGTTCGGCCTGCCCTTCCCCGAGCAGTACGGCGGGATGGGCGGCGACTACTTCACCCTGTGCCTGGCCCTGGAGGAGCTCGCCCGCGTCGACCAGTCGGTCGCGATCACGTTGGAGGCCGGCGTCTCGCTCGGCGCGATGCCCGTCTTCCGGTTCGGCACCGAGGCGCAGAAGCAGCAGTGGCTGCCCTCGCTCACCGCCGGCACCGCGCTCGGCGCGTTCGGCCTGACCGAGCCGGGCGCGGGCAGCGACGCCGGCGGAACCCGTACCTCGGCCGTGCTCGAGGACGGGTCGTGGCGGATCAACGGCAGCAAGGAGTTCATCACCAACAGCGGCACCGACATCACGACGCTGGTCACGTGTACCGCCGTGACCGGTCAGCAGGCCGGGGGCCGCAAGGAGATCAGCTCGTTCCTCGTCCCCGTCCCGACGCCGGGCTTCACCGTGCAGCCGGCGTACGACAAGGTCGGCTGGCACGCCAGCGACACGCACCCGCTGTCGTTCGCCGACGTCCGCGTGCCCGAGGAGAATCTGCTCGGGGAGCGCGGCCGCGGCTACGCGAACTTCCTGCACATCCTGGATGAGGGGCGCATCGCCATCAGCGCGCTGTCGGTCGGCGCGGCGCAGGGCTGCGTCGATGAGAGCGTGAAGTACGCCCGGCAGCGCGAGGCGTTCGGCCGCCCCATCGCGCAGCACCAGGCCATCGCGTTCAAGATCGCGCGCATGGAGGCGCGCGCCCACGGCGCCCGGACCGCCTACTACGACGCGGCCGCCAGAATGCTCGCCGGCCTGCCGTTCAAGAAGGAGGCCGCGATCGCCAAGCTCATCTCCGGCGAGGCGGCCATGGACAACGCCCGGGACGCCACCCAGGTGCACGGCGGGTATGGCTACATCAACGACTTCCCGGTCGCTCGGCACTACCGCGACTCCAAGATCCTGGAGATCGGCGAGGGGACGACCGAGGTCCAACTGATGCTCGTCGCCCGCGAGCTCGGCCTGTAGATCGTCCCCTTTCGTCCCTTCCTCTAGCCTGTGCCGTCACCGACGACGAAGGGGACGCCGTGAGGGACAAGAACGCCAGGGCATTGAGCGCGGAGCTGGGCGGCCTGCCGGTGTTCGCCGGGCTCGGCGGCGGGGCGGTCGACGCCCTCGTCGACGCCGGCCGCCTCGTGCACCTGCCGTCGAACTGGGCCCTGATTGCCGAGAACACCCCCGCCGACTCGGTGTACGTCCTGCTGGGAGGGACCACCGAGGTCCGGCACGGCAAGGACGTGCTGGCGACGCTCGGGGCCGGTTCGCTCGTGGGCGAGGCCGCGATCGTGGCCAGCCGCCGCCGCAACGCGACGGTCGTGAGCGTGAGCGACGTACGCGCGCTACGCGTTGGCTACGACGAGCTCAACGCGGTGTTCGCCAAGCACCCCTCGGTGCAGCAGCGCGTCACCGCTGAGTGGGAGCGCCGCTCAGCCGCTGCCAAGTAGCGAGGCCCGCTCAGGACGCGAACCCCCGTTCCGCGCGCGGCGCCGCTCGCCGCTTCGCCGCGCGCCGCGCCGGACCCCACCTCTCCGCGCCAGTCCCCCTGCCGCTGCCCGCCGCTTCGCGGGCCGCGCGCCCGCCGCGCGAGCGCGGGCCGCTGCCCACCCGCTTCGCGGGCCGCGCGCCCCGCCGCGCCGCGCGAGCGCGGGCCGCTGCCCACCGCCGCCGCCCGGACGATCGCCGGTCCTTCCACCAGCACAACGGCAGGTCGGCGAGGCGGCTGGAAACTTCGCTGAGCCTGCCGCTCGTGCCCGACTCTGCACGTGGGGGCCTCCGACCTGCTATTGCGCTGGTGACGCGTTGTCCACAGGCACGCGTTGAGTCGTGGCTCGGAGCGGCAGGCTGAGTGCGTGCAGGAGCAGGAGTTTTGCGGGCCCCATGCGGTCTCCGACGCGAGCTGTTGGGTCGAGGCCTGACCCGCTTCCGACTGACCGCGGCTGTGGCCAGCGGCGAGCTCGTACGGTGCGTCGCGGCGTCTACGCTGCCGCGCCGCTGACCCCACGCGGACGGCACCTGCTCTCCGGTGGCCGCGCGGATCCGGCCTACGTGGAACAGGTGCGCGCGGTACTGCTCTCGCTCGGGAGCACGGCGGCTGCCTCTGGGCGCACCGCGGCTGTGTTGTGGGGCTTTGACCTTGCTGTTGAGCCGCGCGACGTCGAGGTCCACGTGGCTGCCGGGAGGACGCACGTGCGCCTGGACGGTGTGGTCGTCCATGCCCGTGACCTTCGGGCGTGCGAGGTGCGGGTCGTGCCGGGTCACGGTCGATGCGCCTGACCGGCGCTGCAGCCACGGTGGTGGAGTGCGCACTGACCCGGCCTCTCGCCGAAGGCGTGGCCGTCGCCGACAGTGCCCTGCGCAGCGGCCAGATGAGCGTCGAGGAACTCGTGCGTGCCGTCGATGCGCACGCCGGCCGACCGGGAGCGCGGCGGCTTCGCCACGTCCTGAGCCTTGTTGATCCGGGCTGCGAGTCCGTTCTGGAGTCCCTGTGCGGGTACTGCTCGTGACTCACGGCATGTTGCCCCTGTCGCAGCACCTTCTGCTGACACGAGCCCGGGCAGCCGTGGCGAGAGCCGACTTTGCGTGGCCGGACGCGCGGCTGCTGCTGGAGTGCGACGGCCGGCGGTGGCACGACCCGGCGGATGCCCGGGACCGCGACCGGCGGCGGGACAACGAGGTCGTGCGGCTCGGCTGGCGGGTGCTGCGGGTGTCGCGGGACGAGGTGGTACGTCACCCGGTCTTCGTGGTGCAACTGATCAGGGATGCCCTGCTTGCCGGTATAGCGGCATAGACCAGCACAACAGCAGGTCGGCGGTACGGGTGCAGGCCGGACCGAGCGTGCCGACAGCGGCCGAGGCCCTCGATCCGCTCGCCACCCTGCTGTTGTGCTGGTGGCGACCGCTAGCGGCGGTGCTGGCGGCTCGTTCGCGGGAGCCCAACAGCGGCACCGGTCAAGCGCTAGGGCTCAGGACAGGAGGGCCTCGAGACTGACAGTCGACAGGACGGTAAGACGCTGGGTGGCCCTGGTGAGCGCGACGTAGAGCGTGCGGAGGCCGGCCTGGGTGGTGAGCGATTCGGTGACGACCTGCTCGGGCGAGAGCACGACACATCCGTCGTACTCCAGGCCCTTGACCTGCCAGGTGTCCACGACGGACACCCGCGGGTCCAGCACGCCGAGCACGGCGCGGGCCGGGTGGAGCAGGGCGTGCGGGCAGACGATCCCGACGGTCCCGGACACCGCGGCGAACAGGGCGCTCACGGCCTCGGGCAGCGCAGCGAGCAGGGCGTCCTGGGCGTCGGCCGGTGCCGGCACGACGTCCCACTCCGGCTCGACCCCCGAGGTGCGTACGGCGGCCGGCGCGACGGCTGCGGGGTCCACGCGGGCCAGGACGCGGGCGGCCAGGGCGGCCACCTCGGTGCTGGTGCGGTAGTTGGTGGTGAGCTCGACGGTGCGCACCCGGGATCGCCCGAGCACGTCGTTCAGGGCCGACCGGACCTCCTCGACGTCGGGCCAGGCCGACTGCGCCCAGTCACCCACCACCGTCCAGGTGGCGCCCCGTGCGCGGCGGCCGAGCATGCGCCACTGCATCGGGGTGACGTCCTGCGCCTCGTCGACCACGACGTGGGCGTAGGTGCGCAGGTCGGCGTCGGCCAGCAGCGAGGGCCGCGTGCTGCGGTTGCGGTCGGCGAAGGTCGTGACTTGCGTGGCCCGGGCCCGCGCGTCGAGGTCGGCCAGCTCGTCCCAGTCCTCGTCCGGGTCCGGCTCGGGCTCCGGTGGGGTGCCCAGCAGCGCAGCCAGCTCGTCGAAGATGGCCGTGTCGGAGGCCGAGAGCGACGTCGTGGGCCAGGAGGACGACAGCGCTCGCAGCTCATCGCCGGAGTAGGAGCCGGACGCCAGCGGGACGGAGCCGGACTGCAGGGCCGCAAGCACCTGCTCGGGCACCAGGACCGGCCACGCGAGGCCGAGCACCCGCTGGAAGGCCGGCGCGGCCCGCAGCCACGCACCGAAGTCCTCGCGGTCGCCGGGTTCGGGGCGCGCGGCAGCGGGCCGGCGTTCCCATGCGCGCCAGGCAATCTCGGTCAGCGCGGCGGCGTACGCGGCATGACCGGCGTTGTGGCTGCGTGGGGAGCGGGTGATCTGCTGGCGGCGCTGCACCAGCTCCCGGGCGGGCACGACGAACGTGTGCCCCCAGCGGGTCAGCTCCAGGTCCGGCACCCGCGCGGCGGTGGCGAGATGGCGTACGACTCGGGCGAGCAGCTGCGCCATCCGGGCCGAGCCCTTGAGGGCGACGACGGCGGGGGTGTCGTACCCGTTCACGGTCAGACCGCGTGGGAGCACGGGGAGGCCGCCGAGATCGGACAGCCGCACGCTGGTCTCGCCGAGAGACGGCAGCACCGCGCCGATGTAGTCGACGAACACCGGGGAAGGCCCGACGACCAGGACGCCGCGCCGGCCGTACCACTCGCGCTTGGCGTACATGAGGTAGGCGACCCGGTGCAGCGCCACGGCCGTCTTGCCGGTCCCCGGGCCGCCGGTGACCACCAGCGCCCCGTCGTCCGGCGCGCGTACGGCGAGGTCCTGCTCGCGCTGGATCGTGGCGACGATGTCGCGCATCTGCGGGCCGCGCTCGCGCGACACGGCCGCCAGGAACGCGCCGTCGCCGACCACCACGGTCCCGTCGAGCGAGGCGGAGGGGTCGAGCAGCTCGTCCTCCACACCGTTGACCCGCGACCCGCGGCAGCTGATCGTGCGGCGGCGTACGACGCCCAGCGGGTCGGCCGCCGTCGCGCGGTAGAACGGCGCGGCGGCGGGCGCCCGCCAGTCCACGACGATCGGCTCCTGCTCGCAGGTGCGCATGCCGAGGCGACCGATGTGCAGCGGGGCGCCGTCGGCGACATCCAGCCGACCGAAGACGAGCCCCTCGCCTGCGGCGTCCAGGTCACCTCGGCGGGCGGCGGCCGCCAGCGCTGTGACGTCGCGCTCGTACACCGCCTGAGGTGATCCGCCCACGGGGCGCAGGCTCTCCTGCTCGCGCCGAAGGGCGTCGGCGCGCAGGACCTCCAGGCGGGCCAGGGCGAGGTCCACGTGGGCCTGCTCCCGCGCGACCTCGCGCTCGAGCTCGCTCATGCCGGCCTCCGGGTCCACGGGTGGAGCCGACAGTCTGCCGGAGGGCCCGGGCGGCGCCGGTCAGGCTGGAGCGGAAGGCACTGGATCGCCGGCCAGGCCAGGAGCCGACAGCAGCGGACCGCCGGGACAGGCCGGAAGCCTACCGGCGGCGGAGCGCCGGGTCAGCCGGGAGCCAACCGGCGGCGGAGCGCCGGGTCAGCCTGGAGCCAACGGCAGCCGCACGACGAAGGTGGCTCCGGGCCCGGTCGGCAGCAGGACGACGTCGCCGCCCTCGGCGCGGGCGAGCTCGCGGGCGATAGGCAGCCCAAGTCCGGTACCTCCCTCGTCCCGCGCGCGGCCGTCGTCGAGCCGGGCGAACCGGTCGAAGACCAGGTCGCGCTGGGCCGCCGGCACGCCGGGACCGTCGTCGCGGACGAGCAGCTCGGCGTGCTCGCCCCGTCGCCGTACCGTGAGCACGACGCGCGCGGCGGCGTGCCGCACCGCGTTGTCGAGCAGGTTGCGAAGGACCCGGGCCAGGGCGTCCGGATCGGCCTGCACGGTCGGCCCGACCTCGTCGGCGACGACGCCGACCGGTACCCGTCGCGGTCCGGACCGGCGTACGGCGTCACGGGCTAGGGTCGCGAGGTCGAGCCGGCCAGTACGCCGTGTGACGCCGCTGTCATCGACCCGGGCCAATTCGAGCAGGTCCTCGACCAGCCGGCCCAGCCGCAGCACCTCGACCAGCACGTCGGCCCCTACCGCCTGCCAGTCCCCGCCGACCTGCAGCCCGACCTCCAGCTCGATCCGGGCTGCCGCGAGCGGCGAGCGCAGCTCGTGCGCGGCGTCGGCGACGAACCGCCGCTGGCGCACCGAGGCCCGGTCGAGGCGCGCGAGCATGTCGTCGAGCGTGGTGGCGAGCCGGGCCAGCTCGTCGGAGGAGCCCGGCACCGACAGCCGCACCGGTCCCTGTCCTGGCGTGACGCCGGCCGCCGTACGCCGCAGCTGCTCGACGGGCCGCAGCGCGGAGCCGATCAGCAGCCAGCAGCCGGCGGCGACGAGCCCGGCGAGCAGCGGTACGCCGACCAGCAGGGCGACTACGACGATGTGCACGCCGGCGGTGACGGTGCGCACCGGCGAGGCGACGACGACGCGGCCACCCGGCAGGCCCACCGCGACGGCCCGCAGCGGCTCGCCCCCGACCGCGACCGGACCGACCTGCAGCGGGGGGAGCGCGGCGGCCCCGGGCGAGGCAGCGACGACCTGTCCTGCGTCGGTGACGACCTGCACCAGCAGCCCGTCTCCGCGCTGGGCGAGCGCCTGTGGTCGACCGCCCGGCTGCCGCTGCAGCTCGGAGACGTCGTAGGAGGCGGCGACCTCGCGGGCGCGGTCCCGGGCGGCTCGGTCCACCCCGCCGGTCAGCGAGTTGGCGACCACGTGCACGAACAGCAGGGCCCCGAGGCCGAGCCCGACGGCGAGGACGGCGGTCGCGAGGGCCGTCAGCCGGAAGCGCAGCGAACGCCGTCGCCACCACGACACCTCAGGCCGCCGGCACCCGGTAGCCGACGCCCCGAACGGTCTGCACCGCGGCCGCGCCGAGCTTTTTACGCAGGTAGCCGACGTAGACCTCGACGACGTTGGGGTCCACGTCCATCGGGGCGTCCCAGACGTGGTCGAGCAGCTCGGTACGCGTCACGACCTGGCCGGCTCGGCGCATCAGGTACTCCAGCAGTCCGAACTCGCGCGCGGTCAGCACGACCGGCGCTCCCCCGGAGTGGACCTCACGACGCCCCGGGTCCAGCAGCAGGTCGCCGACAGACAGCACGGCAGGCGCGGTCGCGCCACCGCGCCGCAGCAGGGCCCGCAGCCGGGCCACGAGCACCACGAAGGAGAACGGCTTCGTCAGGTAGTCGTCGGCCCCGAGGTCGAGCCCGTCGGCCTGGTCGTGCTCGCCGTCCTTGGCCGACAGCAGCAGCACGGGCACGTCGATGGCATCCTTGCGCAGCGCCTCGACCACCCGGTACCCCGACAGTCCGGGCAGCATGATGTCGAGCACCACCACGTCGTACGACGCGGAGCGCGCCATCGCCAGCCCGCGCACGCCGTCGTGGGCCAGGTCGACCGCGAAGCCCTCCGCGGTGAGCCCCCGCTGCAGCGCAGCAGCAAGACGGACCTCGTCCTCGACCAGCAGCAGGCGCACGTCGGCAGTGTGCCCGTTCGCTCCCGGGTCTCAGGCCGCTCTCAGGACGGCGGGGCAACCTCGTCCTGCGTCCCACCGTCGAAAGGTGTTCCCCATGGTCTCCACCCGAGTCCGCTGGACCGTCCCGGCCGGCGTTGCCGCGGTCGTGCTCGGCGTCGCCCTCGTCCCGTCGCTCGCCTCCGCCGACCCGACGCCGAAGCTGCCGACCCGGACTGCCGCAGCGCTGCTGACCGACGTGGGCCGGGCCGAGGTCCCCGGCCTGACCGGCACCGTCGCCTCGAGCGCCGCGCTCGGCCTGCCCTCGCTGGAGCAGCTCGGGGTGCGGGCCAGCGCCGGCACCCTGGTGGCCGGCACGCACACCTTGCGCGTGTGGTCGGCCGGCAGGACCGCGTCCCGCTTGGAGCTCGACGACAGCCTGCACGAGTACGACATCGTGCGGCGCGGCGCGCAGGTGTGGACCTATGACAGCGAGACCGACCAGGTCACCCACACCGCCCTGCCGGCTCACCCGGCGAAGGCCTCGGCGCCAGAGCTCACCAAGGCGCACACACCGCAGGAGGCGACCACGGCTGCGCTCGCCGCACTCGACCCGAGCACCGTCGTCACCGTCGAGAAGAACCGCTACGTGGCGGGCCGCCCCGCGTACGAGCTGGTGCTGACACCGAAGGACCACCGCAGCCTGATCGGGAGTGTGCGTCTTGCAGTGGACGGTGTCACCAAGGTTCCGCTGCAGGTCCAGGTGCTTGCCCGCCGGACCGCGAGGCCGGCCTTCTCGCTGGGCTTCACCCAGGTCGAGTTCACCGCGCCGCCCGCGAGCGTCTTCGCGACGCCCACCGGCAAGGCGCTCGTGCAGGCGCCCGTCCGGCCCCGGGCCCCTCGCCCCGAGGCGACCAAGCGCGCCGCCGCGCCGGTGACCAAGGTCGTCGGGACCGGCTGGGCCGCTGTCGTCGAGGCGAGCGGTGTCGATCTGAAGGGCGCCGGCATGCTCGGCCAGGTCACCTCGCCGGTGACCGTCGGCACGGTCCGGGGTCACCTGTTCACCAGCGCGCTGGTCTCGGCCCTGGTCCTGGACGACGGCCGGGCCTACGCCGGCGCCGTCACGCCGGCCACCCTGACGGCGCTGGCCGCCGGCAGGTGACCGCCGCAACGCTGGACACCCAGCCGGCGGCGGCGCTCGGGGCTCCCGCGCTGGCGGTCGAGGCCCGCGGCCTGACCAAGCGCTTCTCGAGCGGGCAGGTCGCGGTCGAGGCGATCGACCTGCTGGTGGAGAGCGGCAGCGTCTACGGCTTCCTCGGTCCGAACGGCTCGGGAAAGACCACGACCATCCGCATGCTGCTCGGCCTGGTCACACCGACCGCCGGGACGGTCCAGCTGCTCGGCGAGCCCGTGCCGGCGCGCAGCCGCTCGGTGCTGCCGCGGGTCGGCGCGCTCGTTGAGGGGCCGGCCTTCCACCCGTTCCTCACCGGCCGCGCCAATCTCGCCCGGCTGGACGCGGTCGACGCCACGGCCGACCCCGCGACCTCTCGCTCGCGGGTCGGGCAGGCGCTGGAGCGCGTGGGTCTGGCCATCGCGGCAGAGAAGAAGTTCCGCCGTTACTCGCTCGGCATGAAGCAGCGGCTCGGGATCGCGGCCGCCCTGCTGCAGCCGCGCGAGCTGCTCGTGCTCGACGAGCCCACGAACGGGCTGGACCCCCAAGGCACCCGCGAAGTGCGGGCGCTCGTGCGCGAGCTGGCGAGTGAGGGCATCACGGTCGTGCTGTCCACGCACCTGCTGAGCGAGGTCGAGCAGGTGTGCAGCCACGTCGGCGTCATGAGCCAGGGGCGGCTGCTGGTGTCCGGCACCCTCGCCGAGCTGAGCGCAGGCAGCCGTCCCCGCGTCAAGGTCGAGGCGAGCGACCCCCACGCGGCCGCCGTAGTCCTTGACGGCGCGAGGCTGACCGGTGTGGAGCTGCTCGAGGGCCGCGTGCACGCCGATCTCGGCGACCGACGGCCCGAGGACATCTGCGCCGAGCTCGTCCGGGCCGGCGTCGGTGTGCGCGGCTTCACGATCGAGCGACCCTCGCTCGAGGACGTGTTCGTGTCGCTGACCGGCGAGGGGTTCGACGTTGCCCAGTAACGCGATGACCTCGACGGCCCCGGCCTCCGGCGGTCGGGCCAGCTCCACGACCGCGGCGCCGCTGCGGCCGCGGCCCGGGGCCTTCCTTCGGCTCTACCGCTCCGAGCTGCGGCTGCTGTTCGGCCGACGCCGTACGCAGGCCCTGCTCGTCGTGCTCTGCCTCGCGCCGGTGCTGCTCGGCACGGCCGTCCGGCTTTCCTCGAACGGCGCCGGAGGCGGCCCGGCGTTCATCAGCCGGATCGCCGGCAACGGGCTCTACCTCGCGGTCGCCGGCCTGATCGCGCTACTGCCCCTGCTCATCCCGCTGGCGGTCTCGGTGGTGTCCGCCGACTCGGTCTCCGGCGAGGCCAGTGCCGGGACGTTGCGCTACCTGTTGACGGTGCCCGTCGGCCGCGGCCGGCTGCTGCTGGTCAAGTACCTGTCCAGCCTCACCTTCTGCCTGGTTCTGGCCCTCGCCGTCGCGGCGACCGGGGTGGTGGTGGGGGCGCTGCTGTTCCCCGTCGGGGACATCACGCTGCTGCCCGGTACGACGGTGGCTTTCTCGGCCGGCCTCGTGCGGGTGCTGCTCGTCGCCGCGTACGTCACGGTGTCGCTCACCGGGCTGGTCGGGCTCGGCCTGCTCGTGTCGACCCTCACCGAGGTGCCGGTCGGCGCGATGGCCGCGACAGCGGTCGTGCCGGTCGTCAGCGAGATCCTGGACGGTGTGCCGCAGCTGTCCTGGCTGCACCCGTTCCTGCTGACCCACCACTGGTTCGACCTCGGTGACCTGCTGCGCGACCCGGTGCCGACCGGCCGGCTGTTGTCCGGTCTGCTCGTGCAGGTGGGCTGGGTCGCGGTCTGCGGAGCCCTGGCGTGGGCCCGCTTCACGACCCGCGACGTCACGACCTGACCGCTTCCGAGGAACCCGGCCGGGCCGGCGCCGCGCAGCCGGGAGCCCCACTAGCCTGAGCGGGTGCTGGAGCGTTGCGACGTACCCCTTGCGCCGCTGACGACCCTGCGGCTCGGTGGTCCGGCGCACCGCCTGCTTACGGCGTACGACGAGCCTGAGGTGGTGGCCGCGGTCCGCGAGGCGCCGGGGTCCCTGGTCCTCGCGGGGGGCAGCAACGTGGTCTTGCCCGATGCCGGGCTGGACACGGTCGTCCTGGTGCGCAGCCATGGCCTGTCCGGTCGGCGCGAGGGAGACCGGGTCCTGCTCGAGGTGGCAGCCGGGGAGGACTGGGACGGCTTGGTCGCCGGGTGCGTCGCGGACGGGCTGGTGGGGCTCGAGACGCTGTCCGGGATCCCCGGCAGCGTCGGGGCGAGCCCGGTGCAGAACATCGGGGCCTACGGCGCGGACGTGGCTCGGACCGTCGTCGCCGTACGCGCCTTGGACACCATCAACGACGCGGTTGTGACGCTCGACGCGAAGGAGTGCGGCTTCTCCTACCGGCACAGCGCCTTCAAGGCCGAACCGGGGCGCTGGGTGGTGCTCTCGGTCCTGTTCGCCCTCGGTGCGGACGGGGTCGGGCTCCCCGTGCAGTACGCCGAGCTGGCGCGCGCCCTCGGGGTACCGCTGGGTGACAGCGCACCCGTCGGTGAGGTCCGCGAGGCGGTCCTGGCCCTGCGGCGTGGCAAGGGGATGGTCGTGGACTCCGCCGATCCGGACAGCCGCAGCGTCGGGTCGTTCTTCACCAACCCCCTGCTGTCGGCGGCCGCCGCGCAGGACCTGCGCGCGCGGGCGCCCTCGGTGCCGACCTGGCCCGAGACCGAGGGGCGCACCAAGATCAGTGCAGCGTGGTTGATCGAGCAAGCCGGCTTTCGCAAGGGCCACGGCAGCGGACCGGTAGGGCTCTCGACCAAGCACACGCTGGCCTTGGTGCATCGCGGGGGCGGGCGTACGACGGACCTGCTGGCCGTGGCCCGTGAGGTGCGCGACGGCGTGCGCTCGGCCTTCGGCGTCGAGCTGGTCGCCGAGCCGGTACTGGTGAACGCGACGCTGTAGCCGCCGCCGCCGCATGCTGCGCCCAGCCAGGGTCCGGTAGGGGTCGTTGAGCGACTATGCAAACTGCCACGGCGTTCGTGGCAGTTGGCATAGCGGCCTGTGGTGCCGGGGTCCGAGGAGGAGTCTCAGGACGGGGGGCCGGGCGGGGGGAGGCCGGACGCCTCAGCCAGCACCACGCACCAGTCCCGGACGAAGCGCTCGATGCCGAAGCGCTCGGTCGCGACCGCCCTGGCGCCGCGCGAGAGCTCGGCGGCCTCGTCCCGGTCGTGCAGCAGGCGCCGCAGGTGCCCCGTAAGCTTCGCCAGGTCTGTCTCGACATAGCCGTTGAGGCCGTTGCGCACCGCCGTCGACATCTCGGTCGTCGCCAGCCCGACGACCGGCAGGCCCAGCGCCATCGCCTCGCAGACCGCCAGCCCCAGCGAGGTGTACCGGATGGGGTTGAACAGGCATCGGTAGGCCGTCATCCGCCGGTGCAGGTCGCCGAGGCGGACGTCCCCGAGCCACCGGGGGTAGGCCTCGCCGTTCATGCCCGCGAGGTCCACGGGCACCTCTGCGGCAACCAGGTCGAACACGTCCGGCCCCAGCCGCCGCCCGCGCCGGTAGAGGTTGTTGACGACGGTCACCGCTGCGTCGAGCTCGCCCGTCCACGGGACGTCGGGTACGACGACGCCGTGTTCGACAACGCGGGTCGGTGTGCTCCCGTTGTCCCACATCAGCTCGTTGAAGGGCGTCACGTGCACCAACAGCGCTTCGGGGTCCTGCACCGGGTGCAGAGCGTCGTTGGGCCAGCCCGCAGGCGGGTCGTGCTCGAGGTGGACACGTGGCAGGTCGCGGACACGCGGGCCGAGCAGCTCGTGCCGGTCGACATCCCAGTTGCGGCGGTGCTGGGTCAGCACCAGGTCGAGGTCGTCCATGCCCGCGACCTCACCAGCTGGTACCTCAACGACGTTGTCCGGCCACGGGAAGCTCGGGCTTCGCCCGCCGTACCCCTCGGCGTCGCCGGCCCGCACCGGCAGCACCCAGGTGACGGGGACGTGGCTGAGGTACCAGAGGTAGGAGCCGTGGACGTGCCAGGTGAGGACCTTCACGGCCTCGGGCTGCCCGGGCACCCCCACGGGAAACGGACGCTTCTCCTGTTCGGGTCGGGGCCAGCGCCCGTACGAGCCGTCCGGTCCTGAGGAGCACACATTGGCAACGAGCGGCTCGAGCACGCAGGTCGATGCTGTCGTCGTCGGTGGCGGCGCGGACGGCCTCGCGGCGGCCCTGTGGCTCGCCCGCTACCGGCGTTCCGTGGTCGTGCTGGACAGTGGGGACTATCGGGCCGCCAAGGTGGAGGCCTCGTACGGCTACCTCGGCTGCAGGGGTTCGACGAGCACTACGGTGCCTCGCTGTTCCACTGCCCGGCCTGCGATGGCTATGAGGCCCGCGACCGGGACATCGTGGCCCTGCTTAGGACGCCCACCTCGTCGGCTTCGCCTGCACCACGCTCAACTAGGGACGACTGCTCGCCACCTCGCCGGAGTGCATCTCCGTCGCCCACGAGCCGCGGACCGAGCCGGCAACGTCCTTGGGCTGCCGCCTCGACGAACAGGGATGCGTCGTCGACGCCCGAGGGACAGACGTCGGTGAGGGGCGTCCACGCCGCAGGGGACCTCACGCCGGGCCTGCAGCTGGTGCAGGTCGCCGCGGGCTCGGGGGCCGTCGCCGGGGTGGGCGCCGCGCAGTCGCTGGTCGGTGCGCCGGGCGCACCCAGCTCGCCGGCGCCCGCCCCGGAACCGACGAGCTAGCTGCTCGGGGCCGAGTCCTTGGCCTTGTCGTAGGCCGAACTCGCCGCGGAGCCGATCGTCGAGCCAAGGCTGCTGATCGTCGCCGGCAGCCCCTTCAACGAGCCCTTGACGATCTGGGACGGCCGTTGCTGCTCCTCGTGCAGGGCGGAGGAGGCGATGATCGCACCGGTGAGGCCCGGGATGGCCCACTGCAGCGCCTTGAGCTGCTTCTGCGCCTTGGCGACCTCGGGTGGGGTGGAGGGCAGCGGCGCGGTGCCCCCGGCGACCGGTACGTCTCCTGCCTTGATCATCTTCTGGCCGGCGATGCGGGCGTAGCCGGTGGCGCCGAGAGCGGCCGCCGTGAGGCCCATCTTGATGTTGGTGTTGGCCAGGACGCCCTGCTGGGTCTGCACGCGTCCCTTGTTGGCCTTGAGCAGCTGGGCGCCACCGAACAGGTGGGCGCCGATCGCGAGAGCGTTGAACGGCGTCCAGCGCGACCAGCCGGCGTTCGCCACCCGCGCGCGCTGGCGGGGGTCGTCGACGTCGGCCGCGGCGCCGTTCACGCCTACGGCGCCCATCAGTGAGCCGCCGAACCAGGCGGCCAGGCCTGCGTCGTGCAGGAAGTGGGCGAGGGTGTTGCGCTCAGACATGGGGTGTCCTCCGGTTGGGCGTGGTCGGGTACTTCGGTTGCCTGCCCGTCGCCTGCCCCGTTCTGAGGCCGTGAACCCTGTGTACGCAGCAGCCCAGTCTCGCCCTGGAGGAGTGCGCTTTCCAGACTGCCTGGGCTTCTGCCACAGTTCGCCGTCCGGCCCCTGCCGGGCCGTCAGGCAGAAGGAGGTGCACGTGCCGGAGACCGATGCCTACGCCGTCGTCGTGCACCGCGAGGAGGGCCGCTGGCAGGTCCACGAGCTGTCGTCCCGGCTGGCCGACGACCTGGACGGGCTGATCGCTGCTGTGCAACGGCAGCCGGGTGAGGTGGGCTCGTTCGCGCTGGTAGATGTCGCCGACGAGTTCTTCGTCGTGGTCCGCGTCGTCATGGGCCGCGTACGGCTGCTGCTGTCCGACGTGACGGCTGCGGTTGCTTGGGACCTGGCCGCTCAGGTGCTGGAGCGGCTCGGCGTGGAGGTGCCGGGAGAGGATGACCTTGAGGAGGTCTGGCCCGCGGGCGATCTCGGGGTGTTCGCCGACCTCGGCCTGGAGGAGATGGAGCTCGGGGCGATCTTGTCCGACACCGACCTGTACGCCGACGAGCTGCTCTCAGCACTGGCACTGAGACTCGGGTTCGCCGACTCCTACGAGCGGGTAGTGGACGCGCTCGCCGACTAGCACTGGAGATCCGTGTCCTACTTCGCCGCCGCGCTGGCCCGTACCGAGGACGGTTGGACGGGCCTCGAGCTCGACCTGGACGAGGTGCATGACCTGGACGCGCTTGCGGACGACCTGCGTGACCTCACCGGTTCGGGTGAGGGGCCGGCTCTGCTGCTGCTCGAGCAGGACGACGAGTACGTCGCCGTCGTACGCGTCGATGGGGGCGAGGAGGGCCTGGATGAGCCCCGGGTGTTCCTGTCCGACCGGCGTGCGGTCCACGGTCCCGGCGTCGCGGCGATGCTCTGGGAAGATGTTGCCCCCGAGGAGCCCGACGACGAACAGGACGAGGGGACGCGGCCGATCGCCGAGCCGGTCGGTGACACCGCTGTGCTCGCCGACCTGGGCATCCCGGCGGACGAGCTGCTCGACCTGTGCGCCGAGGAGGGGCTCCTGCCGGCCGACGTCCTGACGGTGGTCTGCGAGCGGGCCGGCTGCGTGGACGTGCTGGACGGCCTGCGCGAGGCGTGACGCCGTACACCGGGAGCATGCAGCTCGCGCTCGTCGAGGCAGGCCTGGCTCTGGCGTCCGGCGAGGTGCCCGTCGGCGCCGTCGTGCTGTCGACCGGGGGCGAGGTGCTGTCCCGGGCGCACAACGACCGGGAGGGCAGCGGCGACCCCACGGCGCACGCGGAGGTCCTGGCCCTGCGCCGCGCGGCGCAGAGCACCGGCAGCTGGCGGCTGACCGGGTGCACGCTCGTCGTGACCCTCGAGCCCTGCACGATGTGCGCCGGCGCGCTGGTGCTCGCCCGGGTGGCGCGCGTCGTCTACGGCGCCACCGATCCCAAGGCAGGGGCGGTCGGCTCGCTGTGGGACGTCGTCCGCGACCGGCGGCTCAACTCTCGCCCCGAGGTGGTCTCCGGTGTGCTGGAGCAGGACTGCGGACAGCTGCTGCGCTCGTTCTTCGAGCAGCGCCGCGGTCTTCGCTAGGCTCTCTCACGGTGGCGTGTCCGAGCGGCCGAAGGAGCACGCCTCGAAAGCGTGTGACGTGGCAACACGTCCGTGGGTTCAAATCCCACCGCCACCGCCA
>JAABUT010002053.1_pt1 | contig 20604 bp, 23 predicted proteins | sample 5559281 | NCBI WGS metagenome assembly JAABUT01 (sample SAMN10711880, study PRJNA513359) | rock metagenome | isolation source: Antarctica rocks | place: Antarctica: Victoria Land, Ricker Hills nord | collected 2016-01-04
TCCCAACAACCAAAACAACCCCCCCTCCTCCCCCCTCTCCGCATCCTTCCCCCTCACCCCCCTCCTCGTCATCCCGCGCATCCACCCCTCCTCCTCTCTCTCTTCCTCCTCCTCAAGCATAATCCTCCTATCTTTCCTCTTCATCAACCAGCTCATCCACCACAGAACGGCGCCAATAGCACTAAGCACCACGAGGGCAGCGATGAACAAGGCTAGGAAATTGGTGCCGCCTGCGTTTGAAAAGGTTGGGGAACGGGCTGCGGAGGGGGTGGGGAGTGGGTTGCTCAGGTGAGGGTAAGTGCCCACATGACCGGACTCGAGCGACGGGGTCTCGCTTGGGTTCGAGGAGGGTAGTAAGATGTTAGGTGGCATTATGACGGGATCAGGCATAATGGCGGGAGCGTGAGGCATCGTGCTGTGAGTCATCCCGACAGCTGGGACTGGGGGTAGGAAGTGACCATCGCGGTGAGGGAGGTCGATGGCTGGGACCGGGGAGTAGAAGTGACGTGGTGCGTTGGCGGGGGCGCGGGTGCCGTGGAGGTGGTGGAGGTGGGTGTGCGGCATGGGAGGCATTGTGTCTTTGTTTTTTTCTGCTGTTCGGAGATTGGATGGTGGTATGTTGGTTGTTCCTGTGCGTTTTGGTGCTGTGGTTGTAGAAGATTGAATAATGGAAGGCGAGGAATTAAAATCGTGGAGTTATATATGGGAGAGAAAGGGGGGAAACAATGCGTTGTGTTCATAAAAACAATGGTGCCGAAATATGGAAACATTGAGTTGAGATTTTTGTTGGATTGGCGCTCATGTTATCATATAAGTTTGATGAGAATCTCAAGGATGTTTAGCAGATATCGCCTTCTTTCTCGGTTTCGTAAGAGAATGTAGATGTAGAATGTAGGGGATGCTCTCTTAGAAAAAGGGGGTGTGTTGTACATGAGACTTAGTAATAAATAGTTAAGGTATGAACCCAACAATAACACCCCATTCGCGCTCGCAAATAGACATACACCTTAGCTCAATACGCAACCACGTGTTAGCCACCTTTTGAACAAAAGTTTAAGAGACAACACCTGACAAGGGAAAATAAGGATGCAGGAATAGGTTTCTGTGAGGCTTCAGAGATGATGAATATTGATTAGGGTTTGAAAAGTATACAGGGTAGAAAATATTTAATTTTCCAAGGAGAAGTACGAGATCTGACTTGCCTAGATATCTGCATTATATATGAGATACTTCTGCTCAATCTCTAGAACATAATTCGCAAGCGATCAGACTCACCCCCTACACCTCTTCCCTATCATACTTACACCCATTCCCAACCGCACTCTCCTCATCCTGATCCCAAACGTTCCTCTCATCCCCCTCATCCCCTTCCCCAAGAACCCACAAATCCTGATCCTCCTCTAATGCAACCCCATCCCTAAATGCCGACGACGACACCCCGGCTGACTGGCTCCTCCGCCTCTTGAGGCGAATCCCCTTCCACATTTCTTGGTGGTGCTGCGGTATGAACCAAATCACGAAAACTAGGATGATGCAGACGGCAGCGATGGCGACGGCGATTTCTAGGATGGTGAGGAAGGGGCGGGGGGGACCGCGGGGGTAGGTGCCGGAGGCTGGGAGGGCGGGGGGGATGGCGAAGGTTGGGGGTTGGGGTGCCATTGTTTTTGATCGGTTGGTGGTGGTGTGGTGTGGGTGGGTGGTTCAAGATGGCTGTGTAGGTGAGTGGGATAGGATGTTTCGTGAGAAATGGGGAAATAACAACATGATTGAATTGGCATTAATATGTGTTGGATAAGAGTGAGAGGGTACAATGGATAATAGTCTTTGTGCTGAGCACAAGGCTTTTAGACAAAGACATCGGCATCTTAGGAAGAAAAGATTGTTTGAAGGAATTTTGGGACGATTGTTAACAGTACAATGAGTGAGTGAGTAATTGGACTTGCATGAAGGTGGACTCGGATAGTACGAAATCAACGGAGAGCATTCGAGCGTACGACCTAACACGTCTAAGGCGTGGTATTTAATAGCAATCGAAACGCGAGGCATATACATTGAACACTTGCATTTAGCAAGACCATAAAATATGTTGACGATACTACCATACTTAATTGTCTTACTTCCATAATTTGAGTTCTGAATTAGTGGTCTTTGTCGAGTCCAAGAATTAATGCTGAAATTCTGTACCCTGTGTGCATTTAAATCTGATGGTGTTAGCCTGCATTTTATGAAAAATATTTATTTCATTGCTTGCATCACTTTCGGTAGTATCAAGAAAATCATTCACATGAGTCGCACGGTTGTAAAGATTATTGCAAAAGGTCCAACTTCAACCTCCTGAATTACATTCTATATGTGCAAAAAAGGGAAGAGTCCGAAAATGCGATCAGAAACAACTCTCACCTCTTATGCTCCCTGGATCCCCTCATCCAGAGCTAGGCTCTCCTCATCCAGAGCCAGGCTCTCTTGTTTGAAGTTAGTCCATCGGGTCGACTTGGGCATCCAAGGCGTAAGTCACCCTCCGTCGTAGTGCCTCTTTGACCTCCTTAGCTTCTTTCTCTCTCTTCTCACCCTGTTCCTCCATGTAAGCGCCAGACACTGCTTGTTGACGTTCGGCCTGGATTTTCTGTGCGGCGGTGGAGATCGAGACATAAGCAGCGATTGGGTCCATGTTGCGAGTGCTGTACTTTGGTGTTTCCTTTATTCTCTCTTCCAAGTCTTTGGCTATTTTCTTCTCACTCTCCTCCCAGTCTTTGTCTGTAAGCTCTCTCTCGCGTTTATACTCTGCCGAGACTCTCTTGCTCTCTTCATATTCTTTCTCCGCAAGCTTCTTCTCGTATACAGCTCTTGTCTTGCTCTCAGCCCTGGCTTTTATTCTAGCAAGTGCCTCCCTGTCCTGCTTCTCCTCAATGTGAACCCAGGATTTGATCTTTGCAACTGTGTCCTTGTTTAGCTCCTCTTCAAGCGGCTCATCTTCAACTTCGCCGGTCACGATGTAGTGGACCCATTGTGCATAGGCAGATATGAGCATAGCTGCCACTATGAAACCGTAGACAAGGATCGCGATTGAAGGCGGGCTTGCCGCTTGAAACGCTTGAGAGGAGACAGGCTGGTGTGAAATCTCCGGGATGGCTGATTGGAATGAGCCATAAATAGCACTCTGGGTTGGCTGGACAGCATTTTCATGATGGTAAGTCATTTGCGTGTAGGCCGAGTCGAGAGTGGGGACGGATCCCGGAATGGTGACTGGTCGAGAGGAGTTGTGGGTACGAAGTTGGGGAAAGTAGGTGATGGTTTTCGTGACTTCTTTCGTTTTGGTGAGCTCCTCGATGATAGTCTTGGTGTGATTGAAATTGTGATTCGTTCGGTGATGCGTCCTGTGCTCGGTGTCATTCCTGCGATGAGTGCCGAAATTACTCAGGGTATGGTTGAGCGTGGAGACTGGACCGATAGTTCCACTGATCTCCGCAGGGATGACGCGAGTGTCGACGGTTTCGGTGGGCGCTGGCACTAATACGGGATCAAAGCCGGTCGTGCTCTTAGGCTCTGGTGGTGCAGTCTGGATAGACACATCCCCATTCTGGAGGGTTACACTCCTTGAGTAGATGTCTCTTGGCTTGTGAATCTGCGCCATGGTCGTGGGTGTGCTCAGTGGGACCACCTTAGCAGGCGTGGCGTTTTCCACCCATGCATTGCGTTTCGCCAATGGGTGACTGAATTCCGCAGATTTCGGTACAACAAAGGGACTGGGCGCTATGGTAGCTCCTCCTAAGCCGGTATACTTAGTACTCATAGTGGTGATTCTATCCCTTACGGACGTACTGATAGCAGTAGGTTTCGGCTCTTGAAGGGGTTGACTGGAGGTTATGGTAGCTGCTCCTTTGCCATCTCCAAAAGCCGGGACAGAGCCGACTTGCTTAGTGCGTAATGGTCCTTGCATAGTGGTGGTGCGAGTGCCGGGGTGACCAACCATAGTGGCCGTGGTGGCATAAGAGTTTGATGACATTTTAGTTGGTTCGTTACAATTCCGTTGCACGTCAAATTTAGCTTTGGTGCAGAGTTTTGGTAGGGTTGTTGTAGGTTCGTGATTCGAGGTCATGGTAAGGAAGAAGAAGGGATGAATGAATACAAGTTGGCGAGCTTCTTATGCTTTGATCGAAAGGGAAAAAGACAATGTTTTCGGTTGGAAGAGAGTAGGAAGCTTGGGACGTTGAAGCTGTGATCTCGATTGTTCAGGATCGAGTAATTCGACTAAAGAAACAAAATGGGTGTCAGGGTATATGAGAATGCCCAATGTCATTATTGACCTTGTCACAATGACGAGAATCATAGGCAGACAAGGCTCTATCCATCAAGAACAAGAACAAGAACAAAGAGCACACGCGCTTTGCGACAAAGAACACAACACAGATACTGAGATGGAAAAACAATTTCGCGGTAATGTTTTTAATTATCCGGACAGGTCGATGAGCAGAGCGTCTCCAAAACAAAGAACAGATATTTTTAGACAAGGGTAATATAGCACCCGACGAAGTCCAGAGGTAATGATGGCAGCTGTAAATACTAGGAAAGTCATGCAGTAGTGGTTCTATACTATCAGTGAGTTGAAAGGAGACCTCTTAGACCTTGATTACTCGGCCATATCTCAAGAGTGAGAATTCGAAAACAATCAGGCCTTACGCCTTTCTACCCCTTCATACGAAGCAAATGTGCTTTCGAGTATCGCTCAGGCTGTCAATATGTTAGCTATGCTTACCCACCCATCTCGAGTTATAGAAGATAATGATCTTCCAATTTCATTATATACCTCATTGAAATATCACGCACAATGGCTTTTTGTGTATCGTTATTCTTGTTTCGCTTGGCGAGAGGTAGCCGACAAAAACTTGGGTCTCAGTTAGTGACACGGCAGAAATTCGATTATTAGCGATAGATCTTAATTATGAGTCAACCAGGGATAAGGCAATAATGTCTTTATGTACTTATGATATCTCATAGGCACATCTGATTATATAGGCGAAGGACCGCTAGCAGGACCAAGACCAAAGGCTATAGAATATAAACAACATAGGGTGTTATACTCGGCGAGAGGAATGTCACTAAGGCGTCACACGGGGCCAGCCTATTCCAAGTCAGTTACTATCCATATCAAACACTCCAGGGATACTGCTCATAGGGGCCATCACGATTATCTGCATAGCCTAGATCTGGTATGCCCCATCCTTCTGGGATGCCGTCGGCTGTATGGAGCTTGTCCATCCTTCTCTGCGACTTGTGGCGGATCCACTCCTCGCGCTTTGACTTGTTCGAGTCGCGAGCCCTTTGCCTTCGCGCTTGCGTCATGATTTCTTCACGCCGGCGGACCGCTTGTTCTGATGGGTCCTCAAGGCGCGACGGAGTGCAGCCCATTTTCTGTACTGGAATCTCTCTGTGGCAGTCGGTTCACGTAAAGGTTATACGTAAGCGGAAAGTGGAGAAGTAGTTTTTGGGGAGATTTGAGTCACAGAGCCGAGTCAGCGCGTGAAGAAGCATATCTGACAGGCCCTGGTGTATTTGACCGCGGCCGTCGAAATACGATGTGCCACACTCTTTGGCAAGCTGAAATTTATTATTGGTAAACAATGGCATTGTCGAATGCCTTTGATTCGATTTCTGAAAGGGACCACCCTCATACTCTTTGTATAATGAAGCTGCGCCGTCAAAGGCGCTTTGAAGTCTATTTGTCCTCGATGGGTTGTCAACGATGCCACCATGCTTCAAAGAAATCTGAGAATGAAACAGCGTATCTGCTTAATATATGGATCCAATGACTCACAGTCAGGAGTTTAAAGCAGCTGATTTATACACCAGAGGCAGCCATCCAACATCCATAACCTATTCTCGCCTTCCCAGCTCCATTCTAGCATCACAACCCAGATTCGCAATGTGTCGGGCCATTTCCCATAAAACTCACCAATGTATGCACGTACAGTACTACTGCATTGTTACGCCATGTACGAATTTCGATTTACCTGATGAGAATGTACTCTTCGGAGGACACTACCAGGTTATCGGCGAGATCGTCATGAGCAACAGGCCTTTCTGCGATTGGTGCTACAGCCAGAGAAGAAGACAACTCAGAGCCTGCTTTGAGTTTATCCGATGCAAGAGAATGGATGAAGCAAGAATATCAGCTGCTTCTCCTGGCGATATTGATAGAACGCTTTCCGAGCTGAGAAATCAGCGGAGACGAGAGCTCGACCAATTCCGTGTCGCGTGTTGAAACCCTTACAGTCGGGACCACGAGGAAGACGATGGCGACAATGAGGGCAGAGATGATAAGGATGGCGAAGACGAATTAGGTCCCGGTTCGGAAGTGACGATGAGTCTAGCATCGATGATGAGGACAATGGCGATATAGGATATGTAAATGATTCTGCACTTTCGTATCACACATTGCCGTGGCAGTGAGTACAAAGACCTCGTCATCCTGTGTACCTGTTTGATAGTAATGCCTCGAACAATTGCCAAGCTGAGTGTAATAACAGAATTAACACCTGTAGTTCAATTAGAATGAATTTGATCACTTATTTTGCGGGGAAAGATAATTTTGAAAAAATTCGTTCTGGTCTCCGCATAGCTCGAAGGGCAATGACCGACCTGATGGGTTTTAGAAATGTTGGAGTGAACTTTGGGTGTTATGAAAGTAGAAGGTAAGCCCGAAATGTATTAGCGTTCCCTTCTCTTTGTTTTTTTCGATTTTTTGGTGTTGATATATGAAAATATCACCCCTACCATGTACTTACACCTTGCCGGCCGGTTTGCCGGATTGCAAGGGTGACCATACTAGGTCACGAGTACGAGCCCATGTTGAGGCACTTCAAAAAAGTACCTCAATATGGGTCTACGGCCCCCCGCCGTCTACAAATTCCCAATATGCCCTCCCCAAAGCCCTGTAACAGGAAGCAAACTTCTCAGTGTCGACAATTGAATGAGAAGTTTCTTCGCACCATTCTGGTGTTTCTTTTGCAATTTTTAAAAAGTGGACTTAGCGGGTATCTTATACAGCAAAACTTAGGGCTCTTCTTATCAACACAGTGAGATCGCAAGATTACCAAACATGTTGTCAAATGCATGCTGACAATGGAATGGGAAACATACAAGAATTCTACCATTGTTTTAAGCGATCGATCCACACATTCAAAACATTTTGAGGAGGTCATTGTCCTGAATCGAAACATATAGAACAATACAAATCTTGAGACTTATCAACTTACCTTAGCCTTCAGCAAATTATTCTTTTGAGCAACATAATACTGCCACTCATCGGCTCCGTCCCACAACCTCAAACCCAACATTGCTCTAGACAAGATGTGTCAAACACACGCGGTTGTGTACTCGGAGTGCTGCCACATACACCAATATCTGGTCATCGATCCGTGCGACGGCGGATACGTTTGCCCTTTGACTTCGAAGGCCAAATGTGGGAACGAGAATTATGTGATCGTCAGCTACGGTCGCGACCCAAGCGAGCAATATTGCGAAGACTGTTTCAAGCAGATTCGTGAGGGTGAGGATCGAATCGTCGAATTTCATCTGAGGTTGCACATGTACTTCCTTCAACTCTTGATTGACGACAAGATAGTATATGCGCAATTCAGTCGCGTAATACCGAGGTTGGATAAATCTCGCGAATGGGCATGCCATGCTCACTATTGCAAATTCGGTCTGTATAGGGCACCCGATTGGGACCAGGTCCAGTACATTTTTCCTACCGAACAACAGATTTGCGAAAATAAAGATCATATCCGTGAAGGTTTGGCAGAAGCGGAGCGAGTTGGGGTCTTACAGTATTTTACTGAAGGAGAAAATCGTTTGGCAGAAGCGGAGCGGGCTGGGGTGACCCACTATTCTGCTGATGGAGAAGAACTCATGTCATCTGATGAGGAGATTCCCGTTCCTGAAGAGGTGGCTGGGGCTGGAAGAGAGAACTGGCGGCGAGAATCGACATCATCCAACGAAGACGACCACGATGGCGAAGAGGTGGTTTGGGCAGGAAGAGAGAACTGGCGGCGAGACCAGCAAGTGATCGAGCCTCGCTATCACCTGCTAGCGTAGAAAGAGGAAAGTACCCTGCTTTTCATCATTCATTTGGAAAGCGTGTCCTGCTTCTAAGTCTATCTTCAAGTCTTTGGGTCTCTTTTCCACTATTATAGTATGTGACGATTTCAGTACGAAAACCTAAGATTGATCGTTTCCATATATTCCTTTGCCCAACCCTTTTTATCGATTAAGTTTGCAACTGAACCTTAGTCATTGCTTATACTATTCCAAGAAGACGACGAGTTTACTTATCTGTCTACTTATCTCTCCAAAACCAGCTATTGTTTCCTGACGTTTGCGCGCCCTGGTGCAGCCTGTGTAAGAAGCGCAATTGGTTAATGGAACAATGGATACAATGCTCTTTCCTCATGTGAACGGCGTCTGCATTCGTTGTTAGGCTACTAAATAAGACCGTTGTTCTACTTCTTTCAGGCTGATTAATGATCGGCAAGCCTTGTTAATGGTGGTGTTCGCAAAACTCTACAATACCTAAAAGCTTATGATCTGTTCTCTTAATTCCTGATCATCATCTTTTGTTTGCTCAAAACCAGCCGACTCTCGGCATTCAAGCAGTTACCCGGCACTAGATTTTACGACTAAATTCGACCGCACGCACAGGTCATTCCATAGCATCCTTGCAGACATGGTGCGTCTTCGGAAAAAGCCAAGAGCAGGATCCTCTTCAGTACCAACTACTGCGCAACCAACGGTCCTGAGGTTGAAGGTAAGCAGTATCTCAAAGCCAGTGCGAAACTTCTCTCGTCCTTTCAACAGTCCAAATAACAAAGAGTACCATTGTAGGGGTGCAGGAGAACTATATCAGCCGTCTTTTACCAATGACCAGAGAGACTTTGGCACGGATGACGGTAGAGTCAAGACCTCACTAGACAGGGAGTCGGCAGGATTGAATCGCAGAGACGAGCCTTATCCAGCTCATGGCAAGATCGACACGAAAAAAAGCCACTCATTGCAGCAGGGAGCCCCCGCATTCGTCCAGCACGGTGGGTTCTTCGACAAGACAAGCGATTCCGAGCTTAACGCACCAGCTTTCCCAGGTTCACAAGATCTACTAACAGGGCAAGCTTCGTCGAACGCTAGCTCCCCATCAGCTCCGATGAGAGGAGTTGAGGTTCTGCCGTCTGCAGCATCTGTGCGGTTAAGGATTAGAAGACAAGTTCCAACTCCGGACATCGTCGGACTGTGTAGGTCGCCAGAATGCCCAATTGAACATACTCACTTTCAAGGTGTCTATCTATTTCAAAAGTGCCCAATGATTTCTCAAGGCCCGTTCGGAGCGAGTAACCCGCCACCTGCTATATGGGCAGCGTATCACCGGTTGCAGGAGAACCAGGAGACGCCTGAGGACTTCGCACTATACTGGGGCTTCAAGAGGCAACATACGGCTGACAGCTGGGAGAATTTGTTCCGGGAGATATGAGGGTCTTGGCATACCGAATTTGATGATCCGTAGCTTGTAGACGATCCTGGTACTCGAGGTATAGACAATATCCAAGATGTTCTAAAGATGTAGAGAATATGACTAGTTTTCTTCTGAATCTTCGGTTTGTTGGAAGAGGTGCTGCATCGTCCCGTCTTCGCCTCATTGATAACACTGTGTTCAACGGAGATTGGAACCATAGTCAGAATGGATGTGTTATTGACATCAGAATGGATGTGTTATTGACACTGCTGTCGAATTTGGACTGTTGTGGATGCTATTGTCGTACTTATTGTTTAGCCTATTTCGAATGTCGGGGTCGAGGTTCCGGACCTATAACTTCGATATCTCATACTCTTCTTGCCTTACTCAACCAAGCTTTCTCAATACCATCCACCTTACAATTCTTCTCGGCGCGGGATTCTTAGAGCGAGACTAGTTTAGATCGTAGATCTAATAGTTTGTGGGACAATGGCAAACGACCCACCCCAAACACCAGAAAGACTAATCCGGCCTCAAACACCAGGAGCTCCCAAGACATCTAAAACACCAGGTCTTCAATACGCCGTGAATTACGATCCACATAGTAAGACCCCCACACCAGAGCCAAGGTTGGAGCCTCATGAAGAGTCGTCACTATCCGTCGACTTCAGCCCTCCCGTTCCGCCACTCGATCCGTCCCTGGTAGGTCGGAGCGATCAACAAAGATGTACGTGCCCTCGCAGTGGTTGTTACGAAACTATGCCACACGAGCCTTATGAGGTGAGTGACATCTCCAACTCCGAACAACCCTCCACAAGTTACGACGAGTTCCAGGCTCTTCTAGACTCGATAAACCAAGAGAGCGCCAACGATGCTCGACAAGCCTCAGATCATGATAACGGAGCGATCCTAGACCTAGTTCATCGTACAAATATGCGAAACGCGTCACCAGATCCCACAAGGCGGCATGCGGAGTTTCCAATTATGCAAGACGGACATCCACTTGAAGTGCTTATAAGCTGCTTGGAAGAAGTGAAGGGGAAATATCAGGACCAGGATCGTACGCAGTGTAAGATGGCAGGCTCTCATCTCGGCGTATTTAGAGTAGATAGGCCTTTCCCTGAGCCGGAGCAACCACATCAACACGTCCCGCAGATCGTGTATGCAGAACCCGCTAGGCCTGATCGGTGTATATCGCCTACCTGCCCTGTCCATGAACTCCACGGAGTGGGCCTTTACGTGCATAACAGCGAATGGGGAGTATGGCCGAACATAACGTTTGGAATCGCAAATCCACCAGATTATATCTGGGCGGCAGAAGCTCGTAGGTTGGCAAATCGCGCGAGCCCGGAAGACATAGAAATGGTTCGCCAATTCGTGATTCATCACGATCGCCCGTATCCTAGCGCGTAAGGGGGGGATTGTAGTAAAAGGGCATTACGTGAAGAAGCGCGTACCAAATCCATAATTGGAAGACAGCAGGCTTCTAGGGTTCTGATTGTAAGACGCCAACGAGCTAGTCTAAGAATAAAATGACTTGCTGTCCATTGACATCCGAATATCTTATCGACGATCTGGAAGTGACTGTAGAACAATGCCAGACAGAGATGACAGTACAGGAAGGATGTGTGCATATTTCCGTGTCGACATATCAGTAAAACTCGGATGCACCGCGGGCAGGGACCGTTGTCCAACCTCGCAGAGACCCGTATTGCATCTGATGGAAATGATGAAACACATTCTACACGTCTCTGGATGATGTCGTAGAGTTCAATTGATTGAAATGTACTTTCATTTCGCGAAAATCCACTCTAAGCCTTACTTTAGCCCTGCCGCGCGTACATCGCGCCTATCTTAAACTCCAACTTCATCATTTATCACGAAATCAGGAATAACAGACATCAGACACTAATTAAAAAGAGATTCGCTATGCTAGACACTAGGCCTGTTGTTCCCGCTCAGGTTCGGGTAGGTAAACGTTCGCGCTCTGATTACGAAAATGGAAACGAGGACGTTCGACCGAGTGCCGACGGCTCTGGTAATGTAGATGTGGAAGGTTTGCAGTGGATCCATCATTGAGTGTTTAACTAACACCGATCACAGACTCCTCATCTGACGATGATATTGGACCTGCACTACCCTCCAGTACGCCCAAGAAAAAGCGGCGTATTCTTCCGTACGAGAAATTGTACATCTCTGCCCTACCTGCGTCTTCACGGTACTCGAAATCGTTGATGCACAAAGATCAGCTGTCCTTCGTGACCGTAACGCCACTTACAGATTTCTTGATTACATGCTCAATAGATGGGACTGTCAAGTTCTGGAAGAAAATCGCTGTGGGTATAGAATCGGTGAAAGAGTTTCGGGCACATGTAGGGGAAATAAGAAGCGTCAGTGTGAGCCAAGATGGTAGAAGTTTTGCAACAGCAGGAGCAGATAGAACAATCAAGATCTTTGATGTGATTACCTTTGGTATGGAGATCCACTCTGTGGGGTTACTGGTGGCAAACTGACATCGATGTATAGATTTACTGGCCATACTTCAGCTAGAACATACGCCAAGATCAATATGCTGGGTACATCGACGTGGCGCATCGCTACCTCTGCTAGCAGTAGCAGATGAGAATAGACCATGTATCAATATCTATGATGGCCGAGGTGAGTCGCAGGAACCCATCCATGCTATGGACGGTCTGCACAGAAGCCCCGTAACGACGATGGCCTATAACAATGAGTACGACTGCGTCATATCTGCAGATGCTAACGGGATGGTTGAGTACTGGCGGGCGAGTGATACTTACGAGAAACCTGACAACGTCTTCAAATACAAAAGCTCCACAGATTTATTTGACTTCAAGAAATCTAAATCATTACCAGTTTCCATCTCTATATCACCGTCAGGTGCGCAGTTTGCGACCTTCTCTTTTCCTGACCGCAAGGTTCGAGTATTCGACTTCGCCACTGGAAAGCTCCACCGAACCTATGACGAGTCAATCCAAACCATCACAGACATGCAACAAGCGAATACCGCCATCCAAAAGCTAGAAGACGTAGAGTTCGGCCGACGACTAGCCGTTGAAAGAGAGCTAGAGAATCCCGCATTGCAGAACAAAATCAACGTCATCTTCGACGAATCCAGCAACTTCATAATTTACGGCTCGATCCTTGGCACAAAAGTAATCAACACACTCGTCAACCGCGTCGTCAAAGTCTACGGCAAAGACGAACCGTTCCGCTCTCTAAACCTCGCCCTTTACCAAGGCGCGCCCCAACAGAAATCCGTCATGACCGCCACCATGGCCGCCTCCGCCAACCCCCTCATCCAAGAATCGGAAGCCCGCGACCCCATGCTCGTCACCACCGCTAGTGGTAAAGTGCGCTTCTACATCTTCACCAACGAAACCGAAATCACCAAATCTACCCGCGACGTGCAAAACGAAAAACCCCGCAACTTCAACTCCCGCCAAGAAAAAGAAGCAAAACCCCACGAAACCGGCACCGCCGCAATCTTGCATACTACCTACGGCGACATCCACCTCCGCCTCTTCCCCGAAGCCGCCCCCAAAGCCGTCGAGAACTTCGTCACCCACGCCAAAAACGGCTATTACAACAACACCATCTTCCACCGCGTCATCCGCAAATTCATGATCCAATGTGGCGACCCCCTCGGCGACGGCACTGGCGGCGAATCGATCTGGGGCCGCGAATTCGAGGACGAGTTTAGCACGCTGAAGCACGATAAGCCGTATACGGTGAGCATGGCGAATGCGGGCCTGAATACAAACGGCAGCCAATTCTTCATCACGACGGAGAAGACGCCGTGGTTGGACAAGAAGCACACAATTTTTGGGCGGGCGGTGCAGGGCTTGGATGTTGTGCATCGGATTGAGAATGCGAGGGTTTATAAGGAGAAGCCGGAGGAGGATATTAAGATTGTTAATGTGGAGGTTGTTTAGGCTTTGTAGGTTTTAGTCTCTTCGTTTGAGGTATGCCTACTCTCGGGTATTATTGTAAAATTCCAAGAAGGTAGTACACTCATCTCCTCGAATCTTTCGCGCTTACAAAAACCGGCTCACCTTCCATTAGTATTCCCGCTCACATTCTCGCTATGGCAGTCAATATTAGCTTAGGGCGGTATTCTTTTATTCTTATATACTCATTATCACACATGCTCTCGCCTAGGTCTGCAAGTTCAAATCTGTTTTTGTGTCCCGATATCACAACTTATTTCATGACGGGGTTTATCAAGCTGCGAATTTCTTTCAAGTTCAAAGGTGCGGATTCAATTCTGTCCTCTCTCTGACTATGTGTTATGCATCCCTGCCTAACAACAAGAGAAAACATCATGGCTGAAGTAAGTAGTAGATAAAAACGATCTTGTGCCATATTCTCCGCTAAGCTTTCTGCAACATCTTCCATCAACAACCACGACATAAAATGTTCAAGAAAAGATCCGTCGGCGCGAGCAGCCAATAATTCTCATACGTATTCAGCAGCAACTTGCCCATAATTGACACCCTCATGAATGAGCTCATACCCAGTAGACGCCGAGTAATGAGTCACCTCGAGCTGGAATTCGACAATATAGTAATCTTGACCGTCAAGTCCCGTCTCTTCTGGGAAATGGGTAGGTGGGATCCGGCTGAGGTCGGCCTCAACTCTGACGAGCATAGTGACGTCCGCTATATCCGAATATTAGTCTGGTAACTTGATCGAGTGGAGACATACTGACGGTCATCTCCGTATAGAGGCGCTCCCATATTCTCAGGATCAGCAAAGTAGCGGATCTTGACAATGGCGTTTGTGGGCGGCCCCATCGACTTCAACCAAGTTTGGTGATACTGGAGGCGCTCAGGCTTGTTCTCACTGACGGTTTTTCCCTATTACCATGTTAGTTCGATCACAAAACGTGTTGCTTGCAAGAATACCTTTTTAATAAACCAATCCATGGTGGAAACACGATATGTGCCTTCGTAATCCGACCAGAACCTGCCAAGGTAGTCAGCCATCTATATCGGATCGAGATTTCCTTTGCCTAGGAAGCATAACTGACCGTCTCTTAGCATCATGGCGTCTGTTAACAAAATCAGTATCGCACTGCAAGCCATAATGCTTTCGAGCGGATCTGCCTGTCACTCTCACTGTTGCGATTCGTGGGGATGTGGTAGCAAGCGCTTTCATAAGAGCGCCGCGAACCACGGCGGTCCATCTATTGCCAGTGAGTAGGCCAGCCATGTAGTTCAACCAAGACGTGTTGCACCTACCCATTTGGCGATTGCATAACTTTCACCTTACTACCAACCGCTTCCCGAATACAGTCGCGGAGATAAGCACTCTGTCCGAAGCCTCCCACAAGTAGCACGGCTTTGACACGCTTTTGCGTAGCTTGAATCTGCCCCTTAACTAAGGCGATGACTTCTGGGATGACTTTATCGAAGACTTCTTGGATTTCGGCATCAGTGACTCGCAGTCTTCCCCTACGGATATCCAGACGGGCGTTGTCGTGAAGTCCGGGGACTACTCAAAGGTAAGTATTGCTAAAATTTGTAAAAGTCGTTTTAGCAGTACATGCCTGGGACAAAGAACTCTCCACCATCTGTTCCGCCGAACTGTCTCTTGATCTAGTATATCGTGCCGCCATTAGCTGGAAGCAGTAGCAATTTAGCAGGCAGGAACGCACAACAACATCGAAACGCTTCATTGCCTGTCTTACGTCAGTAAAAGGAGGATGATCAAGCTAGGATGCATCTCACTTCTTCTAGCACGTCTTGGTCCCAACCAGGCTGATTTCCAAGTTTGTCCTCGAGAAACCTTTGGAATATACGGTTAAGGAACGATGAACCACATAGTGAGCCACTTCCTGGGCTAGCTTCCAAAAGTTGCAATTTTGGTTTCAGCGCAGAGACAGTGTAAGATATTAAGTCGACCGTGCCTCCACCGGCATCGCAGAGTACGAAAGTATCGCCTTTCTTAATGTGGTGCGGGTCCATAGCGTCCAATGCATATATCGCCGCGGCTTCCGGTTCTGAAACTATCTGGAGCGAGGAACCCACGCCCATACCGGCGTTTTCAGCACAGGCTCGAGTTTTCGCTTGTGCCGCATCTGACCACACTGCGGGAACCGTTATCTTTATTCAGTCAGCCAGGTACGAACGACAAGATCAAATCATGGGGTAGACAAACTATGAACTCCATGGGCGTGGACTGCATTGCACTCTCAGGCAGCTTGTGGAGAAGGACCTTCTCGGAGTGCTCGCGAAGAGCAGTGAGATAATCTGTCACAAGTTTCTCTGGAGAAATGTCATAGCCAGGGGGCGCGGCATTGGGATCTGGAAAAGAATGCGCTAATTCTGATCTGCTACGGCCTTGGGTAGGGCCAAGTTCAAGCTTAAACCATTGGTGCCTTGGCCCATGATCCGGAATTTGAAAGCCCCATTTGAAGTTCTCTCCGTCATACCGTATCTCACTTGAAAAGCTTCAGTAAGCAAGCAAATCCTGGCTGCAGCTTAGATACTTACGATGGTACCTTGTCACTCGTGATACCTTCAAGTCCGCCAGATCTAGCGTCAGGCCACTGGATAATGGGCGTCTGTAAGCCAGGCTGCTTCCGGGTTAGTTGTCTGTACAAGTGGAATTGAGGTAACTCATTAGATTACCTTGCGTGTCTGCGTCCAAGCAAGGCCAGAGTATGTGGTACCGCTACTCGAAGTCAGTCTACTGAATGCCATGAAGAAATTGGCACCTACAAGTCAACAGCGACCAGTATCTTACGATCAAGCTCAGGTTCAGTATCTGGAACCTCCGGTTCTCTTTTGCGTTTTGGTGACATGACGAAGAGCGCAACAAGGGTCACTTCTCTAGAGTGACGTCAGAAAAGACAAAATGGTAGTCGAAATGACAAAACTGTTGTTCGTTTATTGAGACTAAGCCTTGATTTGATACTCTGGACGAGAGCGAAAGGGTCCTGGTGAGCCGAAGATTTGACCAAAATTGGTGACAGCCGGACCAAAAATTGACTGGTTGTGATAAGGGTAAGTGAGAGTTTGGAACTTGAAATTACAGACAAGTAGAAAGGTCACATGTGAAACCAAGGGCATAAACTTGAGCTCAACTTGAGCTCAATTCACCAATACCTGACAACTACCCTCAAAGACTTCAAAGCCGGCAACATGGAGCAGGCCACAAACGTGAGCGGCTTGTCAAGTCCGAGTACTGGTGAGTCTTTTAGACATCAAGATTGATGAGCTTGGATAAAGCTATAGAAGGTTATTCTTAGCTTATTGGGTTTTAGAAGACGAGAATGCCTTGAATGGTCAGAGCTACCACTCACGAAACCAAGAAATGATCTCAGCATTGGCCAAGATGGACGATGGTACTCAGGTCCGACCCGAGCAACCAAAGGAAAGCTCACCTATCTTGTCGTCTCAGGAAGATGACGTGATGACGACCGCCGCATCTAAGGACTTCGGAGAGATTCCAGAAATTCTTTTGGAGGAAATCTTTGAGGCTGTCACCAGCGATCGTACTTCTACTCCAGAGCTATCTCTACAGATTGAAGACCAAAGAGACTTGAGAAGTCGAACAGAAGCACCACAGCTTTGGCATTTAACACAGGAGCCGGAGAGCGAACGCGAGATCGTTGCTACATCAGACGCTACAGGTCAGCAGCGCATGGTAGACTTCCAAAGCGAGTACAACAATTTAGTTTCACCCAGCACGAGCACTGAGCAGGACTGCTGGAACCTACAAGCGGAAGTGAATCGTCTGCAAAACATTGAGCAGGAGGTGTGTCAACTTCAGCAGTCATACCATAATCTTCAAGGCGAAACAAATTATCTTCGATACGAAGCACGCAACTTTGCTACACTCTATAATGACGCAACTCAAGATAAGAATGATATGGAAGCGCAAGTAGATAATTTGCAGAAGGGCTTAGATGCGTGCAAAGATGATCTCTTTCGCCTACAGCCTGTGGCCCAAACTCCAGATACAGAAATTCTGGAAGACTTTGAGTCTCTTGTTCAGCATATCCGACACTGGGTCGAGGTGGAAATTGACATATTCGAAAAGAAGTATCTACAGTCCAGAAATGAGGAACTCTTCTCCGCCGATGGGAACGAAGATGTGGCGAGGGTTCTGCAAAGATTCCCACAAGCGGGTGAGTATCTTGTAAGATACATGATCCACCACTACCTACAGGCGCATATGCTGGGAGAAGGTGTCTACTTTTTGGGTCTGTCGGAATGCTTTATCTGTATCCTTCAGAAAGTTGAAAACAGTATGGCACAACTTCAGCCACGGAGAGGTATGAAAAGTCTATCCAAGTCGCCCTATAGTAAGATCAGCACAGAGCTGACACAGTACAGATAAGTCAGCCATCAAAGCTTGGCGTTCGGAAACGCTAAAAGCATTTGCGGCCACCAAAAAGTTTACGGATGTTAAGAAAAAACATATTCAGCAATTCAATGCACAGCTCCTCAAATTCGTCGGTCAAGTCTTCCCAGTCATCAAAAAGCAAAAAGGGGCTACGAAAAGACTTCGCGACGAGATATCAGTACCGGCAGCCAGTCTTGCACTCAAACTTCAAGTGTCAACGCTCACCTACAGTCTCAGTCCCCAGCTGCCGCAGAATCCACTCAAAAACGGCTCCGAATCTTTCAAAATACGCGATGTCGAAAAGTCCACGTTGATTGACATCACGACAGGAAAGACTCTGAAGGCCGATAGCGAGATGCTGGTGGGCAGGAGCGGCTTTCTTGGGAAGATCGTGATGCCTGTGGAGCCGTGCTTGAATCGTTGCGATGGGGATGGACAAGCCGTGGAACTGCGCAAGGCGGTATATCTGGTAGAACCCGGCCAACCCACGAGGAAGCGCAAGCGAAGGAATCCATGAAGGCAAGGTTCCCCCTTAGCATCGAACTTGCAGCAATCCCGAGACTGCTCACGCTTTCGAAAACTCCATCTACAAGCTCGTCGGGATTGAAGCATTTGGAAGCATGAAGTAAAAAGTTTCAAAGAAATCTCAGGAGCTTGAAGTTCCACCAGTCGTGAAATCATGGTCATTGTTCGCGGCCTTCCTCAGAAGATGTTTGTATAATTTACCCAAAAGCGGCAGCAGCTGCCGCCGCGCGCGATCAAAAATCAAAGCAACTTTTCCTTCCCCAAAAGCCCAGTCAGCTTCTGCTCAATCCCACAAATTGCAGGCTCCTTACCTCCCAAGCCTCCCATGACAAAATTCCCATCATTACATTTTCAACAGCTCCTCAAACACTTTTTTTGCCTTACGATTGACCCCTCAAAAGACTCACTCGAACTTTAATTCTCCCCTGTAAACCCTCCAATCCTCCAACCTCAAAACCAAACCCCCCAACCCACCACCCCCTTGCGAAAAGGACCATCCCTTCCCATCTTACTCTCTCTCCCCCTTGTTTTCCCCAATCCCTCACTCACCTATTAATCCACTCGTATCGTGCCAAGCTCCAGAACGAATTCCCCCATGCAAAAGCTGTGCTACTGTCTCGAAAAACCAGTCCTCGAAATCTGGGCATCAACTGTGAAAGTTTTTGGGATGGGATGATTTTTTCCGGAGTAGAGAAGTTGATGTTGTTGGGGGTTTGTGAGTTGTGTGGGTAGTGGAAGTTTGGAATCCTTTAGGGAGACATAAATTGTTGGGAGTAGAGTTGTTGCTATATGTCTATCCAGGTATGGCGGTTGTTAGGTTCTAGCTAGAGGGATGGAATTATGCTTCTACTTACGAGGTGACTATGCAAATGTTTTCCAGTTTTATTCTGTTTTTTGTTCAATGGTTCGACCTTTAGGTCGTATTGTAGCATTCGAAACACCCGAAGTGCTTTGAGCATGTTCGGCAGAGTGACTGATAAAAACTTTAGATTTACATTAGATGAAAAGTACCTGCACTCCGAAGACCTCTTGGATCAACACGCTCTTCGATCTACAGCAACGTCTTCGATTATGTACGCTACCGCACCCAATCCACTTCTCTTTAGAGCTCAGCTCTCTTACGCGCCGGCGCAATGCGATTAGCTGTGGCGAACGTGATCGATCTGTCGCCACTGGGGTATGTCGCCGTTTGATATCAATCTCACGCCTGGGCATTCAGCGAAATTGAGAGGGATGCTATGTCGGCCATGCCTACCTAGATAGTGTTTGCATAGGATACTTTGTACTTTTGGAGGAGTTGTCTATAACGACGGCATTGCCGACTTGTGCCAGTCTCAAGAGCGCTGAAGCAGCTGGGCTAAATACCACAACCTTCAATCTGAATGAGTAGTCTTACTAATATTCAATTGGTAGATAAGCTTCATACGATACGGGAATAAAGGTCGGGTTCAGGTAATGAGTGAATTAATGTTGTAGTGGTAAACTGCAGTAGGCAGAACTCAGAGAGAGATACAACTATCTTTTCTGTTTTTTTGATACTGCATTCGAACACGATAAAACGATGAAAAGGAATAACGGTAATGTAAGAGCTGTCACACGGTCTCGAGTATGCTTCGAGTCTATTACACTAGCACTGCGAATCATCATGCTCAGAGATTAAACAGCTCGTATCCCAAGAATCATATTTCAACTCAAACGATTTATCACTCCGCTATGCTATAGTAAAGACCTCGCCGTTGAGTGGCGCCAACGTGCGTTTGAGGAGAAAAGGGGTTTCTTGTGTGGATTCGAACGCACTTTGTATAGTACAGTATGCGTTAGCTTCAAACAATTGAAGGCCTAAAATCAGAGCGGCATTGTCAAGCGCAGGATTGAAGAGTCAGACTTGCAAGAAATCCAGCCGTAGTATGGTGGCTTTTCAAGATCAAGAAGCCCCACCTTCTGCAAGTTGCGAACCCTGAACGTTTCTTAGAATGCATTGGGATCATAAATATCAGAAATAGTCACCATATTAAACTGAGTGGTAGAAGCGCTACTCCTTGATACAGTAGTATCTTAGTCCGAAGACCTGACCAAGTCATAGATGTTGACTTTTAGAATTCTCATCTTGGAAAAACCGCAGATGGGACGTTGGCAAAAATCGTATCTTGTGCGGCGCATGCTGCGCCAGACCCGGGAGCTGGAGCGCGGCAGTGCCTTTGCAA
>JAABUT010002054.1_pt1 | contig 20600 bp, 18 predicted proteins | sample 5559281 | NCBI WGS metagenome assembly JAABUT01 (sample SAMN10711880, study PRJNA513359) | rock metagenome | isolation source: Antarctica rocks | place: Antarctica: Victoria Land, Ricker Hills nord | collected 2016-01-04
CGGTCTTGCCGGAGACGAGGAGGCAGTCCTCCGGCTCACAGCCGATGAGCCGGGCCAGCTCCTCGGCGTACTTCTCCGGCTGGGCGGCGGGCAGGTCGATCTTGTTGAGCACCGGGATGATGGCCAGGTCGTTCTCCATGGCGAGATAGAGGTTGGCCAGCGTCTGCGCCTCGATGCCCTGCGCGGCGTCGACGAGGAGGACGGCGCCCTCGGCGGCGGCGAGCGAGCGCGACACCTCGTAGGTGAAGTCGACGTGCCCCGGGGTGTCGATCATGTTCAGGGCATACACCAGCTGCGCGGAGGCTGCGCCGCGTCCTTCTCCACCCTCGACAGGCGGCTCCGCCGCGTTGACGGCCCACGGCATCCGCACCGCCTGGCTCTTGATCGTGATGCCGCGCTCGCGCTCGATGTCCATCCGGTCGAGGTACTGGGCCCGCATGGCCCGGGGGTCGACGACACCCGTGAGCTGGAGCATCCGGTCGGCCAGGGTCGACTTGCCGTGGTCGATATGGGCGATGATACAGAAGTTCCGGATGAGGTCCGGCGGCGTCGCGTGCGGCGGCAGCGCGGTGCGGGCCATGGGTGACACGGTGGGACGAACCTCGCGCTCGTGGGGTCGGGAAAGCGATCAGCCCAGTGTCCCACGCGCTATCAGGTATGCCGTGCACGCACGGGTGCGCTCGCGTTTGCCGACCACGGGTGCTCCCTGTCACACCTCGGCGCGCTCGAGCTCGATGACGCGGGTCCGTCTCCAGGATGTCCATGACGGACCCTCTCAGCTCCCCGTGGCCCCGTCGATGCCCTCACGCAGGAGGTCGGCGTGGCCGTTGTGCTGGGCGTACTCGGCGATCATCTTGACGAGCACACCGCGCAGCGAGATCGGCCGCCCGTCGCGCACCCGCGTGCCTGTCTCGTCGAGGGACGAGCGCGACGCCACGATCTCCCGCGAGCGCTCGCACTCACGGCGCCAGACCTCGAAGGCCACCTCGACGTCGCCGTCGAGGCGCTCGAAGTCCTGGTCCGGGTCGTTGTCGGAGTAGTAGAGCATCGCAACGTCGTCACCGGCGAAGTTGACCTGGAACCACCAGCGCTCGGCGCCCGTGAGGTGGCGCAGCAGGCCGTGCAGGGTCAGCGTCGACGGCGGCATGGTGCGCGCCGACAGCTGGCCGGCGTCGAGGCCAGCGCACTTGAGCTCGAACGTCGCCCGGTGCCAGTCGAGGTATGCCGTGAGCACCGTGCGCTCGTCCCCCACCTGCGGGAGGGCCGGGCGGCTGTCCTCGGCCCAGCTCTGGCTGTAGCTCTCCTCGGGGATGGTCGGCCTGGGCGTCATGCGGGTCACTGTGCCACCGACGGGCGACACGCTGAGGTCAACACGACGCGACGGGCAGCCGGCGGGGTCCCCTGATCGTCGTCGACGGGCGCATGACGACACGTCCTGCCTGCCGCAGTGCGGGCAGCCGCTCGGCCAACGCCGCGAAGGCGATCGTCGCCTCGAGCCGGGCCAACGGCGCCCCGAGGCAGTAGTGGATGCCGCTGGAGAAGGAGAGGTGGTCGGCTCCGGCCGGGCGGGTGATGTCGAACCGGCTGGGGTCGGGGAACACCCCGGGATCGCGGTTGGCGGCCCCGAGGAGGGTCACGACCCACTGGTTGCGGAGAACCCTCACTCCCCCGATCTCGATGTCCTCGAAGGCGACTCGCACGGTCTCCTGCACCGGCGAGTCGTAGCGCAACACCTCTTCGACGGTCGCCGCCGCGAGCGACGGGTCGGCCCGCAGTCTCTCCCACTGCTCGCGGTGTCGCAGCAGGGCGAGCGTCCCGTTCCCGATGAGGTTGACCGTCGTCTCGAAGCCGGCGATGAGCAGGAGCGAGCACATGGGCACGAGCTCGCGTGGCTCGATCCGGTCACCCCGCTCGGCGACGAGGGCGCTGATGAGGTCGTCGCGCGGCTCCCGCTCACGCAGCTCGAACAGCGACTCGAAGATCGCCTCGAGCTCGACGTTGGCCCGGATGACCTCCCGCGCGTGCGACAAGGACCTCAAGCCGTCCAGGGCGCTGCCCAGAGCCGCGCCGTAGCGCTGGAAGGCGGCTACGTCGGCGGCCGGCACCCCCATCATCTCCGTGATGACGGCGATCGGCAGGGGCGCGGCGAAGTCGGCGACGAGGTCGAACCCGCCACACTGCTCGGCCGCGTCGAGCAGCGCGTGGACGGTCTTCTCGATCTTCGTCGCGTAGGTCGCCATCATCTTCGGGCTGAACGCGGGTCCGGCGAGTCGGCGCAACCGGCCGTGGTCCGGTGGGTTGAGACCCAGGAAGGACAGGTCGAACTCCGCCTGGCTCCCCTCGTGGGGCACCGCACCGGGCTCGGCCACGCCGAAGGTCCGGCTGCGCAGCACCTGGTTGCAGACGGCATGGCTCGTAGTCGCCCAGTTCCCCAAGCGGTTGAGCTGCATCGGGCCCTTGGCCCGCACCTCCTCGTAGATGGGGTAGGGGTCCCTGCGACCTTCCCGGAGCCGCAGCCGCGCGAGGTCGTCGCCCCTGAACCACCCGGCATACCAACGGTCGCAGCGCTCGCGCCAGAGCGCGGTGGTGAAGCGCGCGGCCTGCCGGACCGGGGTGAGCCGACTCATTGCGGACTCTGCGAAGCGGAGGCGACCATGGCTCGACCGTACGCGCCTGCCCGAGCCCTCAGCCGGTGCCGGGGCGGCGGCGCTGGACGATCCCGCGCATGACGCCCAGGTGGGCGACCCTTCCGGACACGACCATGCCGGCGACCATCCCGGCGCCGTAGATGCCGAGGACGACCGGGACGAACGAGGTGGAGAACCCCCGCGAGGTCGGTCATCGTCGGAGCGATGTAGGCGTACGTCGCGAACATCCCGCCGAAGCCGACGGTGCCGATGATTAGAGCCAGCCAGACCTGGAGGCGCCCCAGGGCACGCAGCTCCCCAAGCATGGACTCCTCTCCGCTCGCGGGCTCGTCGGGCACCCACGCCCACGTCGCCAGCACGGTGACCACGCCGACGATCCCGACGACCCGGTAGGGCACCTGCCAGCCGAGGTCCTGTCCGAGCAGCGTGGTGAGGGGGACGCCGACGACGTTCGCGACACCGAGGCCGATGAGCATCATCGCCACGGCCCAGGTGCGTCGCTCCTTGCTCACCAGGCTGGCGGCCACGACGGACCCGATGCCGAAGAAGGCCCCGTGGGGCATGCCGGAGAGGAACCGGGCGCCCATGAGCTGCCCGTACGTCGTCGGAAAGCCGGAGGCGACGTTCGCGACGGCGAAGCCGACCATGAGGGCGAGGAGGACCGCCTTGCGCGGGACCTTCGCCGCGAGCACGGCGATGAGCGGCGCGCCGACGACGGCACCGAGGGCATACGCCGAGACGAAGTGCCCAGCAGTCGAGATGTCGGTGCCGATGCCCTTCGCGACCTGCGGCAGCAGGCCCATGGTGACGAACTCCGTCGTCCCGATGGCGAAACCGCCGATGGCCAGCGCCAGCAGCGCGAGGCCGACGTGTCGGGTGATCGGGGCGACGCCGCTCGCCTCCACGTCTTGGGACGGGGGCGTGGTCGTCGTGTCGGTCATCGGTCGGGCCGTTCCTTTCAGGGCGTGTGGGTGGGGGGCGACGGTGACCGACTCAGGATGGTAGCTGCGCCAAGACCGGGCGTGCTGCGGATAGTCACCATCCGGGAAAGGTCGCGAGCCGCCTCACCTCCGCCCGCCAGACTGAGGCATGAGCTCTGTCCCGGACGTCGACTACCGCGCCACGTCGAAGCGGCCGACATGGACCTCCCTGCCGGCCGCCGTGCGGGCCGAGGTCTCGCGGCTCGCCGGAAGCCCCGTGGTCCGGGCCGATCCCGTCGTCACCAGTGGCTTCACCGGATCGTATGCCGGGTCCGTGCGGTGCGCGGACGGGTCCCGGGTGTTCGTCAAGGCGGGCGGTCCGGACATGCCGTTCGTCGTCTCCGCCCTGGCCCGGGAGGGCGTGGTGCTGCGGATGCTGCCTCCCGGCATACCGGCCCCCAGACTCATCGGAGCCGGCGAGTCCGACGGGTGGAGCGTAATCGTGCTCGGGGTCATCGACGGGAGGATGCCCGGGCAGCCGTGGACGTCGGGGGATGTCGAGGCGGTCCACCGTGCCTGCCTGACGGTCGCGGAGCTGACGACCCCCTGCCCGGACGGAATGCGGTGGCAGAGCGTCGCAGCGAGCATGGCCGGCGACGAGAAGATCCTCGCCGTCGGGCGCGCGATGGTGCAGGGGCGCTTCGGGCCGCCGCTGGGTATGCCTCAGTGGCTCCGCGCCCGTCAGCCCGAGATCGCGGCGCTCATCCTCGAGGCAGGAGACCACCTGGACGGAGACACGCTCTCGCACGGTGACATCCGCCCGGACAACCTCCTCGTCGACGCCGCCGGGAAGGCCTGGGTCATCGACTGGAACTGGGTCGGGGTGGGGCCGGCCTGGCTCGATCTCGTCGGCATGCTGCCGATGATGCGCTGGCATGGCCTCGACGTCGACGAGCTCGTCGCCACCTCTTCGCTGACCCGCGGCGCGGACCGCGACGGCATCGACGGGTTCCTCGCCGTCATCGCGGCATACATGATGAGCGGGCTCGACGAGGCGCCACCTCCCGGCTGTACGCCGGCGCTGCGCCGGCACCAGCGGCTCATGGCGCACCTGTTCCTCGAGCTCCTCAGGCACCGGCGGGACTGGCCACCATGATCTGACGACACTACGGTGAGGGGATGCCAGACGGGTTCGGACAGCGGTTGCGCCGGGCCGTGGGTCGCCGGCTCGGCATCGACGACGGGTCCACCCGGGCATCGTCTGCGGCTCGGCCGGTGTCCGGGGACGACCGGGCGGTCCGCCGTGACCCTGACGCCGTCCGGGACGCAGGCGGGGAGCGGCAGCGCGGCGCCGGGGTCGCGCCGCCCCACGGCACCCGGGCCTATCCCGGTGACTTCGTCGGCGTCCCGGCCATGGCCTACGCACCGAAACCCGACGGTCAACCGGACCCGGGCGAGATCGTCTGGACGTGGGTGCCCTTCGAGGAGGACCACGCGGTCGGCAAGGACCGGCCCGTCCTCGTCATCGGTTCTGACGGCGACTGGCTGCTCGGCGTGATGCTCACGAGCCGTGACCACGACCGCGACGCCGCCCAGGAGCACCGGGCCGGCCGCGACTGGGTCGACGTCGGTACCGGCGCATGGGACCGCGCGGGGCGACCGAGCGAGGTCCGGACCAACCGGGTCATCCGGGTCGATCCCACCAAGGTCCGGCGGGAGGGCTCCGTCCTTCCCGAGGACCGCTTCGACGCGGTTGCCGAGGCGATCCGTCAGGTTGCCTGAGGCGCTGGACGCCCCATGTGGCGCGCGGGGCCGCGCTCGCAGGCCCTCGGCTGAGGCATCCGTGCGTCCGGCACCTCGGTCGCCCTGGCCACCGAGGTGCCGGGCACAAGCAGTGGAGGCTCAGGTCAGAGCGACGAGGCCTGCTTGGCCATGGCCGACTTCTTGTTGGCGGCCTGGTTCTGGTGGATGACGCCCTTGGCGGCGGCCTTGTCCAGCTTGGTGGACGCGGTCTTGAGGGCGTCCCGGGCGGCGTCGGCGTCACCGGAGGCGGCGGCCTCACGAAACTTGCGGACCCACGTGCGGATCTCGCTCTTGACGGCCTTGTTGCGCTCGGTCCGCTTCTCGTTCGTCTTGATCCGCTTGAGCTGCGACTTGATGTTTGCCACGAGTGATCCTTCTGGTCAGGTGCGGGTCGCCCTCGAAGGGCGGCGGACGTGGTCGGGACCGGAGTGGAAAGACCGTGGTCGACCTTGCGCCGGGTGGTGTGACGGGCACACCCCACCGGGCGCGCACGCAAGGAGGAAATCTATCAGCGTCGAGGGGTCCGGCCCAAACCGGCGGACGACTCAGCGGCGCGAGCCGACGCGCGCGGTGGTAATCGTCAGGATGGCCCGCTCCACGGCATACACGGGATCACGTCCGCCGCCCTTGACCTCGAAGTCCGCGGCGGCGACCGCCCGGATCGCCCGCCCGATGCCGTCGGCATCCCAGTGCCCCACGAGTCGCCGCGCCTTGTCGACCTGCCACGGGGCCATGCCGAGCTCCTTGGCGAGCTGCTGGGAGCTCCCCCGGCCGGCCGAGCCGACCTTGACCAGCTGACGCAGCTGTGCCGCGAGCACCGCGACGATCGGCACCGGGTCCACCCCGGTCGCGATGGCGTGTCGCAGCAGACGCAGGGCCTCCCCCGTCTGGCCGGCCATCGCCGCGTCGGCCACCCGGAAGCCGGTCGCCTCCACCTTGCCCCCGTGGTAGGTCTCCACGAGCTTGTCGTCGATGACGCCGTGCGTGTCCGACGCGAGCTGGCTGCAGGCGGACGCCAGCTCACGGACGTCCTTGCCGAGCGCCTCGACCAGGGCCCGGACCGCCTCGGGCGTCGCCCTGCGGCCCTGCCGGCGGAACTCGTTGGCGACGAAGTCGCCCTTGTCGCGGTCGGTCTTGACCGCCGGGCAGTCGATCGTGCGGGCGCCCTGCTTCCTCAGCAGGTCGAGGACCTTCCTGCCGCGCTGGCCGGTGCGGTGGGTGACGACGAGGGTGACGTCGTCCGCCGGGTCCGCCAGGTAGTCGAGCAGGTCGTTCTGCAGCTCGTCGGACGCCTCGTCGAGCCCCTCGACGACGACGGCCTGCTCGCCCCCGAACAGGGATGGGCTCGTCCGGATGCCCAGCTCGCCCGGCTCGTAGGACGACGCCGCGAGCCGGCTCACCTCGAGGTCCGGGGCGGTGTGCCTGCGCTCCGCGATGGTGGCTGCCACGGCACGCTCGACGAGGACCTCCTCGGGACCGCTGACGAGCACGAGCGGCGGCACGGCGGGCGGAGTCACGGTGGCCACCCTGCCACGACCGGCCGACACCCCGGGTATGCCGTGTTCGCGCCGCACCGGCGGCCGCCACCCCCTGCATGCGCCCGGCCCGCTTGGTCTCACCGCCGTTGCCAGTCCTGGTCCGGCTCCCGGGACTCGCAACAGGTGAGGCCGCGGGTCGGGCCTGCACGTCGACCGACCGCCTTGTAGGGGTGGTGGTGGGCTCTTGTAGGGGTGGTGGTGGGCTGATGGTGGTGGTCAGTCGCGTTGTAGGGGTGGTGGTGGGCTGATGGTGGTGGTCAGTCGAAGGAGAATGCCCGCCCCGCCGAGCTCGAGGCCGAGCTGCTCGAGGCGCGCGGTGATGGTCTCCGAGGGGAGCTCGAGGTGGTCGGACAGCTCCTCGAGGTCGATACCGGCCTCCACCGCGTCGCGCAGCTCCACGTCCTGCTCCCCCGTCCAGGCGTGTCCACCGGTCACCGCGATCCGCGGCGACGCCGGGACGGGAGGCGGGCCAGCGACCGGCCGGATGTCCACCGGCGGCTCGGCCAACCCGACGCTGGTGCCGTTCCGCGTTCCCTCCATCGACGAGCCCTCGACCGCGCCGGTGACTCCCCGCAGCGCCGGGTCGGCGACCGGCACCGGCTCGGGAGCGGTCTCGTCCAGCCGCTGGAGCGCGGCGAGCACCATGTCGCGGTCGGTCGTCGGCCAGAAGGGGGGCAGGGAGCGCTGGAGGAACCCGGCATACGGGGCGGTCATCATCCGCGAGTCGAGGATGGCCACGACGCCGCGGTCGTCGTCTCGCCGGATCAGCCGCCCGGCGCCCTGGGCCAGCCGCAGGGCGGCGTGGGTCGCCGAGACGGCCATGAAGCCGTTGCCCCCCATCCGGGCGATCGCCTGGGAACGCGCCGAGGCGAGGGGGTCGTCGGGGCGCGGGAAGGGGATCCGGTCGATGATGACGAGCTGGCATGCCGAGCCCGGCACGTCCACGCCCTGCCACAGGGTCAGTGTCCCGAAGAGGCACGTCGTCGGCTCGCGGGCGAACTGCCGCACCAGCGTGGAGATCTGGTCATCGCCCTGGCAGAGCACGTCGATCTCGGTGCCGTCCTCCCCGAAGCGTGCCCGCAGCTCCTCGGCGGCGTTGAGGGCGCCCCGTGTCGATGAGAACAGGCCCAGGGTGCGGCCCCCGGCCGCGCGGACCAGCGCCTCGATCTCGTCGAGCACCTGGGGCGGCGTACCGTCCCGGCCGGGAGGCGGAAGGTGCTTGGCGACGTAGGCGATGGCCTGCTTGGGGTAGTCGAATGGGCTGCCCACATCGAGGCCCTGCCACGCCGGGGCACCGTCGCCGCGCAGTCCGATCGTCCCGGCCACGGCGTCGAAGGTCCCGCCGAGCTCGAGCGTCGCCGAGGTGAGGACGACAGTGCGCTCGTCGAAGATCCGGTCCCGGACGAGCATCGCCACGCTCATCGGGGCGACGCGCAGGACGGCCCCGCGGCGCGGGTCCTTGCTCACCCAGACGACGTCGAGCTCACGCTCCTCGAGGATCCGGGCGGCGTTCTCGTTGAGCTCGTCGACCGCCGCGCGAGCCACCTGGCGGCCACCGTCCGGCTCGTCGCCCTGGGTGGGCTTGAGGTCGGACTGGACCGTGCGGGTCGTGTCACGGACCCGCGCGAGAGCCAGGGCGAGGGAGTCCGAAAGGCCGAGCAGCCGCCCCTCGGCCAGCCCCTCGAGCACTCCCTGGAGCAGGACACCGGCGTCCTCGACCTCGCCGGCGTTCTCGGACAGGCGGGCGGCTCGCTTGGCCGCCGCCGTCACCATGGCGGACGTCAGCTCGTCGGTGATCGTCGAGGTGACCCGGTCGACGAGCTCGTGGGCCTCGTCGATGACGAGGACGTCGTGCTCGGGCAGCATCTGGCGGCCCTCGAACGCGTCGATGGCCATGAACGAGTGGTTCGTGACGACGATGTCGACGTCCTCCGCGGCCGCACGTGATCGCTCGACGTAGCACTCGGCCACCATTGGACACCTGCTCCCGAGGCACTCGTGGGCCGACACCGAGACCTGCCGCCAGGCCCGCTCGGAGACCCCGGGCACGAGCTCGTCGCGGTCGCCGGACTGCGTCACGTCGGCCCACTCGCGAAGCCGGACGACCTCGGCCCCGAGCCGGCCGGCGCTGCGGTCGACCTGCTCCACCCCGAAGAGGCTCTCCTCGTCGTCGGGGAAACCTCCCTCGAGCTTGTGCGCGCAGAGGTAGTTGCGCCGGCCCTTGACGAGGGCGTAGGTCGGGCTCCGTCCGAGCAGCGGCGTGAGGGCCCGGGCCACCAGGGGCATGTCCCGGTCGACGATCTGCGCCTGGAGGGCGAGGGTGGCCGTCGCGACGACGGCCGGCTGGCCCTTGTCGAACGCGTGCTTCACCGCGGGGACGAGGTAGGCGAGCGACTTGCCCGTGCCGGTGCCCGCCTGGACGAGCAGGTGCTCCCCCGAGTCGATGGCCTTCTCGACGGCCCGGGCCATGTCGACCTGGCCCGGTCGCTCGGTGCCCCCGACCGCCGTGACCGCGGCGTGCAGGAGGGCATCGAGGTCGGCGGCCATGGCTCCAGCGTATGCCGGGACTCCGCCTCCGCTCGGACGCTCCACAGCCCGGGTCCCCGGATGTCGGGTGTCATCGGGTTCAGGTCCCGAACCGACGGCGACCCATTGCGCGGCCAGACAGGCAGAAGCGCGGTGAGCACCCGGCATACCGGCGTATCTCGGGCGAACAGGGGCCCCTCTGCCTGTCTGGCCGTCCCGGCAGGCGCGAAGCCCAGACCCGGTCCGGGCGTCCCGGCAGGCCCGGATGCCCTGGCCCGGTCCGGGCGTCCGGCTGGCGCGGGGTCGGCTCAGAGGCCCACGGAGCCCTGCATGATGCCGCCGTCCACGAAGACCGTCGTCGCCGTCACGTAGGCAGCCTGGTCCGAGGCGAGGAAGACCACGGTCCGCGCGATCTCCGCGGGGCTCGCGACCCGTCCCAGCGGGATCGAGGCGTCGAGCGCCGCGAGCTTGGCCACATCGGTCGTCGTCGAGACGTTGATCGGGGTGTCCACGGCGCCGGGCGCGACGTTGAGCACCCGGATGCCGTGGGGGCCGAGCTCCACGGCGGCATTGCGGGTCAGCATCCGCATCCCGCCCTTGGAGACGCAGTAGGGCGTGTTGCCGGGCATGGGCCAGTCCTCGTGGACCGACGAGATGTTGACGATGACGCCACCGCCTCCCTGCGCGATGAACTGCCTCGCCGCGAGCTGGGAACCGAAGAACGCGCTCTTGAGGTTCACCGCCATGACCCGGTCGTAGTCGTCCTCGGTCGTGTCGAGGAGCGAGGTCCGCGTCTCGATGCCGGCGTTGTTGACCATGACGTCCACCCGGCCGTACTCCCGCACAGCCGCATCCAGCAACCGCTCCAGCTCGGCCACCTGGCTGACGTCCGCCTTCACGCCGATGGCCTCGCTTCCCCCGCGCGTGATCGCCTCGTCGAGCGCCTCGGTCGCCTCCTCGCGGGCGACGTAGTCGATGACGACGTTGGCCCCCTCACGCCCCGCGGCCGCGGCGATGGCGGCCCCGATCCCGCTGTTCCCTCCGGTGACGATGACGGTCTTGTCCTTGAGCAGCACGGTGGTCTCCTTAGGCAGGGATGCGGGCTTCCGTTGCAGTCTCCCGCAACGAGACCGAGGCGCATCACGGTGCCCCGAATGCAGCGCACCCCACGCGGCGCGCGGCCTGGTGGGCGTCACCTCATGATGCCAGGACACCCTGCGAGGGTGCTGAGACGCATACCCGTCCTGGCGGAGGGTCAGACCAGGTATGCCGCGAGCTCACCGGTGAGGGTCGGGTGCACCTTGGCGTGGACCAAGGTGCCTTCCTCGCGGTGCTCCGCCGAGAGGATCTCCGCCTCGGCGTGCAGCCGGCTGAGGAGGTCACCGCGGTCGTAGGGCAGGACCGCCTTGACGTCGATCTCGGGCCGGGGCAGCTCCTGCGAGATGAGCTCGCGCAGCGCGCCCATGCCGCGCCCGGTGCGGGCCGAGACGACGACCGAGTGCCTCTCGTGGCGGGTGAGCCGGTCGAGGACCTCCGGGTCCGCGGCGTCGGCCTTGTTGATGACGATGACTTCCTTGACGAGGTCGCCGCCGACCTCGGCGAGCACCGACCGCACGGCGGAGATCTGGCCCTCCGGGTCGGGGTGCGAGCCGTCGACGACGTGCAGCAGCAGGTCGGCCTCGGCGACCTCCTCGAGCGTCGAGCGGAAGGCCTCGACGAGCTGGGTCGGCAGCGAGCGGACGAAGCCGACGGTGTCGGCGAGGGTGTACGGGCGGCCGTCCTCGGTCTCGGCCCGGCGCACCGTCGGGTCGAGGGTCGCGAAGAGCGCGTTCTCGACGAGGACACCGGCACCGGTGAGGCGGTTGAGGATCGAGGACTTGCCGGCGTTGGTGTAACCGGCGATCGCCACGCTGGGCACGTGGTTGACCTTGCGGCTGCTGCGCTTGGTGTCTCGGGTCGTCTTCATCCCGATGATCTCGCGCTTGAGCTTGGCGATCCTCGTGTTGATCCGACGGCGGTCGAGCTCGATCTTCGTCTCACCCGGGCCCCGCGAGCCCATCCCCTGACCCCCGGCGGCCTGGCCACCGGCCTGCCGGGACATCGACTCACCCCAGCCGCGCAGGCGCGGCAGGAGGTACTGGAGCTGGGCGAGCTCGACCTGCGCCTTGCCCTCGCGGCTCTTGGCGTGCTGGGCGAAGATGTCGAGGATCAGGGCGGTGCGGTCGATGACCTTGACCTTGACGACGTCCTCCAGCGCCCGGCGCTGGCCGGGCGCGAGCTCGCCGTCGCAGACGACCGTGTCGGCGCCCTCGGCGATGACGATGTCACGCAGCTCGAGGGCCTTGCCCTTGCCCAGCCAGGTCGCGGCGTCCGGCTTCTGACGGCGCTGGAGGACGCCTTCGAGCACGGTCGAACCCGCCGTCTCGGCGAGGGCGGCGAGCTCACGGATGGAGTTCTCCGCGTCCTCGGGGGTGCCCTCGGTCCAGACGCCGGCGAGGACGACGCGCTCCAGCCGCAGCTGGCGGTACTCGACCTCGGTGATGTCCTCGAGCTCGGTCGACAGGCCGGACACACGTCGCAGGGACGCGCGTTCCTCCCGGTCGAGCTGCTCGCCGTCGTAGTCCCCGGTCTCGGTCAGGTAGCCGTCCTCGAAGGCGTCCGCCTCCGCGGCGATGGCATCGGCCTTGTCGGTCAGTAGCTCAGAACGTCGTGTCATGTCTCCCTCAGGGTCGCATGAGGGGAACGCCTCGGGCGACGCCTTTTATGCCGCTCGTCCCTCACCGGCTCCACCCTGGCGGGCGGACACCTGTTCCCAGCGTGACCGCGGAGGAGGTGTTGTCAAGAGCCGGGAGCCGGCGCGCCAGCCGCTACCGTGGAGCCGGTGAGCGGCGACCACTACTTCACCGCGACCCCGGCCAGCGCCGGCGAACGCCGGCCCCTCTCGGTCGAGCTGGCCGGGAGGCGGCTCACCCTCGAGACCGCCGGCGGCATCTTCTCCCCCGGCCGCGTCGACGTCGGCACCGGCGTGCTCCTGCGCGAGGCGCCGACACCGCCCTCGACCGGTCACCTGCTCGACCTCGGCTGCGGCTGGGGACCGATCGCCCTCAGCCTCGGTCTGCGCTCGCCGCAGGCCCACGTGTATGCCGTGGACGTCAACGAGCGCGCCCTCGACCTGGCCCGCGCGAACGCGGCGACCGTCGGGATCGAGCACTTCACGGCCAGCCGGCCGGAGGAGGTGCCCGACGACCTCCGGTTCAGGGCGATCTGGTCGAACCCGCCCATCCGGGTCGGCAAGGCGGTCCTGCACGGGATGCTGGGGACCTGGCTGGCGCGGCTGGAACCCGGCGGCACGGCATACCTTGTCGCCTCGAAGAACCTCGGCTCGGACTCCCTGCAACGCTGGGTCGACGAGAGCCTCGACGGCCTGGCGTGCGAGCGGCATGCGACGTCACGGGGGTTCCGGGTGCTCGCGGTGAGGTGGACGCCGGCGTGAGCCCGCCGGACCCCGTGGAGGCGGCTCGGCGAGCGGTGGCGGAGTGGTTTCCCATGGCCCGCGCCGCGTGGCTCGGGGGGAGCGTGGCGCGCGGTGACTGGACCACGACGTCGGACCTCGACATCACCGTCCTGCTGCCCGGGCCGCCCGCCCCCCACCGGGACTCGCGATGGTTCGACGGCTGGCGGGTGGAGCTGTTCGTCCACACCGCTGCGTCGCTCGGCCACTACCGGGCCAAGGACGTCGCGCGGTGTCAACCGACGATCCTTCGGCTCGTCGGTGAGTCGGTCGTCCTCGTCGACGTCGACGGTTCCGGAGTGGCTCTGCAGCAGGACTGCCGACGGCAGGTGGCTCTCGGGCCGCCGGCCCTGACGGCGGCCGAGGTGGCGTCGCTGCGCTATCGCGTCAGTGACCTCCTCGACGACCTCGCGGGCGGCACGGATGCCCTCGAGCGGACCGCGATCGCGACGACCGTGTGGGACACCGCCTTGCGGCTGCTCCTGCGCGGGTCGGGCCGTTGGCTCGGGACCGGGAAGGGACTGGTCCGCGAAGTTGCTGCCCTCGACGCCGCGTCCGGCTCGGAGGAGGCGAGCGCGTTCGACCGGGCCCTGCGTGCCGCCCTGGACGGCGACGTCGTGCCCTTGGTGCGAGCGGCGGACCGGGTCCTGGCACCGTTCGGTGGGCGGCTGTTCGAGGGCTACGGGGTGGCCGGGGAGCCGGGCTCCGGTCCGGCTGCCCACTAGCCGACGCGACGGTCCGGGTCACTCCGAACGCGACCGTGTGAGGCAGCGCCACTCCTGGCGGCCGCGCCCGCCGGCGCCCGCGCCGGGCGCACCACGGGAGTCGAGGGCCGGCGGGGGCCCTTCTCAGTGCCTCGGAAGGGTGGGGATCTCGACGGTCCCGTCGGCGACGAGGACGGCCGGGCCGGCGAGCTCGACGTGCTGGTCGGGCAGCACGCGCACGGTCAGGCGTCCGCCGGCCACGTCGACCGTCCACTCGGTGTTGTCGTCGGTCTCGCCCTCCCACCAGCGGGTGGCGAGGGCGGCCGCGGCCGCGCCCGTGCCGCACGACCTCGTCTCCCCGACGCCGCGCTCGTGGACCCGCATGGCGATGTGTCCGGGCCCGACTGCCCGGACGAACTCGACGTTCGTCCCGTGCCGGGGGTGCGGTGAGACGGCTGGGGCCTCGCTGAGGTCCAGGCTGTCGAGGTCGAGGTCGGGGGGCAGGATGACCACGGCGTGCGGGTTGCCGAGGTCGAGACCGAGCGCGGGCAGCTCGACGGAGTGCCGGGCCCGGACTGTGGCGCCGAAGCCGCGTTGCCGTGCACCGGCCGGGTCGACGACGCGCCACGGGCCCAGGTCGACGGCATACTGCTCGCCCGTGATGGCGACCGGCCTGGCGCCGGCCCGCGTGGCGATGGAGAACTCGTTGCCCTCCTCGAGCCCTTCGCGGCGCAGGTAGGCCGCGAGGACCCGGGCGCCGTTGCCGCACATCTCGGCCACCGAACCGTCGGCGTTGCGGTAGTCCATGAACCACGTGGCCTGACCCGCCTGCTCGCGCACCGACGCCTCGGTGGCGTGCTCGGTCGGCACGACCCGGATGACCCCGTCGGCCCCCAGCCCGGCCCGACGGTCCGCCAGCAGGCGGACGTCGTCGACCGAGAGGTCGTGAGCGCCGTCGAGGTCGGGCAGGAGGAGGAAGTCGTTCTGGGTTCCGTGTCCCTTGGTGAAGCGCACGCTGGTCATGTCCCCATCTTCGCAGTCCGCGGCTCACCCGTCCGTGGCGACCAGCGCGAGGGTCCGGCCCAGGAGGTCGGGGGCGCCGTGCGGGAGCCACGTGATCCTGGGATCGGGGCGGAACCAGGACTCCTGCCGTCGGGCGAGCCGCCGGGTTGCGGTGATCGTCGCGTCCTGGGCCGCGGCGGCCGTCAGCGTGCCGTCGAGGTGGGCGATCGCCTCGCTGTAGCCGAGTGCCCGAGACGCGGTCCGGCCCTCGCGCAGCCCCTGCCCGAGCAGGGTCTCCACCTCGGCGAGCAGGCCGTCCTCCCACATCCGCCCTACGCGGCGCTCGATCCGCTCGTCGAGAACAGGTCGGTCGACCCCGAGGCCGATCGTCCGGGTCGGCCGGAGGTACGCGCGTCGGGGCATCGTCGCGGAGAACGCCCGTCCGGTCAGCTCGATGACCTCGAGAGCACGGACGATCCGCCGGCCGTTCCTCGCCTGGATCGCCGCGGCGGCCCGGGGGTCGAGCTCGGTCAGTCGGCGGTAGAGCTTCTCGACTCCCTGGCCCTCCAGCTCACTCGTGAGCCGGGCACGGACCGCGGGGTCGGTGGGCGGGATCTCGAGCCGGTCCAGAGCCGCCCGGACGTAGAGTCCCGAACCGCCGACGAAGATCGCTCGGTGGCCGCGGGAGTGGATGTCCGCCACGTCCGTTCGGGCACGGCGTTGGTATGCCGCGACGCTGGCCTCGTCCCGAAGGTCAAGGACGTCGAGCTGGTGGTGCCGGATTCCCCTCCGCTCCTCGAGGGGCAGCTTGGCCGTGCCGATGTCCATGCCGCGATAGAGCTGCAGGGCGTCGGCGTTGACGATCTCCCCCCCGAGCCGCTCCGCGAGGTCGAGGGCGAGCTCGGACTTGCCGCTCGCCGTGGGGCCGACGACAGCGAGGAGGGGCAGCGGTGACGTCATCCGGGGGGCGAGGCGCTGCACGGCCGAGGCTCAGACGAGGTGCTCGTCATGGCCGCCCTCGTCGAGGTCGTCGTCGTCGTGACCGAACGGGTCGACGTCGACGCCCGGCATCCACGAGTGGCCGGGGGCGCCCCAGCCGTTGTTCCGGATGGCCTTGCGCGCCTTCTTGGAGTGGCGCTCGTCCAGCCGGTCGACATACAGCTTCCCGTTGAGGTGGTCGAACTCGTGCTGCATGCACCGGGCGAACCACCCGGTCGCCTCGAACTCGAGCGGCTGCCCGTCGACGTCGAAACCCGTGACGCGGGCCTGCTCGGCGCGCTTGAGGGGAAAGCTCTCCCCCGGCACGGAGAGACATCCCTCGGTCTCCAGATCGGGGTCGGGGCGCGCCTGCGGGACCTTGCTCAGGGCCATGATCGGGTTGACCACCACGCCGCGGGGCGGCACGCCGTCGTCGTTGGCCATCTCGTAGACGAAGAGGCGCAGACCAAGGCCGATCTGAGGAGCGGCCAAGCCCACGCCGTGTGCGGCGTCCATCGTGTCGAACATGTCCTCGACGATGTCGGCCAGCTCGCCGTCGAACGACCCGACCCGGCTGGCCGGCCGGTGGAGGACAGGATCTCCGGTGATGACGACGGGGCGGACGGCCATGGCTGAAGTCAAGCAGCCCGGCTGACGGAACTCCATCTCGCTCCGCTTTGCCGGACGACGAGAGCTTCTCCATGCCTGCCCGACCCCTCCCCATCCGCCTCCGGCCGCCAGCCGGCAGCCGACGAAAGCTTCCCCATGCCCGCCCGATCGGTTTCCGGTGTGAGAGGTTGGGGCGATGAGTCACGATGAGGGCACTGGCGACCCGGTCGACGAGTCGGCCGCGGACGCACCGGACGAGGTCGTCGACCGCACCGACCAGGGGCTGGGCAACAACCCCTACGCCAACCAGGTCGTCCGCAGGATCGGTGAGCCGGACGAGCCGGGCCACGGGCCCGGCCACGAGGGTCACGACCCCGTCGGCTTCGACCCCGGCACGATGACCGACGGCAGCACGCACGGGGTGCCGGTCCGCCAGGACCGGCAGGGGGCGGACGGCGCGCAGGGGTGGGCGCCAGACGGCGAGCCGGTCGACCCGACCGGGGGCTCGTCCGATGGCGGAGAGTCCGGTCAGGATGCCGGGCTGAGCTCCTGACGTCGCTGACGCGCGCACGCAGCTATCTCGGGGGTCGGTGACCGGAACCGCGCCTGACGCACCTGACGTCCGCCGAGGCGGCTCAGGATGCGGGGACCGCGCAAGCCGGCACCTGACCGACCGCCGGCCCGGGGCCGCCGACCGACGGCATACCGAGGGACACGGCGGGCTTGCTGTTGCCCGTCTCCCGCAGCGCCGCCCAGGCGTCCCCTCCGGCCGTCCGGCGGACGGCATACCGGCCCGTGGTGGTGGCCGAGTCGGCGACGAGGTGGTGCGGGGCGCCGTAGGTGACGTCGACGCTGACGACGTCTCCGGGGCGCGGCTCGTCGCCGCCGGCGGGCACCGCGAAGTGCACGAGCCGGTTGTCGCGCGCGCGGCCGGACAGCCGCTGGGTCGCGCTGTCCTTGCGCCCCTCGCCGGTGGCGACGAGGACCTCGACCTCCCGACCCTCGAGCGTGCGGTTCTCCGACCAGGAGACCTCCTCCTGCACCTGGAGGAGGCGCTCGTACCGCTCTTGCACCACCTTCTTGGGCTGCTGGTCCGGCATCGTCGCTGCGGGGGTTCCCGGGCGGATGGAGTACTGGAAGGTGAACGCGCTCGAGAACCGCGCGGCGCGAACGACGTCGAGGGTGGCCGCGAAGTCCTCCTCGGTCTCGCCGGGGAAGCCCACGATGATGTCGGTGGTGATCGCCGCCTCGGGGATCTGGGCACGGACCTTGTCGAGGATGGTGAGGAACTTCGTGCTGCGGTAGGAGCGGCGCATCGCGCGCAGGACCCGGTCCGAGCCGGACTGCAGCGGCATGTGCAGGCTCGGCATGACGTTGGGCGTCTCGGCCATCGCGGTGATCACGTCGTCGGTGAACGCGGCCGGGTGCGGGCTGGTGAAGCGGACCCGCTCGAGGCCCTCGATCTCACCGCAGGCCCGCAGGAGTCGGCCGAAGGCGAGCCGGTCGCCGAACTCGACGCCGTAGGTGTTGACGTTCTGTCCGAGCAGGGTCACCTCGATGACACCCTGGGCGACGAGCGCCTCGATCTCGGCGAGGACCTCGCCGGGTCGGCGGTCCATCTCCGTGCCGCGCAGGCTGGGCACGATGCAGAACGTGCAGGTGTTGTTGCAGCCCACCGAGATCGACACCCAGCCGGCATACGCGGAGTCCCGCCGCGTCGGGAGCATCGAGGGGAAGGTCTCGAGGCTCTCCTTGATCTCGACCGCCGCGCGCCGGTTGTGGCGCGCCCGGTCGAGCAGGGCGGGGAGGGAGCCGATGTTGTGGGTGCCGAAGACGACGTCGACCCACGGCGCCTTATCGACGATGAGCCCCCGGTCCTTCTGGGCCAGACAGCCGCCGACGGCGATCTGCATGTCGGGGTTCTTCACCTTGGCCGGCCGCAGCTGCCCGAGGTTGCCATAGAGCTTGTTGTCCGCGTTCTCGCGCACGGCGCAGGTGTTGAAGACGACGACATCGGCCGACTCCGGACGCTCGGCCAGGCTGTTGACGTCCACGTAGCCGGCCGTCTCGAGCAGCCCCGAGAGGCGCTCGCTGTCGTGGACATTCATCTGGCACCCGTGAGTGCGCACGTCATAGGTCTTCATCGCCCGCCAAGGGTATGCCGGTCAGTCGCGCTGGTGCTCCGGGGCGCCGTTCACCGCGTCGCGGACGACGGCGTAGACGACCGAGGGCGGGTAGCCCTTGCGGGCCAGCATCGCCGACAGCCGACGGGCCTGGACGGTGGGCTCCAGCCCGGCCATCGTGCGCCGTCGGCGGGACGCCAGCTCCTCGGCGCAGGCCCGCTCCGTTTCTGGGTCGATGGACCCGAGGGTCTGCTTGACGATCTCGTCGTCGACTCCCCTGGTCCGCAGCTCCTGTGCCAGTGCCCGACTCGCCAGACCCCGTCCGGCCTGCTTGGAGCGGACGAGCATCTCCGCGAAGGACCGGTCGTCGACGAGCCCGACGTCGGTCATCCGGTCGAGGACCTTCGCCGCGACGTCGTCCTGGCAGCTGCGGGAACGAAGCTTGTCCTCGAGCTGCTTGCGGCTGCGCGGACCCATCGACAGCTGCCGGAGCACGATCGAGCGGGCAATGTCCTCGGGGACCGGTTCTGTCCCCGCCAGCGCGGGGTCCGGCGGCGGCGGCATGCTCCCTTTCGGTGTGGCCTCGTCCTCTGGGTGCCGAGGAAGCTCCAGGCGCCGGGGTCGCTCTGGCGGCGCTTGAAGCTCTGGGCGCCCTCGATGCACGTGGTCCCCGAGACCGGCGCGGCCCTCCGCTGCCGCCAGGGCGCTGGCGGCAGCGGCAAGCCGTTCCTGCTGGCTCTGCACCGCGATCAGAAGTCGACCGGCACGTCAGCGATCGCCGGCTTGTCGACCTGTGGACCGATGCCCATCTTCTCCTTGATCTTCTTCTCGATCTCGTCCGCGAGGTCGGGGTTGTCCTTGAGGAAGGTCCGCGCGTTCTCCTTGCCCTGGCCGAGCTGGTCCCCTTCGTAGGTGTACCAGGCCCCGGCCTTGCGGACGAAGCCCTGCTCCACACCCATGTCGATGAGGCCACCCTCCCGCGAGATGCCGTGGCCGTAGATGATGTCGAACTCGGCCTGCTTGAACGGCGGCGAGACCTTGTTCTTCACGACCTTGACCCGGGTCCGGTTGCCGACCGCGTCGGAGCCGTCCTTGAGCGTCTCGATGCGCCGCACGTCGAGACGCACCGACGCATAGAACTTCAGCGCCTTTCCACCCGTCGTGGTCTCCGGGCTGTTATGAACCATGACCCCGTCTGCGAAGTAGTTATGTGATCCCTCGACTTCGAGGTCATAACGGCCAACGGCATTGTCGTACCGAATGGCACGGGTCGCCGTAACGCGGGATGGCAGCAACCCGATCTCCGGTTTCTTAAACTCCGTGGTGACGTCAAACCGGCCCTTGAATGCAGGAAGGAGCTTGTACTGCATGCTCGGGTGGACATACGGCGCAATCAGTTGATGCAGCTTCGCCGTGGCTGCGGTGGTGAACGACAGAACTGCCATCTGACGCGCGCCTCGCAAGCTCAGTCGTGACTCGAGGCCGAAGGCGTCACAAAGGTGGTCGTGCAAGCGCTCACGGGAAGCCGGCGTCATGGCCTCCACACAGATCTCCGAACGTCCTGATCCTCCATGAGTCCGGATCTGCACGCCTTTCGAACGCAGCGCAAAGGAGCCGCCGTCTTGATACCAGATAGCAAGTGCCAGAGGAGTCAGAGCTTTGAGGTACTCCCACGAGAGATTCTTCTTGCCGTCGCCCCAATACACGACCTCACGTAGCTCGGCCAGCTCCGCTAAGGGAGCCAGGTCGACGTGGGTCGCACCGTTGGGACGCACGGAACGGGATTGTCTGACGTTGCCCAGCAAGGAAGCCTTCCAATCGACGTAGTCCCTCTGCTTCACTCCATGGCCCATGCGGAAGCGCGTGGAGCATCCGTCGTGGACAACGGCTTGGGACAAATTGCCGTCTCCCATAAGGCCGCCCAGGATCACCTGCCACTGCTGGTCACTCAGGAGAACCTGCTGTGGCGCCATGACCCGATCCCCCGGCGCGAGCTCGCCAGCTTCTCGCCAACCGCCAGGAGTCCGGACCAGATGGTTGCTCGTGAGTTCCAGACTCGTGGTTCCCGGGTGACCAGTTCCCGTCGCCCCAGTGCGGATCGTGAGCTTGATGAAGTGCTGAGTCAAGCCATTGTCGAACCAGTTGGTCACGCGCTTGGGCACGATTGCGTTGGCGGCTGGGTCATAGCTCAACACCTCAACCTCGGCTCGGGAATCAACGATGTCCCCGATCTCTCGG
>JAABUT010002056.1_pt1 | contig 20562 bp, 27 predicted proteins | sample 5559281 | NCBI WGS metagenome assembly JAABUT01 (sample SAMN10711880, study PRJNA513359) | rock metagenome | isolation source: Antarctica rocks | place: Antarctica: Victoria Land, Ricker Hills nord | collected 2016-01-04
TCGGCGTCAGCCTCGGCCACATCTTCAAGGTCGAGGCCAGCGACATCGACATGCGCGACATCGTGCTGAACCGCCGCATCCTGGTGGTGAACCTGCCGACGCTGGAGAACTCGCCCGTCACCCTGGCCGCCCTCGGCAAGCTGGTCGTCACCTCGCTGCGCGGCATGATGGCCCAGCTGCTCGGCGTCTCGATGGAGGGCGATTACTCTGAGGCCGACCGGCCCGGCATGGGGCCTTCGACCTACACCGTCGTCCTCGACGAGATGGCCTACTACGCTTCCGCTGGGCTGGACGCGATGCTGGCCATGGGGCGCAGCCTCAACATCGGCTTCATCCTGGGCTTCCAGGAGGTGTCCGGCATCTGGGCGCGGCTGGGCGAGAAGACCGCCTCCCTGCTCGGCAACGCCAACCTGACCATCGCCATGCGCCAGCAGGACGGGGGACGCACCCGGGAATGGCTGGAGAAGATCGCTGGGCAGACCAACGTGACCCAGGCCACCTCCTACCAAGGGTCCACGGACGGCGCCTACCGCGAGGCCCGGAGCGCCGAGGTCCGCACGGTCTGCCGGGTGGACTGACAGGACCTGACCAACCTGATCGAGGGCGAGGCGATCATCCTGACCGGGGGGCGCCGCATCTATGCCCGGGTGTTCCATGCCGTCATCGACGACACGGGGCCGAAGCGGCTGGGCCGCACCCTCATGCTCCCCGCCCCGGACGCCAGCGCCTTGCGGGCGCACTTCGACCGCACCTCGGCCATCGCCGCCCGCATCGAGGCGGGCAGCCTGGTGCCGATCACCGGACAACCGCCCTCTCCGGTGCTGGACGCCTTGGTGCAGGGCTTTGCCCACGCGGCCCGGGAGGGCCAGGCTGCCCCCGGGTGCGTGCAGGCGGCCCTGGCCTGCGTCGGCGCCTTGCCGGCGTCAGACCTGCCTCGGCCGCCTCCGCCTGTGGACGGCACGCCCGTGCTGAGCGTAACGCCGATGCTGCACACGGCTAGCACGGCTGTGTTCGCCGGGCCGGACACGGGCGTGCTGCCCAACGAGCCCGTCGATGTCCGGCTGCGCCGCAGCCTCGAAGCCGTGGAGGCGTTGGCCGGGGCGTCGGCGGGCGACACCCACGGCATCGCCCTATCCATCCTGGGCATCCGGGACGAGGCGTTGGAGGCCGTGGTGCCCGTCGAGCCGCCGCCCATGCCGGTGGCGTTGTTCCTTGAGCATCTCGACACCCTCCAGGCGCAGCTGACGGCGCTCTGTCCGCCACCGGCGATACAGCAGGCGGCCTGATGCCCCACCGAGCCAGGCCGCGGGAGCAACGGTCTGGCAAGAACGCCCCTGACAAGGAACGCATAGCTGCCGCAGGCCTCAGCACGGTCAACGCCGTGGTTCCGGCCCACGCCATGAAAGGCCCCTCAACCATGTGCCATATCCCGACACCGCTGTTTCTCGCGGGCCTTGCCGGGCTGATTCTGTCCTGTCCCCCGGTGGCCCATGCACAGCAGGGCGTGCGGGGTCAGGTTCGCACCAGCAGTCCCGCCAGCAACATCGGACCTTCGGATACGCGCTCGGTCATCGCCCCTGCCCTGCCCGTCCCGCCGGTTCCATCCGGCAGCACACCTCGGGAGTTCCTGCAGGCGGCACGGGAGGCGGTGCTGCGTGGGCGTTCGGGAGAGGCGCAGGAGGCGCTGGAGCGGGCAGAGACGCGGGTGCTGGACCGCTCGGTCATCGCCAGCATGGGGACAGCGCCGGACAGTGACCGCATCGTGCTCGACATTGCAGTGGCCCGACGTGCCCTGGCTGCCCATCAGCCCCCGGTCGCCCTACGTGCCATTGACGATGCGCTGCGGCCGTCCGATCAGGCCGTTTCGCCGGCCGCTGTTGCGGCGTATGCCGCGCCCGGTGTGGCGGAGACGGAGGTGTCCGTTCCCACCCTTCGGCCCGTTGTCCCGACCACGACCTATGCCCTGCTGCCGGGACGGTGGGAACTGCACGGCGCCACCTATCACTGGGTGCCGCCCGATACCGTGCCACGCAGGGTGGTGGCCCGCTCCCTGGTGCCGGCCCGGTATGAGTGGAGGAATGGCGCCTGGGTCTGGGTACCCGTCCACGGCGGCGATTAGCTGGCAGCTGGGCGTCACTGATGCGCCGGATGGGTGGCCGCCGTCGCCACGTAGGCGATTGGCAGACCGTCCCCGTTGACCGCGATGTGGTACTTGGTCCCCTTCTTGGCCCTATCGGTCGGGTTGGGGCCGGTCAGGTCGCCACCGCGCTTGGCGCGCACCGAACAACTGTCCACGATCAGGTCGCGGGCCAGGTCAGGCTGGCTGCGCAGCATGCCGACCAGCATGGAATGCACGTGCCGCAGCACGCCCGTCCGCGCCCAGTCCGCCAAGCGACGCCGCAACGTGGACCCGCTCGCTTGGGCGTCCGTCGCCCGCAGGCTGCGCCACGGCGTGCCCTCGCGCAGGAACCGCCGCAACGTGGCCAGCACCCGCACCGTCTCGGTCGGAGGGTGGCCGGGGCCGTCGTCCCGAGCCGGCTCGCACCACTCGATCACCCGTGCAATCAGCTCCAAGATGCTCTCGTTCGACGCTGCTCTCCTCGTCACGGAGCGGCAGATGGGAACACAGGCCGCCATAACGACAGTCAGGCCCATTCAACCCAGGGTAGTAGTGAAAACTGCCTCTAAGCGCCATTTTGGCATGGCGCGCTATTACTGAACGTATGCATCACATTCGACCTCGACAGCGGCACCTCGGGCAAGGCCATTGACACCAATTGCCATCCGAACCGGTAGGCGATCTGGCTTGAAGTATTTCACGTATACGGCGTTGAACGAAGGAATGTTCTTCATATCTGACAAAGAGACATTGCACCTGTAGACGTCGTTCATGGACGCGCCCGCGAGCTTGAGTTGATCGGCTACCGCTTGCATCGCGTTTGTCGCCTGCACCGAGAAATCACTCGGCAATGTACCGTCCGGTGCCACGCCAAGCACGCCTGACGTGTAGACCGAGTTTCCGATCCGCACGGCCGCCGAGAATGGCCTTCCATTCTCTGCAGGAAAGAACAGAGTGCTCGGCGAAGCCAATACTGGCGTGGCAAGCGCAGAGGACAGGATGACAAAAATCATTAGCGGTAACTTGGACATTCAGATCTCCAGGAGAAGCCAAACGGCCGCGCAGCTCAGTCAGGCGACCGCAGGTATTTGATTTGGGGGAGGCCGAAACGCGAAAATATTTCGTCCCAGGGTGTGGGTCCGGTCAAGGGTTCGTGCTGCCGCTACCCTGCCTGTCCGGCGCGAACGGAGATGGGTGCTGCCCTGAATGAGGCTGGGAGCCTGGGAGGGTGGGATCGGGTGCTTGGCTGACCGGAGGCGTGCCAAGATGGTCAGCAATGTGCGACCCGTTAAAACCCTCGGTAAAGCTGTGTTCGACCTCGGTCAGCATCGTCGCGTTCCATTCATTCCACGCGGCCGTCAGCTCCTTATAGATGTCTGGGCGCCGTTCCTTCATGTTGGCGCGTTCGAGCGGGTCCGTGACGACGTTGAACAGGAACGTGTTGTCCAGGATCTTCAGGTATTTCCAATTTCCAATGCGCGCCGCGCGCTGCCACAGCGACTTGTATCGCCAGAACAGGCTGCGCTCGACCACCGGCGCGCCCTCGGCCAAGTGCGGCAGCAGGTTCATGCCGTCCAGCGGGTAGCGCGGATCGGACGCGACGCCGGCCGCGGCGAGCAGTGTGGGCATCCAGTCCATGTTGGCTGTCACCTGCTCGCTGATATGCCCGGTAAGGATGCGCGCCGGCCAGGAGATGATGGCGGGAACGCGCAAGCCCCCTTCTAACAGCTCGGTCTTGCGCCCCGAGAACGGCCAGGTGTCGGCGAAGCGCTCGCCGCCGTTGTCGCTGGTGAAGACCACGATCGTGTCGCGCGCGATCTCGCCATCCTCCAGTGCCTGCAACACGCGGCCGACCTGCACGTCCATCGCCGCGATGATCCGGCGATAGGTTTCCTGCGAGCCGCCATCCCAGTCGATCGGGTCGCGGCCGCGCAGGCGTTCCGCCTCGGCCCTGTCATCCGGCCCCTCCCAGGGCCAGTGCGGCGCGTTGAAATGCAGGCTGAGCAGGAAGGGTCGGCCCGCCCGGGCATAGTCACCGATTATGCGTACGGCCCGGTCGCCGAACAGGATCGTGCTGTAGCCGTCCTGCTCGATCCGCTCGTCTTCTTCCCAGAAATCCGGGGTCCCGGTGCGGCCAGTATGCCGGAAATAGTCCAGCGTGCCGCCGCGAAAGCCATAGAAGTGCTCGTAGCCGCTCTTGAGCGGCCCAAAATCTGGCGGGTTGCCCAGATGCCACTTGCCGACCAACGTGGTGCTGTAGCCGGCCTGCCGCAGCAGCGAGGGCAAGGTGGGATGGTCGGGCGGCAGGCGATGCCTCGGCGCGTGGGGCCGGAGATGGGCTCCTCTAGCCCCACCGGCAGGCGCAGCTGGTATCGCCCCGTCATGATCGCCGTGCGCGAGGCGCTGCACACCGGCGAGTTGGCGTAGCCCTGGGTGAAACGCGTGCCCTGGGCGGCGATGCGGTCGATGCCGGGGGTGACCAAGTCGCGCCGGCCGTAACAGGATATGTCCGCGTAGCCCATGTCGTCGGCGATAATGAAGACGATGTTAGGCCGCCGCACCGGCGTCTGGGCCATTGCGGTCCCGCTGGCCGCCGAAACGGCCGCGGTCGAAACCAGCAGGTCGCGGCGGCTAATCGGCGGCATCTCGTTCGCCCATGCTGTCGTGGCCGGATGGTATGGCATGAGCATCTCCATTAATTCTCTGACGAAATTATAAAAGGCTCTTACGAAAGAACACGCGATTGAACCCGTCCTCCGTTTTGCGGCCGGTCTCGGTGAAGCCGATTTTTGTGTAGAGGGCAATGTTCTCGTGCATCCTCTCGTTCGTGAAAAGCGTAACCGCCGCCAAACCCTGCGCGCGCGCCATGTCCTCGGCATGGTCCATGAGCACGCGGCTGTAGCCGCGGCCCTGGGCCGACGGCTCTACGACGAGGTTGTTGACCTTGATCGAGTCGTCGTCCCTTGAGAGAAGAACCGAGCCGATCACGTTGCTGCCGACCCGCAGCACATAGAGGCTTTGGGTTTCGACAAGCTTGTCGTAATCCGCCGTCATGGCCGCTGGCAGCTTGCCAAAGCGCTCGATGTACTTCGAGTAGGCCGCATCGATCATCGGCTTAATGGCGGGCACGTCCTCGGCCTTGGCTGTCTCCACTACAAGGTTTTCGACGCGATCGAGAGCGAGGTTGTCCATCGTTCCAGCTTCCCTGAGTGGTTCCGGTAGGGGCTTCACCAAAGGCCGATCAGGCGCTTGCCGGCAAAAGACGAGAGGCGCTCGACGTCGGCGTCGGTCGTCGTGACCCGGGTCTTGCGTTGCCGGCTCCACTCGAACAGCCGGTCGGCCATGTCGCGGAGCGTGGGTTGGTGGCCTGAGTCTGCACCGAGATCAACGAGTTCCTGCGGGTCGTTCCGCAGGTCGAAGAGTTGCGGACGAAGGCGCTCGTAGAAGACGTACTTCCACCGGTCCGTCGCAACCATGTAGGCGCGCGCCTCGCTGGGACCCAAGCCCAGGTCGCGGCGTGCCTGGCGGAAGCTGTAGTCGAGTTCGCTCACCACATGTTCGCGCCAAGTTGGGGGGTGCGCGCCGTGCCGGAGCAGACCCAGGAGCGAGCGGCCTTCCAGGCGCTGGTCGGCGACTTGGCCGCCCAGGGCCTCGACGAAGGTCGGGACAAGATCGATGCTCTCGACGAGAGCGTCGCTCACCGTTCCCCGCGTCGCCTGCGCCTCGTCCGAGGGATCGATGACGATGAGCGGCACCCTGACGCTCTGCTCGTGGAACAGCTCCTTCTCGCCGAGCCAGTGGTCGCCCATGTAGTCGCCGTGGTCGCTCGTGAACACGATCAATGTGTCGTCGAGCCGGCCCTTGGCCTCCAGCAATTGCATGAGGCGACCGATGTGGTCGTCGATCTGCTTGATGAGACCCATGTAGGTCGGGGCAACCGTGAGCCTCACCTCCTCCTTGGCGAACAGCACGCTCTCGGGGTGCTGCATGAACGCCTTGAAGACCGGGTGAGCATCCTCCCGCTCTGCCTCACTGCGGATCGCGGGAACGCAGTCCTCCGGACCGTACATGTCATGATAGGGCGCCGACACGATGTAGGGCCAATGGGGCTTGATGTAGCTGACGTGCAGGACCCAGGGTTGATCGCCCTGCACCCGGATGAACTCCATGGCCTGGTCTGTCGTCCAAGCCGTCTCGCTGTGTTCCTCTGGGATGCGCGCGGGCTCGCGCGCATTCCGCATGTACCAACCTGAGAGAAGTGCGCCATCCTCGTCGGACCCCGAATTGGCCCAGTCCTGCCAGAGGTTCTTTCCGTCATAACCCTTCTTGCGAAGGTATCGCTCGTAGGACGCGTCCGGGTCATAGATGAAGTCGGGATGCAGACCGTCGTCGCGCGCGAAAGGCTCAAAGCCGCACTCGGCGGCATAGCGACCCGCTGTCGAGCCCTGGTCCAGTCCCAAACGGGAGAAGCCGTCACGGTCGATCCGCATGTGGGTCTTGCCGACGAGGCCGACCCGCGGCCCGAGAGGCCGCACGTAGTCCCCGAGCGTCCACTCCCCGACCGACAGGGGGATGTTGTTCCAGGTGGCTCCGTGGCTGGTGACATAGCGCCCGGTGTAATATGACATTCGCGCGGGACCGCAGACCGGCGACTGAACGTAGGCCCGGGTGAACCGCACCCCGCGCGCCGCGAGCGCGTCAATGTTCGGCGTCTTGAGCGTCGGATGCCCATAGGCCGACAGGTAGTCGGTCCGGAGCTGGTCGGTCATGACGAAGAGGACGTTTCTCACCCTCGGCATGGCGCGGCGCTCCTATGAACGAGGACCAAGCGTTGCATACAGGTCAGGATGGCCCGGCCATGGTATTCCCCTGCATCCCGGAGATGATGACATGGCTTCGTCGGTTGGCAAAGTGGCAAAATGAGCGTTGCGCTGATCCTGCGCGCCCTGGCCAATGAGCGCCGGCTCCAGATCCTGGAGTGGCTGCGCGACCCGCAAGCACACTTCCCGCCCCAAGTGGACGGAGACCTGGTCAAGGACGGGGTGTGCGGCGCACTGATCGCGGAGAAGCTGGGCGTGGGTGCGCCCACGCTCAGCGAGCACATGCGCGTCCTCACCGGAGCAGGACTCGTCCGTGCCAAGCGGATCAAGCAGTGGACGATGTATCAGCGGGACGAGGAGCGGATCGCCGCGGCCAAGCGGGCGATCCAGGACAGCGTGTGACCACTGGCAGCAGGTGCGAAATCTCTGAGTTTCGAACGAACATCTCCTATGTCGCCGCTTTCGCGACCACTACCCCTCAAGTTCGTGGGACCTCGGTAGCGTCGCAAAGTGCCGCTCCAGCGCGATCATCGCGACACGAACCTTGGCCGGTACGCCGTCGCGCTTGGGCGTCACCATTGTCACCGGCCGGGTGGTCAGAGACCAGCGCGGTAGCACGCGCATGAGCGCCCCGCGTTCCAGGGCTGGCCGCACGTCCGCGTAAAACAGGCAAGCGATTCCCATGCCCTGCTCGCACATCTGCTGAAGCGCGATCTGGTTGGTCGTGGCGATGTGAATGGGAAGATCGATCTTCTCGTGTCGGCCCCTTCCGTCGGCCAAGTTGAGCGTGAAGCTGGAGATTGCCTCGCCGGCCTTGATCGTTTCAGGCGTTTCCCGATCGAGGCCTAGCCATTGGTAGCGGTCGAGCTCGGCGAACGCTTCCGGCTGACCGTGGCGTTCCAGATAAGCCGGTGCCGCGCACAGGATGATGTCGAGATCGCACAACTTGCGCACGGCCCAGGCGCTGTCCGCCGCCCACCCGACGCGCAAGGCGATGTCGATCCGCCGCTCAACAAGGTCGATCAGGGCATCATCCACGATCAGCCGCAGCTGCAGCCGCGGCCATTCGGCCAGCACCGGCGCGAGAGCCGGGGCGACATGTGCCCCGAAACCGACCGGCGCCGCGATCCGCAGCTCGCCGACAGGCGCATCGCGCGCCTGCTCCAACGAGGCGGTTGCTGCCTGTCCTGCTTCCAGCAGCCGCAGGCAATGCGGGTAGCAACGCTCGCCTGCCTCGGTCAGCGTAAGTCGGCGCGTCGAGCGGTGCAGCAACGTCACTCCGGTCTGACGTTCCAGTCCGCCGATGATCTGGCTGACTGCCGAGGGTGTCATGCCAAGGCGGCGCGCAGCAGCGCTCATTGAGCCGGCCGCGACGATCTCGGCGAAAACGGCAAAGGATTTCAGGTCGGGAATCTGTTAGCTGAGCTTGAAGGACATTGAAAGAATGAACCTCTAATCGACCGTCGATGAAGCGCTTATAACAGTCTCTGCGATCCGCTAGAACCCACCTCTCGTGTTGGGGAAGGCGGGCGAACGAGGTGAAGCATGACAGCTCCGACGCTCCACTATGTCCATGATCCACTATGCGGCTGGTGCTACGCCGTCACGCCGATGGTCGAAGCCGTCGCGCAGACGGGTATCGGGATCGCGCTGCACGGGGGCGGGCTGTGGGAGCCCGCGACCGGTCTTGCACCTGAGAAGTGCGCCTACATCCGGCAGAACGACGCCCGCATCGCGGCGCTGACGGGCATGGCTTTCGACCCTGCCTATCTCGATGGCCTGCTCACCGATGCCACGACGGTATTCTGGTCGCGCCCAACCATCGCGGCCGTTCTCGCGGCAGGCACGATGGAGGGAGGTGCAGACCTCAGGATGATGCACGCCATCCAGCACGCGCACTATGTCGCTGGCCGACGCGTGGTCGAGACGCCGGTTCTTGCGGAAGTGGCCGGGTCGATCGGTCTGGCGGAGGACGCCTTCCTCCATGTCTTCCAGGGTGCGCCGGTGGACGAGCATATCGCGCGAACCCGCCGGTGGATGCAGCGGCTCGGGCTGCACGGATTTCCCAGCTTCATTCTTGAATACGACGGACAGCTGGTCCGGGTCCAGCATGAACCCTTCTACGGCCGGCCGGACGCCTTCCTGCACGCCGTCAACGCCATCGCGGCGGCTCCGAGCGCCGCCTGACCTACTGTACCGGTCGCCCAGCGGCTCCACCCCAACAAAAGGACAACCCATGAAGATTGCTCTCATCGGCGCCACCGGCCATGTCGGCGTCAAGCTCCTCGCCGAAGCGCTCGATCGCGGCCACCAGGTGACGGCCGTCGTCAGTGATGCCGCCAAGCTGCCCGACCATGCCGCACTGACCGGCGTGTCGGCCGACGCGACCGATGCCGACGCGCTGGCGAAACTCGTCGCTGACCACGATGTGGTTATCAGCTCCTACAATCCGGGCCGCGACAGCACCGGCACGGGAACGCAGGCGATCACGGACGGCGTGAAGCGCGCGGGGGTCAACCGCTTCCTCGTCGTCGGCGGCGCCGGCTCGCTCAAGTTGCCGTCCGGGGAACGGGTCGTGGACCAGCCCGACTTCCCGGCCGAGTGGAAGGAGGGGGCGCTGCGCACGTCCGCGTTCCTCGACCGGCTCCGCGCTGAGACGGAGCTGGACTGGGTGTTCCTCAGTCCGCCGGCCATGCTCAGTCCCGGCGAGCGCACCGGCCGTTATCGCACCGGCAAGGACGACCTGCTCGCCGACGATGCCGGTGAAAGCCGCATTTCGCTCGAAGACTATGCCGTGGCGATGCTCGATGAGGCCGAGCGTCCGCAGCACCATCGCGAGCGCTTCACGGTCGCCTACTAGGCGCGGCCCGGCCGGCCGGACACTCCGTCTGGCCGCCACCACCTGGAACCGGCGCTGGCCCAAGGAACACATGCGATGCTGACCCTGTACTACTGCCCGTATGCCTGCTCGATGGCGTCCCATGTCGCGCTAGAGGAGGCGAGCGCGTCGTTCGAGGCGAAGAAGATCAACATCTTCACCGGCGAGCACCTCAAGCCCGAGTACCGGGCGATCAACCCGCGCGCAAAGGTGCCCGCGCTGCGCTTCGACGACGGGCAGGTGCTGCTGGAAAGCACGGCAATTCTCGGCTGGGTAGGAAGCGCCTATCCCGACAGCAACCTACTCGGCGAGAGTGCGCTGGAGCGGGCGCGAACGATCGCTAGGTGCGCATGGCTCTCCAGCACCGTCCATCCCGCCTTCTCGCAGTTCGTGCGTCCCGAGCGTGTCATCGCAGAGGTGGACAGCCATGCCGCGCTGAAGGCTCATGCCAAGGAACGCTTCTGGGGCTACCTTCAGGAGATCAATGCAATGCTGGCAGATTGCCCGTGGGTCATGGGCGAGCAGTTCACCGTCGCCGACCCTTACGCGCTGGTCTTCTATCCCTGGGGGCGCGAGTTGGGCCTGCCTATCGACGAGCTGACCAACCTTGCTGCCATGAAGGACCGTCTGATCGAGCGCCCCGCCGCCCGCCGGGCACTGGAACGCGAGAAAAGCGTCCTGCTGTCGATGTAAGTGGATTGCCGGGCGAAAGCACGAGCCCGTCGCCTGTCCAGCCCCCATCGAGTGGTCCGGGCAGAATGTTAGTGCAGCATCGTAGCTGGCGGCGGTGGTGACCCGGTCGGACCGGGACGGCCGGGCGGCATCGGCGTGCCCAGCACGATGACCTCCGGCGCTGGTGGCCGGTAGCCCAAGGATGAGTGCGGGCGTACGGTGTTGTAATGCACCCGCCATTGCTCGATCAGAACGCGGGCTTCGAGGAGTGTGTTGAACACCTCCATGTTGAGCAGCTCGTCCCGCAGCTTGCCGTTGAAGCTTTCCACGTAGCCGTTCTCCCACGGGCTGCCCGGCTCGATGTAAGCCGTCTTGGCACCGATGCCCGTGATCCAGCCCTTCACGGCGGTGGCCACGAACTCCGGCCCGTTGTCCGAGCGGATGTAGCCAGGCGTGCCGCGGGCCATGAACAGGTCAGCCAGCACGTCAATCACGTCAGCCGAGCCCAGCTTGCGACCGACCCGGATGCACAGGCACTCGCGGGTGAACTCGTCCACCACATTCAGCATCCTGATCTTGCGCCCGTCCCGGGTTCGGTCCTCGACGAAGTCGTAGGCCCACACGTCGTTGGGCTTCTCCGGCCGCAGCCGAACGCAGGACCCGTCGTTCAGCCACAGCCGACCGCGCTTCGGCTGCCGGGCAGGCACGCGCAGCCCCTCACGGCGCCAGATCCGCTCCACCCGCTTGTGGTTGCAGGCCCAGCCTTCGGCCCGCAGCAAGGCCGTGACCCGCCGGTAGCCGTAGCGCCCATACTGCCTGGCCCAGTCGATGATCGCCCCAGTCAGCGCCGCCTCGTCGTCGGCCGCCCCTGCCACCTTGCGCTGCGTCGAACGGTGCTGACCCAGCACCTTGCAGGCAAACCGCTCCGAGACGTCCAGCTTGGCCGTGACGTGCTCAACGCACGCCCGACGACGGGCAGCGCTCAGAAGTTTCCCGAGGCGGCTTCCTTCAGCACCAGCTTCTCCAACGTGAGATCAGCCACCGCCCGGCGCAAACGCCCGTTCTCCTGCTCCAGAACCTTCAGCCGACGCACCTGGTCCAGCTTCAAGCCGCCATACTCGGCACGCCAGCGGTAGTATGTCGCCTCCGTCACCCCGATCGCCCGAACGCCCTCGGCCACCGGCTTGCCCTGTCCCACCAGAACCTCGACCTGCCGCAACTTGGCGACGATCTCCTCCGGCTTGTGATGCTTGCGCGCCATCCCAGTCCCTTCCGTGTTCTCACCGAAGTCTCACCTCCGGCGGAACACTTCTAGGGGGGCAGGTCAGCATGGCCGGCCGGAAATCTTCAACACCGATCAAGGAAGCCAGTTCACCAGCGCCGCTTTCACTGGCCTGCTGCTCGGGCGTGATATTGCGGTCAGCATGGACGGCCGCGGCGCCTGGCGCGACAACGTGTTCGTCGAGCGGCTCTGGCGTTCGGTCAAGTATGAAGAGGTCTACCTGCGAGCCTACGACAGCGTCGCCGAGGCACGCGCCCCGATCGGCCGGTATCTGGCGTTCTACAACGGAAAGCGCCCTCACTCGAGCCTTGACGCGCGGACGCCGAATCAAGCCTACTTCGACCATCTGCCGCAACGCGCCGGCAGCATGATCTTCGCCGCCGTTGGTGGGGCGTCGCTCCGGTCGGGCTACGCCCGGCCTGCGCACCGCCCCACCAACGGCACCACACGACAACAACCGGCAGGGACTCCACTTAACCAAAGCGAAACAGTGTCTCGACGAAGCCGGCCACCTCTCTCTCTCTCTCTCTCTCTCTCTCTCTCTCTCTCTCTCTCTCTCTCTGTCCGCATCGCCTGACCACAAACCAGGGGTGGGGTTATTGCGTCCACCCTACCGACCAATGCAACAAAGCCGACTGGATACGTGATGCTGGACGGCGTCTCCCTTGATCAACTCAGGACGTTCATCGCCTCTGTTGATGAAGGTAGCTTTTCGGCCGCTGCCCGCAAGCTTCACCGGGCACAATCCGTGGTTAGCGATTTGGTCAGTGGGCTCGAGGCGCAGATGGGCGTCCAACTATTCGATCGCTCGACGCGCTATCCAAAGCTGACGCCGGCTGGCATCGCCCTGCTCGCCGATGCTCGGGGCATCGTCGCAGGTATCGACTTCATGAAAGCGCGGGCAAAAGGGATGTCGTCGGGCCTTGAGCCTGAGCTTTCCCTGGTGGTGGACGTTCTCTTCCCGATAGCGGCGATCGCCGACGCGGCAAACGAGTTTCGGAAACAGTTTCCGGGCACGCCCCTTCGGCTTTTTGTTGAAGCGCTTGGGGCAACCCATCAACGCGTTCTCGATGGAACCGCGAGTGTTGGAGTGGCGGCGTCTTTACCGAACGCCTCTTCGTCGCTCAGCGGCGAACGTTTAGCCGGGGTGGCGCTCGTCATGGTCGCCTCACGCAGTCACCCGCTTGCATCTCACAAGGGAACAATCCCGAGATCAGAACTGGCGAAGCATGTGCAGCTCGTCCTCACTGACAGGTCCACTTTGTCGGACGGCGTCGAGTTCGCCGTCATGTCGTCCTCGGTCTGGCGCCTCGCCGACCTCTTCGCCAAGCACGCTTTTCTTCTCAATGGACTTGGCTGGGGCGGCATGCCGGTGCATGCCGTCGAGCGCGACATCGATGAGGGCGAACTGATGGTGCTTTCCATAGAGGATGCTCTACCAAGCGGCATCATCATACCGATGTCCGCCATCTATCTGACATCCGCCCCGCCAGGTCCTGCCGGCCGCTGGTTCATCGAGCGCCTGAAGCATCGTACAAGAGAGGTAGCTGCGGCCATCTAGACCGCCTCGCGTGGTTCGGAAGCCAATCCCCGGATGACGGCCGCCCCTAACCGATCAGCCTATCGGTATGGCCGATGGATCAAATCGGAACATACCAGCTATTCGCGGCGTCGCCGGCATGGGACTCGAAGATCCGCGCTTCGCGCGCTCCGGAGGCTGTAGCCATGACGATTCTACACATTGATTCCAGCATTCTCGGCGGTCACTCCGTCAGCCGTTCGTTGTCCGCCGGCATCGTGGCGCGGCAAAAGGCGCTTTATCCGGACGCCGATGTAATCTACCGCGATCTGGCGGTGGACGCGGCTTTGCATCTGTCCGAGCGACATATGGCCGTCTTTCAAGGGGGAGCCGTCACCGATCCGCTGCTCGGCGCGGATCTTGCCGTCGGCGGTGCCTATATCGACGATCTCTTCGCAGCCGACATCATCGTTATTGGCGCGCCGATGTACAATTTCTCGATTCCTTCGCAGCTCAAGGGCTGGATCGATCGGGTCGTCGTCGCCGGCCGAACCTTTCGATATGATGCGAACGGAGTGGAGGGCCTATTGAAGGGCAAGAAGCTCTTCATCGCCTCTTCGCGGGGCGGCTTCTACACCGACGACAGCCCGACCGCCTTCCTCGATCATCACGAGACCTACCTCAAGGGCGTGCTCGGCTTCATCGGTCTCACCGATGTCACTGTCATTCGCGCTGAAGGAATCAACCTTGGTGAGGAGGCCAAAGCCACCGCGATCGGCAAGGCAAAAGCCGAAATTGCTGCGCTCGCCGCCTGAACGCCGCAAGGCTCCAACCAGATGGGCGCCATGGAAATAGGTATCGACAGTTTCGCGGCCATTCTGCGCGATCCCAAAACCAGCATCTATATTTCGCCGGCCGAACGGCTCGCCAACCTCCTCCAGGAGGTTGAGACCGCCGATCAAGTCGGAATCGACATATTCGGGGTCGGGGAGCATCACCGGCCGGAGTTCCTGGACTCAGCGCCGGCTATCATTCTGGCGGCCGCTGCGGCGCGCACGAAGAATATCCGCCTCACAAGCGCCGTCACGGTCTTAAGTGCGGCCGATCCGGTGCGCGTCTTCCAGGACTTTGCAACTGTCGACCTGATCTCCAAGGGCCGAGCGGAGATGGTCGTGGGACGCGGCTCGTTCGCTGAAGCCTTTCCCCTGTTCGGGCTCCAACGAGAAGACTACGATACGCTCTTCGCTGAAAAGCTTGATCTGCTCCTCAAGCTGCGGGAGGCGACCCACATCCACTGGTCGGGGCGCTATCGGCCGGCGCTGACCGGCCAGGGCGTCTATCCCCGCCCGCATCAGGCCGAACTTCCAATCTGGCTTGGTGTCGGCGGTACGCCGGCGTCCTTCGCCCGCGCCGGCACCCTGGGCCTGCCGCTGATGATCGGCATCATCGGCGGCGGTTTTCATCAATTTCGCCCGCTGGTCGATCTCTACCGGGCGGCGTGGAAGCGGGCGGGGCATCCACCGGAACGGGAAAAGGTCGGGGTGCATGCCTTCGGGTTCATCGCTGCGACAAGCGAGGAAGCCAGGGATGCTTTCTTCCCCGGATGGCAACATATTTTCGCGGAGGTCGGGCGCGATCGGGGCTGGTTGCCCCCGACGCGGGCTCAATTCGACGCGCTCTGCGATCCAGAGGGCTCCTTCATGATCGGCGACCCGGCGACCGTCGCTGCCAAGGTGCTCGCGGCGAACGAGGTGTTCGGCGGCATCGCCCGCATCACCTTCCAGATGAGTTCGGCCGTCATGGAGCATGAGACCATGAAGCGCTCGATTCAGCTTCTCGGCACCGAAGTCGCTCCCCTCGTCCGCCAAGCCATCGCCGCCCCAGAGCCCGCTTCGGCCATCGGTCAGTGGTCCTCGGGTACTGTCAACTTGGCTGCTGGCCGGCTTGCGGGATAGGGCTGAAGGCGTTGTCAGGTTGGCAGACCCGGCCGGGCCATGGCAGCGTGCCGGGCATGACGACGTCCCCCAATCCCTACCGCGGCTTCCGCTTCCCGGCCGAGATCATCGAGCACGCGGGCGTGAGGTGGCGACCTGCCCAGCGGGCAAGCAGAGCATCTCCTGGCTGCCGAACGCATCGTCCAAGGACGGCATGGCGTTCCAAGTGCGGCTCGCGACCCAGGACTGCTTGCCATGCCCGCTGCGGCCACGCTGCACGCGCAGCAAGCGCGAGCCACGCGTCATCGGGCTGCAGGCGCGCGAGCACTTCGAGGCGCTGCAGGGCGCGCGCAGGCAGCAGAAAACCGAGACGTTCCGAGCAAGCTACGCTGCCCGCGCCGGGATCGAGGGCACGCATGCCCAGGCCATCAGCCGCTGCGGCCTACGTCGATGCCGCTACGTCGGCCTGGCCAAGACGCACCTGCAGCATGTCCTCACAGCCGCCGCGGTCAACCTGGTCCGGGTCGCGGAATGGTGCGTCGGCACCCCCGTCGCGAAATCGCGATGCTCGCGCTTCTCCGCACTTCACGCAGCTTGAAGACGCCACCGCCGAATTCGCCACCAGATCCACCGCGCGCAAGAGCGCGCACCATCATTGCAAGGAAATAGGGCGTCCTGTTGTCGGCTGGCGGATGGCGCTCAACTTGTGTTCCCGGTGGCCGTTCGGAGGCCGATTGACACTAGGAGACTCAATCCTGTCCACTAGATCGGTCCGCGCTGTTTTCAGGCACCATCCTTTGTCGCCGCCGGCTTCGGCGAGCACGAGTAGCAGTATCTGACTTGGCTCTTATTGGGTTCCGGGGTGGTGAGGCCAGGATCGGGAAGTTGGGCTGCGAGCACCTGGTGCGCGAGCAAAGGCGGGAGTAGCTGACCGGCTCGCGCGAGGAGCTTTTGTCATGGCGGCATCCGACCTGATCAACCTTTCGGGCCTGATCGACGACGCCAAGTGCTTCGCGCTGGTGCGCCAGCACCGCTGGCCGGAGGGTGCGTGCTGCCCCGTGTGCGGCAGCAGCGCCGTCATCTGGGACGGCCATGACGATACCCAGCCTTGCCGGCAGCGCTACCGGTGCAAGACGTGTTCGGGGCGTTTCGACGACCTGACTGGCACAGTGCTGGCCGGGCACCACCAGCCGCTGCGCGTGTGGGTGCTGTGCCTCTACTTCATGGGCCTGAACCTTTCCAACCGGCAGATTGCCTTGGAGCTGGGCCTGGACAGTTCGGATACGCAGACGATGACGGAGCAGCTGCGCCGCGGGCTGGCCGCCAAGACGCCGGCGGTGGAGCTGACGGGCGAGGTGGAAATCGACGAGGTCTACGTTGTGGCCGGGCACAAGGGACAGCCGGCGGCTGTTGCCAAAAGGGGCGGCTCGGGCGCCGGCGCAGGCTGGCAGGCGCGCCGGGCCGCGGCACGTTGGCGAAGGACAAGCCGCCCATCCTCGGCCTGATCCAGCGTGGCGGCCAGGTGATCCTGCGCATGCTGGCCAACGTGCGGCAGGCCACGATCAAGCCGGTCATCACCGCCGCCGTCGCCCCGGGCACCCTCGTTCACACCGACGAGTATAGCATCTACGCCCGCCTGCCAGCTTGGGGCTACCGGCACAAGACGGTCTGCCATGGGCGCGGCGAGTATGCCCGCGACGAGGACGGGGACGGCTTCTGCGAGGTCCACGTCAACACCGTGGAAGGCTTCTGGTCACTGCTGCGCTCCTGGTTGCGCCCGCATCGGGGCATCTCGCAAGACAAGCTGCCGCTCTACCTCGGCTTCTTCCAGTTCGTGCATAACGCGCGCCGACGCGGCAAAGCCCTGCTGGGCGCCCTCATCGCCGGCTTGGTTGCGTGACGAACTCACCACCACCCCGGAACCCAACAAGAGCCTCACCTTTAGGCTCAAGCCCACACTGCTGCGCTTCGTGAAGGAGGCAGCCGACGAGCAGAACCGGTCCGTGCCAAACTATGTGGAAACTGTTCTGCTTGCCGAGAAGAAGCGGCACGAAGCGCAGTTGGCCCAGCAGGTGCAGGAGAACGGGCCTGAGCCGGCCTGAGCGACATCCAGTCCAGAACTGAGGTCCCTCCTCTACATCTCTCGCATCAAACCGCCATCCAGCCAGGCTGCTGTGGCTCAACCGTCATCGCGCAGTTTGCAGCCTCGTTCATCACCCTGGTTCAGGTGCAGCGGCCGCTTGTGTCAGGTAGGATGGTGCCATGACCACGGACGCTGAGCTTGACTACCTGGAGAAGCTGTTCGGCGACGCCTACCGCAAGGAGATCGATCAGGAGGAGAACGTATGGCGCACCCTGCCGTTCTTTGCCGCCACCCTTGCGTTGCAGCTCGCCGGCCTGGCCCAGGTCAGGGATTGGGTTGGCGGCGTGCAGGGCTGGCTGTATTGGCTCTCGCTCACCCTGCTTGGCGCTGCGGCGCTGGCCACCTTCGCAGCCCTTCTGTTCCTGGCGGAGTCCATCTGGCCCGCGCGGTTCCGCTACGTCACGCGAGAGCCGGACCTGCAGGACTACTTGGAAAAGGTCCGGGCAGGCGAGGTTGCCGGCGGCAGCACGGGCGACGACGCGACGCTGGTGGCGATCAGGGCAGCGCGAGCCGTCATGGTGCAGCAGTATGCGCTGGCCGCCGCGCACAACCGGGTGCTGAACCAGCGCCGGGCCAACAGGCGCACCCGGGCGGGGCTGGCGACCTTGGCCTCGGTGCTCGCGGTGCTGGTTCTTGTAGCTTTGGTCGTGGTATTCAATCTGCATGGACACGAAAGCTCCAGCAGCACGGCAGGACAGGACAGGGGGGGGCAGCGGCTTTCCGTCGAGCCTGGACCCGCGCCGTCTCAGCCCGGTGCCGCCGCCGCCGATGGTGGAGGTGTACAAGGGTTGGTGGAACGACCGGACCACCCGGCGCCAGGCAGCGGACCTGGAGCAGGAAGACCGTGAGCAACGCGAGCAAACCTGAGCCGCCTTCCGGAAGGCCAGCACCGCCTCCCACCATACCGCCGCCGCCGTCTATGCCTCCGCCACCTATGCAGACATTCACGAAAAGCTTCATTCTCGGTCCGCCGCGCAAAGGTTAGGGTGACCAGTTCGATGCAGTGCCAAGGCTGACCGGGCGCTGCGGCTGGAGCTGTGCGTGCATGGCTTTCCCGAGCACGCCGTCTCCTGGCGCCACCAGATGCCGGTGCTGGCCGCGATGGGCTACCGGGTGTGGGCGGTGAACCAGCGCGGCTACGGCCGCACCACCCGGCCTGACCGGGTCGGCGACTACGCCATCCCGCACCTGATGGCCGACGTGGCGGCCCTGATGGATGCGTCGGGCGCGCGCAGCACCGTGCTGATCGGGCACGACTGGGGCGCCATGGTCGCTTGGTGCTTCGCCGCCGGGCAGGTGCGCCCGCTGAGGCGGCTGGTCATCATGAACGTGCCGCATCCGCTGTGCTTCCGCGCGGCGCTGCGCCATCCGCGGCAGGTGCTGCGCTCCTGGTACGCCGCCTTCTTCCAGGTGCCGGCCCTGCCGGAGCGCCTGCTAGCGGCAGGCGGGGGCGCCGCCGTGCGCCGCATGTTCGCCGGGCTGGCGCTGCCGCCGGAGGTGATGGGCACCTACACGCGGCAGGTCGCCGAACCCGGCGCGGCAACCGCAATGCTGAACTGGTATCGCGCCCTGCGCCGGCCCGGCCCGGGGATGCCTGACCTGGCGCGGGTGATCGAGGTGCCGACGCTGGTCATCTGGGGCGAGGACGACGTGGCGCTGGACATCCGCTGCCTGGACGGCACGGACCGCTATGTGCGCGATCTCACGCTCCGGCGCCTGCCCGGCGTATCGCACTGGGTCCAGCAGGACGCGCCGGAGGTGGTGAACGGCCTGTTGAAGGAGTTCCTGGGAAGCGGCTGAGCAGCAAACGCCGGTGCCGCAGCGCCCATGGCGTGCCGTCGTGGGGGTCAGCCGTCGCGGAGGCGCTGCCTCAGCCGCTTCCATAACGGCCCACCCCTCGTCGCTGGGACCAGCCTGGAGGCGGACCGGTCCGACAGCTCCTCCATCAGCCGGGACGCGATCAGGCCGCGGTGGCCGCGCGCCCAATGGTCCACGACCTTGCCCGCCGGCATCCGGCCCGGCAGGGACAGCAGCAGCTTGCGGGACAAGCCGTCCAGCAACGGTTCGTAGGTTGCGCGCAGCGCGGCCAGGGTGTCGCGGGCACCTGGGTCTTCCGTCCAAGCCAGGCCGGCCTCGGCGAACTCAGCCACCATGCGGTCCCAAACCTCCGGCGGCAGCCGGTCGCCGCCGTCGTAGCGGCTAGGCTCGCTCCGGAAGGAGGCCGCCATCTCGACCAGGACCTGCCGGGTCATGCTGAACGTCATGCGGGCCTGCAAGGGCGGCAGCGCCTCCACCCCCACCAGGATCAGCGCGCAGGCGTCCATCACCACCGCCAGGGCCGCCAGCCAGCTTTGGTTGTCGTGCTGGGACCGGTAGTAGGCCAGCATCGGGTAGGACAGGTGGCTTTCCAGCAGCTCCGACCCCCACACCTCCCACTCGCGCAGCAGCTCGTCCAGCTTGTCCAGCCCGCCGCCCTCGGCGTGGCGGCACAGCATGGTGCCGGCCGTGGGCGGCGACCCGGCGCGGGCGTCCAACTGGATCACGTGCGCCTCGCGCCGGGAGAACAACTGGTAGAGCACCGGCAGGTAGCCGATCACGACGGCGATGAAGCCGATGCCGGTCCCGGCTTCCAGCACTGCAACAAGCCGGGCGGCGCCGGTGTGCGGCACCACGTCGCCGTAGCCCAGGGTGAAGAACGTCACGCCGCTCATGTAAGCCTGTTCCAGGACCGGGGACGCGCCGCCGCCCTGCAACGCCCATTCCAGCAGGCCGAAGGCGCCGATCAGCGTGCCGGCCCAGACCGCGAACAGCAGCAGCATGGACAAGGGGCCGAACAGGCTCAGCACATGCTCCCGCCGCGGCGGGTCCTTGATGCGCCCCGCGAGCGCGCCCCATGCCGCCCAGCACGCCCGGAAGTACACCCCCATGAGCCGGAACCGCCGGCGGACCCGGCGCGGCAGCAGCATGACCTCGAAGGCGTCTTGCAGGATGACGGCCAGCAAGGCCAACGCGAGGAGGACGGCAAGGAACTGGATCATCCCGCTACAACGGCGGAGCGCAGGCTGGCTCGAGCTATGTCCGAACCTGGGTGACGACGGTTTGAGAAGGGCGGCGTATCGAGGCGGGTGGAAGCCTGCCTGAACTCCCGAAGGAGCCGATACGCCATGTCGAGCAGTAGCACCGTCGTTCCCCTCC
>JAABUT010002057.1_pt1 | contig 20562 bp, 19 predicted proteins | sample 5559281 | NCBI WGS metagenome assembly JAABUT01 (sample SAMN10711880, study PRJNA513359) | rock metagenome | isolation source: Antarctica rocks | place: Antarctica: Victoria Land, Ricker Hills nord | collected 2016-01-04
GAGCTCGCCAGCGACGCCAAACTCGTCGCTGCACAACGGTTTCAGGCCTTGCGAGCGGTGGGCACTGAGCTACCACCGGCACTCTCGCAAACAGCTGGCTCTCTGGCCGGTGACTACTTCGCACTCGCCAGGGAAGTGCTGGACCGGATCGCCGCCGCCGAGCAGCACAGTGAAGGGGAACAGTCGTGACCGACAACACCGACGCGACCGGACGCGAGCTGCCGCCGGGCCGCTACGCCGACTTCGAGGGCACCGACGGGGGAGAGGACCTCCCCAACCCCCTCGCTGGGCGTCTCACCCCCAAGAAGAGGGCACCTGCCCCCACCACGCAGCGCAAGACCAGCACTGCGACAAAGCGCAGCACACCCACTCCGCCGCCGCCGGCACCTGCCCCGGAGCAACCAGACGTCGACGACGAGATGCGCCCCTCCAGCCTGCACGTCCCGTCCAACCTCATCGGCCTCATCCGCGCCGACCGCAACGCCACCGGGCGCACCAACGGCGAAATCCTCATCGCCGCCCTCGAGGAAACCGAAGACGTCCTCCCCGCCTACCTACGGCCCCAAGGCACCGTCGGAGGCAGCCGCTTCCGCTCCCGCGGCGTCCGCGCCCGCCCCGACGACAACGACCTGACCCCCGTCGCGGTCCGGCTGTTCACCAGCGACTACGCCGCAATCGACGATATGGTCCGCGAGCTGCAAGCCCGCTCCCGCAGCCACCTCGCCGCAGCAGCCCTGCGCGCCTACTACGACGCCCGCCAGCGCATCAGCGAATAACCATGCCGGACAACGCAAACCCCTCGGCCGGGCTGACGCTCGGACCGGGGTTGGTGCTGCCCCACGAGGCGGTCACCGAGACGTTCGCGATCCTCGCCAAACGCGGCGCCGGCAAGACCTACACCGCCGCGGTGCTGGTGGAAGAAATGATGGGCGCCGGCCTACCGGTGGTCATCGTCGACCCGGTCGGGGTGTGGTGGGGACTGCGCAGCTCCGCCGACGGCACCTCCGACGGGCTGCCGGTGGTCATCTTCGGCGGTGATCACGCCGACCTGCCGCTGGCCGAGACCGCCGGAGTACTCCTCGCCGACCTGGTCGTCGATGAACGTGTCCCAGCGGTGCTGGACCTGTCCGCCCTCTCCAAGAGCGCCAACAGACGCTTCATGACGGACTTTGCCGAACGCCTCTACCACCGGAATAGGGACCCGCTGCACCTGGTGCTGGATGAGGCCGACGCCTTCGCCCCGCAACGCACCGACCCAGGCGGATCGCGCCTCCTCGGCGCGATCGAAGACCTGGTCCGCCGCGGCCGCGCCCGCGGAATCGGGCTTTCAATGATCAGTCAAAGACCGGCAGTTCTGAACAAGGACATCCTCACCCAGGCCGAGGTTCTCATCGCCCTGCGGATGACCGGACCTCGCGATGTCGCCGCGATCGACGAATGGGTGCGGCTGCACGCCGAGGAAGACCAAGCCGTCGAAGTGAAACGCTCCCTGCCCTCCCTGCCGATCGGCACAGCCTGGGTGTGGTCCCCGGGCTGGCTCGGCCTACTGCAACGGGTAGCTGTCCGCGCCCGCACCACCTTCGACTCCTCCGCCACCCCCAAAGCAGGGCAGCGACGGGTGACCCCGACCCGGTTGGCCCCAATCGACTTGGCCGCGTTGGGGGAGCGGATCACGGCCATGGCCACCGAAGCGGCCGCCACCGACCCCGCCGCCCTGCGCCACCGCGTCGCCCAGCTGGAACGAGAACTCGCCACACTGCGCACCGCCCCACCAAAGGTCGAGCGGGTCGAGGTCCCCGTCCTCGATGAAGCGGTCGTGGACCGGCTCGAGCAGTGGGTCACCGACATTCGGCACCTCTCCGACGCCTTGGGCACCGCCGCAACCCAGGTCAGCGACCAGCTCGCCGCCGCACGCACTGCATCACCCACCCCACCACCACCGCCCCAGCCCGCACTCCATCCCAACCGGCGGACACCATCACAGACCAACTCCACCGCACCGGACAGCGACCGCGCAGCATCGACAGCTGCACCGAGCCCGGAGCAGCCACACCACGGCAACTCCGAAGTTGCTCCGCCGCTGAAAGCCGGCGCACGCCGCATGCTCGACACCCTGGCCTCCCACCACCCCATGCAAGTCACCCGGGCCCAGCTCGCCACCCTGTCCCGATTCAAAGTCAGCGGCGGCACCTTCAACACCTACTACAGCACCCTGCGCCGCAACGGCCTCATCACCGAAAACAACGGGCTGATCTCCCTGACCGACACCGGCAGCGCCGTCACCGGCACCAACACCACGGCACCGGCCAGCACCGCCGAACTCCTCGACCAATGGCGCACCGCACTCAAAGCCGGGGCCCGCACCATGCTCGACCTGCTCATCGACGCCTACCCCGACACCCTGACCCGCGACGAGCTCGCCCAGCGCGCTGGCTACGAGGTCACCGGCGGCACCTTCAACACCTACCTCTCCACCCTGCGCCGCAACGGTCTGGCCGACATCACCGGGGACACCGTCCGCGCCAACGACGTGCTGTTCCTCGCCCCAACACCATTGCCCGACGGGAGCTCCAGCACGTGACGACACATCAGCACCACAATGAACCGACACCACCAGGGCAGGCGCAGACGGTGTGGATACCCGAGGACCTCCGGCCACCGGCTTCACGGCTGTGGGAGTTGGCGGACAACAGCACCTGGGGATACGGCACGCGCCTGGGAAAGGCGTGGAAACCATGGCGCTGGCCTGCCAACCTCGGCGGCTGGTACTTCTTGCGCCAGAGCCATCGCCGTGACCGTGTCGCGTGCTATCGCAACGCGCACCTGCAAGTCGACGAGCTCACCGAGCGCACCGCCGCCCGTGTGGGTCATGTCGTGCCGTGGCTGGTCTTGGTTCTCGTGGCGGCAGGACTCGTGGTAGCAGACATCGTCGACTTCCTCGTCACCGGCGCCCCCGTTTCCGCTGACATCATCATGATCGGCGTACTCCTGGCGTTCTTGCTGTTCGTGGTGCCCCTCGCAACCGAAATGCTGAACACGGGTTGGGCGGGTGCTCGGCGTGCCCCGCTCAGAAGCCTCGGCATGGAAAAAATTGCGGCGGAGGGACACCGCGGCCCAATCGGGTTCGGCGACGGTCTCGTTTCCCGCCCACGCGGTGACGGAAGCGAGCTCCGGCGACTGTGGCTGGAACACTGCGACACTGCTGGAATCGCAATCGTCATCGACGCCCGCGACGAAGGCCTCGCGAAGACCTACGCCAACCGAAACGGCTTCCGCTGGGTCGGTGAGGACAAGTTGTTGATGTACCGACTGCCACGACAATCCAGCCGGCAACAGCCAAAGACCTGAACCTCACCATCTTGGCTACCTTGCTAAGTTGCGCTTGTTATGTAGGGTCCGCTGCATGGCTGATCTTCGTATCACTGACCAGATGCTCCGCGTTCTCGACGTGCTCCTCGCTGATCCCGCTGCGGATCACTACGGGTTCGGTGTCGCCCAGGCCACTGGCCTGCAGTCGGGGACCCTCTATCCGATCCTGGCGCGCATGGAGAAGCTCGGCTGGGTGACCAGCACCTGGGAATCCCCCAACGACGAGGCGCGGGGTCCGCGACGCCGCCTCTACCGCCTCACCCGTGAGGGAGTCGAGGAGGGCACCCGCGCTGTGGAGCAGGCTCGAGCCCAGCAGGCATCGGTCCTGGCCCGCACGCTCGAGGACTTCGTCGCCGACGGTGTCCTCGACACCACCATGGCCACGCTCCTACGTGCCGCGGTCCGGACCCGCAAGAACATTGTGGTCACCGGCCAGCAAGTGGCGGGCAAGACGTCGTTGCTGCGGGCCCTGTGCGCCGAGTGCGAGCCATCCGCGTCCATCGTCGCCGTGGAACAGGAACCGGAGCTCCTGCTCGACCACCTCCCAGCTCTCCAGTCTGCGAAGGGGGTCGTTTCCATGGCGGTGTGCAACGCCACCACCGATGACCCGCCCACCATGGAAGACCTGGTGGTCACCGCGGCACGGTGGAACACGTCCCAATTGATCGTCGGAGAGATCCGCGGCCCGGAAATCGTGGCCTTTTGGCTGGTGCCCGGGACGGGAGGCGTCATGTCCACAGTGGCCGCCGCCGATGTACACGCGGGCGTCGACCGCCTGGTGATCATGGCGACACGGGAGGGCTGGTCCGACGCCGACCACGCGAAACGAATGGTGGCCGAACACATCGACCTGGTCGTACACCTGGACTACCGGCACGATCGGGGCCCCCTCGACAAGCGGCGGCGGGTGATCTCCACCATCATCGCCCTCTCCCCCGGCGGGGAGGATTCCACGATCAGCACCACCGAGGTGTACGCCCCGGACGCGGACGGCAACCCAGTGCCCGGCGAGGTGCCCGCCGCGCAATTGGTCGACCTCATCGACGCCGGCTTCGACTACGACGCCTACACCCAACGCGGCGCCTGACCATAGGCACCTGATCCAGGGCCCCCGCGTGAGCGCCGCCGAGATGTCCTGGTAAGCCGCTAGCCTCTTGTCTTGGAGGGAATCGCTGGGGGTGTTCTTTTGGTCACCCAGAGCTACCCCTGCGCTTGCTTCAGGTGCCACCGGCACGAGACCTACGACGGAAGGCGACAGCTCGTGAGTACTGGATTCCAGAGGTCTGCCGCTGAGCGGGCCATGACCTCGGCACCGGCACGCCCCGCTGCACCCACACCTGATGTCAGGACTCGGGTGAAGATCAAACGGCGAAACGCCTACGCGCTGGGCATCGTCGTCCTCATTCTCGCCGTCGGTGGGGCGGTGGCCCTGGTCAACGCGGTGCGAGCGACCACCAGCGTCTTAGTCGTTGCCCGGCCCATCACCCAGGGCCACGTCATCACCGCCGAGGATTTGCGCTCCACCACCCTCAACGCCGACGCCAAGATTCCCACCATCCTCGCGTCGGCCAAAGCCAGCACCGTGGGACGAAAGGTCACCACGGCCCTGCCTGCTGGCAGCATCCTGTCCCCAGACGAGCTCACCGACACCGTGACACCGGCCAGTGGCCAAGCTGTCGTCGGGGTCACGGTGACACCGGCGCAGATGCCATCCGAGCAGCTGGTACCCGGTGACAAGATTCGCGTCGTCGACACCCCTGGAGACAACGGCGCGGCCAACACGCCCACCACGACCGGGGCGGGCTCCAGCTCCCCGGCCGCGGCGGGAACCCCAGCCGCGAGTGCTGCCACCGTCATCGGGACGCGGACCCTCACCGAAACCGGCCAGGTCAGTGTGGACGTTTTGGTGAACACCGCCGATGCCGCGTCGTTGGCGGCCCGGGTGTCCACCAAGCACGTCGCGATCGTTCTCGACTCCCGGGAGCGTTGATGTTCGTCGCGCTCACGTCCGCGAACGGTGCTCCTGGGGTCAGCACCACCGCCCTTGGGTTCGCGTTGACCCATCGCCGCCTTTGCCTGGTTGTTGAGGCGGATCCGGTTGGCTCCTCCAATGTTCTGGCCGGCTATTTTCGCGGCAGCGCTGCCCATACTGTCGGGCTGATCGATCTTGCGGTCGGCCACCGCGAGGGTCGGTTGAGAGAGGCCCTGGACGCCAGTGTGCTGCAGCTGCCCGACACGAACACGCGGGTGCTGCCCGGGCTGACGCACGCCGTGCAGGCCGACAGTGTCGCCCCGCTGTGGGCGGAGCTGGGGGAGCAGCTCGCGGCGATCGCCCGGGACAACACCGACGTCATCGTCGACGCCGGTCGTATCGGTGCCCTGCATGCTCCGACCCCGTTGATCCGCCAAGCCGACGTCATCGCCGTGCTGACCCGCACCTCGCTGCCGGCGTTGGCGGCTGTGGCGTCCTCCATCGGGGTGCTGCAGCGCGATCTGGCGGCCACCAATTCCGCCGCCAGCTTGGGGTTGGTGTTGATCGGTGACGCGCCCTACGGCGCCAAGGACGCCACCCACGCCACAGGTCTCGACGTGATCGCCACCATCGCCGACAAGGCGTCCCACGCCGCGGTGTTTTCTCATGGGGCGCAGGTCAATCCCAGGTTCCTCAACAACGGCGGATACCTGCGGAGCCTCACCAAAGCCTGGAAGTCGACCGAGACGTACGCACTGACCCATAAGCCGTCCTGGGTGGAAAACGGGGGATACCAATGAGCATGCGCAACAACAACACGACCCGCAGAGACCGCACCAACGGTTACCCGAGCATCACCGAGGTGCCACTGTTTCAGGACGGGGGCCGCACCCAGCGGATCCCGGCCGCGCGCATCTCCGACCTGGCACCAGGCCCCGTCGTAGCCGAGCCGCCGGCAACGCCACGTCCGCAGCCCACCCCTCGGCCGGCGCCGATGACGGGCATCGACTGGGGCCGGGTCCGCGAACTGCGGGAGGAGGCCGCAACACGGCTCACCGCGCGCCGCGGGGAACGCAGCGAGCTCACCGAGGAACAGGACCACGAGCTGGGGCGCAGCATCATCACCCAACTCGTCGCCGAAACGATCCGCGCCGATGTCACCACCGGGGCAGTGCCACCGACCCCCGCCGAGCAGCAAGCACTCACCACCGCGGTGTATGACTCCCTGTTCCGGCTCGGTCGGCTGCAGCCGCTGGTCGATGACCCTGAGATCGAGAACATCGATGTCTACGGGTCCACCGTGTACGTCACCTACCCGGATGGGCGAGTAGAGCCCCGGGACCCGGTCTTCGACGACGATGAGGAGCACATCGATTGGCTGCAGTTCCATGCCGGGCACGCCGTCGGCGGTGGCCGGGCGTTCTCTGAGTCCAACCCTGCCCTACGGCTGAATCTGCCGGGTGATATCCGGTTGTCGGCGATGGCGTGGCGAACCCCGCATCCTTCTACCGCCATCCGCCTGCACCGGCTCAAGGACATCACCTTGAACCAGGATCCTGGCCACGACCTGGTGAGCTACGGGGTGATGCCCAACTATGTGGCCGACATCCTGTCCGCTGCCACGATCGCCGGTACCTCCATGGTCATCTCCGGACCGATGGGGTCGGGGAAGACCACCCTGGTCCGGGCGTTGTCCAACTCCTGGGATCCCATGGACAAGGTCGGCACCGCTGAGACCGAGCGGGAGCTCTTCTTGCACAAAATGGGGGAGCGGCACCTGCGGGTGGTCCCTGCCGAAGCCAGTCCGGGCGGGGGTGAACGCCGCCCCGACGGCACCATGCACGGCGCCTACACCCTGTCCGACATCCTGTATGAGTTCGTTCGCCAACAACTGGATCGGGTAATTCTCGGAGAGGTCGCCGGTCCGGAGATCGTGGCCATGTTCGAGGCCATGCAGATGGCCAAGGGCACCCTGTCCACTACTCACGCCCGCACCGCCCAAGGGGCGATCAACCGGTTGGTCACCCTGGCCGGTAAGTCGGGGATGACGTCGGAGTTCGGTACCCGCAACGTCGCCGAGTACATCGATCTGATCGTGCAGCTCAACACCACCAAGACCGGCACCGGGAACGATCGGCGCCAACACCGCTACGTCAGTGAGGTCCTCGCGATCGAGCAGAGTGCGGAGGGGCTACCGGTGTTGACAACCGTCTACCGTGGCCGCGCTGATGGCACCGGCGGGATCGAGGCGATCCCGGGATCGCTGCGAGACAAGCTCGCCGAAGGTGGCATGACCGCCGACAAGCTCGCCCCCTGGGTGCGCTGATGTACGAACTCGCCGCCGTCCTGCTCACCCTGCTCGCCGCCGCTGGGATCGCCCTGCTCATCAGCGCGTTTCGCGATCGCCCCGCCGCCGCCCCGCGAAAGGTGCGACGGCAACTCAAGGTGAGCCGACGTACCCGAGTGCTCGGCTCCATCGGACTTCTTGCCGGTGTCGCCGTGTGGCTTTTCACCGGCTGGTTGCTGGCCGTTGTGCTGGCCCCAGCCCTGCTCATCGGTTTGCCGGCACTGCTCGCCGCACCGACCACCGCCACCGACATTGATCGCCTGGTTGCCATGGAGGAATGGACCCGCAACCTCGCGAATGTTCTCGGTGCAGGCAAGAGCCTCGAGCAGGCCATCATCGCCACCGCCCGCTCCATCCCCGCCGCACTGTCCACCGAGATCGGGGACCTCATCGCCCGCCTACGCGCGAACCGCTCCACCGAGGGGGCCATCCGCAGCTTCAACGAGACCCTCAACGATGCGACCGGTGACCTGATCTGCTCAGCCTTGCTGATGGGCTCACGCATGCGTGACGGAGGGTTGAAAGATGTCCTAGACGGTGTGACCGAAACTGTCGCCGAAGACGTCCGCAACCGCCGCGCCGTAGAAGCCGACCGCTCGAAACCACGTACCACCGCCCGGCTGATCACCATTGTGGCCACCATCTTCCTGGCGGGAGCTTTCGTCAGTGGCTACTTCGACCCCTACAAGTCCCCGTTCGGGCAGCTGGTCCTGACGGTGTTGATCGCCGCTTACGTCGGCGTCCTGGTATGGATCAAACGCATTCAGAAGGCCCCACCGCTACCTCGTTTCCTCGGTTCGACGGTCCGCGTTGCCACCAACTCGCAGCAGCGCCCAGAAAACGCGGTCTTGGATCAGGAACCTGCGCGAAGAGGAGCAGACGGATGAGTACTTTGCAGGCTGCGATCGTTGTGGGCATCCTCTTCGGCGGAGGTATCTTCCTCGTCCTCCTCCGGTTTCTGCCCGCGCATCCGGACCTCGCTGACGCGATGACGCGGCTGCGGGGGCCGGACGCCGAGCGCCGCATCGACACCGGGCCCGCAGATGCCTCGAAGATCACGGCCATAGGGACCTGGCTGTTCCCGCACATTGCGGGACGCCCGTGGCTGCGGATCCCCACCTCAGACCTGTCGTTGCTGCGCCGCAACGTTCCCCGGTTCCTCGGTGAGAAGGCGTTCGCAGCCACCGTCGGCGTAGTGATCTTTCCGGCCCTCACCGTGCTCGCTGCCCTCCTCGGGTACACACCACCGCTGGCGCTTCCGCTGTTCGCCAGTCTCCTGCTCGGCGCCGCCATGTCGTTCATGCCCGACCTGGAGGTACGCAGGGATGCCATCAAAGCCAGAGAAGAGTTCGGCCGCGCACTGGGCGCCTACATCGACCTCGTCGCGTTCTGCCGCAAAGCGTCGCTGGGCTCCACGCAGAGCCTGGAGCGAGCCGCCGGGGTGGGTGATTCGTGGGTGTTCGTTCGCCTCAGTGAGGAACTGGACCGCGCGGCGCTGTCCGGGCACGCACCGTGGGACGCCCTGAGCCAGCTCGCACACGAACTGGATCTGCCCGCGCTCGACGACCTCGCCGACATCATGCGCCTGACCGGGAACGAGGGGGTGTCGGTGTATGACACGTTACGGGCGCGCAGCGCGTCGTTGCGGAACGCGATTTTGTCGAAGGAGCAGGCGGCGGCTGGAAGTGCTACCGAACGGCTCGGCGCTCCTCTCGGCGTGCTGGGTTTAGTTGTGCTTTTGATGATTACGGTTCCAGCGGTCATACGCATGGCCGGCGTCTAATGCACCGGGTGGAAATGTCGTGGTAGGCGGCTACTCTTACCTGGTCTATTAACAGACCGTCACAAGGGGGTGACTGTGTGATCTGCGTCACAACGGGGTCACTGGCGAGCCGCTTCCCGCATCTTCTTCCCAGTAACCACACCCGCAACCAGGAGAACTCATGCACCGTCGCATCGCCACCCAAGCCCAGATCGCTGCGACCACCGTCGCCGCGCTCTACATTCTGATCACCGACCGTCTCTCGGAGAGAGTCGGCGACAGGCACAACGATCGAGGGCTGGTCCCCGAGGTCGTCCTGATCGCTGGCCTGGTCGCCCTCGCCATCGTCGTCGTCGGGGGCATCGGCATCGTCGTCAACAAGTACATGGCGAAAATTCAGTAACACCACACCGCGATGACAGCGTCCACGACCGATCCCGGATCATCACGCCACCTACAACACTGGTGGCGTGATGACCGGGGTTCGGTCCCGGAAATCGTCATACTCGCCCCCGTCGTGTTCTTCCTCATCTTCGGCATCATCCAGGGTGCTCTGTACTACCAAGCCCGCACCGTTGCCAACGCCGCCGCCGAAGAAGGTTTGCGGGCCGCCCGCACCACCACCGGCACCAGCGGCGCCGGGCAAGCCGCCGCTGCCGACTACCTGTCCCGCAACGGCACCACCCTCACGTCCCCGAGCGTCACCGCGTCCCGCACCGCTACCACCGCGACCATCACCATCAGCGGGCAAAGTCAAAACATTTTGCCTGGGCTGAACTTCACCGTCACGGTGCGCTCCGCGCTTCCCGTGGAACGCATCACCCACCCAGGACAGGCGGCAGGATGAAGATGCGGGCACTACGCCGACACTGGAGCAGCGACCGCGGTTCCGCGACCCTCGAGCTGCTCATCGTGTTCCCCGCCCTGTTGGCGTTCCTCGGCTTGCTCATTGTTGGTGGCCACGTGGCCCTCGCGCATCAGCACGTCCAGCACGCCGCCGAGGAAGCGGCGCGTACCGCGAGCATCGCCCGCACCCAGTCCGCGGCCGCGACGGACTCGCAGACCGCGGCGCAGCAAACGCTGCACAGCGACGGCCTCACCTGCACCTCCACCACGGTCAACACCGACACCGCCGGCTTCCGCTCTTCACCCGGCACCCCCGCGACGCTGACCAGCACCGTCAGCTGCACCATCGCCCTGTCCGATTTGTCCCTACCGGGTGTCGGCGGTTCCCGGACCATCACCGCCACCGCCACCAGCCCACTGGACACCTACCGATCAAGGGCAAATTGATCAGCCACCCCGCCCTGAAGGACGGGCTCACAACGGAACTTCACGCTCCCGAATGAGTCCCACCCGCCAAGGCTGGTTGACCAGACCGAGACATCGAAAGGAGGCGAACATGATGTCTACGTTGCACGTAAGTGAGAAGACCCACCAGGGGATGCTTCCTCAGTTCCCTGCTCTGGAATCCGTATCAGCAGACACCGTTGGGGTAACGACGAAACGGGGTACGGACACAGCTTCGGCTGTAGCTGGCGTACAACATGGTCGAGGGGAGAATCTGCACCGCATTCGCCTGCGGGCAGGTCGTCACCGGGTAACCCCCGGAAGCGGGAGTGATCCCGTGTACCACCGCACCACCGCACAAGTGAGAACGGTCCAGCCGGCAGTGTTCGTGTTGGACAAGCACAAGACACCGCTCATGCCGACAAGCCCGCGCAGGGCGAGACAACTTCTGCGCGATGGACGAGCACGGGTTGCCAAGCTCCAGCCGTTCACCATTCGGTTGGTCGACCGCCTGGTCACCGACAGTCAGGTTGATGGTGTTGTGGTCAAGCTCGATCCCGGCAGTCGTTTCACCGGTCTTGCGGTAGCGCGAGTAGACACTGCCGGTGCAACACACGGTCTGTTCGCGGTGGAGATCGCCCACCGAGGGCAGCAGATCAGCAAGAACCTTAAGGCCCGTGCGGCTCGGCGGCGAGGTCGGCGGTCCCGCAACCTGCGGTACCGGGCACCGCGGTTCAACAACCGGGGCAAGCCGAAAGGCTGGCTGGCGCCATCCCTACGGCACCGGGTCACCTCCACGACCACATGGGTGACCCGGCTCCAGAACATCGCCCCCGTCGCTGCGGCGTCGATGGAACTGGTCCGCTTCGACATGCAGAAGCTGGTCAACCCGGAGATCGCTGGGGTGGGGTATCAGCATGGCACTCTCGCCGGGTTCGAGGTTCGCGAGTATCTCCTGGCCAAGTGGCACCGCCGATGCGCCTACTGCGACGCGGGCGGCGTTGGTCCCAATTCGGTGCCACTAAACATCGACCACATCCACCCGCGGGCTAAAGGTGGCTCCAACCGGGTATCCAACCTGACTTTGGCGTGCATCCCATGCAACAAGGCAAAGGGCACGCGGGACGTGGCCGATTTCGTCACCGATTCCACCCGGCTGGCGCGCATCACTGCCCATGCCAAGCGTCCGCTAGCGGATGCGGCGGCGGTCAACTCCACCCGCTGGGCACTACGGCAGACCCTCACCGAACTGGGCCTGCCGGTCACGACGGGCTCAGGCGGCCGGACCAAGTGGAACCGCACACAGAGTGGTTTGCCGAAGTCGCACACCTTAGACGCGCTGTGCGTTGGTGCCATCGCGGACGTTGCCTCGGTGCCCAGCGCAGTGCTGATGGCCCGCTCCACCGGACGCGGCACCTACTCCCGCACCCGCAGCGACAAGCACGGCTTCCCACGACTGCGCTTAACCCGCCAAAAGCGGCACTTCGGCTTCGCCACCGGAGACCACGTCTGCGCAGTCGTCTCCATCGGCAAGAAGGCCGGGACATATGTTGGCCGTGTGGCCGTGCGCGCTTCCGGCAGCTTCAACGTCACCACCATCCGACCAGACGGAAACACTGTCACCGTCCAAAGCATCAGCCACCAACACTTCCGACTACTCAACCGAGCCGACGGCTGGGGCTACACGCGAAAGGCGGAAGAGCGTGGCTGAGAGAGTCCTGTTTCGTGATCGTGATGACGGCGCGTACGCGATCTTCGCCGCTGTCATCGCCCTCGCCCTGCTCATCGCGGTCGGGCTCGTCGTCGACGGCAGCGGCAAAGCCGCCGCAGGGCAACGCGCCTCCGCCGCCGCCCAAGAAGCGGCCCGCGCCGCCGGGCAAGCCATCAACGTCGGGGAATCCGTCCAAGGCCGCCCGGCGACCGTGGACACCCCGGCCGCGGCGACCGCAGCCCGCCGCTACCTGTCCACCGCCGGCGTGCAGGGCACCGTCACCATCACCAGCCCCACCACCTTGTCGATCACCACCAGCACCACCTACCAACCGGTGTTCCTTTCCATCATCGGGGTCGGGACCCTCACCGGCACCGGGGCGGCCACCGCGACCCTCAACGGCACCCTCAACAACCCCGCCAACGTGGGGGCGGCACCGTGACCGCCGCCCGCGCACGCCTCAAAGGACTGGCCAGCCTGCTCCTGCTGGTCGGTCTCCTTGTCGGCATCCCCTTGGCCTTGGTGGCGCTGTTCGGCACCCCGCCGCTGCCGCACAGCATCCCGAGCTTCGACACCATCAAGACCACCCTGCAAGCACCCACCGGTGAAGGTTTCCTGCTCGGTGTCGTACACAGCCTCGCCTGGGTGGGATGGGCGGCGTGGGCCACGTTCGCGTTCCCCGTGCTCGTCGAAGCCGCCGCCACCATTCGCGGTATCTCCGCCCCCACACTGCCCGCACTGGGGTTGCAGCAGCGCAGCGCCGCAGCACTGGTCAGTGGAGCCCTGCTGTTGCTGACCGCCGGTACCGCCGTGGCCACACCCATCGCCAGCGCCTCGGCTGCCCCCGCCACAGCGGGGACTTCGGTGAGCACCAGCGCCGGTGTCGTCGACACCGCTGCCCGCACCGCGGTACCGGCGTGGGCCACCGCCCCCGCCGCCCCCGCCGCAGGACCCACAATCACCGTGGCCCACGGTGACACCCTGTGGGACCTCGCCGTCCACTACCTGGGTGACGGGTCCCGCTACGGCGACATCGCCCAACTCAACTACGGCCACCCCCAGGCGGACGGGGCAGCGCTGGATGGCGGCCACTGGCTGCACCCCGGATGGGTCCTGCAACTCCCCGCCGCCGCACCGGCCGCAGCACCGGACGGGGCGATCACCGTGCACCACGGCGACACCCTGTGGGACCTCGCCGCCACTCACCTCGGCGACGGTTCTCGTTTCACCGAGATCACCGACGCCACCGGGGTGCCGCTGCCCTCGACGACTCTCACCGTCGGCCAGCACCTCCTCATGCCCGGCGCCACCGCTGCACCCACTCCGGCGCCGGCTCCGCAGGTTCCCCAGGAGCAAGTTCCGCAACCCGCGGCGGTCCCCACACCACCACCTGCTCCCGCCCCACCCGTTCCGGCTCCCAGCGCGCAACCACCCGCGGAGCAGCAGCTGCCCGCGACCCCGGCGCCGGAACCCCCCGCGGCCACCCAACCCGCCCAACCCCCCGCAGCAGCGCCGGAACCAGCACCTGCCCAGATACCCGCTGCGGTCCCAGGAGGGGAACAGCACAGCCCAGCTCCAACCGCCACGCACGACGCCGCCAGCACTCGCAGTCTCATCGGACTCACCGGCATCGCAGCCACCGCCCTGCTGACCGGACTGGGCCTGGCACGGCGCCGCCAGCAACGCCGCCGCAAACGCGGCGAGTCCATCCCCCTGCCCACCGGGGACGCCGCGATCAGCGAAGCGAAACTCCGCGCCGCCGCGCAACCGCTGCAGCTGCACCAGGTCGACACCGCCCTACGCGGCCTCACCGTCCACTACCACGAGCTCGACCGCCCGCTCCCAGCGTTGTTGGCGGTGCGCCTGCACGACGACAGCCACCTCGAGGCGGTGTTCCTCGACACCGTCGAGCTACCCGCACCATGGACACGAACCGACGCCGGCACCTGGTCCATCACCCCGGCGACCAGCCTGGACACCCCCACACCCGCCGTCACCAGCCCCTACCCCTCGCTGGTCTGCATCGGCACCGACCCCGACGGCGCCCAGGTCCTGATCAACCTCGAGGAAACCGGGCAGCTCGGGATCCACGCCCACGACACCGACGCCGCCGACATCTGCCGCGCCCTCGCCGTGGAACTCGCCGTGTCCCCGCTGGCCGACGACCTACTGCTCACCCTCGTCGGCACCTGCCAGGACCTACCCGCCGCTCTCGACAACGGCCGCGTCCAATACGCCGACACCCTCGACACCATCCTGGACAGCCTCGACCGCCACGCCGGCACCGACCGCACCCACCTCACCGCAACCGGCATGAACGGCGGCGTCGCTCAGGCCCGCACCGCCGACGACGGGGACCCCGCCGGATTCACCACACCCCAAATCCTGCTCATCACCACACCCGTCACCGACACCCAGCAAGCCCAACTCGACCGGATCCTCACCGACCAACCCCGCCTGGCGATCGCCGTCATCACCCAAACCGCCACCAGGGCACCCTGGGCGCTGCACCTCGACGACATCGGGGAAGCGCAGCTGCAGCGCGCCGGGGTCACCGCCGGGTTCGCCCTCACCCCGCAACGCCTCACCGCCGAGGCCTACGCCAGCATCGTGAAGGTGATGGCCACCGCCACCACCCCACCCACAAACCCCCAGCCCACCGCACCCGATGCGCAGTCCACCTGGACAGCCGAACGCATCGACACCACCACGCTTACCGCCGCTCCTGCCGCCACCGACATACCCCGCTCGGCCACCACGATCATCACGCTGCCATGGAACACGACCCCACCGAAAACCGCCGGCAACGACACCGCGACGGACACCGTCGCCGATGACGCCCCCGAACACACGTATCGCGAGGGAGAAGCTCCTTTAGACACCCCAGTGCCCGACGACACTGCGGTCGCCGACAGTGCACCCGAACAGGCCACGCAACCCGCACCCGTGCCCGCGGCAGAGACAGCCGTCTCGACCGCAGACCCGGCGGTGCCACATCTGTGGATCCGGGTGCTCGGTGAACCCACCGTGAGCCCACCCAGCGGGAAAGGGCCAGCAGAGCCGGACAAGCGCGGACAACTCACCGAACTGGCCTGCCTACTCGCGATGCGCCCCGGCATCAGCTCCTACGAGATCGACGCCCTCATGTGGCCCATCTCCACCTACGACAAGATCCAGGATCCCGCCGAGCAACGCAAAGCGAAAACGGATCGCCGCAACCAGGCGATCAGCCGACTCCGAACATGGCTCGGCGACACACCCAGCGGCAACCGCGCGGTGGCCACATGGACCAAAGCCGGCGGCTACCGCCTCGACGACGAGCTACGCACCGACTGGGACCACTGGCAACTCCTGGTCGGAAACGACCCCACCCAGGCCAGCACCCGCCACCTCACCCACGCCCTGGACCTGGTGACCGCCCAACCGTTCACCCACCCCATCAACCCCACCAAGTACGTCACCAAGTACGACTGGGCCGAATACAACGAGCAGGAGATGATCAGCCGCATCGCCGATGCCGCCGAGGAGCTCGCTGCTCGTCACCTGCACCACGGTGACGTCGCCGACGCCCACGCCACCGCCTGCCGTGGCTTGGCCATCGAACCCGCCCGTGAAGGGCTGTGGCGCATCGCGATCCTCGCCGCCCACGCCAGCAACGACCCCGACACCGCCCAAGACCTCATCTACACCATGCTCGAAGAACTGGACGGCCTTGGCGGCGACATGGAAACCGCCACCACCCAGCTACTCCACGACCTCAAGAACACCCACACCGACACCGGCGAAAACCTCTACCGGATCACCGGCTGATGAACACCGCACCGAAGGAGCGCGAACTCATGACACGCAACACCATCCGACATCGCAACATGATGGCCATGGTCGCTGCGGGACTGAGCCTCGCCGCACTCACCGGCTGCGGCACCAACAGCACCGCCGCCCCACCCACCAGCTCCGCAGTCCAGCTGACACCCCCCACCAACCCACCGACACCCGCTCAAATCGCCGAACAGCAAGTCACCCCGGTGGTGCAGCACTTCAACCAAGTCGTCAACTCGCTGAGCAACAACCCGAACCAGGACCCTGCGATCATCGACACCGTAATGTCAGGGGACGCAAATACCAGTTTTCGCGACCAGGTTCGTCAGGTCCAGCAGCAGAAGCTGGTGAGAAAGGGCGAGGGCCACGTCGTTTGGGTCCATCTCACCAACTACAACCCGAACGCGAAACCAATAACGGCCGCAGTGCATGTGTGCCAAGACGTTTCGTCGATTACTTCTACTCGTCCAGATGGCACATCAGTGATCGACCCCCAGCGGCTAAATAAGAACATGGGTGTGCTGACACTCACGAATCCCACGCCGGACGATCCAGCGGGATGGCGCGTTACTGAGGCGACATACAACTCGCGGCAGCCATGTGATGCCTCGTGAGGACCACCTTTCATCGAACGGAGACCAGAATGCGCCGACCCCCAAGAACCATGGTTGGCATCTCGGCAGTCACCGCCGTCCTGCTCACCACTGGTGGAGTCCTGGCTGGACCCGCATCCGCAGATAACCCACCACCTGGAGGCGTGTCGGTCGGCGGCTCGGACTTTGGTGGAGGCGGACAGGTCACAGTCGTCGTAACGTCCCCGGGTTCCGGCGGCGGTGGCGGCGGCGGCGGCGGTTCGCCTGCCCAGCCCACCGGGAACGGCGGCGGCGGAGGTGGTGGAGGCGGTGGCTCCAGCAGTGGGGGCGGTGGCGGTGGTTCTACTCAGTCCACCGGCAACGGCGGTGGTGGGGGAGGCGGTGGAGCCAGCTCCAGCAGCGGTGGTGGTGGGTCGTCGTCCTCGTCGTCGGTGCCGTACGTGGAACCGACGTCGGTGAGCGTTGGCCCTCTGCAGTACGCCGTTGGGGCGCTGGCGCAAGCGCTCGGTGCTGGGTCAAATCAGGGTGCCCTCGGGTTCGCCGGCGCCGCGAACCAGGCCCTGTGCAATCTGGGTACGGTCAGCGCGTGCCCTGCTCCCGCGGCGGCTGGGCCCGCGCCTGCGCCTGCTGCGGCTGCGGCTGCGGGCGGCCCGCCGGCACCGCCTGCGCCGCCGCCGGTTCCCCCGGCGGTGGTGGCGCAGATGGCGGTGTCGCAGATGGCGTTGAAGGCCATCGAGATCGGCATCGTTCCGAAGAACGCACCCGGGTTTGTGGGCCTGGTTGGGTTGCCGGTGTACATGTGGACGGCTGACCCTGGGCCGCACACCACCGGTCCGATCACCACGACCGCCGCCGCAGGGGCCACGGTGGTGACCGCGACCGGCACCCTGGACAGGGTGGTGTGGACCATGGGCGACGGCAACACGGTGGTGTGTGCGGGTTCGAACGCCGTGGGCACCCCGTACCAAACGGGCTTCGGGGCGGACATGTCACCGACGTGCGGGTACCGCTACGACCGCTCGAGCGAGGGGCAGCCCGGCAACGCTTGGCGGGTGACGGCGACGTCGTACTGGACGGTGAACTGGGCTGGCGGCGGTCAGGCCGGGACGATCCCGATGCAGTTCAACACTGGCACCAGCATCCAGGTCGGTGAGATGCAGGTCCTCGTTTCCCACTAACCATCTGGCCCGGGGCGCGGTGTTCGCCATCCCTTCCGAACACCGCGCCCCAAACTAAGTCTCGGCGATGCGCCTATGCCCCTTCGGCACCGAACCGACCACGAGAATAGGGAGGCCGTCAGTGACCACACACGAGGATAGCTCCGCAGGCAATGCAGAAATTGGTCCGATGCGCCGCGAGGAGTTGTCCGCGCTGTCGTCGAGATGTTGGTTTTCCCGGAGCCTGGGAGCATGTCCGTAGCGCTGTGGCCTATCTGGCTCGCGGTGGTGTTCGGTGTCGCCCTCAGCTGGATCGGGCGGCCGCTGATACTCGGCCATTCCGTGGACTGGTCGACAGTGGCGCTCAGTGCTGGTGTCACCGCAGCAGTGTTCGTGCTTGTACTTGCGGCTCTGGTGCTCGCCCTGATGTGCCACGAGTACGTTAACGATCGGCTACTTCAGCGGATGGGCCCGTTGCTGACGGTGTGGGTCGGCGCGGAGGTGAGCGACGATGACTTACGGGATTGGCGCCGAGCTCGGCGGGCCGGGATCACTGTCGCGGAGGCGCAGCGCTGGTCCGACCATGGTCTTCCCTTCCCCTTGGCTACCAAGGCCCGCAAACTCGGCATCGATATCTTCCGACGGTGGTGGGGCTGGCGGGGGCACTGCGGGATGCTGGGTTGTGGGACGGCAGCACACGCCGCGACGTGCAGCGCTGGCTCGGCGCCGACCACCGCCCAGAGGTTGGGCTGAATCGCTGGGCCCGGTTCACCCCGGCCCAGATCCGTGCCGGTATACGCAACACACTGGGGCCCCCGGGTGCACCGGAACTCAGCGAAGCCCGCAGTGTCCGAAAGGTACTGACCGCGCTTGGAAGCGACCACGATGATGAGCGTTGAGCATCTCCAGTCGAGGTGTCCACAATCCGTCGCAGCGTCGAATCGCCTGGCGATCCGTTGGCGTTGGAAGTTGACAACACCTCATGAGCCCTGCGAGCTGTCAGGAGCGGAACGACCAGCTGGCATCGTTGCTGACCTGTACAAGCACGAGACGGTCACCGGACCACCACGACGGGATGAGCCTCCCGAGGTTCGTCCCGCACCGTTGCGTATCGTGAGCAGGGCAACGCGGTCCGTACCTGGGCCCACAGCAACGGTTTCGAGGTCTCGGCCCGCGGTCGGATACCTGCTGCGGTGCAGCAGGCCTTCGCCGCGGCGCACTGATGGCCACCCCGGCCGTAGACCCGGCCCACCGGCGGGATCTCTACGCGTACGGAGTCGTCAAGCTTGAGCGTGATCCTGTGGATCGTTTCGCAGAGGGCACCTTCGACACGGCCGTCACCAATGGGCTTGCCGCCATCGTCGACTCATTCCAGCCTGCCCCCGTGCCCGCATCACGCGTGCCGTCGGCAGGCGTGATGCTCGAGACGCTGCGCACCGCCTATGGGGCACCTGGGGACCCAACCGTGGCCGTGCCGGTTGCCGCGGCCGGAACCACCGACACGGTTACCATCGCGGTGCAACAGCTTCTCGACGCCCTCGCCCGCACGCAGGCACCCCGACATGGTCGCGGTGGCTCCGGGACGGTGACTTCTGCCGACATCGAGGCGCTCCGTGACCTCGATGACCACACCGCGCTGAACTGCCTGCACAGCACGCTGCTCGCTGAGCACTGGAGCCGGGTTCAATTCGACGACAGCAATGAACTGGGCCGGGCCGCCATCTACCTCTCTCTTCTCACCGAGCGACTCGGAGACGACGGGATGGCAGAGCGGGTGGAGCAGGCGCGCGGGTCACTTGTTCGCGGGGATCCAGAAGACTACGAAGCGCAGGACTGCCCGGTGTGCGGCAACGACGGCACCCTGACGACGGACAGTATCGACGACCTAGGGGTGGGTTACGGGCCGGGCACGTGCGTGGTCTGTAGCTACGAGCGAAGCTCTGAGATCGCGTACGAGCTCGCGATGGAAACTGTCTACGAGAACAAGTGGCGAGACGCCTAGAGGTGACTCGGAAGTAAGGAACACCAATGATCACCGGTATGGCTCGTGGTGCCCCGCGTTCGGCTTTCGGTTCATCGCTGATTAGCTCCCTGTCCCGGCATCACCGCCGGAGAGGACCAGAGGACCTGGCGACCTGGGTCGATCCCGCCCGTGCACGGGTCGTCGAGCCAGGCCGAGAGCGCGGCCCGGCTGAAGCCGCGCGCCCGGTCAGTCACCGCGACGGAGATGCCGTGGCGCGACCAACTCCTGGACCAGCGGGTAACTCCTTGTAGGAGCGATTGGCGGAGAACGGAGCGGGGCAGGTTGTCAGGCGGTTCACACGTCCGTGATGGTCGGGTCTGCCGGGGTGAGGAGTTCATCGAGTTCGGTGTGGCTGAGAAGGTTTCTGGCCAGCACGAGGTCGGTAACGCTTACGCCGGTCGTGAGGGCTTCCTGAGCTCGTAGCCGATGCGTGGGCTTAGCGCGGTGATCAGACCGATGGAGTTGGCGACCCGCTCTCGAAGGAGTTCTCTATTGGCGGTCCGGTTGCTGCGCCACCGG
>JAABUT010002061.1_pt1 | contig 20539 bp, 19 predicted proteins | sample 5559281 | NCBI WGS metagenome assembly JAABUT01 (sample SAMN10711880, study PRJNA513359) | rock metagenome | isolation source: Antarctica rocks | place: Antarctica: Victoria Land, Ricker Hills nord | collected 2016-01-04
GTACAAGGGGGCGATCTTCTCGGCCCAGCACGGGTCATGGAACCGCACCGTGCCGGTCGGCGCGCGTGTGATGGTCACGAAGATCGATGCCGACGGCAAGGCGGTCGGGGGTTCCAAGCCCTTCGCGGAGGGTTGGCTCGACGAGGATGGCGAATACACGGGCCGCCCCGTCGACGTCCAACAGATGCGCGACGGCTCGCTGCTCGTCTCCGACGATCTCGCGGGCGCCGTCTACCGCATCACCTACGACGGCAAGAAGTAGTCAGGACGCCCCGCCCGCTTCGAAGGCGGGCGGGCTTTACGGAGATCCTCGATGAATGCTGGTGCCTACCTGGCTTTGCTGCTCGCCTGGGCCATGATCCCTTCCGCGGCACAAGCGGAAGGATCCGTCGCGGCGGGGGCCGCGAGGATCAAGACCGGGGGCTGCATTGCATGCCACGGACGCGACGGAGTCTCGAAGCTGCCGGAAGCTCCCAATCTCTCAGGGCAGGTCGAGGCCTATATCGCCTCGTCGCTCAAGGCCTACCACAGCGGCGAGCGGAAGAACGAAATCATGAACACTGTCGCCCAGACGCTAAGCGAGGCCGATATGGCGGATCTGGCGGCCTATTATTCCAGCATCAAGGTTGCGGTCACGTCGCCGCCGAAACCTTGAACGGATGGACTCCGCCGTAGCGTCGGCGAAGGGATCTCCTCAGGAAGGACTCCGTCTTGGGACGATCGACCGTCGCTAAGCGCTACAGGAAAGCAACGCTTCTTCTCGGGATCGGGTTCGTCGTCGCTCTCTCGACCTGCGTCTCTCCTCGGGCGAAGACGATGCAGCAGAAGTTGACCATCGCCTGCGCGGCCGATGTGGCCCGCCTCTGTCCGGAAACTCACGCGAATCCGGACGATATCAAAAAATGTCTCCTCGGCAGACGTGCGCAGGTGAGTGAAGATTGTATGCGCTTGATCGATGCATCTGAGTAGGTTGGACGACCTCATCAAACCACGATGTTTGTTCGACCGCCGACACGCCGCCGGCCACCACCGCGGTAAACCGAGTTGAAGGCGGCGGCCGACAACGGCGTGACTCCCGCCCGCCCGGGAAGATTCACCTTGGCGCCGAGCCCGATCAGCGCCTCGGCGGCCTCCAAATCGGTTCTGCTCGACGGCGACGAAGAGCGGCGTCGAGCCCTCGTCATTGCGCAGATCGACGTCGGCGCCGCGAGCCACGAGCAGTTTGATCAACGCGACATGGCCGCCGCGCGCCGCGTGGGTGAGCGCAGTCCCGCCGGCGCGGTCGCGGGCCGCCACCGAGGCTCCGGCGTCGAGCACCCGTTCGGCGAGCGCGTCGCAGCCGTCCTCGGCCGCGGCGAAGAGCACCGCGCTGACCTGCGGCGGCTCGAGCCCGACGCGCCGGGTTTCGTAGCGGGCCGTCAAGGCGTCGCAGGTCGTGGCGTCGGCCGCCAGAGCAGGCGTCGCCGCCCACGACACAAGGGCGGCCGAAAGAGCGGCTCCGGCGAGCGTGTGCGTCCGTCTCACGTCGTATCCTCCGTCCAGCCGTCAGTGCGGTGCGGTGCCGAAGCCCGGGAACCGGCCTGTTGCCTACAGGCGCGATGCCGGCGAAACCAGCGGAATTCACGGTTCCGGGCCTTATGTCTCCCCCCTGCGCCGTAGTCAGTTGCCGATCAAATCACGAGGGAGAACCGCGTCCGGTGAGGCCGTTGATGGTCGCCTGTTGCCTGTCACTGCTGGTCACGGCCACCGCTTTTGCGGCAGCGCGGAAGGGGATTCTGTTCTGGAACCTCACCGGGGAGACCCTGACGGACGTCTCACCGGCGCCGGTCGGGACGGACCATTTCGGGACGTCGAGCAGGGCTTTCTGGCGCCGCTGGAAGGCTTTCAGCAGGAAGGTGCGTCGCAGCGCGTCGAGGTCGCCGTCGGCCTCGGCCACGAAAGTCCAATTGCGGGCTCGATGGCGAGCACGAGGTCGCCAAGGTGGCGTCGGGAAGCAACGGCCACGGGCTCGACGCCCGCACCGGCGGCCTGGTCGACATGATGGCGGCCGGCATCGTGGATCCCGTCAAGGTCAGCTACAGCGCGGTGCAACGCTGCCTCGGTGGCCGGGCTGATCCTCACCACGCAGACCTTGATCGCCAAGAAACCCGACGGTTTCGACCCGACGTCCGGGCCGGCGCTGGGCGGCGGGGCGGAGCTGCTTTGAGGCACGCCGGACGGGCGATGAGGGGGGAGAGCGGCATGATAAGCCCTCAAACCATCCGGGTCGAGGCTCACAACGATGCTTGCGAGCGCGACCTACGGGCTGATGGAGTTCCTATTCTCCTCCGTCGTCAGATCGGCGGGTGTCGCCGATCGGCGAAGCTACGCCAGCCGCCATAGGCCGTGATGTCTTCGGCCCCGGCTACCGCGTGAGCCTCGCACAGGAAACCGCTTGCCTCCGTGCCGTCGTCGAGCCTGACCTTGCCGACACCGAGCGGTGACGGGATCCGGGACACGAAGCGCCCGAAGGCGGCCGCGTCGAGGTCCCAGAGTTCGACCGCGATGCCGGGTCCCGCGAAGCCTGGCTCCCGCACCAGCCCGGGCTTCGGCGGCACGGTGCCGGGTAGCGCGTAGAGGCGGTAGTCCGCCGCGGTCCGGCCGGCCCGCAGGAGCCGGCCGCCAAGGTCGAGGAGTTCGCCGTTGAGCGGCATGCCGCTGAGATGCGCCCCCACGACCACGAGAGGATAGCCCCGGGCGGATGCCCCGCTGTCCGCCCGGGCCTCGGACAGGGGTGAGCGATCGCGTCCCATGCCGGCGTCGGCCGCGCGGTGGAGGGCGTCGGCGAAAGGCGCCAGGGCGTCGTCCTGGAAGGCGCGCCCGATCACCGTGACGCCGAACGGCAACCCGCCTGGCCCGAAGCCGGCCGGTACCGCGATGGCCGAGCAATCGAGCAGGTTCACGAAATTGGTATAGCGACCAAGGTTGGCATTGAGGCGAATCGGATCCGCCATCATGGCGGCGACCGTGTAGGTGGTGGGCGCGGTCGGCAGCAGCAGGACATCGACCTTGGCCCATTCGGCATCGGTCCGGTGCCGGAGCTCGGCCAGCCGATAGCGGCCCTCGAAGGCGTCGACCGCGGAATAGCGGCGTCCGTCCTCAATGATGGTCCGCACGGTCGGGTCGACCGCGTCGGCGTGTTGGTCGAAGAACGGCTTGATCGCGGCCAAGCGCTCCGCCACCCAGGGGCCGCCGTAGAGCAGGGCCGCGGCGGCCCGGAACGGCGCATAGTCGATCGGCATGATCGCGGCGCCGAGCTCCGCGGCATGGGCCACGGCATCGTCGTAGAGCCGCTCCGCCTCCGCGTCGCCGAAGAACTCCAACTCGCCGTCTCCCAGCACGCCGACCCGAAGGCCTGCCACGGGCAGCGGAGCGGGCTCGGCCCGGCGCGAGAACGGGTCGCGGGGGTCGAAGCCGTCCAGGACGCGCCGCACCGCCACGCCGTCGGCGACCGTCAAGGCCAGAACCGTGACGCAGTCGACGCTGCGGCAGGCCGGGACCACGCCAGCCGTGCTGACGAGACCCGGCGTCGGCTTGATGCCGACGAGGTTGTTGAAGGCGGCCGGCACGCGGCCGGAGCCGGCCGTATCGGTGCCGAGCGCGAAGCTGGCGAGGCCGGAGGCAACCGCCACGGCCGAGCCCGAACTCGATCCGCCCGAGATGTAGGCGGAGTCGAACACCGAGCGCGGCGCGCCGTGAGGCGAGCGCGTGCCGTTGAGGCCGGTCGCGAACTGGTCGAGGTTGGTCTTGCCGATCGGCAGCGCGCCGGCCGTGACGAGCCGCTCCACGGCCGCGGCGTCCTCCGCGGGCGCGTAGGCGAAGGCCGGACAGGCCGCCGTGGTGGGCAGGCCGGCGACGTCGATATTGTCCTTGACCGCGAAAGGGATGCCCCACAGCGGCAGGCTGTTGGGTTCCGGCGCCCGCGCCACCAGCGCGTCCGCGGCCGCTCGAAGCCGGTCGGGCGGCACCCGGGCGATGAACACCGCCGTGTCGGCGCAGGCATCGAGGCGCACCAGCAGCGCCTCGACGAGATCGCCGGGGGTGAAACCGCCCGCGCGGTAGAGCTCCCGCAAGCTACCGAGATCCAGGCTTCCCAACACGTTCAGTCCTCCTCGATGATCGCGATGATGTCGCCCGAACGGACCGTTCGGCCCGGCGCGGCCCTGATCTCGCGAAGGCGGCCCGCCGCCGGACTGGTGACGGCGATCTCCATCTTCATGGACTCGATCACCGCGACCGTGTCGCCGGTCGCGACTCTCTCGCCGATGCCGATCGCAAACTTCCGGATGCTGCCCGGCACGGCGCTCGACACGCCGATGCAGTGCGGGGGCAGGTCGGATGCGGGGGAGGCCGCGGCCTCGTCGGCCTGGAATGCGTCGAGCCCATCGCGCTTCCAGCGCAGCCTCTCGGCCTCGAAGGCGGCCTGCTGGGCAGCCTTGAAGGTGCCGATGTCGGACGCGTCGCGCGCCAGCCCGGCCGCATAATCGGCGTAGGAGAAGCGCGTCTCCTCGATACGGAGCGGGTAGGCCCCGTGGAGGAAGGCGGCCCGCGCGTCCGCAAGTTCCTCATGGCTGACGGGGAAGAACCGGATCTGGTCGAAGAAGCGAAGCAGCCAGGGCGTTCCCGCGGCGAACACGGGCGTCGGCCGCCACGTGTTCCACACCTGCAGGGTGCGCCCGAAGAGCTGGTAGCCGCCCGGCCCTTCCATGCCGTAGATGCACATGTAGGCGCCACCGATACCGACGGCGTTCTCGGGCGTCCAGGTGCGGGCGGGGTTGTACTTCGTCGTGACCAGGCGGTGGCGCGGGTCGACAGGCGTCGCGACCGGGGCGCCCAGGTAGACGTCGCCGAGGCCGAGCACGAGGTAGCTGGCGTCGAATACGATCCGCCGGACCGCATCTTTATCGGGCAGCCCGTTGATGCGACGGATGAACTCGATGTTGTCCGGGCACCAGGGCGCGTTGGGCCGGACGAGCTCCTGGTACTTGCGCATCGCCAGCACGACGTCGGGATCGTTCCAGGACAGGGGCAGGTGGACGATCCGGCTCGGCACCGAGACCTCGGCGAGGTCGGGCAGCCCGCGCTCCACCTCCCGCAAGAGATCGACGAGCCGCCCGCGCGGCAGGCGGGCGCCGTCATAATGGATCTGTAGCGAGCGGATGCCCGGCGTGAGGTCGACGAGCCCCGGCAGAGTCAAGCGGCCGACCGCCTCCATGAGGGCCTGGACGCGCATCCTCAGGCCGATGTCGAGTTCCATGGGGCCGAACTCGACGAGCAGGTTGTCGTCCCCCTGCCGCCGGTACACGACCGCGACTGGGCCGGCGTCGCTCCGACCGACGATGGGCGAGCCCGCCGGGACGCCCCGCGCCCGCACGCATGGTCCCGCCACTGGATCCTCCGGGCGCGGCACCGGCACGAAGCGCAGGCGGTCGCCGGGCTTGAGCTGGCCCACCTTCCAAAGCTCGTCGCGCGCTACGACGGCGGGACATACGAAACCGCCGAGGCTCGGGCCGTCGGGACCCAGGATGATCGGCATGTCGCCGGTGAAGTCGATGGCGCCGACCGCATAGGCGTTGTCGTGGACGTTCGAGGGGTGAAGCCCTGCTTCGCCACCGTCAAGCCGAGCCCAGCGCGGGGCCAGCCCGATCAGCCGAACGCCGGTTCGCGCCGAGTTGAAATGGACCTCGTAGGCGGTGCCGAAAAGCTCGTCGATGTCGGCCGGTTGAAAGAAATCCGGCGCGCCGTGGGGGCCGTAGACGACGCCGATCTCCCAATCATGGGTGAGGGCCGCCGGTTCCATCTCGGAGCCGTCGTCCCGCGGCACCCTGGGGGCGGCAGGTTCCGCCAGCCGGGGGAGCGCTGCCACGCGCAGCGTGTCGCCGGCCCGCAGGACCCCCGTGGCATGGCCGCCGAAGCCGCCGAGCCCGAAGGTGGCACGAGAGCCGAGCACCTCCGGGACGTCGAACCCGCCAGCGACCGCCAGATAGGCGCGCTGCCCCGGTCCCTCGATCGGGCCAGCCGCGAGCACTTGCCCGGCCTCGACCCGAACTGCGGTGCCGTGCGGCACCGGGACGGCATCGAGCATCAGCGGCATGCGGGCGCCCGCGAGGGCGACCGTGGCGCCCGTATCGAACCGGAGCGTCGGCCCGTCGACCGTCAGCTCCAGCGCGGCGGTCGTCTCGGGGTTGCCCACCAGCCCGTTGGCTTGGCGGAACGAGCGCTCGTCCATCGGGCCGCTCGGCGGCACGCCCACGTGCCAGTAGCCCAGCCGGCCCGGCAGCTCCTGCAGGCTCGACTGCGCGCCGGGGCGGATCACCATGATCCTGCGCGGCATGAAGGGGAACGCGCCGAGCGCCGTCGTTGACACGAGGCCGCCGCCCAGGAGTTCGGACCCCGCGATGGCGCGCAGGTAATCGAGGTTGGTCTCGATCCCCGCGACCGTGGTGCCCTCCAGCGCCGCCCGGAGCGCCGCGATGGTGGCGGCCCGGTCGTTGCCGCGCACGATCACCTTGGCCAGCAGAGGATCGTAGAAGGGCGTGACCTCGGTGCCGGTCTCCACCCAGGTGTCGACCCGCGCTCCCGGGGGGAAACGCACCTCGGTCAGCAGGCCCGCGCTCGGCCTGAAGCCGGCATGCGGGTCCTCGGCATAGACCCGCGCCTCGATGGCGGCGCCGGCCGGGCTGGGTGGGCCGTCGCCGATGACGTCCTCGCCCGCTGCCTGGCGCACCATCCACTCGACGAGGTCGATGCCGAACACGACTTCGGTGACGGGATGTTCGACCTGCAGCCGGGTGTTGACCTCGAGAAACGAGAAGGCGTCCCGCGCCGGATCGTAGATGAACTCGACCGTGCCGGCGGATTCATAGGCGACCGTCCGGCCGAGCGCCACCGCGGCGTCGTGCAACGCGCGCCGCGTGGCGTCCGGGACACAGGGCGCCGGCGTTTCCTCGATGACCTTCTGGTTGCGGCGCTGGAGCGAGCAGTCGCGCTCGCCGAGCGCCACCACACGGCCCCGGCCGTCCCCGAAGATCTGCACCTCGACGTGTCGCGCCGCCGCCACGAAGCGCTCCAGAAACACGCGCCCGTCGCCGAAGCTCGCCTGGGCGGTCCGCTGCACGGCTGCGAACCGCGCCTCGATCTCGCCCCTGTCGCGGCAGAGCTGCATCCCGATCCCGCCGCCGCCCGCGCCGCTCTTGAGCATCACCGGGTAGCCGATCCGCTCGGCGTGGTGCAGCGCCTCTCCGACAACGTCGAGGAGGCCGGTGCCGGGCAGCATCGGCACACCGCTCGCGCCGGCGATCTCGCGCGCGGTGTGCTTCAGGCCAAAGGCCCGGATGTGCTCCGGCCGGGGCCCGATGAAGGCGATGCCGGCTTCGGCCAGGCGCTCGGCAAAGCCTGCATTCTCCGACAGGAAGCCGTAGCCGGGATGGACCGCATCGGCTCCGGTGAGGCGGCAGGCCGCCAGGACGGCATCGATGTCGAGGTAGCGCAGGGCTGCGGGCGGTGGACCGAGCCGCACGGCCTCGTCGGCCATCAGCACGGGGCGCGTGAAGCGGTCGGCATCGGAAAGGTCTCCCGGGCTTTTGTCCCGCCGTGCGCCGGCGGGATGTCTCCCCGCGGAGGGCGGCTCTCGGACCAGCGCATGCCCGTGGCATGCCGGAACCCTAGCCGCTAACTCGATCGAGACCGAGCAAGCGCCATGCCAGGGCCGGTCGCGACGGGTCGGTCTCGAAAGTCCGGCTCGCTGCCCCGGGTGCGGCTCGATCGGCAGGCAGCCTGCGGAAAAAACCGCCCTTGGGTCGCCGAAGAGGCAGGTCAGGAATCTGTGGCAGAGGCCGAGCGTCCGGCTTGGCACCCTGGTGGCCCGCTTATGTCGACACTATGCTGGACTGCACTTGGCAGCGAGGTTCGATCATGGCGCCCCATCAGCTAGGCTCGACGATGCGTGTCCTGCGGCCCGCCCCCCATGTCCTGGCCTTCTACGACGGCCGGATCGACGGCGTCCGGGCCTGGTCGGAGGCGCATAACTGGCTCGATGACGGCGCCTACGCGCTCGGCGCCTGCTCCTACGCCATCGTCGACGGCACGGAGGCGCTGGTCTACGACGCCCATATCTCGACCGACCATGCCGCCCTCATCCGCGGGACGCTCGAGGCCGAGGGTGTCCGGTCGATCCGGCTCGTCCTCAGCCATTGGCACGCCGACCACGTAGCCGGAAACGCCGCCTTCGAGGATTGCGGCATCATCGCCAACGCGCTGACGGCAGAACTCCTCGCGGAGCACCGGGGCGCGCTCGAGGGCGGATCGCCGCCGATCCGCCCGCTGATCGGGCCGACGCAGACCTTCGCCGACAGATTGGATCTGCGCGTGGGCGGCGTGCCGGTGGAGTTGCACCGCTTCGACATCCACAGTCGCGACGGCACGGTGCTGCTCCTGCCCGACTCCGGGCTCCTGCTCGCCGGCGACACGCTGGAGGACCCCGTGACCTACGTGGCCGAACCGGACCGGCTGGGCCACCATCTCACCGACCTCGACCGACTGGCACGGCTGACCTTCGAGCACATCCTCCCCAACCACGGAGCCTCGACGGTCATCGAGGGCGGCGGCCATGGCAGGGGTCTGCTCGACGCCACCCGGCACTACGTCGAGAAGCTGCTCCGGTGCGGCGACGACCCCGACCTCGCGCGCCAGGACCTCAAGACGTTCATCCATGAGGATCTTGCCGCCGGCCGGGTCCAGTATTTCGGGGCTTACGAGAAGGTTCACCGGGACAATGTCGCGCGCGTGCTGGCGTCGACACGGAACTGACTCTCCCTCTAATCGCAGGCACGGAATCTCATGTCGGACACTGGCCCATCCGGCTCGGCGCGGGCGATCGGCCTCTGGAAGCGGATGTCATTTGCGGTCGGCGACGGCCCCGAGGATCGCACCACGACGGTGTTCTGGGGCCAGACCTCGCGGCTCTACATCGACGTGAGGGTGCCGGTGCGACGGCCGCGCTGCGAGGCCGGCACCCTCGCTCGTCTCGCCGACCGGGACGTGAGGGCGCTGGGCCAGCAACAGGGTTTCGCGGGCGACCTCGTCTGCGTGGGTGACCGGTTCTTCTCCGAGATCCCGGTCATCGACATCGCGGCGCTTGCCGGGAACAATGCGTCGGCCATCGCCGCCACTGCTCGACCGATTAGGGTCGAGCCGGCCACCAACGATTTGAGCGCTGCCGCGAGTTCCCCTGCACGGGGCTCCGCTGGAACCGCTTGGCGAGTTTTTCCTCGTCATCCGGTCCGTCCTCGTTCAGGCTCGAAACCCATACCTCCGAGCGGACCACTTCAGTGGGGGCGGATCAAAACAATGGAAGTGAATTCACGGCGTAGGGCGACGTTTCCGATGCGCTGTGAACACCCTCGTCAGCCGTGGCGTGTCGGCTCGAACGGAAGACAGATCCTACTGGACGTCGAGCCGCTCCACGCCCGACGGCTGGCCGTCCGCTCCGAGCGTGATCTTCTCGATCCGCATTTCGGCGCTTCGCAACAGCGTCTCGCAATGTCTTTTCAGGGCCTCGCCGCGTTCGTAGATGGCGATCGATTCCTCGAGCGCCACGCTGCCGCGTTCCAGGCGGGCCACGATCTCCTCGAGTTCCGCGAGCGCCCGTTCGAACGGCAATGCGGCGATATCGTCCAAATCTGCCTGATCCAATGCGAAACCTCTCGACCCCTTGCCTCGTAACACTCTGGGGACCCTGGTCCATAAGGCAAGGCCCCGGTTACGGTCGACTGACGAAGAGGTCTCATGAGCCGATCCAAGACGATCGCAGAGCCGCGGCTGATCAAGCGGCATGGCGCGCTCGTGCGCTGCACCCATTGGATCAATGCCATTTGCCTCGGCGTGCTGCTGATGAGCGGATTGCAGATCTTCAATGCCCATCCAGCGCTCTACATCGGCCAGACGTCCGACTTTCAGTCGCCGATCTTCGCCATCGACTCGCGCGAGGTCGACGGCAAGTCGCAGGGCTATACCGCAGTGCTCGGGCACAGCATCGACACGTCGGGGGTGCTGGGCCTGTCTAACGTCGCCGGGCAACCGGTCGAGCGGGCCTTTCCGAGTTGGAGCACCCTGCCGGCCACGCAGGACCTCGGGGGCGGACGCCAGTGGCATTTCCTGGCTGCCTGGTTCCTGGTGATCAACGGGCTTCTCTACTTGGTCTACGGCCTGGTTTCTCGGCATTTCGCCCGCGACATCGTCCCGGATCGGACCGAACTCGCCCATACGGGGCAGGCGATCGTCGACCACGCCAGGCTGAAGTTCCCGCATGGCGAGAACGCACGGCGCTACAATGTGCTGCAGAAGCTCGCCTACATGGGGGTGATCTTCGTGGCTTTGCCGCTCATCGCGCTGGCAGGCTGGACCCTGTCGCCGGGCCTCGACGCCGCCTTCCCGCAGCTGCTTCAGCTTTTCGGGGGACGCCAGACAGCTCGCACGGTTCACTTCGTGATCGCGTTCGCGCTCGTGGCCTTCTTCATCGTGCACATCGCGATGGTACTGGTCACAGGCGTGTTCAACAACATGCGCTCCATGATCACGGGATGGTTCGATGCCGGAGAGGCCAAGGAGAACGAGGTGACCCATGCGTGACCGACACCAGACCCGCAGGGGCCTGCTCAGGGGCGGGCTCGCCAGCCTCGGCGGCCTCGCCCTGGCGGCTTGCGACAAGGTTCCGGGCGGCGACATCCTGTCGAAGCTGTTCGACGCCGAGCAGGCCGTGACCTTCGCGGCGCAACGCGCCATCCTGGGGCCGAACGCCCTGGCCCCGGAATATGGCGAAGCCGACATCAGCCCGCATTTCAAGCCGAACGGCAGCACGGACCCGCAGGGCGAGGCCTACCTCAAGCACGTGGCGGGCGGTTTCAGCGATTACAGGCTGAAGGTCGACGGGCTCGTCGACCGTCCCATGGCGTTCAGCCTCGCCGAAATAAGGGCCATGCCGTCCCGTACCCAGATCACGCGGCACGACTGCGTCGAGGGCTGGAGCTGCATCGCCCAATGGACCGGGGCGAAACTCGGCGACCTGCTCGACCGCGTGGGTGTCCAGGACAAGGCCCGTTATGTGGTGTTCCACTGTTTCGACGCGATGGATGCCGACAATTCGCTCGATGGCGAGGGCACGCCCTTTTATGGCTCGATCGACCTCGTGTCGGCCCGTCACGTCCAGACCATTCTGGCCTATGACATGAACGGCCGGACCCTCGCCGTGCCGCATGGCGCGCCGCTCCGCCTCAGGGTCGAGCGCCAGCTCGGGTACAAGATGTCGAAATACATCGAGCGGATCGAACTGGTGGATTCCTATGCCGACTTCGGCGAGGGCCACGGCGGCTACTGGGAGGACAACGGATATTCCTGGTACGCCGGGATCTGAGGGTTCCCCGGCCATCATCGTCGAGGCCCGGACGCCCGAGGGTCAGGCCGGGAGATCGAGGTGGAACACCTCGCCCTCGAAGCAGTCCCGACCGCGGCCGATCGCCTGGATGGCGTCGACCATCCGCCCGGTCCGGCCGAGCGCCACATCGGCCAGGGCCACGATGCGCGTATTCGGCGTGGCGCTCGGCGACGCCGAGCGGAGCCGGCTGGCGAGTTCGGCTTCGCCGATTCTCGGGCAGAGCGCCGCCAGGGTCGCGAAGGCGGCGGCAGTCGAGCGACTGACCCCGGCATAGCAATGGATCAGCAGTGGCGCGCGCCGGTCCCAGGCCGTCACGAATGCGAGCAGGTCCGCGATGTGACCCTCGCTCGGCAGGGTATGTCGGCCGAGGGGTGCGGCGATGTCGGCCATATCGAGCACGAGATGGCGGAACTCGTGCAGGGGCGGCAGTGCTACCGGACCATCCCGGGCCAGAAGCGTCACGACGCTTCCCGCACCGCTGGCCGCGAGCGTTGCGGGAAGCCGTGACAGGGGGCAGACATGAATCGATGCCGCCGCCGCTGTCATGCAGAGCCGATCCCGAGAGCGTGACAGCGGGCCAGAAAATCGCGCTGGACCTCGTCGGCGGTTCGCGGAGCCAGCCAGGGCGCGAAGCCCGCGAGACCAGGCTCCGGCGGTCCCAGTACGGCGAAAGCCTCGCTTTCGTCGAAGCCGGCCAGCGTCACGGCCTCGAGCCGGGCGGCGGCGCGGTCCGCCCGCTTGATCAGGGCCAGGAGCCCGGCGGATGGCGCGGCGAGGCCGAAGCGCCGCAGAATGGCGGCGAAGAGCCGCTCCTCCACCGACCGGTATGTCTCGCCAACGAAGGCCTTGAAAGGCGAGATCAGGTCGCCGACGACATATTCGGGAGCATCGTGCAGCAGCGCCGTCAGCTTCTCGGTTCGCTCGGCCTTCGGCGCGATATGGGCCAGGAGGGCCTCGACCAGCATCGAATGCTGGGCCACCGAGAGGATCTGAGGTCCGCGGGTCTGGCCGTTCCACCGCGCCACGCGGGCCAGACCATGAGCGATATCGTCGAGGGCGATGTCGCCTGAATCGGGGTCCAGGATGTCGAGGCGGCGGCCCGACAGCATGCGCTGCCACGCGGGCCGGCCGCCGCCCTCGAAGGCTGAAGGCATGGCTTGGACGGCGGAGTCGTTCCACGACCGGCTCTCGCCGGTCGATATGGGTTCGCGGCGCGACGCGCTCGCGCCGGTCGATCCTGGATCGCCAGCCGTCACGACAGCGCGATGACGAGCTGGACACCGTCGGCGACGGCCGGCGCGCCGAGCGCGGCGGCTTCGGCCGCGCGGTCGGTGCGCACCATGGCGAGCCCCCGGCCCGCCATGCTGGACCCCATGGTCCCGATGGCGATCTCGCCCACCTTGACCTCGGCGCCGATCGCCGGAGCGGCTCCCGCGAAGGTGACGGGCGCAATCCGCTTGCGCGCCGTGCCGCGATGGTGGACCCGCGATACGACCTCCTGGCCGACATAGCAGCCCTTGCCGAAATCGATGCCCGCGAGACGGTCGATATTGGCATCATGCGGGAAGGCGTCGCCATAGGCGAAATCCCGGCCACCTTCGGGGATGCCGAGCGCGAGGCGGTGGGCGTCGTAAGCCTCTCGCGCTTCGGCGTCGGCCGTCGACCCGCCGCGCTCCACCACGCGGCGGAAGCCGAGGTCGGGGTGCCGGGGGTCCGCATAGGACTGGCCCTCGCGATCCGGCCGGCCGGGCCAATGTGCCGTGATGCCGAGCGCCGCGCCGCGGTCGGTGATGTCGACAGCAGCGCGCAACCGATAGAGGTTCAGCCTCTTGGCGAGATCGGAGGCGAGCCACGACGGGCAGTCGAGGAGGAAACGGTCCCCTCCGTCGGGCCTTGGAGCATCGAGCACCAGAAAGTCCACCAGCACCTTCCCCTGCGGGCTGAGCAGTGCTGCATAGCGGGCCTCGCCGGCCCGCAATCCGGCGACATCGCTGGTGACGAGGCGTTGCAACAGTGCACGGGCATCGGCTCCCTCGACCTCGACGATGCCACGGTCCTCGAGAAACGCTTCGCCCATGCCGGCCCTCGCATCGCGGCTGGTGAACGGCGGCCCACCGGCCCATTGTCGAGATAGACTCCTAGGCGGCCCGCGCAAGATCGAAACCGCGTCGTCCACGGCCGATGGCATACCCCCGAGAGAAGCGTCGGCCCCGGCCGCGATCGGCCGCGAAGCTTGCGGCGGGAAGACAGCTATCGGCGCCTGCCGCTGCCGCTGTCCGGCCGCGGCATGGGGCGCGCCGCCTCGTCGTAGCCGGCCCAGGCTTTGCTCTTGCCCAGCAGGCCCGGCACGGTGCGGATCGTGTAGCGGAGGGGATCGAGCCCGCTTCTTACCTGCGGCCAGGTGAGCGGCATCGACACGGTGGCGCCCGGACGCGCCCGGGGCGAGTAGGGCGCCACCGCGGTCGACAGATGGTCGTTGCGAAGGTAGTCGAGAAAGATCCGGCCCTCCCTGGCCTTCTTGGACATGGTCACGAGAAAGCGGTCCGGACTGTCGGCCGCCATCTCGGTGCAGACCTGCCGGGCGAAGGCCTTGGCGGTGGTCCAGTCGAGTTCGGGATCGCGTCGGAGCGGCGTCACCACGTGCAGGCCCTTGCCGCCGGTGGTCTTCGGAAAGGCCACGAGGCCCAGCCGTTCCAGCCGGTCGCGCATCTCGCGGGCTGCCTCGATCACGGCCGCGAAAGGGAGCTCGGGCGCGGGATCGAGGTCGAAAACGAGGCGTCCCGGTATCTCCGGCTCGCCCGGGACGCCGTTCGCGGGATGCAGTTCCGTGGCCGCCACCTGGGCCAGGGCCGCCAGAGCCTCGACGCGCTCCACCGAGACATAGGCCCTGGCGTCGCCCTCGACCGCGATGGTCGACAGCAGGCTGGAGGAGCCCCGCATGGGATGGCGCTGGAAGAAATGCTCGGCCTCGACGCCGTTCGGCGTCCGGACCAGCGAACAGGGCCGCTTGATCACGTGCGGTAGCAGATGCGCGCCGACGGCCTCGAAGTAGCGCGCGAGGTCGAGCTTCGTGCCGACCGGCTGATCGGCCTCGGCGGGCCACAGGACCTTATCGGGATGGGTGATCACCACGCCCGACACGGTGGCGCGTCCGGGCGCGGCCTTCGGCTCGCCGACGGCGTTGCCCGTCTTGATGGACGGTCTCACGGCGCCGGCCGGACTCGCCAGGGCGGTCCCGGCCGGTGCAGGCGTCTCGGCCTCGACCTCCTCGGCCGGCTTGTCGTCGCGCAGGCCCTTGAACGCGGCCTGGCGCACCATGCCATCGGCCGTCCAGCCGGCGAACTGGATCTCGGCCACGAGGCTCGGCTGCAGCCAGTGAATGCCGGCTCCGCCGCGCGGGGCATTGTCGCCACCGAAGGGGTTGACGGTTGCGGCCGCGGCACGGAGGGCCGGCATGAGACGCTCCACCGCAGCCGCACCGAACCCCGTGCCGACGCGGCCGAGATAGACCAGATGGTCGCCGCGATGGGCGCCGACCAGAAGCGACCTGAAGCGGCCGGCGGTGTCGGCCCAGCCCCCCACCACGACCTCGTGGCCGCCGCGGCATTTGGCCTTGGTCCAACTATCCGAGCGGCCGGACCGGTAGGGTGCGTCGAGGCGTTTCGATACGATGCCTTCGAGCGACATGCGACAGGCCGCCAGCAGCACGGCGTCGCCGGCTGCGGTGAAATGTTCGACGAAGCGGATATTGGCGGGCTTGGCGGCTTGCCGGCCGAGCCACGCCTCGAGGCGAGCCTTCCGGGCCGACAGCGGCAGCGCGCGCAGGTCCTCCCCGCCATCGAACAGAAGGTCGAAGGTGAAATAGACGAACTCATCGGTACGCTCTTCCGACAGCGCCGCCTGCAGGGCCGCGAAATCCGGCGCGCCGTCCCGGTCGAGGGCCACCACTTCCCCGTCGACCACGCCGTCAGGCAGACCGGCGGCGGCGCGCGCGACCGCGCCGAAGCGACCGGTCCAGTCGAGGCCCTGGCGGGTCCGCAGGACGGCTCGACCGTCGACGACTGATAATTGCATGCGGTAGCCGTCGAACTTGACCTCGTGGACCCATCCTGGGTCGGTCGGCGGCCGATCGACCGACCGGCAGAGCTGGGGCGGCACGAAGTCGGGCGGGGCGATGGAACGCGAGGCCTTGACCGCGCCGGGCGGCCGGCGCGGGGTGGCGGCTTTGGCGATCGTCGTGATGAAAGGAACCGGCTTGCGGCCCCGACCGGCCGCGATCGCGTCCATGTCGCGGCCCGACGCGATCGACGCGTCGGCATCGAGGATGGCCTCGCCTCCGCCCTCGCGTGCCTCGGAGTCACGGTGCTTGATGAGCAGCCAGTTCACGCGCGCGCCGCCCTTGCGGTCGTGCTTCATCCGGACCAGGACCCAGCTGCCTTTCAGCTTCCGGCCGTGCAGCGTGAATTTGAGGTCGCCGTCCCGCAGCGCATCCGCGGCGGAGGCCTGTTCGGGCGTCCAGGTGCCGCGGTCCCAGACCATCACGGTGCCGGCCCCGTATTGACGTTCGGGGATCGTGCCCTCGAAGTCGCCGTAGTCGAGCGGGTGATCCTCGACTTCGACCGCGAGCCGCTTGTCGACCGGGTCGAGCGACGGACCGCGCGTCACGGCCCAGGACTTGAAGACGCCATCGAGCTCGAGGCGGAGATCGTAGTGCAGACGCCGTGCGGCGTGCTTCTGGACCACGAAGCGCAGGGCGGCAGGCGTTTCCGTCGCAATCCGGCCTTCCGGCTCCGGCGTCAGCCCGAAATCGCGCTTGGCCGCGTAGGCCGACAACTTGTTCTGGGCCACTCCGGTCCCCACGGGAAGACTGCTTCGATCGTTCTGGCGTTTTCCGTCGCGAGCGCCTTCGGTCGCTCCCGGTGGCCGCGAGGCGGCCCGTGCGGATGCTGTCGAAACGACTCTTACTGGCGGGTCATGGTCGAGAACTCCCCGTGCCGCACCCGTTCGGGCAGGCGTTCGGCAAAGGTCGCGACGGCATCCTCGCCGTAGCAACTGACGAGCTTCTGGAACGCCACGAACAGCGCCGCCTGGGTCATGCTGTCTTCATCGAGCCCATCGAGCGTCGCTTCCGCGAAGGTCTCCATCAGGATCGACAGGGCAATCTGCCGCTCTTCGGCGGCAGCGAAACGGTCCTGCTGCTGTGCGTTATCGTCCATCATGGCCAAGCTGTAACGTCGTGAAACCTGCAACGACAGCCTACTCTTGCCAGATCCTTAACGGAACGGCTTGGCCGAACATTGCAGAGGGTGTGCTCTTCGGGTGCCACATGGGTTGCGCCGGGTGTGGTGCAGCCGGGCCGAGCCCCGGGCACCCGCCCGGGATGTCACGAGCCGCCGTAGCGGGCCGCGAGGTCGCGCCCCAGCTGATCGCTCTCGGCCAGGAACCGCGAGATCACCAGTTCGGCAGAAGGCGTGCAGGATCGATAAGTGGCCTGATAGCCTCTGAAACCGTGATTGAAGGCGCCGGCCAGGCGATCGCGTCGGAACGCCGAGTTGGCCTCGGCCTCGAGAAGGGTCGTCATACGGTTCCGCCATTCGGCGCCGTCGCCGTGGCCACAGAGATTGCGCAGATAGGCCAGCGTGCCCAGCCGCTCCGACAGACGTTCGAGCTGAGGTTCGTAGGGCGGCAGCTCCTCACCCGGGTCCGGCGGCGCCGCAGCCGAGCCGGTGGCAGGTCCCGAACCGGTGACCGGCGGGAGCGGCGGATTGATCGGCAGCGTCTGCGCCCGCGCCGCCTCACTCAGGGCCATGCCGGCCAGCACCGCAATCGCCACGCAACCGATCAGTCTGCGAGTCACGGTTGCGCGGCGATCGTCGCGGCGCGTCGCAGGATCTGCCCGAGATGCGGCGTCGTCGCGAGCCCGTCGATGCGGTCCGGCGCGACCCACAGCGTGCGGAGCGCTTCGGGACCGATTGTCCCTTCGCCGCCGAGCCAGCGGCCGACGAACGAGGTCACGACGAAATGCGCCATTACGCGCCCGTCAGCGTCCCGCTCGATGACCTCGACGTGATCGTTGAAGCCGACGATCTCAGCTTCCACGCCGGTTTCTTCAAGGAGTTCGCGCGCGGCAGCCTGCCGCAGCGTTTCGCCCGACTCGACGAGCCCGCCCGGCAGCGAAAAGCAACGGGCCCCCGGCGGCACCGCACGCTCGGCCAGCAGCACGAGCCCGTCACGGAACACTGCCACGCTGGCGGCCAGGAAGGGACGCGAGGGATAGGCGCGTGCCGCCGCCAGGCTCAAACGTGCTGTCCGCCGTTGATGTGGATCTCGGCCCCATGCACGTAGCTCGACTGCTCGGTGCAGAGAAAGTAGATCGCCTTGGCGACCTCTTCGGGCGTACCGAGCCGCCGAAGCGGCAGGGCGTCGACGATCTTGTCGGTTCCGGGCGACAGAATGGCCGTGTCGATCTCGCCCGGCGATATGGCGTTGACCCGGATGCCGCGCGGCCCGAAGTCCGCCGCCATCTCGCGGGTCAGCGAGGCCAGTGCTGCCTTCGAGGTCGCATAGGCGGCGCCCGCGAAGGGGTGAACGCGTGATCCCGCGATCGATGTGACGTTGACGATCGAGCCGTGCGCCTGCTGCAATTCGGCGATAAGGCCGCGCGCCAGCATCACGGGCGCGTAGAAATTGACCTGGAATACGGTTTTCCAGTCGGCGATGTCGGTCTCGACGGTGCTGAGGCGGGCTCCGCTCTGGCCTTTCGGCGAGATTCCGGCATTGTTGACGAGCGCGTCGAGCCGCCCTTCGGGCAGACGCTGGCGCACGTCGCTGATGGCCTTCAGAATATCGTCCGGATCCGCCAAGTCGACCTGCAGATGGTCTTCCGGCCCCATCTCCCAAGGACAGTTCTCGGGAAAGGCGTGCCGTGAGCAGGTGATCACGCGCCATCCGGCAGAGGAGAATCGTTTCACGGCGGCGTGGCCGATACCGCGCGACGCGCCGGTGAGCAGCATCGTGCGGCGGGGATCCGCCCGACCGGTCTTCAGCAACGAGGGCATCGACATGATGTGGAGATCGCACCGCTCAAACGGGAAGATGGCCTAGCGGCGTCGCGGGTCGCCGACGGCACGTCCGAGATCCCGGGCACGATAGCCGCTCCGCGACCCCAACATCAAGGATAGAGGCGCTGCTTCGTCCAGGATCCCTCGATGCCCTCGCGTCGGAACACGATCCTGTCGTGCAGGCGCGACGGCCGGTCCGCCCAGAACTCGATGGCGTAGGGCCTGACCCGGAACCCGTGCCAGTAGGGCGGACGCGGGATCGGGCCGTCCCCATACTCCCGTTCGAGTTCGGCCACCTTGCGCTCCAGCGCCTCGCGGCTGTCCAGTGGCCGGGATTGGCGACTGGCGATCGCGCCCACGCGACTGCGCGGATGACGGCTCGCGAAGTAAGCGTCGGATTCCTGATCGGACACGGTTTCGACCGAGCCGCGCACGCGAATCTGTCGGTTGAGGCTCTTCCAATAGAGCACGAAGGCCGCCTCGGGATGTGCTGCCAGCTCCAGCCCCTTGGCGGATTCCGCATTGGTGTAGAACACGAAGCCTCGGCTATCCGTACCCTTCAAGAGGACCATGCGGACATCGGGGCACCCGTCGCGGTCGACCGTCGCGAGGGCGATGGCATTGGGGTCGCGCGGCTCGCCCTCCCTGGCCTCCGCCATCCAGGCTGCGAACAGGGCATCGGGGTCGTCGCTCAGGGTGAAGTCACCCGGGATTAACGCATTCACGTTATCTCCTTCGGTGTGGATGCTGCAGAGGGCGCGGTGTGGACCGATCGAGGCGTTGCCGTAAAGACAGCTGCTCCGGTCTAGACCCTGGGCGCTGCAGGGACAATCGGGCGTGTCGTCTCATCGGCCGCCGGCTTCGAGCGCTCGGGGCGATGGCGCTCGCCATCTCGACGGGCGCGTGCTCCGTGTCTTTCCCCATGTCCGGTTTCAGGGCCGACGACCCGCCGACCGGATCGATCGACCGTTCGGCCGCGCTGTTGTCGCCGGCGCTGGACCACGAGGACTGGCGGCGGGCCGAGGCGGCCCTCGCCGTGGCGCTCGACCCGCAGGGCAACGGTACGGGTGTCGGCTGGCAGAACCCGCAGACGGGTCTCAAAGGCTCCTTCGCGGCGCCGGCTCCACCTTTCCTGGACCATGAGCGGGTCTGCCGGACGTTCGAGGCCGAAGTTTCGTCCGCGACGCAAGGTCAACGCCACCTGTCTGGATCGGCGTGCCGCGACGGCGACGGAACATGGAGGTTGCGCGACACGAAGGTCGGGCGCACGAGTTGAGTCCGTCATAGCGTCGGCTTGTCACGAATTCGCCGGAAACCATTCCGGTCGTCTTGCTGCGATGCCCGGCGCTCCCCACATTTTTTCGGATATCGAGATGAGCGCCGGCTTCGGCACGCACGATGGGCTGAACATGCGCGACCCCTATACGATCCTCGGTGTCACCAAATCGGCCGACGCCGCCGAGATCAAGAAGGCTTATCGCAAGCTCGCCAAGAAATTTCATCCCGATCAGAGCAAGGATCCGAAGGCCAAGGAGCGGTTCTCGGAAGCCAATAGCGCCTACGAGATCCTGGGCGACGAGACCAAGCGCGCGCAGTTCGACCGCGGCGAGATCGACGCCGAGGGCAAGCCCCGCTACGCGACTTTCGGCGGCGGCGCGGGCGGGGGGGCCGCGCCGGGTTTCGACTTCCGCGATTTCGGGGGTGGCTCGCCTTTCGGTCGCGGTGGACGCGCGGGCGGCTTCGATCCGAGCGATCTCTTCTCCGATCTGCTCAACGGGGGCGGGCGCGACCAGCGCCGTGCAGCCCAGCAGCCCACGCGGGGCGGAGACGTGGCCGTGACGGTCGCGGTGCCGCTGGAGGACGCCGTCAAGGGCGGGATGGCGCGCGTGACGCTTCCGACTGGACGGACCCTCGACGTCAAGATCCCGGCTGGGATCGAGGATGGCAAGATCATCAGGCTGAAGGGACAGGGTCACGAAAGCGCGACCGGCGGCACGTCGGGCGACGC
>JAABUT010002062.1_pt1 | contig 20515 bp, 25 predicted proteins | sample 5559281 | NCBI WGS metagenome assembly JAABUT01 (sample SAMN10711880, study PRJNA513359) | rock metagenome | isolation source: Antarctica rocks | place: Antarctica: Victoria Land, Ricker Hills nord | collected 2016-01-04
TTTATCAGAATCAGACATCTTGCAATATATTTTATTGATAATGCAACAAGATAATGCAAACAACGAGAAGAGAAATAGATTCATTTGTTTCACGTAAGTCTTTCAAATATAATGACGTAATAGATTCGAAAATAGTAAATCTTGACATTTAATGTCATTTTCGATTTCTTGATGAGTTGAGTCGAAAATTCAAATCTGATATCGACTTGAGATTGATATCAGATCAAGTCAGAATGTTGAAATCGAGTATTCGAGTTGAGTCAGAAGATTGAATCTGAGTACTTGAGTTGAGTCAGAAGATTGATATCAAAACTCGACTTGATGATCAGTCTAGTTGTTCATATAATGTTGATAGAACATTGATTTGTTGATTAATTCAAAGAGCATTACATAATATTTATATGAGTTGAAGATGATGATAAAGATAGTCAAATCTTCATTATTTAAGTGCATTTGCAATTTATTGAACATGACAATGATGTTCAATCAAGTCAGATATTTGCTTTCTTGTATACAAGCGAAAGTCTCGTTTATCAAGAGCAAAGAGTAATGATCTCATTTGATCAAAGCATTAAGCTTTCTGTAATCAATGCAGAAACGCAGACTATCGTCTTTCTTTTTAATGAACAAGATAAGCGAGACGTATGATGCAAAGCTGAAGAAAATGAATTCTTTGTTTAAATGATCAATCAAATACTTCTTTATCTTCTGAAGCTTGTGATTGAACATCTGATATAGTTTGCTTCAAGAGAGCATTTCTTCATCAATCAATTCAATTTTGTGATCATAGAAACGATGCAATGATAGCTGATTGATCATTGCTCGATCGAAGACATTTAAATAGTCGTGATATTCAGAGAAAAGCTTAATCTTGACTTGCTTGAGAGCTTCAGCATGAAAAAGCTTATGCAGATTCACTTCTTCAGACTTGTTTTCAACTGTAATTATGAGTTGATTAATTTTCAAGATAATAACAGCAAAGATCTTGACATCTGATCATTTGACTAACATTTTATATGTTGCTGTCTCTATCATTACTATGTTCATTGAACTGAAAGAGAATAAATTCAGACTGAACGTTGATTTAGAATTTTTAACGTTAGTTAAAGTCGCGTCACGCGATTTTAACTGTTCAATTAATTTAACTGACTTCTCATTAAATTGATTGAAAGAGAGTGATTTCAGACTGAGTTGAGATGTAGTGAAAAATCTCTTCAGTATATGAGTAGAAGTCAAACTCTTCTGCTTCATGATTGTTTTGTTGCTTGTGAGTAAAACAATTGATTTATGATTAGAAGTGAAAATCGAAAATCGAAGAAAATCGATTCACATATCAATTACTCGATTGATTTTGTTCATTCATGTTTTTTCAAGAATCATTTGATGTTGATTTAATCAAGTGATCAACATAAAAGCTGTGTCAATCATATGATCTTGAACAGTCAGATTCAAATAAATGACATGAGTAATGAGTTTCTTAGCATAATAATTGTCAAATTCTCAAATTGACTTTGCTTTGATCAAAGTCAGAAATTTGATTTGCAACTGATCATAAACAATCTGCGCAATCACTTCATTAATGAACGAATAGTCAGCAGCTTCAATGTCAATCAATGACTTCAATGAGTAACTAATTTCATTGTTAGATAATACATATTCAGTAGTTAAAGATTCAGAAGCAAAAGAATCATCTGACATGCTTATTGTTGAAGAAATTAACATCTTTTTCATTGCATCTTTGATGAAAGTCACTAGTTTTTTGTCTTGCTATCTTTGAAAAAAGACATTTTCTCATTCTTCTTATTCTTCGAAATGATGATCTCATGTAAACAAGAAGTGAATGCATAAGATGCAGAAGTATTGATCTTGTTTTGAAAGCAATTCTTGAACAAATGACTTGAAGTTTTGCAAGTATAGCAAATGATAGATGATCTTGCTGACTCAGAAGTAGAAGAGAAAGTAGATTTAACATAATTGATTATCAAAGTTATTACTGACAATGAAGTAGTAATGCATTTATCAGATATAACAGTGACTTTGATGATAACAGTGCGAAGCTGACTGCGTAGCTGATAGTTGACTTGCTGTTTATTATTCACATCTTGAAGAAAGATTCTTAAGCGAGTGAGTGAAGTAAAATTCTCTGAACAGACTGATAAAGTGTTTTGCAAGTGATTATTGATTTTATTCTGAAGATCATTCATCAGAATGCAATCATCGTATTCAAGATAGTTGAATAGCTTCATAAAGTTGAAGTAAAAGATATTGAAAGACTTGTCTGTTTATCTCAAAGTGTTGTACTTGCAACGACACTTTCAATTTCTATTCAGTTCATCATATATTTCTTTCAGATGTTCAAATAGCTTGTAGATCAAGATGTAAAAATGCAAAGTATCATGATGACATTAAGCAAAAATATGTTCAGCAGCATCATTTTCTAGTCTAAATATCACATAAACAATACAGATATTCTCATTATTGAAGTGATCAACATTTGTCTGAAGCTTGTTGTTCATCTTGATTCTTCAGCTATCTCATGTTGATTTATTTTCATCAATGAATACAGATGAGTTTGAAAACTTGAAAGACTTGTGATGATCATTATTGAATAAAATGAATGATTCACGTCAAGTATGATTCTCGATAGATTGATGAGATAAAGATTTCATAGAGACTCAAGATTCAGTAAATTGAAGAGATTGAGACTGATTCGCTGAACACTGTTTCTTTTTTAAACTTAAGACTTTCTTTCATAGTTTAATAATAATCTCTTCTTAAGTGTTTATTGTCATTTGATTGATCTTTAGCTCATCAAGTCTCTTGATGTGATTGACTTGAACATCAATTCATTGCTCGTTAAGTTTCAAAGTCATGTTTCGTTGATCTTTTAGCTCGATCAGCATCTTGATGATCTTGTTTGACTGATTAATAGCTCATTGACGAAGTTGTTGACTTATGTTGATGTCTTATGAAGTAGCAACATTCTGAGATTTCACTGAAGCATCGAAGAAAATAAGAAAAACTCATTTATTAGCAATGCTTCTAAGCAGACGAGCTGTTCATGACTCAACTGATTCAGAGTCGCGTGTCATTGTAAAAGATTAAAGATGAAGATAAATAGATTATGAGAAGATTAAGTGATTGATTTAATAAATTTGAGTAAATTTGAGTAAATTTGAAAATGTGTTTTAATGAAAGTAATTCAAAGAATTTCTTGCGAATTTTCTGAATGAACGAAGTAGATTATTTTGTATCATCTACACGTTGATAGCAGAGTAGTTGATTAGCATTTATCTACTGTTAGAGATCGATCTAGAGTGAGTCACAAAAGTGTTATTTAACTAATAAATAAATGCTAAGAAAGAAAAGTATCTACAGAAAAGAACTCAATTCTTATATATGTGTTTCTCAGTTCTGTGCTAGACTCAATTGAGTTGATGTTTTACACATATGATGCAGAGACTCAATGACATCATCTTTAAATCAGATTCTCACTAAACTCAATTAGAATGAAATCAGGCGAAGACTAGTTGAAGAATAAACGAAGACTAGAATCATAACAATGACTTTGAAAAAAAATGAATACAGAAGTATTGAGTGCTTATCTGTGAATACATTTACTCTTGAAACGCTCTTTAAACGACAAGACTATGATGAATGACAGAGTGTGCAAGAGATCATTGAGAAATTTACTCTTTTGACAAAATCATTAAATTGAGCAAGAGACTTTTGAAATCAAAGCTGCTTCGAAGAAGTAATGAAATCAAGATGACTGTGAATTATATGAAAAACGCAAGACACATTAGAAGTGTGAAATGAATATCTGAAGCACAATGATCATAAAAACAAGATAATTCAACAAACAAAATGCATACACTTCAGATCACAAATGCATGAGCTGAGCAAAGCATTCAAATCAATATGATGCTTTGCAAAATGAGCTAGAATCGAAAGTCAGCTATTTAAAAAGCTTTCTTAATTTTCATCACTGAAGTGAAGCGACATTGATCATATGATAACAACGTTCAAGAAAAAAATCGAGATACTGCAAAGAAAGTTCTTTTTCTCATCTTCTCAAGTGAATGTCAATGACATTACAGAATCATTTATATCTTTGATAGTCTCATTCAATTCACGCATCACAGAAGATGAAGTGAAGCAGACAATCAGATAAACAAAAGCAGACAAAATGTCAGATGCTTCAAATATTTTAAACAAAGCGCTTCAAGTGAGTCTTGCAGAACTGATCTCAGTATTGATAAGTTTATTCAACGCATGCATAATACACAAATATCATTCAAAGCAATTTAAAAAGACTCAGACAATAGTACTATGCAAATCAAAGAAAAGCGATTATATTGATTCAAAGATGTATCGACTCATTGCTTTGCTTGACATCATGAGCAAAGCTCTAAAGTCAATCATGATCAAAAGACTGAGTGATATAATTGAAACTCATCACATGCTATTTAATGCTCAAATGAGAATAAGACGCAAGTAATTTGTGATCTTAATATTAGATTTATTGATAAATCAAGTTCATACAGTATGAAATTGCAAAATCAAATACATAGCATTCATGCTAAGTCTAGACATCATTGAAGCATTTAATCAAGTCTCACACATCAGACTTCTGTATATGCTGAAGATGAAAAGAACATCAAGCTACATAATTGAATGAACACGCAGCTTTCTAAAAGATCAAGAAACATTTCTAATATTTAATGAATAAATGAGCGACATGCGTAAGATAAATGCAGACATATCACAAAAATCTTTCATTTCATTGATTCTCTTTCTATTCTTCAACGCAAGTTTAATTGAAAAATGCGAAGCATTGAAAATAAAAATCGAAGTGTTTGACTTCATAAATGATATTAACATTCTAGTTTACAACAGATTCACTGAAGAAATTTGCAGAACATTGAGCAAAGCACACGACATCTGCGCGAAATGAGTTCACACTCATGACACAACGTTTGCATCAGAAAAGTATAAGTTTACACATTTCACTAGAAAATTGAAGAGATTTAACATGATGACTAGCATACAAATAAAAAGCTCAGTTATTAAATCAAAATCAGACGTACAAGTTCTAGAAGTGCAACTGAACACAAAATTGCAATGAGACGTGCATCTTCAACAAATAAAGACAAATCACATCACAAGAATGCTGACACTTAGTCATTTTAAAGTCTTCATATGAAAAGCTATCTTCACAAAAGCGAGACAAGTATACTCAGCAGTAGTGAGATCAGAAATTGCATTCAAAACATTAGTTTGATATTAATGCAACAAGAAAGATGAACTGTTGAACAAAGAATGCAAACTAGAAACACTTCAGAATTAAACTCTGTGTCACGTAGCAGAAGCATTCAAAAGAGTAAACATTGAAACTTTAAAGACAGAAACATACATGAGTTCATTACATGTTCATTTGAACATGTTACAGAACAAGATCACGCTACACAGTTGAGTCAATGATTGAATGTAAGAGATCAGACAAGCATGCAAACTAATACATGTTCATTTGACGAGAGTTAATTACGTCATTTCTCACTTACTCATCATCAAGAAAATAGTACTTCTGAACATCTTCATTCAAGAAAATGCGAAGATACAGTCAAGATGCAAATGATACATCTTCTTCTTCACAACAATTTCAACAAGCAATAGCATTGCAATAAAGCAGTATCACAAGAATTAGTGAAATCAACGATGAGAAAAGTACAGAAAATACGTTGCAAACATTAACATAATTTCAGCACAAAGATTGCATTTGAGCAATAAGATGATAAAGATGCATGATGATTTTCAGAAAGCAGAAAGCATTCTTGCAATGCACATCAGAATTAAATGCATAGATTTGAATGTTTATCTGCACTTTAAAAATGTTTCAGACATGAATAGCTTGCGATGTGACTGCGAATGAAGTTATCAGACAACGAAGCATGTACTCATGCATTGCTCAAACTAATCACATCTGCGATCAAGAATGCTACAAGATGCTGACTTCTTGAACTATTGAATAATCATCATCATCATGAAGAATCTCAGAACAGTGATGAAGATGATGATGAAAACGAAGCTCTTGAAGCAATTTAAAGTGACTAGAACACTCATTCTTTAACATGCAATCAACGTGAACAAATTTGATACATAGTCTCAAAACTCACTGTTTCAACTGCATAAAACAGTTGTATAAACTGCGAGTGATTTTCTATCTCAGAGAATTTTGTTCACTTGATACAAATAGCATAAAGTTCTTCATGAGTCGATTTAATTGATGTCACAAGAATGTATGAATTTATTATTATTTTCTCTCAATGATTTGAAGTGTTCATCAAAAGCTTGTCTTTTTTCAAAATCTTAAAATGATTCATATGTAACATTAAATCAATGAATACTTGATTTACATCAAATTCTTTTAATTTATTCTTGATCTTTTCATCTTTATAATTAATAAAGTAATGATTTTTTCAATTGCATATGTAACACATTATGTTGAACAAATTCTTGTTATAACATAATGAAGTGTATAAACTTGTTTTTGATGAAAAGTTGAATTTGATTAATCAATGAAATTTCTTTAGAAATCTCAAATTAAATTGATAAATTTTTGAATCACGAAAATGAATTACTTAAACTATTTAAAGACAGAGCACATCATTAACATGATGCTTGCGCTTTATTCTGATCATCAAGAACAGATGAGAAGTGTTGTTAACATAACATCAATGAATGAACGAGAGATGATTATTGCTATCTCGCAGAAGAATTCAGTTAAGATGAAAGATATACAGAAGAAATTACACAAGCTGCAAGTACTTTATGAGCTCAATGAACGTAGAAACAATGAGCTGATGCTTTAAGAGAAGATGAAAAGTTTGACAAAGATGATAGAAAAGTTAACGCGTCAACGCATCGCTGCGTTGACTGTCAATCAATGCATGAAGAATCATGTTACAATTCTAGCTATGCATCTTTGTTGATAGCTATGTTAATAGCTATGTTGATGACTATGTTGATGACTATTCTGAGAACTATCGTTGATCGCTTGTCGCTAAAGCATAGACTTGTTTTGAAGTCAACTTTATTCAAAGTTAGCTTATGTTTCTCTGAATTATATAAATAGTCAATTCTTCTCTTCTAAATACTTTTCTTTCTTAGCATTTATATACTCATTACATTATACTCATATGACTCGCTTTATGCTGATCTTTAACAAATCAGCTGAAAAGATTGAAAAAGATAATTAGCAGACTTGAAAAGAAGTTCATGAAGAAGAGAGAACATGTTGACAGCTGAGCGAAGAAAGTGAGCGTGAAGTCAATGACATCATTTGAAAGTCATTTTGTATTCAACATTAACATATGTTGAGATCATGTCTAGAATCTAATCACACTGCAGCGAGATAGTGCGTAGCTGAATAGAATGTTTGATCAATAGAGATAGCTTTAACTAGAAAACTAAGAATACAGAAGAAAGAAGGCAGTTTCAAGCTGTATTTATAGTAAAGCGAACAAAGAAACGAAGTAGTCAATTTGCTAAAGCTCAAATAATAGATAATTGAATTGATGAAAAGAGGGCGAACAACTGACAACAGCGATCTATTGAAGCATATAATATATCAAATCGATCGACAAGTTATAGAGCACAATTGTACGATCAAAACAAGTCTTCATTCGACTTAATAACTTCACAGATGACTGCATCGCAAGTTAAAAATCGAAAATCGAAAATTTTCTCGTTCACGCAGGCCAAAATCGGCGGCGAAACGAGAGTTCATCAACGCAGAAGAAAGAATCATCAATTCAGACAGTAATTTGATTGATAAATCGAAGAGCAAACTCACATGAAAAGAACAAGTCGTCAATCGACTTTAGAACAGCACAAAAGATTGCATACTGACGCAAAAATTGAAATCAAACTCTTTTGCGCTCGAAGATTGCACAGAAAACAACATTGTTTTAGAGAAGTACAGCATTTCTTATCAAATTACTATCTGTTTTACCTTTTCTTGATGTGCAAGACAATAAGTCGAGATCAGTCGTTACTATTCTGAGTGAGATAACACAAGTACTTCAATATCTGAGATATAAAGCAATTGCATCAAGCATTTTCTATCAAAAAGAGTAATCTAGATTCTTGCAGACTAAATTTATATCATTTTCATCTGACATAAGTCAATAATAGAAGATGATTTATTACAGGTTTCGAAATAGAAATTGAGAAATCTCTACACTAAAGTTATTGTCTACGTGAAACGCTCTGAGTAAAAGATTAAAAAGATATTTAAGTGATGTCAAGTGAATTTTCTAGAAGCTCAAAGCTTGAAACTTGAAAAAATTCTTCATGAAAAGAAATATAAAGAGTCGCTTTATTCGCTTTTTCTCGCCTCGTTTCGCTAATAGTAACGCGAAACTCAGTAGAAGCAATAGCTCAGCGTCAAAACTCAAAACGTCAATGATAGAAATCAAAAAGTCAACGTTAGAGATTGAAATAAATCTATGAAACGAACTTAGCATGAGTTCATCAATAAGCAAACAACTGCAGAACAACATTGTTGATTTATTTTGCAGTCAACAAAAATCGCTCACATCAGTAAATAGAAAAAGGCAATACATGTTTAGTTCACTTGATGCATTGATGCTAAATTCACATGCAAATGCGCATAATGACAAGAATACAATCAATCTGCAAAATGTGAATTCGCAGCAAAAAGAGCAAACATGAGCGATTGTGAAATTCAAAGAAATGAAAAAGCGAAAAGCGATGAAAAGTTCGCAAAAAGAAGCTAGCATCGAAGTTAGTACGAGCAAGTGCTACAATGTCATCTCTAAAGAGATGCAGATAAAGAGACTGCGTGAAAGAATTGAATTCACAGTCAATCAGCTAAGACAAGCAATATCAGAACAGAAAGAAACTATAAGTCATGACTTAACTTACATTCAAAGAGCATGTGACGAAAGCATAGAAAACTCGATTCAGAAGCAAATAAATCAACTTCAAAGTTAAATAAACAACAAACTGAAGATCATTCTACAATTGATTCAACAAAATGCTGAAGACATCAAAAAGAGAATCAATGCAAAGCAAATGACAGAGAATTCGCAAATCTTGCAGAAGACGCAGGTTTCGCAAACGTCGCAAGTCATGCAAAATTCGCAAAAATCAACGCAGAAGCTCACATATGTGCAAAAAGCAGCTCAAGTTACAGATGCAAATGCAAATGCAAACACAAATGCAAATGTGAATGCAAATGTGAATGTGAATGCAAATGTGAATGTGAATGCAAATGCAGACGAATGAAACCTGATTATCAAGAAATTCTCGCCAAAATCACAAGAAATATCATATCACGAAAGAAGACTCATTGTCAATATCAAAAATGAGAACTGAACGTTAAAGATGATGAAAATGCGAGATTCGATGAATAATGCATTGAAAAAGGCGAAAATCGATCTAAGAGTCATCATAATAGTCAAAACGCTAAAGAAAAACAACATTGCTTTGACAATCTTGAAAAAATACATCGCAGATGTCTTACTAGCACAAAGAGCAATATGAAAGCATGTTTTTAATGTTAAAAGCATTAAGAAAGATGAGAAATGACATAAAATAGTCATACACAGTCTGAAAATCGAAATCTTCAACATGAAGATCGAAATGAAATATCTGAGAATTAAGCTAGAGAAGTACAACTCTGAATTGAAGCTGATAATCAATTCAATATGATTATCAAAAGGTGAAAATAAAGCAAGAAAGAATCATGCTTCAACAATACTGATGTTCAAAATCGAAGCAGAAGCGCAAAGATATCTGAAAAAATGACTCTTAGCTGCGAGATCGACATATCAAACAGTCGAATATTGAGACTATTAATCAAATGATCAATGTTAAAAATGTCAAACATTCAAGCATTTGCAGAACAAATGCAACAGATCATCAAGATGCTTATACTGCAAGCGAAATCATCAGATCTGAAATCATAAATGTCAATTATCTACGTGCAAAGATGAGTAATCATGCAATCACATAATTTCTAGATGTTGCAACTGTCAAAATGTGCACTTTGCAAATAGCGTAATGTGCAAAACATATCAGACAGCTCAGTCTATTAACTCACAAAAAGATCATCTAGTCACGAAATTGTAATGAGTAGTGCATTCGAAATGTCACAAAACAACGCAAATGACAAAAGCTTTGCAAACATGTTGAATATTTGAATTCTACAGCACAATTGTGCAAGATCAATGCAAATTATGCATGAAATTTGCGAAAAACAAGACAGACATTGTTATACTACAAGAATCATGAATAAAAGATGAAAATATAACAATTTCACATTCATCATTTATCTGCATCAAATCAAATGTTCAGAATACTCATGTCAGAGTATTGATATTTGTTGCGAAAAACGCAAAGAAATTTACATGCACATCAAGATCAAACATAGTCAACAGCGAAGATATGCAAGCAATATCAATAGTGAACAATAAAATTCAGAAAGAAATTTTATTGTTCAATATTTACAACGAAAAGTCACAAAACGCAGATGATGAGCAATTATACATGATTGAGCGAGAATTAGCAAAAGTTATGCTAAATTCTGAGCAAAAAGTTATTATCGTTGAAGACTTTAATGCACATCATAGCTGATGAAACGCAAAAATTTCAAACTCTATTAGAACAAAAGCATTAATAAAGTGAGTAAATTTACATAAATATGATCTGATTAACACTTCTGATATAGACACATATCACAACTATTCAGATCAGTTAAACTCAGTACTTGATTTAACATTTGCATCAAAGAATATGTGCAATCATATCAAGAATTGACATATAGATGAGAATGCAAACACAGAATTCAATCATGAAGTAATTCTATTTACAATAGTTATGAAAAAAGTGAAGTTGGTCGAAAATTCGCTGAACGCGTCATACAATCTGCAAAAAGTCAACTGAAAAGACTTTGATGAGCATTTGCAAAAGATGAAAGACAAAATAATAGTCAAGATGCAAAGAATCACGAGTTTAAAAGCAAAAATCATTTACTTAATGAAATGCATCAAGAATACAGTGAAATTATTTGTATTTAAACAGCGAATATGCGCAAAATCAAAACTCTGATGAAACAATAAGCTCATTGAAATGTGAAAGACGCTGTCATCAAAAAAGCGAATCTGAAAAAGATGCAGAAATGACGACGCATGAGCAAAGATAGTGCAAATGCGAAATTCGTATCATGATGCAATAAAGCTGATCAAAAATCAATTCTGAATCAATTTTTTAAACAATGTTGAAGAAAAAGAAGTGTTTCAGATCTACAAGTTCACTAAATCATATTTAATTGAGAAGCTATTCTCGATACAAAACTTGCAAAAAGAATTGAAAATCAAATTCAATGAAAAGTGCAAGACATTTCTGAAAGCAATGTACTCATCATCATTGAAAATTCAAATCAATGAAGAATTACTATTGAACGAAAGTATACAGTGATCAAGAGTTATCAAAGAAGAAATCAAGCACGCTATTAACTTCTCAGCATTCAGAAAAGCACTTGAATCAGACGATATGTCATTTGCAATCATACAACGAGTGTACAAAACTATATTGAAAATCTTCAATTTAATGTACTCAGATTTGATTGAAAACGACTATCATTCGAAGATATGATGCGAAGGCACGAAAATTATTCTGAAAAAATCAGACAAATTGAATTATTCAATTTCGAAGACATACAGAATTATCACGCTGCTAAAATGTTTAAACAAAGTAGCAGAAAAAATAATAGCAGTGCAACTGTCTTACACAGCTGAATTTTGATCAAATGAAAGACAGAAAACAAAGATCAGCTATAGACGCAGTACTAAATCTAGTACATGATGCGCAAATGACAAAAAGTTGAGAAAATACGCTTATCTATTTACTTCTAGATGTCAAAGAAGTCTTTAATCATGTTGCATTGAAACAGCTAATCAAAATATTGATTAAATTGAAAATATCAGTCAATTTAATCAATTGAGTAAAATGTTTCTTACAAAATCAAGTTATTGACTTAGCATTTGATGATGAACGTCAGAAATCAAAGAAAATAAGCACAGAAATATCATAAGATTCATCTATCTCGCTCATTTTATTTCTAATTTATATTCAATATTTGTTTTCAAAGATTCGCGCAAAGTTTGAAAATTTACAGTCATTCAGCTATATTGATGACGTGACGCTATATGTTGAGAAAAGAAATATTGACAAGAATGTGAAAATACTGAAAAACGCAGCAAAAATCGCTTTCACATGAGTTGAGAACAACGCAGTGCAATTCAATGACTCGAAATCTGAATTGATACACTTTGAAAGTCATAAGACAACATTCAATCAAATGATTATTCTACTGAATAACATGATCATAAAATCAAAAACATGTGTATGATGACTAGAAGTCTGACTGAATTGAAAGCTCAACTTCAAAGTTCATGTGCAAACGAAAATCGCAACAGTCACAAGAATGCTACACTCGTTATTTAGATTAATGAATAGCGAGTGAAAACTAAATATCAAATCAGAAAAGCAGTTATATCTGACATGCATCATGTCTATTAGCGATTATGACATCAAAATATGATGAAATAATTAAAAAAGCTACTTAGTCAAATTTTGCAAACTGCAAAACGCTGCATTATGAAAAATTCTGAGTGTGTTTCAAACATCATCGATAGATGCTATGCAAATAGAAGTTGAAATCTCGTCAGTGAAGATGCAATTAAATCAAAAGTGCAAAAACTATGCAATTTGAATAGTTAAATTATTGAAAAAACACTTTATCAGAAAAAGAATATTTATTTCATACTCATCTCAATACTCTATTGAATTGAATCTAAATCTGAACGCATCAAAATATCTGAACTGAAACAAGATGAAGAAGAACTTATCTTGAAAAGTCAAGAAGTGCAAAGACAAACTCATGCAAATATATTGAATATTGAACAAAGTGCAAAAAACACTAAATTCAATAAAAGAAATCGAAATTTCTCACTTCAAGAAATCGTGAGATCAAGAAATCAAGCATTTAGCAAGAATTCAAATCGAATTTGCAAAAAGCGAAACTCACGAAACGATCAATTTGCACTACAGAAAATTAGAAAGAATTATCAAAAAGGCGAAAAACATAGTGATGTATATCGACGCATTGCAAATTTGAAAAAAGATAGCAGAGATCAAAACAGAAACTGAAATGACAGTGATATTCACGCATGAACTCATCAAATACAGCAAAGCGACAAGCGTTTATGACAAAATAATCACAACGAAAGCGAAACTGCAAGCTATTAGCGATGCAATTGCAATATGCAGCGAAAAAGCACTCAAAAACAGTGAAATTTAAGTGTACATGAACAGTCAAATGACTTTGCAAAGACTAAATGCAAAGAGCAACATCAATGTGAAGTTATTTAATGACATACAACAAAACTTGATCAATTTACATCAGAATCAGTGTCAAATTGACATACAGTGAATATTGAGTTGCAAAAGCATTATTGAGAATGAAAAAGCAGATCAATTGATCAAAAGCGCTGCTCAAGAATTATCAGTTATTGACAACATGAAAGCAATCATCATAAGCTTCGTTAAAAAGCAAATTTGCAAAGAGACGAAATTACAATGATTAAATGTTTGAAAAAGCAGCATCAAGAAGGAAAATCAGTATCAAAAGCACATATTGAATGTGAATTTAAGTCATAAATCACTAAAAGAGATGAGAAAAATCGATAGACTAACGTTTTCAATCTTTATTCAGCTGAAAATGAAACATGATTATTTCAAGAGCTATTTGCATCAATTATCAGAGAATAATTTGAACAAATGCTATGAAATATGCAATGCAAGACAAACGTCGAAGCATTTACTGCTGAACTGCAGACATTATAGAGCAGAGCAGATAAAGCTTAAGGAAAAAGCTCAGCTCAAAAACACAGACACTATATTGACACTGTTCATCATCAAAATTGAAAGAATTGCAACACTAAAGTATTTGAAAAATACTTGAATTGCGACGAGAAAATGACTATTAGAAACGAAAGAGTAGAACATTAAGAATGCGAAGAAACAAAGAAAAACGAAAGTACGATGACGAGAATTGAGAGAAAGCGCTTGTATGCACAAACTATTGATGTGATTGATCAATGAAAAGATATAAAGCAGCGACTTTGACCAGATTACATGTAACTTAGCATACATACAGCGTCTAGACAGTGTCATAGTCATAGACTGCATGCACTTAATGAAAAAAAAAAATAGAGCTTGAATAAATGAAATGTTTCAGCATATTTCAATTTGAAACATCATTGTTTCTTGTTCACATATTGAAATTTCTAAAGTCTATTGACTAGACTCTATTTAATGTCAACATGCTTCGTAACATTACTTTCTTCTCTTTAAAAGTCATGTCTCTATGACTTGTAATGTAGTTCATAGCACTGACGTAGAGCTCAACGCTCGTCTTTCTATCAATCTTTCAGATCATTGAAATGTTTATTGTAGCAGACTTACTATGAGAGAGAAAGAATAATCATTGTAGCAGACTCACTATTTGACGTAGAAACATGAGGTAGATTGATTCACTGATAGATAGAGTGATGTGAGTAGATAAATCATTGCATTGACAGCGTCTTTGTAGCATACTCACTATGTAGAAATCGACTTGCTCATCGAAGAGATCAATTCTGATCATGTCATTGAAGCAGACTCACTAGATTGATCTTGATTTGAATTGAGTTGAATCAAATTTGATGACACAGATTATTTTGACTCAACTGATTCACAAGCTTTTTGAGAGAAGATTGAACAGCTTATTTTCACTCGTCTGCTTCATGAGAATGAGTTGATTCTCAAGCAATTCACGAAGATTCTTTATTGTCAATTCTATTAATCGAGTGAATTGATGTTACTGAATGAGCGATAGATTCTTTAGCAATTCAACAATCATATGTTTTCGTTAATTCTATTGACTCTCTGATGTTGTTCTGTCTTTTGATGTCGTTGATCATCAGGTAAACAAATTTCTTTATACTTATTTCGTTGTTCATCGAGTAGCTTGAATGAGTAATGAAATCAATATTATGTGATAAACAAATTCTTAGTTTAATGTTGAAATCATGTCTAGAATCTAATCACACTGCAGCGAGATAGTGCGTAGCTGAATAGAATGTTTGATCAATAGAGATAGCTCTAACTAGGAAACTAAGAATATAGAAGAAAGAAGACAGTTTCGAGCTGTATCTATAATAGAGCGAACAAAGAGACGAAGTAGTCGATTTGCTAGAACTTGAATAGATGAAATGTTTCAGCATATTTCAATTTGAAACATCATTGTTTCTTGTTTACATATTGAAATTTCAAGAGTCTATTGACTAGATTCTATTCAATGTCGACATGCTTCATAACAACATATCATCGTCAGTGCAAAATCATTGCAAAAAATTTGAAGTAAAAATCTTCATTAAAGAGAAAGAAGAAATAAAGAGAATCATGACAATAACAATGAAGAACATAGTGAGATGAGTGAAAGAAATTGACGTTGATGAAATGTTATCAATGTGCAAGAATATAAAAATGATGAAGAAATAATTAAGACTGCTGATATTTTGAATCAAGATGAAGAACAACAAAAAAACATTGAAGAAAAATGATTTTTGAATCAAAAAGATATCATTGAATGCATGTCTGCACAAAGTCAGTTTTGAAGTAGTGATACATGAGATTAAAATCGAAGAAATGTTTGAAAACATAAAGAAGAAAGAGACAAAAGTGCTCATCAAGATCAATAAAGATATACATTTAGAAATAATGATTGAGAAGATTGAGTAACTCACAAAGAAAAGTGAGCAGAAGAGATACATCTTGCTGATGATATGCATAATCAGCATTGAGATGATGAACAAGCTGATCAATGAGAAAGTATATTATGAGATCAACATAAAAATCACACAGTTCTACAACTCAAGCTGCAGAGTGCATCAATGTTTAAAGTATCAAGAATATGATCACAAAATGTATAAATGCAAAAACAAGTAAAAATGCTTTTATTGCATGTTGAATCATCGCTTAAAGCATTATCTTTACAAACAGACTTGAAACATGTGAAAATGTAAAGCATGTTGAGACATACACAGAGTCTTTGACTCTCAATGTCATAAATGACAAGCTGAAAAAGAAAGAATAAAAAGAATTACAAAGCATAAATCTTTATATCATGTTGTACAAAAACAGAAAGAATTCAAGACAGCAACATTAAAGACATTCATAAAAACATTTATTAATTTGAAATTGCTGATGAACAATGACTTGAAGAGAAAGCAGAAGCATTCAATGAATGAAAGTTATTTGCTCAGCATAATCATCATATCAGAAAACACTATATTGAAGCATTTGATCAAGAAGTCAAAATTAAATGAATTGAAGTCAACATCAATCATATCATTCATTGTTAATGTCATTTACTGATGAAAATCTTGCAAGCGAAGTAAGCACTTTGCAAACATTCAAGAGAATACTAAACAGTCTGAAATATGAACTTTAATGTCTCAGCAAAAGAAGCTTTGAATACTGTAGTACAACGTTCACAAGTTCAGAAACAAGATGATGATAGCATTACTACATGAGAAAAAGATAAAAAAAACTATGACATTCTGATTCTTCAAAAACTCTGATGATTTGATGACATTTTCAAAACATACTGCTCAGTAACTGTTGACTTCACATTGAAGAATAATGAAGATAGAATCTATTTTTATATAAACAAGAAAATTGACAGCAACATTTGATACTCAACATAACATTTCAAAGATGTAAACACAATTATGTTATAAACATTAACAGATTATGCACAAATGACTCAGAAAGTTATACACATTCATGAAGTATACAATTCATCATTCAAAGATCATAAAATCATTCATGAAAAAGAAAATCTTTCAAATATTGAAAAGATGCTGCACATGTTAAGAGAAAGCATTCTTGTAGAAAACTTCAATTTGCATCACTTCACATGAGAAGAATCATTTTATTTAATTTAATTTAATTTGAATTCATACATTCTTGTGATATTGATTTAGATTCAACTCATGAGAAAAACTATGCTATTTATATGAATGAACAAAACTCTTTGAGAAATAAAATTGCTCATTGACTATATGATGACTTCAACATCATTGAGACAATGAGTTTTGAAACTATATATCATGTTTGAATTTATAGCTTCTATTCAGCGCGTGATGCTTTAGTAAACTCTTGATGAGAATGTCTGTGCTGTTTGATTATGTTGCATCATTCTTGCTCTGCTATTTGTAAATAGTATTTTTTACAAATGATGTTTCAATTTGATTCTTGATTTGAAGATGAAAACATTTTCTTTGCACTTGTGATGCTTATAATTGTAGTTGATAGCTGTGTTCTCTCGCTCAATTATTATCATTCATTGAGCAGAGAAATATATGATGAAAGAGAGATGCACATGATGAGAAGATAGAATGTGATTATACTGAATAATTCTTTTCTTCTCTTGATTTGACTTGTGTCATGTAGACGTTGAATGAATTGTTAGTATAAATGTGCAATCGCAATCATTAAATGATTTGACTCTGATCAATAAAGAAGATTGCATTCTGATTATTCTTCTGCGCTCTCAATTTTTCACATAGATAGATATATGACTTGACGTCAAGTAAAGAAGATGAGTTCAAGTCTTTTCAATATATCAGCATGATCGACAAGTCACTACTTCTTCAAGCACTGTAATCACGACTTTTAGACTGAGATCAACTATTCTATCTGATATCTTTTCATCAATTACTCAACAACATTGTTGATGTGATGAAGATGTTTCAGTATATTAACGTAATCAATAAATTGCAAATCTCTCAATCACTTGTAATCACGACTTTCATACTGAGATCGACTTTTTCACTAAATATCTTTTCATCTTTTACTGACATCAACATGTCATTAATCTTCTTTGTAGATTGATTGTGACTGTTAGAGAGAATGCTGTCGCGTAGATGAAAACTTTGCACAATCAACTTTTCTGCTTACACAACATTCTAACATCGTTCGAATTACGTTGAATTGAGATCTCAAGACTCTTCTGACTTTTATTCAAAGAATAGAATCAAAAGATTTGTAGTCAACATCATGTACAGATAAATCTCATTATTGATTTCATTTTATTTAAAATAACATTTATTGTTGAATGAGTTAATTAAAATGATCACAAACATTAATGCATCACTAGCATTATTTTAAGACACAATTACGAAAGATTATCAAGAATTTCAAACAACAATAAATTTGATCTTCACGACAGATGATATTATGAATCAATTAATATGATGTGAAATTAATGAAGAAATGAAAAACTTCTTAAATTATTTGTCAATACAGACAATTATAAATTTCAGAATCTGCAAAAAGTCAGCGCAAAAATTGCATTGCAACTGAAAGACAATAAATGAAGAGAAATTCATTAATATTTAAAAAAAACAAATGTTAAAATTATTGTTAAATCATGAGATGAAACATCAATGTATAAATGAGTACATCAAGCAACTGCTGAATGCATTAAAGAAGATCATCAAGATTTTCACTCTTTGAACAAGATCGTATGAAATGATCAAAGCAGAATGAATGAAGAAATGTATGAAGATAATCAAAAGCATGCAACAAATAAGAAGAAGCTATTGAATTGTTGATGACTGAACAAAGTACATTCAAGCATGTGATAAGAAGAGCAAGATCATCAGAAAACAGAAACGCAGTAAATATCAAGAGATCATGCAGAACGTTGAACAATTCTTGAGAAAACTGTTCAAAACTGCAAAATGAGCAAGAAATGCAATCATAAACATATTGATTCAAGCGACAATTTTCTCTTTGATTAAGTCAAAATGCTTTGACATCATTACAATAGCACAGAATAAAGTGAAGATGATGTTTCAGACTCACTTTTCATCATTTTCAGAGATTTTCATGCTAAACATAATAAACTTTGAATATTCATTCTCAATTGAAGATGATATTTTGCTGATGCATCATGAGATTAAGAGAGTCATTTACAAAGCGACATCTGATAAAACATTGAAATATATGAAATATATAAATAAAATAATGCGCAGACTCGTCAACAATGTATCAAAATAAATACACTTTCTTTTTGAAAGATGTTTATAAAAGAGAATACAGTTAACTCAGTTCAAGAATGCAGTCACAATAGTGATGTAAAAGTCAAACAAGAAAGATTACTTTCATGCAAAAATATATAAATCAATTATATTACTTAACACACTGAATAAAGTATTGAAGTTCATTGTATTTAAACATTTGTAAAATGTTGTAAAAGCTTGTGACTTAATATTGAACATTCAGATGAGAGTTTGCAAGCACAGATCAACAGATACAACTTTGCAACTAATTATAAAAAAGATACATATTATGTAAAGTGACATGAGAAGAAAAGTAGTTTCACTACTGAATTTGAATGAAAAGAATGCATTTAACAATGTGATGTACAGCAAACTCTTACATGACATGAAGAAGAGAAAAGTTTCTAAACTGCTTCTTAAGTTTGTAAAGAACTTTCTGAAAGATTAATGCATCATGATCATAATTAATGATTACATGATGATGAAATGCAGCGTGAACATTGAAATATTACAAGATTCTTTGCTATCATTAATATTATATCTGTTTTACAATGCAAACTTGTTAAAAGCATGTTTTTTATTTTATTTTTTATTTCTTCATTAAGTGCATGCAATCTATGACTATGACATTGTCTAGACGCTGTATGTATGCTAAGTTACATGTAATCTGGTCAAAGTCGCTGCTTTATGTTTTTTCATTGATTAATCACATCAATAGTTTGCATATACAAACGCTCTTTCTCAATTCTCATCATCATACTCTTGTTTTTCTTTGTTTCTTTGCATTCTTTGCGTTCTACTCTTTCGTTTCTAATAGTCATTTTCTCGTCGCAATTCGAGTATTTTTCAAATACTTTAATGTTACGATTCTTTCAATTTTGATGATGAACAATGTTAATATAGTGTCTGTGTTTTTGAGCTGAGCTTTTTTCTTAAGCTTTATCTGCTCTGCTCTATAATGTCTGCAGTTTAGCAGTAAATGCTTCAACGTTTGTCTTGCATTGCATATTTCATAGCATTTGTTTGAATTATTTTCTGATAATCGATGCAAATAACTTTTAAAATAATCATGTTTCATTTTCAGCTGAATAAAGATTGAAAACATTAGTCTATCAATTTTTCTTATCTCTTTTAGTGATTTATGACTTAAATTCACATTCAATATATGCTTTCAATACTGATTTCTCTTCTTGATGCTGCTTTTTCAAACATTTAATCATTGTAATTTCGTCTCTTTGCAAATTTGCTTTTTAACGAAGCTTATGATGATTGCTTTCATGTTGTCAATAACTGATAATTCTTGAGCAGCGCTT